>Ga0123519_10004008_pt1 | contig 24106 bp, 15 predicted proteins | sample YelNatPaOPRAMG02_FD_87396 | JGI IMG/M metagenome (GOLD analysis project Ga0123519, IMG submission 87396) | Hot spring microbial communities from Yellowstone National Park - Yellowstone National Park OP-RAMG-02 (version 2) | ecosystem: Environmental > Aquatic > Thermal springs > Hot (42-90C) ...
ACCCGAGGCTCATCTGCTTATTCACCAATAAAGGATACAGATTGTGAAATTCCTCATCATCCATACCATTGCCCCATTTGCGATCCGGATGCATGTTCACTATTCCGCACCCATCCATCTTGAACGCGGCCACGCCTTGATCGACAAACTTCTTCAGGTGCTCGAACCACGGTTCGTCCGGTTTAGTGATGCGATCCATTAGAGTTGGCCGCATATGCGGATCATCAAATTCGCCGTAGTCCTTCAGGCGAAACTGCTCGCACCATGCAGGTTCCGCTTTCGCAGCACCTGCCAGACGTTCTTCATAGTGGCTTACGTCCCATTCGCAGCACAGCCACAGACTGAGCTTGAAGCCCATTCGCTCTACTGCACTGATAAAAGTACCGTTGTGTTTGCCTTCCTTTTGCCAATAGGGTATGTGAAAACGCTCCGGATGCCAATCTGTTTCGGCAGAGGTATCGTAGAAATTCTCCATCCATCCCGGTTCCAGACCGATCACATCACAAGGGAATTCCTCACGACGAAATCGAAGACACTCGTCAAGCAGGTCCCGTGCATCCGCACGCGTGTTACACACGAAGGTCAGCCCATATGCCCAGAGTGGCAACAGCGCAGGTTTGCCGACTATTTCAGTGTAACGATCCAGCAAATCGGGTAGGCTTGAGCCAAGTATCAAGTAGTAGTCCAGTTCCCCTTGCGGTGCCCAAAAACGCAGCCGACAGGGATTTTCGCTACCAACATCAAATGCGTGTCGCCAGGTTGTGTTCACAAAAAGTCCCCAACCTCGTGTGCTCATAAGGAACGGTATCGGTACATACGATACGCAATCCTGAACGAACATCATCACTCGCAAACCGCGCCGTGACACGCTTTCCTTGTTTACATCGCCTAATCCAAATAATCGCTCATCGGCGGTAATTTCGAACTCTGCTGAGAATCCCGGCTCAATAACAGGAGGGGCAGCTTGTCGCAGAACTTCCTTGCCGTTTCCGTCCGATAACGCAACTGTGCCGTCACTCTCTCTTATAACCAATCGAGCTTCCGAAGTCGCTACAACCGTCGTGCCAGCTTCTCGTTCAAGAGTATACGTCACCTCAGGCCATTCGGACTGCAGAACACCATAGCGAATCAGGGCTGGTTCGGAAAAGTTGTTATCCTTATTAACTCTTATACGGAAGACGTATGGCGTAAGCGGCTCCACACGCAGCACTCCCACGGGTATTTGCATATCCACATAAGAAGATGAACCAGTCAAACGTTCCTCCATGTCAGTGAAATTTTTTTTCTTTCCACAAGCAACCTGCTAAGACTTCCGAAGTATTATTGCTCTGACATCCAGACTCTCTACTCGAATGGAAATTCGGTTGCCTTCGGCGAACACAGGATCGCCAAGCACATCTTCGACAATATCGTAATCACCTATCTCAAAAACCTCAGTCACAGCACTTCTTGTTGGGTTTGTAATGATCCAAGCCTGCCGATCTGAAGTGCCTCGGCATCGCACAAACAGCTTCCGCTGCTCATCGAAGTCTAATCCGCAACGTTTCAGTAAAAGACTTACGAAATTACGGTTGTTATCGCTCCGATATGCGGTAGCGGAATGTCCGACAAACGTACCTAACAGCCAAGCATACCCATTGCCGTGTCTTCTTGTAGTGCCCGCGATCTCGTCTCCGTAGGTTAAGACCGTTTCTGCACCATTCATCGGCTCAAATGTCTCGATATATAAATTGGCTCGTATGCAAGCACCCTCGAGCGGACCCACTCCACATAGTTCTGTTTCGTTTACAAACTCGCCCCATGTTCGCTCTTGCGGCATCCAGCGCACACCGCCGTTTGGTTCGCGCACCATTGTTAGATTTCGGTGGCTTACTCCGAACAGCTCACGTGCTCCTATCGACAACTCGCCTCGTGGACAAAAGCCGTGTTCGTTTATTCTACCCGGACAAGCTTCAGATATGAGATTCCCGCCGCACTCAACATACGCGGCAAGTTTAGCAATCACATCCTCAGACAGCGAGAGGCCGAAGGGCATTATGATAGCTTTGTATTCGTTGACGCGGTCTTCGTCCAGTTCCGATACCTCAACAAAATCAGCGACTAAGCCTACGTCCCACAAATATCGATGCCAACCGCGTGTACTGAACGAAAGATGATCGGCAGCATTTCCCAAAGCCATGCAAACTTGGTAGTTCCAACCGTTTATCAGTATGGCTACTCTTGCCTGAGGCATATTAGGTTGGCCAAATAACTCCGGATATCGCCCCAATGCTCTTCCCACTCGTGCAGCTTCTTTAAATCGTTCGGTGGCATCTCCTTCACTGTCCAGCAAGCCGAAACCGTTCATTTCGGGAGCCATTATTTCCGCTCGCGTCACCCAAAAAGATATACCGGTAACGCCCGATCCGATCGCCGTCAACATCCATCGTCGAATATCGTCTCGTGACGGCACTCTTCCCTTGTGGAGCCCTGTAATCACCGGTCCTCCCTGAAACTCAGCCGCCCATGTGTGATTGCCACAGCGGTTGGCGGACCTAATGTAGTCGTAAGAGAGCGCGAGTCCCCACATCTCCGCAAGCAGAGCTTCATATCGATCTAACGGTTGACCGGTCGCAAGTCGGCCGTCATCCCACGCATGAAATGGATTCCATGCGGGATATGAAGAAGAACCGAGAAAGTCCTGGCAACGCGCATATGTCCAATCCTGTCCAGAACCAATCGTCGGTGCGTTCTTGTGCGCAAATACAGGTCTGTTCAGCGGATCAGCTTCACGAATGGCCCTGTAGCGAGTTTCAAGCACGCGCGCAACCTGTACATTCTCCAGAAAGTATTGCCAGTTGATTTCTTGCGCCTGACAATCCCGTCCATAGTTACCCCTGGGCGGCATTATATCGTTCCAGTCGGCATATCGACTGTTCCACGCTCTATTGAGCGCGTCAATGTCTTCGTACTTCGTGCGCAGCCACTCTCGATAGAATTGAACAGTGTTCTCACAATAGCAAACCTGCTGTCCGACAATAGCTTCAGACCAGTAGGCTATCTCTTGCCAGGTGTTCCAAACCACAATATTCTCGTATTGCCCAAGGGTGCGCACCAAAACCTTTATGAACCGAGTCATATCCGCACGGGCACCAGGATGATCGTAGCACGGTCCTGGTTTACCGTCGGCCGGCAAAGTCGTAAGAGCCTCGTAGTAGATAGGAAGACCGTTCCTCCCAACCATTCTGCAGTCTGGATACTTGCGCCACAGCCAGGACGGGGCCTGCTCACACGTGAGGCCGAGGTAAACACCCATATCGAGCTTTGCTGCGTATTCAATCAGTTCCTCGCTGCGTGAAAAGTCGTAACGTCCCTCTACAGGTTCATCTAACGCCCAATGCTCTTGGATTTTCAACAAATTGAAGCCGTGCCTTTTGAGTGTTTCTATGTCTTTTTTCAGCTCGGACATAGGCGGCATCGGCTCACGGCACAAATGCGAACCCAGCGGGAAGACACCTTTAAATTGCTGCACGTTCATAACTCCCATTCCTCGCCAGTTCAATGAATCGCTTCACGCGAGCCAACGGCGTTGACGGTGTCAGCGGACTGCCTGTGCTCATAACAAAACCACGCGCTATTCTTCCAGCCTTCGCTTGTCTCTCGATTTCAGCAGCCAGTTCTTTATCCGTGCCGTCCTGAACTATCCGAATTGGGTCGATATTTCCAAATAACATCATGCGGTCGCCGATTCTTGTGGCGATCTCTTCAATGTCGTTGTTGTAGCCTTTCATGCTGGTTTCCATCAGCAAAGCATCAGCACCGGTTGAAGCAATCTCTTCCAAGCGATCCGCGACACCACCGAAGTATATCAAGATAGCCTTATGACCAAGACGATGGATTTCACGCACCATTTCGCTCACATAAGGAAGGCAAAACTCCTCATAGTGAGCGCGCGATATGAGATCGGATGTCGCCATAGCATCGTCTATGTAGATAGCATCACCACCAGCAGCTGCATATCTCCTGATCATCTCGATGTTATACTCCAGAATGCGCTTACTCATCATGTGCACAAAACTCGGCTGAGTAATGACCATCTCCAGCAAATTGGTCATCCCTACGTAGTGATGACACATATAAAAGGTGCCTATAACTCCACCGGTGAGAACAAACCAATTGTTACCGAACTCCTCTACAAAAGCGTCCAAGTGGTCGTTCGCACCGGAGGCAATCATCTTTTCCGCACTGTCGAATTGTAGCCGTTCGCACATGTCCGCTTCATTGAATACGTAACGTTCCTCGTTGATTGCGGATTCAACAGCATGGCCGCTTTCTGATACAACCAGCGGCTCGTATAAGTCATCGCGTTTGCGATGTAGCAAGGGCATGCCGTCTCGCTCAACGAACTCCACGTCAGCACGCTCTTCTGCAGATGCCGACGGTGGTGGCTGGAGTATATCAAACGGTGCAGCTTCTATTATCTGTCGGCAAACACTCAGGTACTCGTCAAGCGGCGCGTAATACCACTTCTTTAACTCCCACTGTGGCCTACCCGTCAATTCGGCGAAATGGTCCAGGTAATATAGGAACGTGTATGGGACCGAAACGGCCATTCTATCTGCAGGCATTCCTCCAAAGGCAGCATATACCAGTTGCTTGGGCGTCACTGTTTGATCTCCTTCCGGCAACCCACGGTTATCTGTGGTTTCAACCGCGTCCCGTTCAACATTATTTCGTATTCCCTGAAGCCTGCGGGCATGTCGAATTCGCACACACAACCAGTCGGTGCTTTTGCATCCAAAGTAAAGATTGTCCCATTGTTCTCCCACCGGATACCGATTAACCCCAGTGGAGTAGCCACCTTTCCCTTGGCCCACGTAAGACCACCAGGCTTCGGCGCAATTCTGACGCGCTGGAATCCAGGAGCAAGCGGCCGGATTCCGAGCAGATTTGTGTAAAAATGCAAATGAGCACTGGTGCCGTAGCCATGCACTTCGTATTCCCACGGCAACGACTTTTTTCCTTTGACACCAGGCAGCCAGAATCCCTCGCCAAAAGCGGTTCCTCCAAGTTCCACCCATCTGCCGTAGAAGCGTCGCAGAAATTCTACGGCCATATCATCGAATCCTGAGACAAACCAGAGTTCCAATAGGTAGTAGAAAAATCCAAAAGTGTGCAGAGGATAGTTTGTGTTATTCTCATCCGGCAAGCCAACATCCTCTACTATGTAGCGCATTAGAATCTCCGCCTCCCGGCTTTCCGGTAAGCCGAAGTATAGTGCGGCTATCTGAAAGGCTGCATGTCCCTTGTCGGCGATCCGATTACCTTTGCGCCACTGCGCGTAGCGATTAATGCGAGAATTCCAAAATCGCGCGTTGATAGATCTTCTGACTCTCTGAGCCTTACGATCCAGAAAGTTAGCTCGATCGAACCGTCCGATTTCCTTCGCAAGATATGCTGCTGCTCTTAGCCCGGCATAATACAGGATATTGTAGCCTAACAACTCGCCGCCGAAGTAGCCAATGTACTCTCCGTTGTTAGTAGAATCGTCAATATAAACGTATTGCCCCTGGCGAAACACATGAAAGTTGCGTCCATCGATCAAGCCTTGCTTATTAACCGATTTGGCGAAATACCGAAGGTTATCTTCTAACCCATCCCATACTTCTTGCACAAACTCCAGATCTCCAGAATAGAGGTAATAATCCTTTAGCCACACTATCCACCACAAACACTCTGTCGGCTCATCGCTGCTTGGAGACGAAACGCCGTGCCCGTGAAACCATCCGGTCTCGTCCTGTGTTCGAAGCGCCAGTCGAAGAGTCTTGCGTGCAAGTACATAGTCACCGAAGCACATACCTGCCGCACGAGAAGCGTAGTTGAACGAATTAGGATTTATGGAACCCTCTTCCCGCTTGAGACAGTCCTGATAACCGTATTGCATTAAAACTCGAGTGGTGTGCTTGCTTACGCGCCAAACTTCGTTGATTACGGAGTCCGAACATTCGAATTCCGCCAAATCCCGCACAGGATAACCCACGGCACGCGCAGCAACCGCCTTCAGCTCTATTGCTTCGCCCTCTCGGCATGATATGTGTATGTATTGGGCAGTTCTGCGCTGGAGCGGTTCGAAACACTGTTCGCCGTCTCTTAGGTATACACGATCCGTATACTTCATCATGCCATCATTCGAATAGCCAATACTGCGATTGTCGAAGAGGACCTGGCTGTAGCCGATATCTACGATTCCTTCACCTTCAGAGTTAAAAACGAATTCGGGATAGCACACCCACACCTTGTCGAGCGAGAGAATACACACATCACCCTTGCGCAGCGTTAAAGGCACCTCTACGATTTTTCGGAACCCGAACCTTTGTTCAAAGCGCATAAGTGTAGCATAATCGGTGACTCGGCTATAGTCCAAAGGGTCGCATTCCCTTAGCTTCGGCGCTTGTGCCTTGCGGATGTCTCGAGCAATTTTATCCAGGCTATCATTCATCCCAGTGCTCTCACACGGCCCTGCGATGAGCCATCGACCGTTGCCCTTTCGATCGAAGCCAAACTTCAAATCCAGAGGCTTGCTGCAGTTCAAGTCTGTAAATGCAAGTACGAAACCCCAGCCGCCGGGACCTTGGTCAACTACCACCAGCACCTTATTCCAACCATGTTTCAAAGTCAGATTCGCCTTAAGTTTTGCAAACTCGTCGTGCATGCCGTAGTGGACTTGCTCATATTCGTCTCCAGCTCGCCACAGACGTGTCCGTGAAAATTCTTCGCTGTAGTTGAGTTCCAGAACTAGGCGGTTATTGACGAATGCCTTGAATGCATCGTCGCATCCAACAACTATTCCTACTTCTTTCTCGCTGTCCGAATACACGAATGTCTGAGCATAGCCCAGGTAGTTATAACCAGATGGAATAACTTCGTGAAAACTAACCGCATGCACACCGCGAAGAATATAACGTCCCAGCTCCACGGGAACCAGCTTTATCGATTGTTCTTCCAAGTGCGGTATCTCTCTTGGAACTAGTCCAGTCCACGGCTTGGTAAGATGCGGACCGATTACTTCAGGTTCGACCCAACCGGAATCGTCAAAATCAGGCGCAAGCCAGTGCTCATCGTAGACACGGAAATCGAATGTTTCCATAAAACCGTTGGAAAACGACATCCTTGGAGAATTGAGTAGCCAACAGCCTGCAGCGTTAACCTTCCACGTTTCGTCGCTCACAATCGTTTGTGTCGCACAAGGCGTTTCGATGTCAAGTTGCGCCAGCAAGCCTCCCGGACCTGCGTACTGCCAGTGTACGCCAATCCCGTAATTGTGACACACGACTGCCAGCACGTTGTATCCCGGCAAAAGGACTTCTTCAACCTGATAGATATCGTAGGACTGCCATCGTGGATCCGAAGGTGTTGGCCCACGACCGATGTACTTGCCATTAACAAACAGCTTATAGTCGGTATGGGCAGTCACACGCAAGACTGCCGCGACAGGCTTGGCATCGAGATAAAAGGTCTTTCTGGCAAAGAAATGGAAATTAACGGTATGCCGATGGTTCGGATACCAAATCCAGTAAGCCGACCACGATTTGCACAGATCATTCGGATGCTTCATAACGACGGCCCTCTACCCAGATTCGCTTTGTACGGTGTAATTGCCAACTTTATCCATTGTCGTTGGCACATCTCTTCTTATCGATACCGATCGTCTTCAATTGACCAAATTCAGGGCTTCGGCAATTTACGGCGATAATCCACATACTCAGCCGGAGTACCAACTTGTTCGAGGAACCCTATATATTGCTTATGTAGCTTCAGCGCCTCTGCCGTGCGTTCGGCATATAGATTCCTCTCTTGGCGAGGATCCGAAGGCAGATGATATAGCTCAGGGTAAATGTCGGAAGCTCCAAGTATCAGCACATACTCGTCCGTCGTAATAGTGCTCGGCTTCAAAGCCCAAGAAAGCTCTGCCCAGTTATAAGGGTTCATACTTTGAACACTATCGCTAATCGGTTTGTGGGCGATACTCCAAGACGAAACCGCAAATCCTCTTCCCGGCGATTCGTCACCTCTGAGTACACTTACAAACGACTTACCGTGACACGTATCTGTGTTCGGCACACCAGCAAGATCAAGAATCGTTGGCATCACATCTGCCGCTTGCGCATAATAATTCGTTCGCCCCGGTTTTCGGCTGGGCACTCGGATCATAAACGGGACATGGCATACTTCCTCATACATCATGGTTACTTTCCCAATCAGGCCATGTTCGCCGAAATAGTAGCCATGATCAGTTGTGAAGATTACCACTGTATTATCGGCAAGCCCAAGGTCTTCAATCTTTTGGAGCAATCGCCCAACCCAACGATCCACCATAGTCACTTCGCCTGCATACATAGCCCTGATGTGCTTCAGCTCTGCCGGAGTAAGGTAGTCTATAGGGCCATAAACCGGATACTGAATTTCCTCGCCTTCATATCCGGGGTCGTATAACTCCGTGTAATAACTCGGAGGATCCCATGGCTCGTGAGGATCAAAAGTGTCTACGTAGAGAAGGAATCTCTCCGTCTTATAATTCTTTTCCAGCCATTTCATCGCTTCACGCATCGTGCGAGGCGCAAAGTAGTCCTCTTCACAATCCCGGTTGGGATTATTGCGCAAGTGTTGAATGTAGAGTTCTTGAACGTCGCGCAATCTGGTAACATCGAACGGAGCTTTCGGCATCCGAGGATCGGGGCGCAATCTGTCGTCTTCCTGGCCCCTTATCCAATTCCACGCGCTGAATCCTCGATCGAACCAGAAGCCGTTGTTGTTTAAATGAGGGGTGTCGAAAACCATATAACTTATGTAGCCGCTTTCGCCAAGTGCCTGAGCCAACGTCACTTCCCAATTGGGAAGCGGCCCCCAGTCGGAATATGTAAACGAGAATCTCCCGGTGAGCAGATCGCGACGCTGAGGAATAGTAGGAAACGACCCGGTATAGAACCGATCAAAGACCAACGATTCGCTCGCAAACTTGTCCAGATTTGGAGTGCTTATCCAGTTGTTACCATAACATCCAAGATGATCACGCCGGAAGGTATCGGATATGATGATTACGAAGTTCATTATACACCCCTCATTACCAGATTGGTAAGCCCATTTTACATTTGGGAAAGCGTAATGTAAATAGGAAATGTAGAGGTTATTGCACAAAAAAACCAAGGGCGCTGGCAAACCGCTTATCGCAATAGCTTAGGCAGTGCGGGAGAATCAAAAATGTATACACATACTCAATCACTGAACGGTAAATGGTCGCTTCGGATGGCAAAAGAGAGAAACCAGCTACCAGCTTTCGTGCCCGGTTGTGTCCATCTGGACCTTATGAACGCCGGAGTTATTCCCGATCCTTTTGACAGGCAAAACGAAGAATCCGTGCAATGGATCCACGAGAACAACTGGGTTTACAAACGAAATTTTCAGCTTGATCAACAGCTTTTAAAGTGCGATCGCGTCTATCTTGAGTGCGAAGGTTTGGACACGCTGGCCACGATTTATCTGAACGGCAACCGCATAGCAACAACAGATAACATGTTCATCACGCATACGATAGACGTCACTGATCATATACGCACCGGAAGCAACAGTATCAGTATTGCATTCCAATCGCCTGTTCAATACGTAAAACCGCTTATAAGAAAGCCGGGAGAAGTATACTGGCTGGATGATGCCGTACCGGGCAGCCCATTTGTTCGAAAAGCCCCTTATCAATGGGGTTGGGATTGGGCACCAAAGCTGCTTACATGCGGCATCTGGCGATCGATCAGACTCAATGGTTGCCGCGGAGGACACATTGCCAATCTTTTTATAACTCAAAACCACAGCAGGAACAGACAGATCAGAATTCACGTGGGCGGAACTTTCGAACGGTTCGGAGAAGGCTCTCCGGAGGCGTTTCTCGTTTTGTCGGCACCGAACGGCGATATACTTGCCCAACACAAATTATCAGCGCTTGAGGCCACCTTCGCATTTCCCCCTATCCATATTGACGATCCTCAGCTCTGGTGGCCTAACGGCTACGGCGAACAGCCGCTGTATCAAATTACTGTTTCGCTGCTTGTAGACGGAAGGCCGATCCAAACTTTAAGGCGCAACATTGGTCTCAGAACACTGAGGCTTGAGCAAAGAAAAGACAGATGGGGTAGATCGTTCGCTTTCGTAGTCAACGGAGTAAGAATCTTCTGCAAAGGTGCCAATTGGGTTCCAGCAGATTCCTTTCCTTCCAGAGTTACGACCGAGTGCTATGAGGACTTAGTAGAGAGCGCCGTCCGAGCAAACATGAACATGCTTCGAGTATGGGGAGGAGGATTCTACGAAGATGAGCGCTTCTACGATCTGTGCGATAAACACGGAATTCTCGTTTGGCAAGATTTCATGTTTTCCGGCGGTTGCCATTACCCGACGGATGAGGCATTCTTGGCGAATGTATCGAGAGAGATCATTCAAGTGGTTCGCCGACTTCGTCATCATCCGTGTTTGGCATTGTGGTGCGGAAACAATGAAATGGAGTGGTATATTTGGGCTGGCTGGATTCCCGGAAATCAGAAACAACGCAAGGCCGATCATACCAAGCTGTTCACCGAGATGATCGCTCGAACAGTTAAACGAGAAGATGGCACAAGACCCTACCTGCGCAGCTCGCCTTGCTCGAGTGTGGAATATGAGACGCCAAACTCAGAAAATGAAGGCAACGGCCACTGCTGGGAAGTGTGGCATTCCAAACTACCGTACAGAGCCTACAGGGAGAAATTCTTCAGGTTTGTTACTGAGTTTGGTATCGGTTCTCTGCCGCATATCGATACAATAAGTCAATTCGCGCGGCCTGATAACTGGAATTTGACCGACCCCATTTTTGAGAGCCACCAAAAATGCGAGGCAGGCAACAGTCTTATCGCCTACTATGTTGCTCAAGACTTTCGTCAGCCGAAAGATCTGCCTTCAATGGCATACTTGAGCCAATTGGTGCAGGCTGAAGCTATTCGGTGTGCTGTCGAACACTGGCGCCGAAATCGTCGAAGATGTATGGGTACGCTCTATTGGCAACTGAACGATTGTTGGCCCGCTATAAGCTGGTCGGGCATAGATTACTATCACAGGTGGAAAGCGTTGCACTATGCTGCAAAGCGATTCTACGCACCGGTGCTGTTGTCTGCTGTTGAGCGCGAGTCACGCGTCGACCTTCACGTCACCAACGACACTAGGGCCCCTTTTTGCGGTTTGGTCAGGTGATCTTTGGAAAGCTTTGACGGAATCAGCGACGCAAGCGGTGAAATCAACGTGCAGGTCCCGCCGGAATCGGATAAGCTTATAAAACACTTGGACTTTGCTAAACAACTAACCGGTGATGCTAAACGTCGTAAGGTCTTGGTTTATGATCTGTTTGACAATAGCAGGCGAATCAGTGGAGGAATCCTATCATTCGTGCCCACCAAGCTTTTGGAACTGCCGGAACCGGGCTTGCAGGTGGATGTAAGGCAGTCTGAAGCAACCGTTGAGATTGAGTTATCGGCAGAAAGGCTGGCAAGGTTTGTATATGTCGATCTGCCTGGAGAGAATCTAAGGCTCAGCGATAATTTTCAAGACATACCGGCCCAAAGGAACATTGTGTTGAAGGTTGAGTCGGCACATAGCGACGCTACCCAAATTCGAAAGAACTTGGTCGTGAGAACCGTTCGTGATACTTACTAGTGTACTTAGCACGCGGCAGGTCGTATAATTCTTCCGCATTAACTGCCAGTATTCGCTCGGCAAGGCGGCAGGCACGCTGCTTTGTGAGATAACCCGAGGCAATCTTCTCGGACAGTACCACATTTAGTACGTGTCGCATAGCCATTGCCGCACCGTAGCTTTCCGTGACATAGCAACAGTCTCCTCCCCAGGTGATTCGCGAAGCATCGCGCGCAGCCTCCAAGAGCGAGTGAAGATGCTTTACTGCAGTTGAAGTACATACTAATGGCAACACGGACATATCGACGTAGACGTTTTCATAGCTGTGCGTAAGCGCCGCAACTTCGCTCGTCCACGGATAGCCTCCGTGAAGAATGACGAACCTGGTATCGCGGTGCCGCTCAATAGCTTGGATAAGATTCAAAGGATGCGATGTGCCAGGTGTGCCTAACCCCGTGTGACACTGCAACGGCATATTATGTCTTGCAGCTATGACACATATTTGCTCGAATACATAGTCTGCAAACGCCCTCGCATTCGTTTGACTAACTTCCTCCGGCGACTTGCCGAATATGCGATCCGCAATGTGCTTACTGCCTCCGTTAAAACTCAGCGGATGTCCGGCGTCTACAGCGAGCTTAAGACAGACGCAGCCCTTGGCCTTCATTTTCTCGATTACCTTTTCAAGCATCGACAAATACTCATCCGCGTCTCCGCACTTACCGTATAGCACCTGAGCATTGTTCCCGTTATGATCGCGTGCGTCCGGATGATAAGCAATCAGAAAGCTGTTGATCCTGAATGCCGGAGCGTATAGATCAGGACGACCGTTGTCACTTCCGGGTTCCCATTGCGAATCCTGGATGGCGCGCTCGAAACCACAACGTTTTCGAAAAACTCGCTCGTGGAATCCAACATCCGAGAATACCGCTCTGATCTTTTCCGAAGTCTCATCCCAATTACGGACCGTAATCTTGCCGCCCAAATCGAACAGCTCATCCAGTGCTTTTTCATACCACACAAAGTAGGAGTTGCCGGACACCAAATCGAGAAACCGGGCTCTATCGGAAACAGCAATGCAATCTACTCCGCACCAAGCAACATAGCTGTTCGCAAACAGAAACTCAAGCGATCCTTTCTCACATGGCAGAAACGGCTTGTGGTGTTCGTGGGTGCTGACAATAGGTAGAGAGTCTATGTAGTCCCAGAGGGCATTCACGACCATATCCCAGTATATTCGCTAGCTCGCGGTTTGCCGTCGAGAATGAGCTTAATTACGGTATTGTAGGGATGCGGCGGTCGCCTAGGCAGACCTTTGAGCCGTATCCGACACTCGGATAAATACTCAACTTCCAGCTCTTGTCCTGTGGTAAGTATGATGGCTTTTTCTATCTTGTTGGCGATATCTAGAAGGATTATCTCGCTTTGAATAGGCCAACGGAAAACATGAGCGTACACAATGTTTCCCTTTGCCGTATATGCCCCTGGCATCCATTTCCACATTCCAAACGGACATCTTTCTGATCCGCGAATCGACTCTTCATGTACGGCCATCCATGCTCCTATCGCCTTAAGCCGGTCTCTTTCTTCTTTGCGAATGCTCCCATCCGGCTTTGGTCCTACGTTGAGCAGCAGGTTACCCTCCTGCATCGCAGTCATCACAAGGCACTGTATCAACTGCGGGACCGGTTTCATATTGGGGTTATTCGCAATGTACCCCCAGCCCCAGTTATCGCCCATAGTCATGCACGTTTCCCATCCTCGCCCCGCTGCCGAAGCTTCGATTGCATTCTCAGGTGTATCTATGTCCTCACTCTCGCCGCTCCGATTGTTGATGAGAATATGTGGCTGCAGTTCTCGGACTTTTGCGTTGAGCTCCCTCGATCCCCAAAATTCCGACACATCCTGCCATTCCATCCCCTGCGGAGAAGCACCGTCATACCAAAGCACATCTATCTTTCCGTAATTGGTCATTAACTCCATGATTTGATCATGAGCCTGGCGCACCATCTCCTTGGCACTTTGTGGATGGGCTCGGTAGTTATGAAATGCCGGGAATCGCCAATCCATTAGCGAGTAATAAAAGCCGATCTTCATTCCTACTTCACGCGCTGCTTGCACAAACTCGACCACAAAATCGCGCTTCGCAGCGGTTTTGAAGCTCGTAAAATCGCTCACCTGACTATCGAAAAGACAAAAACCGTCGTGGTGGCGAGTCGTGAGGACCATGTATTTCGCTCCAGCTTCCTTTGCCAGGTCCACCCAGGCTGTAGCGTCAAACTTACGCGGATTGAACTGCCAGGCGAGCTGGCTATATTCATCGTGTGGTATGCGTTCATAGAACTGAACCCACTCACCACGAGCGGGAATCGAATATAGACCCCAATGAATAAACAGCCCGAATCGAGCTTCGTGAAACCATTTCAAGCGCTCTCTGTAGTCAGCCGTGTTTGCCAATTTGGTAACCCCTTGATTTTGTCTTGTTTCGCGTACGAATGAGCAGCAAGACTCATTTTGCAAGATCAGCATAATGCTTACTCTGCTGGAATATGCCTCCGGCAGTTTCGTAAAAGCTTTCATCCAGTATGAACATGCCTGCCGTTGGTTCTGTCCATCGCGCGTTACCCATAGGATGCCGTTTGCGCATTTGCTCCCAATTGCAATAGTTCTGGGCACCGTTACTCTCGATTACGCCAATTTTCAATCCAGGCAGAGGCGCAAGTCGTGCTGCAACGTTCTTGTTCCAATCCAGCAGCAGCGGGTTTACTGTGAGATCGGCACAAAAACAGGGTATGCCATTCGAGGAAGCCGTAAGCGCGGTGCGCAAGCTTGCCGTCAGAGTCTTTCCAGCCGGTTTGAGTGCTATGGCCGTATAACCCATTTCGATTCTTCTTGCCGCATCTTTTTCGGAGTGTGCGCTTTCATCCGCCGCAAGCCGAACCGGGATATCGCGTACGTCTATGTCCAGATTCTCCGGGAAAGGTTCCTCCAGCAGCACTATCCGCTCCAGCGCGCCGATACTCCGTGCGTGCTCGAGTAGTCGCAGCAAGCGTTCTTTGGTGTCATAGCGCCCGTTCGCATCAAGATAATACGCCACATTGCCGGACTCGGTATATGGAGTATTTTGGTGCGCCGCCAAGAAATGTATTTCCGAAAGCCGCTTGCAGTCCCATTGCAACATCTTCTCCGGATCACCATCGCCTTCCGGATCACTTCCGACCTTGATCTTTAGGAAAAAGCAACCAAAATCAAGCAAGCGACGAATTTCTTCAATGGAGACGTTGTAAGATATCAGAGGGATCAGGGCCAGTTTCTCGTGCCTGTGCACCAGCGCCGACCGAAACTCAGCCGGAATCATATCGTCGAACGTCTTCGCCCCTATCTCTATCGCATAGAGCTGCCACGTGGCAAGATCGATACATACAAGCGCATTCAGGACGAAGGTCATTCTCAGATCATTAAATCCCGTTATTGTACGGCCGTAATCCCATGTAAGCGGAAGCAATCTATCAAACACTTCAAGAGGGGTATCGAAACTAGTACCGGGCAGAGAGTTCAATGCATACTCAGTCATATCCAGCATCATTTGGTTTGCAATTTCTTCCTTCTTCTCTGTAAAGACCCTGGAATCGGACCACAAAGTACTCTGTGTGCCTAGCCCCAAACCCGCATGGCCAGTGCTGCTCTCAAGCAATGCAACGCTCTGCCACAACTCGGAAAGATATCCCCCTTTAAATCCGATCGGCGAAAACAAAGGTTCGCGCTCTACTCCGCAGCTTACCGCATCTATATTTACCACTGGTCACCTCTGCTGGCAAGTCATTACATTTACAAACGGCTTCTGTTAACATGCCGCTGAGCTTATTATATACCATGGTAATTGGCATCGCAACGACTTTCGTATCGCTGAGCGTAGTAGATTCCTTTGTTGTAGATTACACAAAGTTTCAGAATTCAATGCTTGCTTTAGCCAAAACTTTGAAATCTCGGCACTGCCAAAAAATCCGACGTAACTTCCAGCGAATGGCCTATCCAATAATCTATCACATTATCCAAACTGGTCATTGACAACTAGCTGGTAATCATGGTAGATTCCAATTGATGGTCTCCGCTGGTCCGAAAGCGTTTAGCTAGACATTACAGCCAAGAACCGCTGGAGTCCTGGGAGAGTGGCCGGATGCTCTGACTGCAGGCCACAGATGAACACAATATAGTGTATGATCTGTGGCTATCTTCTAACGCTCGACGGGTTTCTGAACTCGCCAAGCGCGGCAAGAAAGGAGAAAGGGGAAATGAAGAGAGTAATGCTTTTGCTTCTGCTGGGGTTGGTTGCGCTTACTGCCTCTGCTGTGACGCACGCCGCGTATACCACGTACACCGGCACGACTCTACCTGATCCAAACATTTGGACCCCGGACGATAAGTATGGCGGATCTGAAACGTGGACCCGTATTGACACAGATACTTACCCCGGGACTGACGGTTATACCGACATTCCGCCTACCCCGATCACTTACAACGTTCCCGTTCTAAGATTGGGAGCGCCGGGTGGTTGGAACGGTTTTATGACTTCTGTCGGCTCAGACCCGGAAGTCAGCCTTGGTGCGCGATTTCGACTTAAGTATACTAATAATACCGTGGGCTACGGACCTGCCATCCTTAGTCTATTCACCAAAGGAGGGCCGGGGCTTTCACTCTCCGTGGCCGACAAAGACTATCCAACCAGCCCTGACCGTTACTGGTATACCGTCAATCAATTTCATGTCGACTCTCAGTTCCGCCGTCTGACCGCTATCCAGACTCTGCCGCTAAAGTCACCTGTTGAACTCAACAGCCACGGCGAGCCAATAACCTACCAAACTGACTGGCAGTACCACGAAGCTTGGCTCTACGTCAACGCGACTTACGGAATCACAGCCGCATATTTCGACGGTCAAGAAGTATGGAAAGGAACTCTTACAGATATGCTAAACGCAGTCGACGGAGTGGCGGAATTTGGTGCGGCTACGATTATACAGCACTCAGCCGGACGAACCGACAACAGAGTGTTCTTTGAGTGGGTAACAGTCGCCCCAGGTGCTGCCGGACCAGTGGTTACTTATCCAGTTGTCACCAATATAGCTCAGGCCAAATCTGCAGCCAACGGTACTCCGGTTAGTCTCAGCGGAGTCGTGGTGAGCGAGATACTTTATTCTATTGCCGAGGATGGAACGACCTATATGGGCAGCTTTGCCGTCCAGGCAACCGACGGTTCGATCGGCATCAGGGTAGTGAACACAAACCCTTATGAATTTCTCAGTCCCGGTGATGTTGTCAATATATTGGGAGGAACTGAAACTGTGGACGGTGAGAGAATCGTCAAGGCAAAGTCTTTCACTGTTGTCGGAAGCGCTGATCTTCCCAAGCCAATCGGACTCAGCAACCGTGCAACTGCTGGTGGCGTGCTAGGTGCACAACAGGCGGTTTGCGACGACGCAACCGTCGATCCTGCAAAGATGAGTAGCGGCGCCAACAATATCGGTCTGTTTGCAACCATCTTCGGTAAAGTTACCAAGGTTCACTTTCCTTCTGACGGAGATTATAAGTTTGATGATTACTTCTACGTGGACGACGGTTCCGCTCTTAACGACGGCTCCGGATACCTCGGCATACGTTGCAGGCCACCGTCCGAGAACTTCGGATGGGCATTTTATGAACTGCCGGCTGAAGGTCAATATGTCACTGTGACAGGCGTTATGGGTACGACTCAAACCAACGGCAAGGTCGTACGCTATTTCTGGACATGGTCTTGGCGACCGCTCTAACGATGGATATCTGTCCTGCGTTTAAACCGAACGGGCGGCCTATGCCGCCCGTCTATTTCCTCTACATTGTTGCATGATTCCGGTATCAAACAAACGTTTCTTGCAAGTAGTTATTTGGTTGCTGCTGATTTCGGCGCTTGAAGTTACAATCGCTTGCGCATCGGAGAAGATTACTCTCAGAGTTTGGTCACTGCCCACAAAGGATGCACGCTCTGTACCCGAGAAAGCCAGATGGGCTATAGTACAACGCTTCATGGAGCTCCATCCCAATATCCGACTCGAAGGTTTCAAAGGGCTGGAAGTTCCTGGAATGGGTATGGAATCCGGTCCCCTGCTGGCAATGGCTGGAGGCGTCGCGCCAGACGTGCTTTACGTCAATTTCCGCATGTCCGATAGCTACATAAAGCAGAAGTTTCTATATCCTTTGGACGAATACGTGCGCGAGTGGCAGAAAAAAGAGGATTTGTCCGAGCGCATCTACCCGCCCGTCTGGCAGGTCATAAAAAGGGACGGTCATATTTGGGCTATTCCTTATGAAACATTGGTAATGACTCTTCACTACCGCAAGGACTTGTTTCGAGAAGCGGGCCTTGACCCAGAGAAACCACCGCGTAATTGGGACGAGCTTTACGAATACGCAAAGCGACTAACTATACCCGAGAAGGGTCAATACGGAATGAACCTAGCCGCCGGCCCACAAGCATCATGGTGGTTCATCAACTTCCTATGGTCTGCAGGAGGCGAAGTCGTTGTTCGGGATAAAAAAGGCAACTGGCGTGCGGTGTTCAACGACAAAGCGGCGCTTACTGCACTTAAGTTTTACCAGAAGCTGGGGAGGAGCCGCTGGACTCGCAACGGCAAGACATACAGAGGCGTAGCTTACCGAGACGTGGACGGCTCCAAACTTTGGGATGCTGGTAGAATTGCGATGACGTTTGCATACCTTAACGACCGCATGATGGCTAATGTTAACCCAAATCTGGTTGGCATAGCCCCAATTCCGGCAGGTCCGACGGGTCTGCGTGGTAACGAGCTCAACTGTCCAATGATGGGCATCAATTCGCAAGTAAAAGACAAACGTGTGCGAGACGCCGCATGGGAGTATATTAAGTTCTGGGCAAGCGACGAAGCTGCGAGAATCCGCTGCAAAGTCTATGTCGAGTCTGGGTTTGCTAAGTTTGTTTCGCCCAAGTATTTAAAGCGCTACGGCTACGAACAATACCTAAAAGATGTTCCTCCCGGTTGGGAAGAGACCCTGGAAAATGCACTGAAGTCCGGCCGACCGGAGCCTTACGGACACAACTGCGAGATGATCTACTCCGAAATGACTCCACCGCTTGACGTTGCTTGGACCAGCGATACGGCAGACCTTCAAGCCGAACTGGACAAAGCTGTTGCCCATTGCAATGAAAAACTCATGGGTGTGGTGCCGCTGGAAATTATGGCATTCCGACGGCGAGTTGCTTTTGTCGTTGTTGTGATCTTAGTAAGTGTGTTTGTGTTGGTTGTTCGGTCGGTAATGCGCAGATTTAGCCGTGATTTCGACATAGCGACTGATCAGCCAAAACGCAAGGTGCGACGAAAGCGAAACCTGTTCGCGTTCTTCATAATGGCACCCGCTCTGATTTCAGTAGCGCTTTGGTCTTACTACCCGCTGATAGCCGGTTCGGTAATGGCATTCCAAGACTATAAGATCGTTGCTGGGACAAAATGGGTTGGCCTCGACAACTTTAGTGAGGTGTTGTTCACACCGCAAGTCTGGAAATCGTTGTGGAATAGCTTTGTTTATATGGCGCTTTCGCTGGGACTCGGTTTCTTTAGTCCGATTCTGCTTGCGTTGTTACTCCATGAGATTCCGAAAGGGAAAATGCTGTTCCGCACGTTGTATTATCTTCCTGCGGTAACAACTGGAATCGTCATAATGTTCCTCTGGAAGCTGTTCTACGATCCGAGTCCAGCAGGCTTCTTGAACCAGTTGCTTGCTGGGGTGAATACGTACGTATTGTGTCATCTCAACACAGCACTCGAGCTTCTACATCTGCCGTTGCGGATCCCATTATTTGAGAACCAGGCTTGGCTGCAAGATCCCAAGCTGGCAATGTTGTGTGTAGTATTGCCGACGGTATGGGCGGGAATCGGACCTGGTTCCATTATATATTTGGCCGCTTTGAAGAGTATACCCGAAGACGTATACGAAGCAGCTGATCTTGACGGGGCTAGCGTAGTTCAAAAAGTGAAACATATAACAATACCTTATTTACGTCCCCTCATCATAATCAACTTCGTGGGAGCATTCATAGCTGCTTTCAGATCATTTGAGTCCGTATTCGTAATGACCGGCGGCGGACCTATGTATGCCACGCACGTTGCAGGATTGGAGATATGGTATAACGCTTTCCTTTATTTGAAGTTCGGATACGCCGTATCAATGGCTTGGCTTCTGGGTTCGTTACTCGTAGGTTTTACAGTATTCCAGTTGCGCATTTTGTCGCGTCTGCAGTTCAAAGCAGCAAGCACATAGGAACAGTAGAATGCCGATCATAAGCACTGTTGGCCGCAAATCTAGAGGTTGTCGAGCTCTTATTGCGTGCATGTATACAACCCTTGCGCTCGGCGCGGTGACGATGGTTTATCCATTCGTGTTGATGCTGTCCACGTCACTGACCAGCGAAGTCGACTCACGTGAATATCGCATAGTACCTCGCTATCTATATGACGATGCTGCGCTTTATCGCAAATACATCGAGTCAAAGTATAACGAGGACATCGTGCGATATAATGCATGGTTTGGAACTGATCTTGCGAGTTTTGCACACGCTGAACCACCCAAACATGTCCGGCGCCGGTTTGTAGAAGAGTGGCGTTCGTTTGTTACTGGATTACCCAACGACTATCTGATGCTCTGCCATTCGGCCAGCATCGGTGACAATAGAACTCCAGAGATGCTGATAAGGTATCGTAAGTTCGTCGAAGAGAAGTTCCACGGCAATCTGGACCTGCTTAACGCCACATATCACGAAGCTAACGAGAACTGGACACAACTTACCATGCCCTTGGAGGATTGGACACAGAGGAATTTCTCTCCTGTCGAATCAGCCAAGTACCGGGATTTCTTGGAATTCAAACGCCGCCAACCACTACGCTACCTGATTACACCACCTATCGACGGGCTCTACCGCGACTATCTCAAAATGAAATACGGGAACCTAACAAATAGCAAGAGAGCGTTGGTGTACTCTCCGAAAGATGCAGTGCCGATTCGTTTGACTACCCGTGTTCCTCACTCGCCCGATGTTCGACTTTGGGAAGACTTCGTCCGCCGCGAATGCCCCGTGAGATACATCAGGTTTAATTCGGCCGCAGATTTGCCATACAGGCAATTCATCCGTCGGAAGTATGGAAACGAAATAGCCGTCAGCTCCGCACACGGTATTCGCATCCCATCCCTCAACATGTTGTCTGTTCCTCGAACACCACCAAATGCCGGAACTGCTCTTGTCGATTGGATCGAGTTCTTGCAGAAAGAAGCACCGGTTGAATCTATAGAATTAACTACACCAGAAGCATTGTTCAGAACCCATTTAGCCCGTAAGTACAAACACATCGAGGTGGCCAACAAAAAGCTGGGAACCTCTTTTGAATCGTTTGACGCAGTCGCACCTCCGTATGCAGAAAACGATCTCCTTGAGTTGCGCGAACACAGATGGGCCATACGTCGCGAATTCCTAGTTCGTAACTATAGAGAAGTCATGGACTATATCATATTACACGGACGTGCCTTGCTGAACACCGGCATACTGTGCGTTGGTATCGTGTTGACCAGTCTGACAGTAAACCCATTGTGCGCCTATGCGATGTCGCGTTTCAATCTACGCGCGACTTATAAAATACTCTTGTTTTTGTTGGCTACAATGGCCTTTCCTGCGGAAGTAAGCGCAATACCCAGCTTCTTGCTTGTAAAAAAATTACATCTCCTTGGCACTTATTGGGCCATCATACTACCGGGCATGGCAAACGGGTTTTCCATCTTCTTACTGAAGGGTTTCTTCGACGGACTTCCCAAAGAGCTCTATGAGGCTGCCATTATAGACGGAGCGACTGAAATGCAAATGTTCCGCAATATCACGCTCCAACTCTCTAAACCTATACTTGCCGTCATTGCACTTGGCGCATTTACTGGTGCATACGGATCATTTATGTGGGCGTTTCTCGTATGCCAGGACCAAAAAATGTGGACGTTGATGGTCTGGTTGTATCAGATGCAAATATGGTCTCCGCCACCAGTAGTATACGCGTCTTTAGTTGTTGCAGCCATTCCAACTTTACTTGTCTTTATATGCTGTCAAAACGTGATCATGCGCGGAATCATCGTACCCACAGAGAAATAAACTTGTGGCTGCTTGCTTTTGGTAAGAACATGAAACTTCCGCTCAGCCTTTGCTCTTCAGGCTGAAGCTGTATAGCTTTCCATTTCGAAGGGAGAACTACAATTGCAGAGGCTCTTTTCGTAGCGGTATATTTCCGCCTTTCCATTCAAGCACATGAGCTAGCGAATCGCCTCGGATCGGGGAGAAATCACTATAATCGAATCCTCTGACCGTTTTGCCTGACGAATCCAGAATGCGGACTTTTAGCTCACCTGCTACATCGGCATTCACAGTAATTAGACGGCCGTCCATTACGGCCTTTTTGGTGCGTAGAATACTTTTCTCTTCGCCTGCTTCTCTGGAGATATAGCGATCAATAGGTATCCAAGCAAGACCAATCTGGCGTTGGGTGAACCGTTCGTATTTATGCCCCCACTTGTAGCCGCCGTAGTATATTATGTAGATATCCTTACCCACTATAAGTTGACAATCACCCCATGCCATAGCGTGATCCCAAGTGCCAGGTGCCGGATTTCGAGGCAGGAAAGCTTCTCGGTCGCGCTCCCAATGTATCCCATCTCGGCTCCAAGCAAGCACCGTATAACCGATTCCATAAGCGTTTTCAGGTGCGCTCTCAGTTACCAAATCATCTCGCAATACTTTGAGCATACCTATCAGCAGGTCGCCACGTGCTATTATACCGCTCAATCCGTAGAACTCAGTTTTTTCGTCTTTATTGTCCAGTTCAATGATGCACCACGATCTTTGCCACCGCAGTCGGCCAGGACTTACACTTTCCATTACTATGCGGCGCCGACCTTCCCAATCGGCTCCTTCGGAATACGAAGAGTGCAATGCCATATATCGATTCCGTATGGAATGGCGGTATATTCCCACGATATCGTGATTGAACTCCAGTACTACTCTCGAAGTTAGAGGTTTCCATTTCAGTCCGTCAGGTGAGGCAGCGATTCTCAAGTCGCCTTCCGGTGAGTACCATCCGTATTTGTAACGTTTTTCGGAATCGGGATAATCCGAACCATCGTCAATTATCGACGCGCTGAATTGAATAAAGGCTGGGTCTTCAAGAACCTTGTGCGGACGCTTCCAATTTAATGCCATCGTCCGATTCCATAGTCGCTAGATGCGTCTGGCTGGCATTTTTCGGCACGCCGTACCATATCCGAAACTTGCCCGTTTCAGGACTGCGAATTACTGTTACATAAGGTTGGAAGCACTTGTCGCCTTCTGCAGCCACTATTGGTTCCGGAAGGCGCGAGGACTGGTTTATTGTGCGCGTAAAATTATGCTGAGTATCTATCAGGTAGCCATCTAGGAAAACGTGAGGTCCTGAAAACAATACCATCGTGTCCTTTTCGTTTTCACAGCAATCGAGAACGACACAGGCAGTGATAGTCCCAGCAAATCAGCGAAAGATCCCCTAAGAAAATCTCTGCGCGTACACCGAAACCGATCCATCCGCCACCTTAATAACATCCTTCAATGAACTTGGGCGTTCAACTTCTGCTCATATATGCGGCACACCTATTGGTATCCAGTATTGGCTATCGCGTTCGGCCCTCAACACATCCCTATCTCTCCACAATGCATGTCCATCCAAATAAAGAATGTTGGTGCCGCCGTCATGCATCTTTCCAGGGATATCTCGATCCCCCGGGTTGGGAACATAAATATCGTCGTTGAACCTCGTTCGATCTTCCTGTATTAGCAACAGCATTCTTGATACCTGTCGCATCCTCAGAGTGCCGACTTTCTTCTTCGAGAGATAGATATTCATACTGTAGGATAGTGGATAATCCTTGGCCGTCAACCCGACCGGAATTGCAGAAGGCTGAACGCGTTGTGTGGGGTGCCCTCGATCGAGCGGACAAAGATAAAGACTCTTGTTGCGTACATAACGCCATATCTGCCCTTTCTCTGGATACACCCACAGTTCTGGACCCTCACAGCCACTCCAATTTGGGAGACCAAAAGCCGCTGTTGCAGGCATGGTGTCGTCCCAATCTCTTATATACAATTCAAACGCAGTTCCGAGTTGACGCATGTTGGCAAGGCATCTGGCCTGTCTTGCTTGGTTGCGCGTGGAAAGGAGCACGGGAAACAGGATTGCTGCCATAATTGCAACGATAGCTATCACCACAAGCAACTCGATGAGCGTAAAGCCGCAATCCGGCATTCGGAAAAATTTCTTGCGTACTAGGTCCGACAACATGCACCCTCCTTCCAGCA
>Ga0123519_10004009_pt1 | contig 24098 bp, 28 predicted proteins | sample YelNatPaOPRAMG02_FD_87396 | JGI IMG/M metagenome (GOLD analysis project Ga0123519, IMG submission 87396) | Hot spring microbial communities from Yellowstone National Park - Yellowstone National Park OP-RAMG-02 (version 2) | ecosystem: Environmental > Aquatic > Thermal springs > Hot (42-90C) ...
TGAGTAAAAAGGGTTCCCAAAAATACGAAGTATTTTTGGGAAATTATTTCCCCCTTAAAGCGAAGTGAAACGGAGCCTGCGGTTCAACTCCGCTCTGCTCCAATATTACCGCTGACAAAAGGGATGTGGGGAAAGAGGGGTGTCCCCAAAAATACAAGGTATTTTTGGGGATTAAACTCCGCTCTGCTCCACTATTACCGATGAGAAAAGGAGAAAATTATGCCAGAAGAACTTAATATTGTAAAAAAAAGACTTGAAAATGTAAAAAAAATAATGGTATTCAGTGGAAAAGGTGGTGTTGGTAAATCAACAGTTGCTGCAAACATTGCATTTGCACTTGCATTTGAAAAAGGTTTTGAAACAGGTCTTATGGATGTTGATATCCACGGACCAAACATACCTAAAATTCTTGGCATAGAGAATCAAAGGCTTATTTCAGAGAATAACAAAATAAGACCAGTAGTAATAAATGATTATTTAAAGGTTGTATCAATAGGTTTCTTACTTGAAAATCAGGATACAGCAGTTATATGGAGAGGACCCCTGAAAGTGAAACTCATAAGACAATTTGCGGACGATGTGAACTGGGGAAATATAAAATATTTAGTTATTGACCTTCCACCAGGAACTGGTGATGAACCACTTTCTGTTGCGCAGGAATTACAACCTGTTGATGGTTCTATAGTTGTTACAACACCACAGGATTTAAGTCTTCTTGATTCAAGAAAGGCTATTGATTTCTCTATAAAACTTGGCATACCTATTATTGGTGTTGTTGAAAATATGTCAGGTCTTGTATGTCCTCATTGTGGGAAAAGGATTGACCTTTTCAAAAAAGGTGGTGGAGAGAAAGCAGCAAAAGAACTTGGCGTTCCTTTCCTTGGAAGGTTACCGATAGAACCGGAAATAGTTGAACTATCTGATATAGGGATACCTTTTGTTCAAAGATTAAAAGATTCAGAAGCATATAAGGCAATGATTGGAATCGTGGATAAGATTATTGAATTTTTAGGATGAGATTTGGAATTTCTTCAACTATTGTAAAAGATAGATGTATTTGGGAATTATTAAATAGGTTAAAATCAGATGAGATTAGATTCCTCGAAATAAGATGCGAGAAAATTCATCTTGATTATGAAAACAAAAATGTGTTGAAAGAGATTTTTTCTTTTGTAAAAGAAAAAAATATAAAGATTATATCTGTCCATCCACCTGACTGGATAGATATTGGAAGTGAAAATGAACATCTAAGGATGAAATCCGTAAGAGAGGCTCAAAAATGTATCCTTGTAGCATATCATCTTGGTGCTGAAAAGATAGTCCTTCATCCCTCAAATTCAAATGATGGAATGGAGAAGATATTTAAGAGTTTAAAAGAGATAAAAGAATTTGCAGAAGAGTGGGGAAAAAAAGTGATAATAGAAAATACAATGCCAGGGAAAAAAGGTGGGGAACTAAAAGAACTGCTTGAAATCAGCGACAATTTCAAACTGAGAATATGCTTTGATACTTCTCACTATTTCTCTAAAAATAAAGATATAGAAGATATAGAAATAATAAAAGAAATAATTGATGAACTTCATATTTCTGATAGTTTAATGGATGGGAATGATAATCATCTTTTCCCTGGAGAAGGTAGGATAGAATGGGGAAAACTTTTCAGAAAAATTCCAATCTCTGATAAGGATGTTATAATTGAGATTATGCCCTCACAAGATATTGAAAGAGAAATTGAAAAAATCAACATTTTTAAAGAGAAGGTGCTTGATGGTCTATATAGTGAAAAAATATGATTATGATAATTTAAAGAATTTTATAGGTGATTTAATAGAAAAATATAATCTCATAAAAATAAATAATGGTGATAAGGTTTTAATAAAACCAAATCTTCTCAACAATAAAATAAATGTTGTAACTGATTACAGAATGGTGAATGCTGTTTGTGAATATGTTTCTGAATGCGGTGGAAAGCCCGAGATAGCAGATAGTCCTGGAGATATTGAAGGTAAAATTAATTTCTTTGAAGATATAATGTATGATAAGATAAAATTTAAAAAATTCTTTTTTGATGAAAGGGGATTTTTTGTAAAAAATGGATTTTTCCTTACAAATGTTATAAATGACTATGATTATGTGATAAATCTTCCGAAACTAAAAACACACATACTTACAACATTGACAATGGGGGTAAAAAATCTTTATGGTTTCATACCTGGGAGAAAAAAGAAATTACAACATATACTAAATCCTGACCCTTATTCATTCTCCGAAATGTTATTTTCACTCTATAAAACTGTTAAGACAGATTTGACCATACTTGATGGAATAATATGTATGGAAGGTAATGGACCATCAAATGGTGATATAGTAAAAAAAGATATTATAGCAATATCAAATGACCCACTTGAATTAGACATTGCTATTTCAGATGTTTTTAAGATAAAAAAATTCCCTTTGAGGGAAATCTATGAAAAAAGAATTATTAAAAAACCCGAGATTCATAATTTTACCGATAATGAATTATCCATAAAAACACCAAAAAATCTTATCACAAGATTACCAAGGTTAAATAGGATAAGAAAAATTATACTTCCTAAAAAACCAAGATTTGTAAGGGAAAATTGTGTCTTGTGTGGAACCTGTGAAAGGGTCTGCCCTTTCAATGCAATAAGAATTCACTTTGGAAATGTTTATATTAATTATAAAAAATGTCAGGAATGTTATACCTGTATTGAAATGTGTAGATTTAACGCTTTAAAAATTTAGAAAGGAGGTTAAATGATATTTTTCATCTTATCCGATTTTTTTAAAGATATAAAAATGGCTTCTGGTGTAAGAATCGGGGCTTTCGGTTATGACCTGAATAGTAAATATGATGGTTATTTTTATGAAGTTAATGGGTCTTCTGAATTATTTCTTGAAGTGTTATCAAATATTTTAGGGTTTGAGGGAACATTAGGATATTTGGGTAATTTATTCATCGGAGATTTATGGTTAGAATTGGATCACTTCGTAAATTTTCGTTTCAAAGACAGTTCACTCTCTTTAGGTTATGGAATGGGTGTTTTTAATTACAACTCAAGTTCAACCTTTTTATCAGGGAAAATTCAATATGATATACTTTTAACATCCGAACTTTTGATCCAATTCCAACTGAAATTATTGGAACATTATAGAGACAACAGATTTTTGACCTCTATTGAAATCTCTATAGGTGCAGGTGCGATGTTTTAATCACTCTGGAATAATGAGTCCTGAATCTGTCCTTTTATATCCTTTTGGGATATCGTCTTTCTCTTCCCTTTTCTCTTCTAATTTCACATCTGGTTTCTCAATATACTTTGGTATATATTCATAAATCATTTCAAAAACACTCCTATTTTGAGAATATGGATGTTGATAAACCTGTCTAACAAAAACCCCGTGAAAGAAAGGAATATCCCAGGGTGGAACTCCTATTGAAAGAATGTGAAGTATAAAATTTGTTACCCGACCCTTCTCGTTATCTTCATTATTTTTTGCAAATCTTTTCAATTTCTCAATGATTAATTCAAGTGTCAATGGTGTTAAAGAAAATTTTATCCCTTCTTTTATAAAATCTTCACTATTCATATTCTCTTTTCTCTCAATGAAATCTTTAAGATATTCCTCAAGTCTATCCTTCCTGAAATTCACATATTTGAATTCATAACTCCAGGGTAGATAAAATGCAGCATACAAAAAATCTTCTATATCAATATTTTTTTCCTTATCTTTTTCTTTTTCCATATAAGGATTAAAACAATAAAAAAATAAATGTCAAGAAATTTTTTAAAAATTCAAAATAAAGAAAACTCTCAAAAAAATTTGACAGAAAATTTTTTTATATTATTATAAATTTATGAAGATTGCACTTGTGCACGATTATCTAAATCAATATGGTGGCGCTGAAAGGGTTTTTGAATCATTTCTTAATCTTTTTCCGGATGCAAAAATATTTACACTTATTAGAAATAATGATAATCTTCCTGAAAGATTAAGAAATATAAAGAGTGAAATATCTTTTCTTCAAAGACTTCCAGCCATAAAAACAATGTATGAAAGGTATCTTTTTCTTTATCCACTTGCAATAGAGAGTTTTGACCTCACTGATTTTGACCTTGTTCTCTCAGATTCAAGTGCCTGGGCTAAGGGTGTTTTCACAACAAAAGACACACTGCATATATGTTATTGCCATAGTCCTATGAGATTCGCATATGAATCATTTCATTCCTACACAGTGGGAGAATCAAGGAATCAATTTGAGAAATTCTTTCTAAGATTCACCGTTAATTTTTTCAGGATATGGGATTACACAACTTCCCAGAGGGTTGATTATTTTATTGCAAATTCTGAAAATGTGAGGATGAGGATAAAAAAATATTATGGGAGAGAATCGGTTGTGATTTATCCACCCTGTGACCTTGAAAAATTTTATCCTGAAGATGTTAAAAAAGAAGATTATTTTCTCCTTGTTGGAAGAATGAAAGAGTATAAAAAATTCCCAATCGCTATTGAGGCATTTAATAGATTGGGACTTCCACTTGTTGTGATTGGCGAAGGTCCTATCCTTCCAAAACTAATAAGAATGGCAAAGAGTAATATACATTTTTTAAGAAAAGTTGATGATGATACCTTGAGAAGATTCTACCAGAGGGCACAGGCACTTATATTTCCACAGATAGAAGATTTTGGTATCACACCTGTTGAATCACAATCTTGTGGAACACCTGTTATTGCTTTTAGAGGTGGGGGTGCAATTGAAAGTATGATAGAAGGAAAAACAGGATTATTCTTTGATGAACAAACCCCTGAAGCAATAATTGACGCTGTAAAGAAATTCAAAGATATGAAATTTAAAAAAGAAGATTTAATAAATAACGCTAAGAAATTTGATAAAAAAATATTTGAAAAAAAGATAAAAGATTTTATAATGGAGAAATACAGGAAATTTAAAAATGTTAGATCCATATAAAATACTTGGTATTAAAGAAGATGCGAGTATAGAAGAAATAAAAAACGCTTATTATAGATTAGCAAAGAAATTTCATCCTGACCATGCACCAGAACACGACAGAAATATCTTTATTGAAAATTTCCTCAATATCACCTGGGCATACAAGATGCTCATTAATAATGAGAAAAGAAAAGAAGTGAATAAACTTTTGAAAGAGGGAAAACTTGAGAAAGAAAGGGACAGGTTAAAAAGAGAGGCAAGGGATAGAACACTTAATGAAGGGATAAACCTGTTAAGAAAGAATAATGTAAGGGCTGAAAGATATCTAAAAATGGCTTATTTACTTGATAAGGGAAATCCAGTTTGTAAAAGTTATTATGGTCTTGTCCTTGTATTCCTTCAGAAGATTGATGAAGGTCTTGAATTGTTGAATAAGGCATATTCAGAGGTTCCTGATAATCTTGATATTCTCCTAAATCTTTCAGAGGCATACCTTGAATTAAACAGATTAAGGGAGTCAAAGAATTTTCTAAAGAGGGCTATGAGGATTGAAAAAAATAACTCAAGAATAATCTCTATTCTTGAGAGGTTAAAAGGGAGGTAATATGGAAGATATTAATAATGCTTTTGTTCAGAGGTTAAGTGAAGGGGTTTCAAGGGTTTCAGGATGTATCCTTGCAGGAATTGTTGGAATGGACGGAATAACTATTGCTGAATTCAAAGATGATGTAAATTTTGATTCAGCGATATCTGCTGCTGAACTTGCAAGCGTTGTTGCTGATTCAAGAAGATGTTTTGAAGACCTGAAGGAAAAAGAATTGGAGGAATGCATAGTCCGTTCAAATGAGTTAACATTTGTTATAAGACTTGTAAATCCTGACTTTTTTATCTACCTTGCTCTTAAAGGTGAAAATCAAAATTTAGGGCTTGCAAGGTTTGAAGCAAAGAAAATTTCAGAGGAGTTCAAAACACAATTAGCATAGTTTATAAATTTAGGAATTTTTTCATTTTTTTCTTAATTTCATTTTCTGCTTCTATTTGTTATTTTTATCCATTCAAATACTTCTTTTTATTTTTTCTTATCCCTGTTTTTTTAATAATTATAAAGAAATATGATATTGCTTCGTTCTTCCTTATTTTTCTTTCCTTTTACTTCTTAACATATATACAAATGAAGAACCTTCGTTCTGAAAGAACATTCCTTTCAGGAATTTATGTTGATGGCTTTATAAAATCTTTTACTGAACCAGATATTAAAATAAAGGAAGAATTTAATGAAGGGGATTTCTTATTAATCTCAGGGAAAATAAAAAAATACAGAAATTTTTATTTTGTAAAAGATGTTGAAATTAAATTCAGGAAAGGTATTCTTGTGAAAGTATTTAACATAAGAAGAAAGATTTTATTTAAAATACAAAATCTTATAAAAGGTGAGATTGGGAATATTGTTGCCGCTTTCTTCCTTGGAGAAAGGGAACTCCCATTATTCATAGAAAAGAGATTCCAGAAATGTGGTGCTGCACATCTACTTGCAGTTAGTGGATTACACACAGGTATTGTTTATCTTGTTATTTTCCTTGTTTTAAGGATATTTCCTATAAAAAGAAAGTTCCTTCACTTTACTTCTGCATTGCTCTTAACACCTTATATATTTTTAAGTGGTTTCAAGATACCGGTTATAAGGGCTTATATAATGCTCTTATTTTATGGGATAAATGAAATGCTTGAAAGAAAAAGGATACCATTGAATATTTTAGGTCTTGCTGGCATTTTTATCCTTCTTTTGAATCCTCTTGCTATTACATCTATAAGTTTCCAGTTATCATTCTTATCAGTTATTGGGATAATAATATCATTGAATATATTTGAAGGAATGATAAAAAAAATAAAATTTTCTTTTTTGAGGGAGAATGTTATTTTACCTCTTATATTGACAGTATCAGCGCAGATATTCACATTGCCTTTTGTTGTTTATTACTTCAATTACATACCTCTTTATTCTGTATTCGCAAACATCATACTTATTCCTCTTGCAACACTTATAATATCTTCTATGATGCTATTTGTTATTTTCCCACCACTTGACAATCTCATAAGTTATGGTATCTGGTCTCTTGGTTTCATTATGAACAAATTTATGATAATAATAGAAAACCTGCCTTTATCTACAATTGAGATAAAGACAGGTTTGTGGATATTTATTATCTATATTCCTTTGATATTTATTTCTATTATTACTATGAAGAAATCTTCTTAGCCCTCTCCTCAAGTTTCTTCATAACCTGTGGCATTGTTGTGTATTCCATTCCACCAAGAGGCAATCTGTGTGGCTCAAAAGCACCATGCCTTCTCATATAATCTGCTATTTCGTTTGCCATCTCCCTTGCTTTATCAAATCCAGGGTCATCAAACATATCCCTTGGACCAACAAGCCTACCCGAAGTGAGTTGATAACCTGCTGCAACAACCCTTGGAGGTCCGTCAAATCTTGATGGTGTTGCATCCTTGAAAGAGACAGGCATAAGTGGGCCCTGGTGTGAACCCCTCATCCATCCTGCAACAATATGTGGAAAAGAGAATGGTTCAAGTGCCTCACCAACTGCTGGAAGACCACTCTGGCATCTCACAATTAAGACAGGGTCATCCTTACCTACATACTTACCAGCAATAAGATTAAGTTTCTGTGTTGATGATACTGCACCTATCTCCTTATCTCTCTTCCTCCAGACCCTGCGAATAACAAAATTTTCAGGTGCACCAATAAAAATTAAAAGGTCATACATCTCTTCAGGTAATGAAAATTCAAATATTCTGTTCTCATAGATATCAAGGACCTCAAAAACAAATCCATCATGCATACTTGGGTCTATCACAAGACCCGCTGTATTCATAGGGTCTCCAAACATCTTGAACAATGGGAAATTCCATGCACCTGGAGATGTTTTGTCAGCCATAAATACAATAACTGGTTCACCACCTCTCTCTTCAAATTCCATCTCTGCACAACCTGGGCCTAAACCTTTCACATTACCGCTGAATGCATCTTTCAAAAGATCCTGCCCTGCACCATAAAGTTTTAATTCTTTCGCAACCTTTGTCCCATCAACAAATGCATCCCATGCGAGTTTGTGAACTTTCTCACTATCTACACCATTTGTATGTGTCATAACTATAAAGATATCATCACCACATGTTCTGATGTCATAATCAATAAGAAGTTTTGATTCCTTCGCTTTCTTCACAACCTTTGCAACTGCTTCAACAACATCAGGGTGGCAGGCACTATGACCAACAAAACCACCAATATCTGCTTTAATAACAGTGAAAGTGACTTTCATAATTCCTCCTTTTTATTTCCCGTAAAAAAGCCTTTCACCTAAAATTTTTGGTAATCCATTTTTCAATATCTTTTCATAGGTCTTTTTTATATCGTACATCTTTCTTTTTATTATAATAGAACTCTTCTCTGTGTCAAGTATTAAAAATGAAGCATCGCTTATTCCATCCCTGGGTTGTCCAACACTACCAGGGTTTATTATAAATCTTGCATTTTTATTAAGTATTATCTCTTTAACAGATTCTGCATAAACATCATTATTCAATTTAACAAATACAACAGGTATGTGAGAATGACCAACAAAACCTGCTATTTCTTCAAAATGCCTGAATTCAATTGATGCATCCTCCTCATATAAAATATAATCCCATTCAGAAGGATTATTGAAAGTAGAATGTGAAAATATGTAATCACCTTCTTTGTGAATAAGTGGAAGTGAAGAAAGAAAATTCTTTGAAGTCTCTTTTAGATTATCCTTTGTCCACAGGATAGCCTCTTTTGCTACCCTGTTGAAATTTTTTATATCGGTCTTCTCACATACTCCCCAATCGTGATTACCTGCAATGATTACAGAGGAAATCTCCTTTACTATCTCTATACAAGTTTCAGGGTCAGGGCCATAACCTACAATATCTCCAAGGCATATTATCTTATCAACATCCTTTAATTCGTTTGACACTGATTCAAGCGCCTCAAGATTCCCGTGTATATCTGAAATTATTCCTATTCTCACAGATAACCCTTTTCTTTAAATACCTTATCAAGCACGGCATTCACAAATTTCCCTGATTTCCCTTCTCCATATATTTTTGCTATATCTACTGCTTCGTCAATTACAACCCTTGCAGGTGTTTCTGGAAACTCTTCGATTTCTGCAATAGCAATCCTTAAAATGTTAAGGTCAACCTTTGACAATCTTTTTAAACTCCAGTTCTTTAAGTTCTCCTTGATAGTTTTATCAATCTCTTCTTTCATTTCCTTTGTTCTATAAAAAAGTCTCCTTGCAAAATCTCTGTCATTGTCAGTGAATATCTTTGAAGAAATTAATCTTTCAAGCAATTCATCACCTTTATCTTTATTGAACTCTTCTGAAAAGAGTGCTTTAAGAACTGAAACCCTCGCTTTTCTTCTCATTTGATTTCTTCCATAAGATTGATCATCTCTATCACGCTCATTGCCGCATCCCAACCTTTGTTCCCGTGTTTCAATCCTGCCCTTGTTAGTGCCTGTTCCTCTGTATCTGCTGTTATCACACCGAAAGAGATTGGAACACCTGAATCCAGAGAAATCCTCGCAATACCCTTTGATATCTCATTAGCGACAAAATCAAAGTGTGGTGTATCACCCCTTATAACAGCAGATAATGCTATAAGACCATCGTATTTTTTCACAATTTTTTTTAGAACTATTGGTATCTCAAAAGAACCGGGTGTCCAGTAGATATCATAATCTTCAACACCATGCCTTTTTAGACAATCTATTGCACCATCAAGAAGATGCTTTGTAACAAGACTGTTGAACCTTGAAACAACTATACCTATCTTCTTACCTTTACCTATCAGTCTTCCCTGATACTCCATATAACCTCCTTTTTAAAAGTCACTCAGAAGGTGACCAAGTTTTTCCCTTTTCACTCTTAAATAACCTATATTAATCTCATTTGGACTTACTTCTATCGGGATTCTTTCAACAACCTTCAACCCATAACCTTCTATTCCTACTATCTTCCTTGGATTATTTGTAAGAAGCCTTATTGTTGAAAGACCGAGGTCTTTTAATATCTGTGCACCTATTCCATAATCCCTTAAATCTGGTTTAAATCCAAGTTTAATATTCGCTTCCACGGTATCAAGTCCTTCCTCCTGTAATTTATAAGCCTTTAATTTATTTAAAAGCCCAATCCCTCTACCTTCCTGCATAAGATAAAGTAAAACACCTCTCCCCTCTTTTACAATCATACTGATCGCTGTGTGGAACTGGCTACCGCAATCACATCTTAATGAGCGGAATAGATCCCCTGTGATACATTGAGAATGGACACGGACAAGAACATTTTCTTTCCCTTCAACCTCTCCATAAACAAGTGCAAGATGTATGTGTTCATCAAGTGAATTTGAATATGCAAAAAGTCTAAAATCCCCATAATCAGTAGGAAGTTTAACCTCAACCTCCCTTTTCACAAGTTTTTCATTTTTTTGCCTGTAAAGTATAAGGTCTTTTATTGTTATCAATTTTAGATTATGAAACTTTGCCATTTCAAATAATTTAGGGAGTTTTGCCATACTACCATCATCGTCCATTATCTCGCACAGAACACCCGAAGGGTAAAGACCTGCAAGCCTCGCAAGGTCTGTTGCAGCCTCTGTATGCCCTGCCCTTCTCAAAACACCTCCAGGTGCTGACCTTAAAGGGAAAATATGGCCTGGTCTTGCAAGGTCTTCAGGTTTTGTTTTAGGGTCTATACAAACTTTTATAGTCTGTGCCCTATCGTATGCACTTATCCCTGTCGTTGTTCCATGTATAGCATCAACGCTTATTGTGAATGCTGTTCCAAACCTCGCTGTTATATGGTCTGTCATAAGTGGTAGTCTTAGTTCATTCAGTCTTTTCTCTTCAAGTGTAATACAGATGAGTCCCCTTCCATACTTACTCATAAAATTTATAGCCTCTGGTGTTACCTTCTCCGATGCCATTATGAAATCACCTTCATTTTCCCTGTCTTCATCATCAACCACTATCACCATTTTCCCATTTTTTATATCTTCAATAGCCTCTTCTATCTTATTAAAATTAAATTCTTCCATCATTCACCTCCATAATTCTCTTAACATACCTTGCAATAATATCAACTTCTATATTCACATAATCACCCGCTTTTTTAAATTTCAATGATGTCCTTTCAATTGTATATGGTATAATATTAATAGAAAATGTTTCATTTTCAACATCTGCAATTGTAAGGCTTATACCATCAATTGCAATTGAACCCTTTTTTGCAATATATGGTGCTAAATCGTTTGGATACTCTATCTCTAACAAACTTTCTTCAACACCTTTTCTAAATTTTCTTATTCTCCCGACACCATCAATATGCCCTGTTACGATATGACCTCCAAAAAACCCATCCACCTTCATTCCTCTTTCAAGATTCACCTTCTTCCCTTCCCTTATGAATTTAAGAGTTGTTTTATCAATAGTTTCAGAAACAGCATCAAACTTTGCAATATTACCTGAAACCTCTTTTGCAGTAAGACAGACACCATCCACCGATAATGAATCTCCTTCATTCAGTTCAAATGGAAGAACTATTGTGATCTCAATCTTTTTTGAACCCTTTCTAACCCTTATTACATCCCCAATACCTTCAACTATTCCTGTGAACATTTTCACCTATAATGAGGAAATCTTCCCCTAATTTTTTTACATTCTTTATCTTTATCCATCTCTCAAATTCACCTTCTGTTATCCTTATCCCTTCACCAATAAATCTCGGAGATATAAAAATTCTCACCTCATTAAATAGATTTTCTTCAAGAAAACTTGAAAAGACCTTTTTCCCGCCTTCAACCATAACTGATGATATACCAAGTTCTCCAATTCTCTTCAAGATATCTTTTAAATCAAGAATACCATCTTCTCCATCTGCTTCAATCACTTTAGCATTCTCTATCTTTCTTTTATTCTCCTTTGTGAAGATAATCGTCTCACCTTCTGTTTTTAATAAATTTGCATCTTCAGGGAATCTTAGATAATAATCAAGGACAATCTTCTTTATATTTCTTTTCTTCTTGTAATATCTCACATTAAGTTTTGGGTTATCTTTAATTATTGTATCTATTCCAACAATTATTCCATCTACCTCATACCTGTATCTGTGTAAAAGTCTTAAAGAATTTTCCGAACTTATTCTTTTTATCCCTCTTTTTTCATCACCAATGAAACCATCTAATGTTGATGCCATCTTTAATATAACATAAGGTGTTTTATTCTTTATATAGTGTATATAGAACTTATTTAATTCCTCAGCCTTTTCCCTGCACAATCCTACCTCAACCTCCACACCGTTTCTCTTCAGATGTTCTATTCCTTTCCCATTCACAACTGGGTTTGGGTCAATCATAGCAATAAAAACCTTCTTAATCCCAGCCTTCACAATTTCAGGTGCACAGGGAGGTGTTTTCCCATAATGTGAGCAGGGCTCAAGTGTTACAAACATAGTGCTCCCTTTTACACTCTCTTTTGCATCATTCAATGCCTCTATCTCCGCATGAGGAAAGCCATACATTTTATGATAACCTTTACCTATTATCTTTCCTTCTTTCACAATAACAGCACCAACCATTGGATTTGGGGATACATATCCCATCCCTCTTTTTGCAAGTTTTAATGCTATTTCCATAAACCTTTTTTCATCCATAAAATTATAATAAATGAATAATCAAATTTGTCAAACTTAAAATACTTTTTGTTATCATTTGACTTATTTATTTTTCTATTTATGATAAAAATATGAAAGAAAAGATAATAAAGATAATTGAAGAAGAATTTGATAAAAAAATAATAACAGATAAAGATATACTTGAGAAATATTCAAAAGATGAGACACCTGGTAATTTCATATTTTATCCAGACATTGTTTTTATACCTGAAAAAGAAGAAGAAATTTTAAGAATGGTATCTTTGTGTGGGGAATTTAAATTTCCAATAACACCGAGGGGTGGAGGGACAAGTAGATGTGGTGGTCCATTGCCTGTAAAAGGTGGTGTTGTGATATCCCTTGAAAAAATGAATAAGATTATTGATTTTGATGAGAAGAATCATTTTCTCGTTGTAGAACCTGGTATGATTACAAGTGATATAAACAATTTCCTTAAGAAATATGGATATTTTTATCCACCTGACCCATCCTCACTTGAATCTTCAACAATAGGTGGAAATACTGCTACAAATGCAGGAGGACCAAAATGTCTCAAATATGGTGTAACAAGAAACTGGGTATATGGTCTTGATGTTGTAACAACAGATGGTCTTATCTCTCTTGGGGGAAAAAATTTGAAAGATGCAACAGGTTATAGCCTTTTAAATCTTATGATAGGTTCAGAAGGAACACTTGGTATCTTCACAAAAATTATTATCAGGTTTATCAGGAAAAAATTATACGAGACAATACTACTTTTAGTCTTTGATGAACTTCAGGATGCAACAGAGAAGAGTATTGAGATTATAAAAACAGGTATTATTCCTGATGCAATAGAGTTCATAGATTCTGAAACAGTGAAAGTTTTAAAGGAATATAGTCCTGAAATTCAAATACCAGATGGATCCGTCCTCATCATAATATTCTCAGATGATGATAAGGGAAAGATTGATAGATTTTATGATAAAATATCAAATATCTGTGAAAATGCGAAGGAGATACTTGTCGCAGAAGAAGAAAATATGAAGGAGAAAGTTCTTGATTTCAGAAGAAACATAGCAGAAAAACTTGATAGGTTTGGAACAATTATACCAGAAGATGTTGTTGTCCCTGTAAGTTCAATACCTGAACTCATAAAATTCACAAAAGAGATAGGAAAAGAGAATGGGACATATATCTTCACATTTGGTCATATTGGTGATGGTAATGTTCATATTGATATTATTCAGAAAAAAGATGTTGATATTGATAAGATTGTTTCTCAAATATTCACAGGTGTAAAAAAACTTGGGGGAAAGATAAGTGGTGAACATGGAATAGGCTACACAAAAAGAAAATATCTTGGTTATTCAAGGAGTGAAATTGAAATATCATTTATGAAGAAGATAAAATCTGTTTTTGACCCTGAAAATATACTGAATCCTGAAAAGATATTTTAATTACTCGTATTCTGTATAATTTATATTATTCAATGCACCTTTCAAAACAACTTTAAATTTTGGGTTCTTTGAAATCATCTTCTTAATACCTGGATTTAAAATCCCTTCTGTTTCAAGTGTAAATTCAGCATTCTTCGGTATCCTTAAATTCACATTAGTAACACCGCATTCAATCTCAAGTAAAGCGTTATTCCTCCAGTTACCACCAAGGTCGACATCAATTGAAGATGCACCTGATGATATTTCACACTTATCAAAATTTGCATTTCCTATTTTATCAATTGTGAGGAGTGATGCACCTGAAGAGATTTTAAAATCTTCAAGGATTATTTTATTCTGGACAGGGAATTCTATGTTAATAGCACCAGCACCGAAAGATAAATTAAGTTTTTTAAGAAGAATATCCCCAAAATTAAAATTCCCTTTCACTGCACCACCTGATAGATCAAGATTTAATTTTGTATCAATTGGTAATCCAATTTCAATCCTTGCCGAATCCTTCTTTATTGACTTCAGAGTTTTAATTGATGGGATTTTTAAAGTATAAGAGTTCCCTTTCTTTTCTATCTTTAATTCATCTTCAATTTTTTTTGGTAGTTCTGTTTTTACAATTAATTTCTTTTGATTTGTTGGATAAATTGTAACATTTCCAAAAAGTTCTGCATCAAAATTTATCTCATCTTCTTCTATCTCATATTCAAGGAATGATGAATTACCTTTCATAAAACTCGTTCTCTTTAAATCAGATGGTTGAATAATCTTTATCATAAGCCATATTATCAATGTTCCAAAAAGCAGTGAAAGTATTAAAATATCCCTCAGGATATCTTTCTCTCTAAACATTATATCAATACCAACCAATATTATTAACAATGGCCATAATCTCCATATAGACCTTATATCAGACCACTGTAAAACATTTGTATTCACAAGGAGAAAAAGAAGACCAAAGAATATTAAAAGAAGACCAACAACAAGTTTATCTTTTCTCATTCTTACCTCCCATTATTAAAAAAATGATTCCAAGGAATATCAATACCACAGGCCAGAATCTTAAAAATTCAAATGAAAAAGTGTAATTGAGTAAGAGCAAAAAACCGAGAAAAATAAATATTATTCCGAGAACCAAATTAGCCTTGCTTTTTTCGGAACTTTCTTCAACCTTTACCTCCTCTTCACCAGAAGACAATGGTTTAAGAGGTATAATAATCCAGCATAAAATGTAAAATAAAATACCTATACCTTGAATGAAAGCAAGCACAACTGCGAGTAGTCTTATCAAAGTAACATCAACATCAAAATATTCTGCCAATCCTCCACATACACCTGCTATCATTTTCTCTTTTCGAGAACGATAAAGTCTCTTGTTCATATTACCTCCTATTCTATCTCTTTATAGATTAAAATTCTTCCACAATTATCACAGGTATAGATTTTTTCACATTTTTTAACCTCTGCAAAAATCTGTGGGGGTATAGTTGAAAAGCAACCTGTGCATATTGGTTTTTCTATCACAGCAACTCCTATTCCTCCCCTTAATTTCCTCACCCTTTCATACTTTGAATACAAACCCTGATCATCCATACGAGCCTGGACCCTCTTTCTTTCATCCTTTTTTATTACTATTTTTTCCTGTGCTTCCTCCATCTCCTTTTTCAACTTTACTATCTCATCCTCTTTCGCCTTTCTGAATTTCTCAAACTCTTTTTCCTTTTCCCTGTATTCCTTTTCCTCTTTTTCTCTTTCTACCATTAATGTAAGGAGTTTGTCTTCATGCTCCTGAATAAGTCTTTCTGCCTCTTCAATATTTTTCTGCATCAATCTGAATTCTTCGTTTGTCTTCAATTCATACTGCCTTTTCTTTAAGTTCTCTATCTCAATTCTCTTTTCCTCTATCATTTTTTCAGTCTTGAGCCTCTGGTTGTTTGTCAATTCAAGTTTCCTTTTCTCCTCATCCAATTCCATTTTTTTCTCATTTATCTCATCTTCTAACTTTTTTATCATATGAGGATTTTTTGTCTTAACATTTTCCAATCTTAAAATTTCCTGATCAACATAATGCAGTTCAAGGAGCGTCTTCAATGTATCTTTAATGGACATTTTTCCTCCAAATCCCATGGAAAATATGGGCGAAAGAGGAATTGAACCTCTGCCCTCCGGTATGTGAGACCGGCGCTCTAACCATCTGAGCTATTCGCCCTCTTTCTTAAAATGGGCCCGGTAGGGATCGAACCCACGACCTGCTGATTATGAGTCAGCCGCTCTAACCGACTGAGCTACGGGCCCTCTTAATTTAATATATAAATTTTTAAAAATATGTCAATAATTTTTTGACAAATTGTTTTTTTTAAATAGATTAAAATTATGGAAAAAAAGAGAATAACAATAAAAGTTGGTGGAATGATGTGTTCAAGTTGCGTTAATACAGTTAAAGATGCTATTTCAAAAGTGGATGGTGTGATAGATGTTGATGTTAATCTCAGCACAGAAAAGGCATACATATCATTCAAACCTGAAAAATTCAATATTGAAAATGTAAAAGATGCGATTGAGAAATCAGGTTATAAATTTATAAAAGAAGAGTCAGAAGAAAAAAATGGTAAAGAAAAGATTATTATTGGTTTCATAACAGGTTCAATTCTTATGTTCATTATGTTTTTACCATTAAAACATAAGGATATTATTAGTCTTTTTTTATCACTTCCAGCATTTTTTATCCTCGGGATACCAATATTTAGAGAAAGTATAATAAGTTTAAGGAATAAGAAATTGAATATGTCTGTTATGTATGCGATAGGAATCTCTTTCTCTTACATAGCGGGGATTTTAAGCATCTTTCAAATCACTGAATCTATGTTTTTTGAATCATCAATATTTCTTGCAACTTTCCTTAATCTTGGGAGATACCTCGAAAAGAATGCAAAGAAGAAGGCTATTATCTCTTTAAAGAAACTATCTGAACTTATACCAGAAAAAACAATAGTTATAAAAGAAGGAAAAGAGATTGAAACTGATACAAAAGATATTTCTGTGAACGATATATTACTCGTAAAAACAGGCGCTTCCATCCCATTTGATGGAGAAATAATAGAAGGTGAAACATTTATAAACGAATCTATGATAACTGGTGAAAGTGTCCCTGTTTATAAAAAAACTGGGTCAAAGGTGATAGGTGGGACTGTAAATCTTTCTAATCCTTTTAAGATGAAGGTTGAAAAAATAGGTGAAGAGACATTCCTTTCACAAATTATCAAACTTGTCGAAGAAGGGCAGATGAGAAAGCCAAAATTACAGAATATTGCTGATAAAATTATTCCATATTTTATCCCTTTTATACTCGTGATTTCCATTATCACTTTTATTTACTGGTTTTTTATAAAAGATTCATCATTAAATTTTGCAATCTCAAGATTTCTTTCAGTTATAGTTATTGCCTGCCCGTGCGCATTGGGTCTTGCAATACCTACTGCTGTAACAGTAGGAATTGGTAAAGGTGCTGAAAATGGTATCATTATAAAAAATGGCGAAGTATTTGAAAAATCTGAAAAGATAACAACAATACTTATTGATAAAACAGGAACAATCACGGAAGGCTCATTCGTGATAGAAGAAATTTATACAAATATTGATAAGGAAGAATTTTTAAAGATTGTTTCAAGCCTTGAAAGATATTTTTCACATCCCATTTCTGATTCAATCCTCAGTTTTTATTCAAAAAATGAATTTTATGATTTTGAGAATGTAAAAATAATAGAAGGAAGAGGGATTTCAGGAAAACTGAATGGGAAAAATGTTATGATTGGAAGTATAAAATTATTTAAAGAAAATCTTAATAGAGATGAGATTCATTTGATTGAAGAATATGCTAAAAAAGGGAATGTTCTTTTAATAATTAAAATAAACGATTCTTTCACAGGGTTAATAGTTCTTAAAGATAAGTTAAAAGAAGATGCAAAAAAAGGGATAGAATACATTAAAAAATTAGGTATAAAAATCGGGATAATCTCAGGTGATAAGAAAGAAACAACAGAAAACATCGCAAAAGAATTGAATGTTGATTTTTGGATAGGAGATGTTATGCCTGATGGTAAGGCAAAGATTGTTTCTGAATTACAAAGTAAAGGTGAAATGGTAGGATTTGTGGGTGATGGAATAAATGATGCACCAGCGCTTGCAATATCTGATATTGGAATTGCAATAGGAAGCGGAACTGATGTTGCAATTGAAACAGGAGAGGTTGTCCTTGTTAAAAATAAAATTATGGATATATACAATGCAATTATCCTTTCAAGGAATGTGATGAAAAAAATAAGACAGAATCTTTTCTGGGCATTCTTTTATAACCTTTCTTTAATTCCCGTAGCAGCAGGATTATTTTATAATAGATTCGGGATAACATTAAGACCTGAAATGTCTGGATTTGCAATGGCTTTCAGTTCATTCACAGTAATATCAATCTCACTATTAATTAAAAAAATAAAATTAAAATAGGAGGTAATATGGCAATTGACCCTGTTTGCAAAATGAATGTTGATGAGAAGAATGCGAAGTGGAAGAGTGAATACAAAGGTAAGACATATTATTTCTGTGCACCTGGATGCAAGAAAGAATTTGATAAGAATCCTGAAAAATACTTGAAGGAGGAGAAGAAAGATTAAAAAAAAAGATTACAGAAAGACATTAACATATTCAATACTTATAACATTCTCATTTATTATTTTTGAGATAATAGGTGGTTTATTATCCCATTCCCTATCACTTCTATCTGATGCAGGGCATATGGCGAGAGATTGTCTAAGCCTTATAATAACATACATCGCATTAAGATTATCCTCTTCATCCCCTGATGAGAAAAAGACATTTGGTCTCCATAGATTGGAAGTGATATCCGCATTAATAAATGGTTTTTTACTTTTCGTATATAGTGGCTTTATGATAAAAGAAGGGATTCAGAGGATAATTACAAATATATGGATTGAACCTGATATAATGCTTATAATAGGATTTATAGGCTTGATAGTGAATGTGATTGTATTTTTTATGCTTCACGGCTCGCACGATTTGAATATAAAAAGTGCGTTACTGCATGTTTTAGGAGATTTGTTTTCGTCAATAGCAGTTGTGATTGGTGCTGTTTTGATAAAATTTACAGGTTTTAAACTTGTTGATCCATTTTTGGGTATTTTCATCTCTTTATTCCTTTTAATCTCATCTTCTATGATTATAAAAGATGCTTTTATCATTTTACTGCAGTTTGCACCAACCGGAATAAATATTGATAAAATTATTGATGATTTAATGAGTGTTAAAGGAGTTAAAGATGTTCACAACATTCATATATGGTCATTATGTTCAAATATTACCATCTTTGATTCACATATATTAACAGATATAAATGATACAGATGAGTTAGAGAGGATAAAAAGTAAAATAAAAGAAATCCTTGAAAAAAACTATAAAATATTTTATTCAACATTAGAGTTTGAATGGGAGATATGTGATAAAAAGCATAAAATAAACGATATAAACCATAGAGAGAAATGATTTTTAAAAAGGAATATAAGTTAGGTATAGCACTTGGTGGTGGATCAGCAAAGGGTCTTGCACATATAGGTGTATTAAAAGTTCTCAATGAGGAAGGAATAAAGATTCATTCAATTTCAGGAACAAGTATAGGTTCAATTGTTGGTGGTATTTACGCTCTTAAACCAGAGATTGAAAATCTTTTAAGTGAATCAAAAAGACTGATAAATTCAAATGCATTCAAGGAGTTAAGATTTGATAAATTTTCAAGGAATGAAGGTGGATGGTTTGGTAGAATAAAATCAAGATTCAGAGATGGTCTTACAATTGCTGACGCACTTATGAAAAAATCTTTAATACCAGAGGAGACCTTTGAAAAAATATTTAAAGAAATATTTGATGACTATGATGTAAGGGATGCAATTATACCATTTTCCTGCATCGCTGTTGACCTTATTTCTGGTGAAGATATCATATTTGATAAAGGTCCATTATATAAACTTGCTATGGCAAGTTCATCTATACCAGGTGTATTCCCACCTGTGAAATATAAAGATTATATACTTGTGGACGGAGGGGTTACATCAAATGTTCCAATAGAAGGCGCAAGAAAACTTGGTGCTGAAAAGGTGATTGGTGTCGTAGTTAGTGGTAATTTAAAAGGTCAAGGAAACTTTTCAAAGGCAATTGAGGTAATATTAAGGTCAGATGAGATAGCAAAATTCAAACTATTCAGAACAACATTGAAAGAAGCAGATTTCTTATTAGAGATAGACCTTTCTGAATTTCACTGGGCTGATTTCTCAAGAATAGATGAATTGATTTCAAGAGGTGAAGAAGCAACAAGGAAGGAACTAAAAAATATAAAAGAACTTTTAAAGGGGAAAACACTATGGGAAAGAATCTTAAAAAAATAACCCCAAAATACATAAAATTCACATTTTTACACAGAAAAAATGCGTTGAAATTATCTTGGCATTTTCTTTATGATTTTGGCAGGAATTCTTGTAACCACAAAACTATTGATAATTTTAAGATATTTAAAATTGGAACATTACGGACTTACTTATTACTATCTATTTTTTACCTTTTGTAATCCAGTTCACACCTGATTCATTGAAACTCTCTATATTTTTAAATCCGTTCTCTTTCAAAACATATTCCAAAATCCATGGAGACCATATATAAAAGATATTCTCAAATTTTTTTCCCTTTCCAGGAATGTGAAAAAATCTCTTTATGAAACCTTCTTTTGTGTTCAAACCAGAATGATATGAAATCATAACCTCACCTTTATCATTATCCTCAATAAGTGTTCTTTGATAGAAAGAAAATATAATACTAATCCAATCTGTATATTGTATTATTATCTCCCCTCCTTCTTTTAAAACCCTGTATGATTCTTTCATAGATTTAGAGAAAGAGTCTATTGAAAAATGTGGCATAGCATTCCCGAGCATTGTTATTATATCAAATGTATTATCCTGAAATGATAAATCCTCTGTATCTTGAATGAAGAATTTTGTGTTAGAATTTAATTTCTTTGCATATATTTTAGCCCTTTTTATATAATCTTCTTTTATATCAACGCCTATAACATCAAATCCTATCTCTTCAAGCGTAAATGTTCCTATACCCATACCACAGCAAAGGTCAAGTGCATTCCCAGAACTTTTCTTACAATACTTTGTAATTATATTCTTCATCCTCTCTTTTCTCTCTAATCCTGCCTTTGAAAAAGGGTTATATAAAAAATCATAGAATTCATAATGTTCCTTAAATTCTTTCATCTTACCTTTCATTTTTTCTCTCCTTTCTTCCTTCAATAACTGCTTCTTTTAATCTTCTCACAGCCTCTTCAATATTTTCAGCCATTGTGATAGCAGTAACAACTGCAACACCATCAGCACCTGCAATTATAACATCTTTTGCATTTTCAGGTTTTATCCCACCTATCCCTATCTTTAATATTTTCCCTCCAACATTTTCTGCTATTCTTTTCAATCCTTCAATACCTATGTATTTAGCATCCTTCTTTGTATCAGTCTTGAAAATCCCACTTATACCAATATAATCAGCACCATCTCTTATTGCATTATTTGCCTCTTCTATATTTGAAACAGAAACACCTATTATCTTATCGTAACCTATCAATTTCCTCGCTTCATTTATACTTAAATCTTCCTGCCCAAGATGAACACCATCTGCCTCAATCTCTTTTACAAGATGAACCCTGTCATTCAAAATTAAAGGAATATCATAATATTTCGTTATCTCCCTTAACCTCTTCCCTAACCTCACAAATTCCATATCATCCATCTCTTTATCCCTGAATTGAACCATTGAAACACCTGACTTACAAGCCTCTTCAACTATGAATTCAACACTTCTACCAAGTGTTAATCTGCTATCTGTCACAAGATACACGAGAACATCTTTCATCATAATTCTTCTATCCTGAAATAATCTCTGTATTCTTCCTCTGTCATATTGAACAATTTATCCCTCAAACCTGTTTCAAACGAACCTGGTGTTTTTATTTCCTTTCCAACAATCTCCGCTGCAACTGAATAGTATGATAAACCTTCAAGTGTTGCTATCATCATATCTTTCTGGACACTCATAAAACATGCGCAAGAAACGGTTGAAGAACATCCAGTCCCTGTAATATGTTTTAACATATCATCACCATTATGTGAAAGAAAAATATTTTTACCATCTGATATAATGTCTGTTTTTCCTGTTATCGCAACAACACTATCATATCTATTTGAAACTTTTTTTGCTATTTCTGTCAGTTCTTCAATTTTATTTAACTCAATTGAATCAACACCTTTTATTTTTGCATCTTTACCTGTTATTGATTTTATTTCAGCAGGATTTCCCCTTATCACTGAAATATGGACTTCATTTAATATCCTCAATGCTGATTCTGTTCTCAATCTTGTTGCACCTGAACCAACAGGGTCCAATATAACAGGAATTGATTTCTTATTAGCGATTTCCCCCGCTTTTATCATAGAATCCACAAGTTCATCCCAAAGTGTCCCTATGTTTAAAACGAGTGCACCTGCAAATGAAACCATCTCTTCTACTTCTGATATTGAATGAGACATAACAGGTGATGCACCTATTGATAGTATTACATTCGCAGTCTGATTCATAACAACAAAATTTGTGATATTATGGATTAAAGGTCTTTTATCTCTTATGATTTTAAGGTCATTAAAAAGTATATCAGGAAAATTTTCATTTATCATTTCATTTCTCTTTTTCTCCTCAATGGTTCAAGTGCATTCTTTATTGATTGTTCAAGCGTTGGTATCTTCCCTTCAAGGCTTTTACCTACACCTTTGCTATAAAAAAGTATCTCACCTGTTGAAGTATCAACAAGCCTTATAAATATTTTTCCATCGTATGCTTCGTCCTCTTCAAAAAATTCATCCCTTTTCAATTCAACTACCTGTGATAAAAGGACTGCATCAGCACCAAGAAGTTTCCCTACCTTTGCTGCTGTTTCAATATCAACCGCACCCGTAAGTCCTAATGCCTGTTCACTCAAAACTTTATCAATCTTTTCTCTCTCAACAAGTGTGAAACCATTTATCTTTGATAATTCAAAAGATACAAATTCACTCAAAGAATTCCGTATCTCATCCGACATATTTTGTAAATCTGATGATACTGGTAAGACTGCAACACGATATGGTTTGAAGATATCAAATGAAGAAGAGAACGAGATATTTGATGGTTGAACAACACTCTTTGAACTCGCACAACCTATTAAAACAAAAAAAACAATTAAATAAAATTTTTTCATAATACCTCCGTTTTTATTTAATTTTAATAAAATAATCTTTTTTGTCAAGATTATGATTTTCACATGTGGCTACAACTATAAAATCACAACTTTTAAATTTGTAAGGGCAAACCTATGTTTCTGCTTTTTCTTAATTCGTCATTGCGTGCCTGCCTCTAACAGGCATGGTGATCCCAATTTGACTACAACAGAAAAGCCGTCATTGCGAACAACAGAAGGTTGCCTGGCAATCCCATTAATGACTACAACACCAAAAAGTCATCACGAGCCTGCAGAATGCAGGCGTGGTGATCGCATATTGACACATACCAAAAGTCGTCATTGCGAGCACCTGAAAGGTGCGTGGCAATCCCATTAATGACTACAACCCAAAAAGTCATCACGTGCCTGCCAAAGGCAGGCGTGGTGATCGCATATTGGCTACTATGGAATGGTGTTAATGTTTTTCAAAAACCAAAACTATGCGGGAGAATATGCGATTCCTCACTATGTTCGGAATGACACCTTCTGTCTAACTATGTGGATGAATATGTGCTTCCTCTTCATTTTGCTCCTCTAAATGACAAAAAGAGTGTCATTACGAGGCA
>Ga0123519_10004021_pt1 | contig 24049 bp, 24 predicted proteins | sample YelNatPaOPRAMG02_FD_87396 | JGI IMG/M metagenome (GOLD analysis project Ga0123519, IMG submission 87396) | Hot spring microbial communities from Yellowstone National Park - Yellowstone National Park OP-RAMG-02 (version 2) | ecosystem: Environmental > Aquatic > Thermal springs > Hot (42-90C) ...
AAAGAAGCTCTATATGGGAGTCTATGGAGTTCTTAAGATAGCTGTCAACAGGAAAACCTCTCTCAGCAATATCAATAGCAGGTTTTAAGACTTCCTTTAAAGAAAGAGTTCCAAACTTCTCAAGGGCAAGGGTTAAGCCTGCAACAGTTCCAGGAACTCCTGAAGCGAGATAGCCCTCCTCTGAAAGCCCCTTTCTGACCTCTCCGTTTTTATCCAAATACATATCTCTGTGGGCTTTGAGAGGAGCCATCTCTCTATAGTCTATAACTGCCTCCCTTCCATCTGCCATCCTTATGAGCATAAAACCGCCTCCTCCAATGTTCCCTGCTGTTGGGAAAGTTACAGCAAGGGTAAATCCAACTGCAACAGCTGCATCAATTGCATTCCCTCCTTTCTTTAGTATTTCAATTCCTACCCTTGTTGCTATTTCTGAATCAGAGGATACAACTCCTTCCTGAGAGAATAAAGAAAGGGAAAAAATAAAAAGAGTGAGAAATAAAAAAACCTTTTTCATAATTTTCCTCCTTAGATTGGAAATGGCCTTTTTAATTGGAACCATTTGTAAAAGACAAGGTTATTTAATAACCTTGAAAAATCTCTCCCAGCGCGTCTTTGGGATAAAAGTCACAACTGTCTCAACTATTCCCCATATCTTCTTTAAGAATCCCCTTTCAAGGTATTCTCCTCTTTTAGCCTTGTAAGACCAGTAAATAATCCATGGCTTACCCTTTATCATTTCCCTTGGGAGAAATCCCCAGTACCTGCTATCAGAGCTGTTGTCGCGGTTGTCTCCCATCACAAAGTAGTGTCCCTTTGGAACAAGGACGGGACCATAATTGTCTCGGATTATAAAATTTTCTGGGATAAATTCATTGGAGTTGAAAATTAAACTGTCCTTATGAATTTTATATGGTTCGTCTATTGATTTACCATTTATGTAAACCTTTTTATTTTTTATCTCTATGGTCTCACCCTCAAGGGCAATAACCCTCTTTACAAAATCCTTTGTTGGATCTTCAGGATAACGGAATACAACTATATCTCCTCTTTTTATCTTTTTTATAGGTAAAATTTTCTCTTCCCAGGGGAAAAAGGTTGAGGCATATACAAATTTATTGACAAGGAGATGATCTCCCACTAAAAGAGTATTCTCCATTGAACCCGTTGGAATTTGAAAAGCCTGAACAACAAAGGTCATTACAAAGAAAACAAAAACAGCTGTTTCGGCAAAAAGTTCAAAGTATTCCCGAAACAAGGAAATCTCTCTTTTCTTCTTTTCTTTTTCTCTCTTACTCATTTTCTTCTCCTTCTGAGTCGTGGATTGTTATTAGTTTGAGAATTTCAAACTTTTTTACCCCTGAAGGAACAGGAATCTCTACCTCCATCCCCTCTTCCTTTCCCAAGAGCTTTTTACCAATGGGGGAGGTTATAGAGATTTTTCCTTTGGAGATATCTACTTCCTCTGGGAAAACAAGAGTGTAAACGAGTTCTTCCCCTGTTTTTATATCTCTCAGATAAACCTTAGAACCATATGCGACTTTGTCCTTTGGAATGTCGTTAAGATTCATCATTGAAAGAGTTGCGAGTCTTTCCTTCAACTGAGCAACCCTTGCACTTAAATAGAACTGTCTTTCCTTTGCAGCTTGGTACTCAGCATTGTCTGAAATATCACCCTGAGCAATGGCTTTTTGAAGCTCTTTTGGTATATCCACCATTAATTCCTTTTCTAACCTTTCAATCTCTTCCTTGAGTTTTTTAATCAATTTTTCCATGATTCTTCATCAATTAATTTTAAAGGAAACCTTTCTTAATATCAAGTAAACGATTTAGCTTCAAAAATCAATTTGAGATCACAGGATATTTTTAAAAGCTTATTTAAAACTGATTTTTTCAATGGGAATGTATTCAGCACCGTCAGGTTTAAGAATGCTCTGGAAGATTGTGATTCCTTTAACATCCATTTCTCCAAACAAACCTTCATGTTTTTTTAAAGAATCGATAACCTTTTGGATACTTCCATTACCTTTTACTCTTCCAATTGTTATGTGAGGGGAAAATTCTCTCTCCTCTCTTTTAAAACCTATCTTTTCCATCTCTTTCTCTATCTCTTCCCAAAGGATTTTTAAAGTTTCAGGATATCTAACTCCTATCCATAGAACTCTTGGATTATGGCTCTTTTCAGGAAACCATCCTGTTCCCTCAACTTTTATTCTGAAAGGCTTAATTTTTGAAGAAATTAATTTTAGTTTTTCAGAGACATCCCTTACTTTCCTTTCCTCTATCTCACCGAGAAATTTTAAAGTTAGATGAATGGATTCTTTTTTTACCCAACCTACTTTAGCTCCCACTTTTTCAAGTTCTCTAATCAGATTTGAAATCTTTTCTCTTATCGAAGGCTCAATTTCAATGGCAATGAATGTCCTCATTTTTTCATCTCTTTTAATATATGTCTTCTGAGCATATCGAGAGCTTTGATTGCTGATTGTGTCCTTATCTGCTCCCTTGTCCCAAAGAAATAGTTTTTTGTATGCTCCTCACCACCTTCCCAGGATATGGCAATGTGAACAGTTCCAACTGGTTTATCAGGAGTCCCTCCCCCAGGTCCAGCAATGCCTGTTATACCTATTCCATAAGTTGTCCTTGAAATCTCTCTTACTTTCTTAGCCATCAATTTTGCTACTGGTTGGCTAACTGCTCCCTCTTTCTCAATCAAGTCCTTAGGGATACCAAGACTTTCAATCTTGGCAAGATTGCTATAAACAATAAAGCCTCTTTGAAAATAATCGGAACTCCCTGGGACATCAGTTATTTTACTCGAGAGTAAGCCACCTGTGCATGATTCCGCAACAGATAAGGTTTCACCCCTTTCCCTCAAAAGTTTACCAACAACCTCCTCAAGATTTTCACCCTCTGAAAATACATTTTCTCCGAGAACTTCCTTTATTTTATTTTTAACCTCCTCCATTATTGAGTGGGAGTCTTCTATGGACTTCTTTGATCTTGAAATTATGTGAATTTCTATTATTCCAGGGCTTGCAAGAACAGAAATGTTGGTACTCCTTGCCCTCCTTGATATTTCTGAGATCAAGGAATCAACCTCTGATTCGGTAAGTCCAGCAACTTTTAATACGCATTTTGAGATGTAAAAAGGAGAAATTTCCCTCAATTTTGGGAGAATGAATGAATCAAACATTGGAATCATCTCAGAGGGAGGACCTGGAAGAATTGCAAAATATGTTCCACTTTCCTCTATCCACATTCCAGGGGCTGTTCCAACTGGATTCGGTATTATTTCTGAACCATCGATTACAAAACCTTGTCTTATATTTATCTCTGGCATTTCCTTCCCTCTCATTCTGTACCTTCCTGCTATCCTCTCAACTATTTCCTCTTTGAAGATGAGCTCCTTTCCTAAGAATTTTGAAACTGCCTGCCTTGTAAGGTCGTCGTCTGTTGGACCAAGACCGCCAGTGATTATTATAAGCTGGACTCTGCTCCTTGCAGTTTTAAGAGCATTTATTATGTCCTCTTCATGGTCTCCACAAATTGTCTTGAAGGCAAGCTTAATTCCTACTTCTTCCAGCCTTTGAGAAATGTAAATAGAGTTTGTCTCAGGTTTTAGAGATGTTAAAAGCTCAGAACCAATTCCTATAAATTCTGCCCTCATTTTTAAACCTTAAAGATTATTATTATAATTCTTAAAAAGATATTTGCCCATATTCCAGCAAAAAGATCATCGAGCATTATCCCCCATCCACCTTTTATTTTTTGAACCTCAAAACATGGGTAGGGCTTTAAAACATCAAAAATCCTGAAAAGGAGGAAACCAATTATTATAGGAACTGTCCTTGCTGGAATGAGAAAAAGGGAGATCATCTGTCCTAAAACCTCATCAATTACTACAGGTCTGGGATCCTTTTTTCCCAAAATTTTCTCTGCCATTGTGGATAATTCAACACCTATAAAGAATATTGAAAAGAGGAGAGCCAGAGAAATGTAAAAAGGAAATTTTTTGAAGGTAAAAAAGTAAAGTAAGACAAAGGCAAGGGAGGCAAAGGTTCCTGGCATTAGAGGTAGGTAGCCAATTCCAAAAAAGGTTGATATTAAAAGAGTTATGAATCTCAAACAACCCTCCCAAAAAGGTCATAGGGTCCTATTCTCTCGACTTTAACCCTTAAAAAATCCTTTTCCTCTTTTCCTTTTCGGGCTATTACAAAACCATCTACCTCAGGAGCTTGACTTTTTGTCCTTCCAATTAAATATCGTGGATTTTCAGAGGAAGTTCCTTCAACGATAATTTCAATTTCTTTTCCAATCAATTTGGAATTCTTCTCAAGATTTATTTCTTGCTGGAGAAGAAGGATCGATTCTTTCCTTTTCTCTTTCAAATGACTGGGAATAGGGTCTCCATAAACTGATGCCTTTACTCCTTCTTCGTAAGAATATGTAAATACTCCCAATCTATCAAACCTTGCAAGCTCAACAAATCTCATAAGATCATTGAATTCCTTTTCTCCCTCACCAGGAAAACCAACTATTAAAGAAGTTCTACGGTGATATCAGGAATTTTATTCCTTATTTTTTCTATAAATTTAAGGGCTCTTTTTCCATCCATACTTCTTCCCATTTTTCTGAGAATCTCAGGATGGGAATGCTGAAAAGGAATGTCAAGATATGGGACAACTTTTTCCTCTTTTAAAATTTCTATAAATTCATCGGTCACTTCTTCAGGGTAGGCGTAAAGAACTCTTATCCATCTTATATTCTTTATCTCTGTCAGTTTTTTTATGAGCTCAACAAGTCCATTCTTTATATTTCTATCTTTGCCAAAGGAAGTGGAATCCTGAGAAATTAAATTTATCTCTCTAACTCCATTTTCAGAGAGTTTCTCAGCCTCCTCAAAAATAGATTCAATTGTTCTCGATCTCATTGGACCTTTTATTATTGGAATTGAGCAAAAGGTGCATTGATGGGAGCATCCCTCTGAGATTTTTATATATGCCCATGATCTTGGAGTTGAAATAACCCTTGGTGATTTGTGGGAATAGATGTAGGGAAGATCTGAAAAGGGTTTTTCACCTTTTAATATATCAACTATCCTTTCTACATCATTTACCCCAGCAATATAGTCTATTTCTGGAAATCTATCTTTTATCTTTTCTTTCATTAACTCTGTTAAACAACCTACAACTACAATTTTTCTCTCACCTTTTTCTTTAATTGTATCTTCTATTACTTTAAAGGACTCTTCCCTTGCCTCTTTTATAAATCCGCAGGTGTTAATAACAACGAGATCAGCTGATTTCATTTCATTTACAATTTTAAAACCCTTTGATTGGAAAACACCAAGCATAACCTCGGAGTCGACAAGATTCTTAGCACAACCGAGAGAGATCATTAAAATGTTAGCCATTTAAATAGTTCAGTTTTTATGGATATATCTTGTATAACATCCTTGGAAAGGGAATGGCTTCTCTTACATGGGAAAGTTTGCATATCCATGCTATTGTTCTTTCAAGTCCGAGACCGAAGCCAGAATGGGGAACTGTTCCATATCTTCTCAGATCTATATACCATTCGTAAGGTTCTCTCGGAAGCCCTGCTTCCTCTATTCTTTTTAAGAGAAGATTCAAATCATGGATTCTCTGGCTTCCTCCAATAATTTCTCCATAACCTTCTGGAGCTATCATATCCATGCATAGAGCAAGTTCTGGATTTTCAGGATCTGGTTGCATATAAAAAGCTTTTATTTTTGCTGGATAATGGGTTATTATCACAGGTCTATCAAAGGATTCAGAAATCACAGTTTCTTCATCCCCCCCTAACTCATCCCCCCATTCAATTTTTATTCCCTTCTCTTTTAGCATCTCAATAGCTTTTGTGTATGTTATTTTTGGGAAAGGTTTTTTTATATTCTCTAATGGTTTTGTATCCCTCTCAAGGACTTCAAGCTCCTTTCTGTTCTTTTCAAGAACTGATTGAACAATAAATTCAATTAAATCTTCAGCAAGTTCTATTACATCTTTCAACTCAGCAAAGGCAATCTCTGGCTCTATCATCCAGAACTCCATCAGATGCCTTCTTGTTTTACTCTTTTCCGCTCTGAAAGTAGGTCCAAAGGTATAAACCTTTCCAAGAGCCATAGCCCCTGCCTCAGCATAAAGTTGACCGCTCTGGGTTAAATAGGCTTTTGCGTCAAAATACTGGGTTTCAAAAAGGGTTGTTGTTCCTTCACAGGCTGATGGAGTCAAAATAGGAGTATCAAAGAGAACAAACCCTCTACTATCAAAGAATTCTCTTATACTTCTTATTATGTTCGCTCTGATTCTAAGAATTGCATTCTGCTTTAGAGACCTAATCCATAAGTGTCTATTTTCCATCAAAAAAGCTATACCATGTTCCTTTGGAGCTATTGGATATTCTTCTGAAATTGATACAATTTCGATATTTTCAATATCAATCTCAAAACCTCCAGGCGCCCTTTTATCTTCCCTGACTCTTCCATCAACAATCAAAGAGGATTCCTGGGTGAGGGAATCAAACTTTTCGAAAAGGGGATCATTCTTGTCAGGACTTGAAATAACTCCCTGAATGAGACCTGTTCCATCTCTTATAAGAAGAAACCTAACTTTGCCCGATGATCTTTTGTTGTAGACCCATCCTCTTAACCTGACCTTTTCTCCAACATATTGGCTTATATTTTCAATGTATACCCAATCCTTCATAAAGAAAATTATAGATTAATCTTTAAACTTCTTCAAATTATTGATTTTGTGATATTATTAAATAATGAGGTGAAAAGATGGGAAAAAAGGTTATTTTAAAGATTAACAAAGAAGAAATTCCTTTAAATTCTTTTGTACAGGAATTTATATGCTCCACAATTTTGGGGATGGTTTCATCTCTCAAGAAAAAAGAGGAGGATATAAAGAGTTTAGAGATAAGAATTGAATTTGAAAATGAAGCTTAATCCTGATTTTCCTGATAAGGAGCTTTTTGTAAGTCTTTTTAAAGAAAATGTTTATGCTGTTGGGGGGTATGTTAGGGATTTAATTAGAGGGAATCCTTCAAAAGATGTGGATATTCTAATTACAAATCATGGGCTCGATGAGATTGAGAGAAGATTAAGCCATTTTGGTAAAGTAGATATAGTTGGAAAGAGTTTTGGGGTCATAAAATTCACAGTAAAGGGAAGAACCTATGATGTTTCTTTGCCCCGTTCTGACATTCCTGTAAAAAGTGAATTGAGAAAACATAAGGATTTTATTATTAAGGCTGACCCATTTTTACCAATTGAAAAGGACCTTGAAAGAAGGGATATTACTTGCAACAGCATAGCTTTAAGACTTCATGATGGTGAGATAATTGATCCTTTTGGAGGTGTTAAGGATATTAGGGAAAAAAGGATAAAAATGACAAATCCATCCTCCTTTCCCGAAGACCCATTAAGGGTTATAAGAGTTGCAAGATTTGCCTCTGTTCTTGGCTGGAAAGTTGAAAAATCAATTTATGAAATTTCAAGGGGGATAGATCTAAAAGGGCTTAGCCCTGAGAGAATAGTTGAGGAGCTTTTCAGGATGTTACTAAATTCTGAAAAACCATCGAGGGGATTTAAAGAATTTCTGAAGTTAGGAGTGATTGAAAAGTTATTTCCCGAAATTCTTCCAATGACCTTTACAATACAGGATTCAATCTTCCATCCAGAGAAGGATAGATTTGGAAACCATACTGTTTGGATTCATACTCTTTTAACCATTGATCAGGCTAAAAGGATATCAAAATTGTTCAATCTTTCTCCTGAAAGAAGTGTAACCCTTCTCCTTTCCTCTTTATTCCACGATATTGCAAAACCCCAGACCTCCAGATGGGAGTGGAAGAATGGAAGGCTTCATCTCACAAATTACAGGCACGACATTTTGGGTGTTGAAATATCAGAAAAGATTCTTGACAGACTCAAAATCTTTACATGGAATGACTATAACATTAGAAAGTATACTCTTCTCCTTGTAAAGAATCATCACAGATCAACTGATTTATGGCAGAATAGGAAGAGTGTAACAAAGAAGGCTTTCAACAGACTTTACAGGGATATGGAGAATGAAATTGAACTACTTATTTATCTCGATCTTGCAGACAGAAAGGGAAGAGAAAAAAGGTTGCTTAAAGGGCTTGACAGAGAGGCAAAATGGCTTTTTTCAAAAATAGAGGAGTTTGGGATAAATAAGGAGACAATAAAGCCAATAATTTACGGAAGAGATCTTATTAAACTTGGATTTAAACCGGGAGTATTTATGGGGAAAATCCTCAAGCAACTCTATGAATTACAACTTGACGGAGTTTTTTCCACAAAGGAAGAGGGACTTTCCCTTGCAATGAAAATTTCAAAGGAGATAAAAGAGGAGGAATAATGAAGGTTCTTTTGACAGGAGGAGCAGGATACATTGGCTCCCATTCTGCTAAGGAATTTTTAAAATCTGGTTTTGATGTTTTTATTATTGACAATCTCTCAACAGGAAAGAAAGAGCTTGCAAAATATGGAGAATTGATAATTGGAGATCTGAAGGATATTGATTTTCTAATGGATATCTTTAAAAGATATAAATTTGATGCAGTTGTTCATTTCGCCTCCCTATCCAGGGTTGATGAATCCTTCCAGAATCCAGAAAGATATTACAGGGAAAATGTTTTAAATGCCTTAAATCTTCTTGATTGCATGGTAAAGTTTGGGGTTGAATTTATAATATTCTCCTCCAGTGCCTCTGTCTATGGAAATCCCTTGTATATTCCGATAGATGAGAGCCATCCTCTGAATCCCATAAATCCTTATGGTGAGACAAAGATGTTTGTTGAGAGAATTCTTGAAGGATACAGTTTTAGGTATGGTATAAAATACATCTCCTTAAGATATTTCAATGCTGCTGGAGCGGATCCAGAACTTGAGCTCGGAGAAATTCACGAGCCTGAAACCCATCTAATTCCATCCCTCCTTTTAAATATTCTCGGTAAAAGAAATGAATTTATTCTTTACGGAAATGATTATAATACAAAGGATGGAACTGCAATAAGGGACTTTATTCATGTAACTGATCTTGCAAAAGCTCATTTATTGGCTTTGGAGTTCTTGAGAAAAAACAAGTCGAGGGAAACCATAAATCTTGGTAGTGGAGAGGGTTTTTCGGTGAAAGAGGTCTTAGAAAAAGTTGAAGAAGTTACAGGAAAGAAGGTGAAGTTCAGAGTTGAGGGAAGAAGGAAAGGAGATCCTGAAAGTCTCGTGGCATCAAATAAAAAGGCAAAGGAATTTTTAGGATGGAAAATGGAATTCTCTGATTTAAAAACAATTATAAAAACTGCATGGGAGTGGCTAAAAAAATATTATGGCATTTGTTAATTTTTAAATGTTTTCCCCTTTTTTCCCATTAAAAAATCAATCATTCCTTTTGCTACAGCGTAAAGGTTTTTCCATTTCTTTTTAAATATTCTTATGGGAAATTTGTAAAAATTAAAAAGAAAAACAAAAGGAAGAAAGTAAGGGTAATGCTTTTTTGTAAGAATTAGAGAATTTCTTGTAAAGTAATAGTCTGAAAAGGGAGATTTATATCCTGATGTTGATGAAAGTTTATGCCAGACTTTTGCCCTTGTGGAACATACAACTTTCCATCCTCTCTTCTTAGCCCTTAAATTCCAGTCAGTTTCTTCCCAGTAATGAAAGAAGTTTTCGTCTAATAATCCTATCTCTTCAATTAACTCCCTTCTTAAAAGGGAACAACAACCACTTGCGTAATCAACTTCAAAATCTTTGTTATATTGTCCCTTTTCAATTTCTCCCCTCCCAATAGGCATAACAACTCCGAAAAAGGGGTAAAACTTTGCTCCTCCAACTTCCTGGAGAATATTTGGTTTCTGGTAAAAATAAATTTTTCCTCCAACTATTCCATTCCTTTTATCTGCCTCCATGGTTTTGAGCATTTCATTGAGAAGCTCAGGATTGGCAACTGTATCATTATTTAAAAGAAGAACAAAATCAGCCCCCCTCTTTAAAGCATATCTAATACCTGTATTATTCCCACCTGCAAAGCCTAAATTCTCGGAGATCCTTATCAGTACCAACTTTCTGTTAAAGGGTAAATTCTCAATTTCCTTTTCCTTTAATTCCACCCCCCCATTTTCAGCTTCTTCTTTAGAGTAAATTATAAAACTTACAGGAAAATTATCCTTTTTGAACTTTACATAGTCAGTTTCAAGAGGGATTTCGCCTCTGCACCATTCTAATATTTTCTGGAGGTAGAAATGGGAGGAGCCATTATCAATAAGTACCATCTGACATCTTTCATAATTAAGATTCTGTAAAGATTGGAGACATTCAATTGTATCTTTCCAGTTATCCTTCATAAGAATCAGTATAAAGATCAAAGGTTTATCAGAATTCATTTTTCCCTATTTTTTAATTTTAAAACAGCACCGATTACACCCCTTTCTAAATTATTTGATGTAAAAAGGTATCGATTTGCTAATTTCCCCTCAAGGGATAAACCCATTTTTTCGAGAAATTTTAAAAAGCCCAAGATGGGAAGTCTTAAAAGATTTCTCCTTCCCTTCCCCCATCTCCAGTAATCAAGGGCAAAAAATCCCTTCTTCTCAACAATAAAATCGATTTTTTCTATTCTAAAATTGAGCCTATCTACAAGACTCATTATCTCCTCAAGCCCATACTCTCTTGCAAAAAACTCCTTTTTCCCCTTTCTCTCATAAACATTTCCATTCATATAAATAATACGAGGTTTCTCTTTTACTGGGATAGATATAGTAAGGTTTCCATCACCCTTTAAAACTCTCTTGATTTCTTTTAAAGCAAGGAAATCTCCTCCTTTCTCTGGAGAAATATGCTCTATTACTGATATGCTAATAACAGTATTAAAGGAAAGATCCTTAAAACAAGTATTTCTCACATCACCCTGAACATAATGAAGGTTTTTAATCCCAAGATTCTTTGCAATTTCTCTTACACAATCTATTTCCCCTTTCAGAATATTCAAATAAAAAAACTCTATTGATGGATAAGACTTTGCAAGGACAAGGGTGAACCACTGGGGGCTACCAACATCGAGGATTTTTGAACCATTCCTTAGTTCTAAGTTTTGAAAGGAAATTGAAAACTCTGCCAATCTTAAATAATCTACTGGTCTTCTTGCCCTTAGCTTGGCTTCTTTCCAGGAAGGGGAATCCTTATTTAATAACTTTAGACTTTCTATGGCAATTTCCCTTATCTTTTCCGGAAAGTAAAGAGGATCAATTTCCTTTAAATACATAACCATTTGAGATATACTATATCACTTGATGGAGTTTTAAACAAGGGAAATGAAAAAAATTCCTTCTATTCCGATTATTCTTCTTTCTCTACTAATTATTGGAATTGCTCCATGGGCAAGAAGGATTTTGAGATTTATCTATGGAATTATAGGGAGGGAGAAATCTGCTTTAGGTTTGAAAATAATTTTTTTAGTTGGAATTGCTCTTTTGGTCATTTATCTATTAACTAAAAGGCAAAAAATAAAAATTGGTTATGGCATAATTTTCCCTTTGGGCTCCTTTATTCTTCTAACAATTCTCTTTTTCAAAATTAAACTACCCGAAGAAAAGGTCCATCTTATAGAGTATGCTATTCTCGGCTTCCTTCTATTCAAAGATTTTTTTAAAGGAAGAATAAAACTTTTTATCAGTATCCTTTTTCTTTTAATTGTTGCTTTTACAGATGAGCTATTCCAGTTATTTCTTCCTGATAGATATTTTGATTTTCGTGATATAATTTTTAACTCTGTAGGAGGTTTTACTGGATGGATTTTTGGAAATTTTTTGTTGAAAAAATAAAAAAGGAGAAGAGAATGAGATTTAGGATTTCTTTTCTTTTATTTTTTTTATTAGCCTCAATCCATTGCTTACCATCAGGGAAGATGCCAAAAGTAAAAACAGGAATTGATGTTTTTTCAGAATCTTTCCCTTTAGCTCTTGAAGGAAAAAGAGTCGGGCTTGTTACAAATCCAACAGGGATAAATAGCAACTTTGAGAGTAGCATTGAAATTATTGCAAAAAATCCAAAAATTAAACTTGTCGCCCTTTATGGTCCTGAACATGGAGTAAGGGGGAATGCTCAGGCAGGAGAGTATGTCGGTTTTTACATAGATGAGAAATATGGAATCCCTGTATTCAGCCTTTACGGACAATCCATGAGACCCTCTCCATCAATGCTTAAAAATATTGATGAGATCATGAGGAATTTTGATATAAGGAAAGATGAAAAAACCTTGAAGGAAGAGATGGTAAAAGGGATTGATGTCATGATATTTGATATTCAGGATGTGGGAACAAGGGTTTATACTTACATAGCTACAATGGCATACTGTATGGAAGCTTGTGCAGAAGCAGGAATCAAATTTGTTGTTCTTGATAGACCTAACCCAATAAATGGGGTCTCAACAGAGGGTCCAATATTGAAATATCCTGAATTCAGTTCCTTTGTTGGTGTTTATCCAATCCCTATTCGTCATGGAATGACTGTTGGGGAGCTGGCAAGGCTTTTTAACGAAAAGTTTCTGAAAAAGAAGGTGGATCTTTTAGTAATACCAATGAAAGGTTGGAAGAGAAGAATGTGGTTTGATGAAACAGGGCTTCCCTGGGTGATCCCTTCCCCTAATATGCCAACCCTTGATACAGCAACAGTCTATCCAGGACAGGTATTCCTTGAAGGAACCAACATATCTGAGGGTAGAGGGACAACAAAACCTTTTGAGCTTTTCGGTGCTCCATGGATTGATGGCTACGAGCTTACAAAAAGACTGAATTCCCTGAATCTTCCAGGAGTAAGATTCAGGGAAGCATGGTTTACACCTACCTTTTCAAAGTATAGTGGTGAGCTATGCGGTGGCTCCCAGATTCATGTTATAGACAGGGAGAAATTCAGACCCTTTGAAACAACCCTTTACATAATAAAGACAATCTTGGAGATGTATCCTGATAAGATTAAGTTCCATGATGAGTATTTCGATAAAATAATGGGTAACTCAGAAATAAGGAAGATGCTCATTAAAGGGGAGAGCATTGAAAAAATCGTAGGATCTTATAAGGAAGAGCTTGAAAAATTCAATGAAGTGAGGAAAGAATTTCTAATTTACAAATAAATTTTAAGGGGATGAAAAATGATGGACTTTGAATTTACAGAAGAACAGAAGGAAATTAGAGAGAGTGTAAGGGCTTTTTCAAAAAGGGAAATTTCTCCTTTAATCCAGGAAATCGAAAGAAATGAAAGGATTCCTGAGAAAATAATAAGAGGGCTATCAGAACTTGGTCTTCTTGGAATGACAGTCTCTACTGAATATGGAGGTTTAGAAGCAGATCCTGTTACAGTTGGTTTGGTTGCGGAAGAGCTTGCAAGCGCTGACATAACATGTGCAACTCCAACCTTCTTTCTTGTCCAGTGTGCCTGGGGATACATATTTGATAAGTATGGAAGAAAAAATGCAAAGGAGAAAGTTTTACCCTATGTCACAAAAGGTGAGGCTTTTATTGGGATTGCAGCAACAGAACCAGATGCAGGATCAGACCTTGCAAATATTAAGACCCATGCGGAGAAGAGGGATGGAAAATTTATAGTAAATGGAGAGAAGATGTTCATAAGTGGAATAAATGAAATTGTAAATTTGCTTCCCATGGGTGGAGGTTATGTAACTGTAGTAAAAACTGAAAGAAGCTCGGGAGTGAAAGGAATAAGTCTTCTCTTCATACCTGTTAAAAACACGAAGGGTATAACCCCCACAATTCTCAAAGATTGGGGGAGGAAAGGAATTTCCACAGGTGGTTTTGCAATGGAAAATGTTGAGATCCCAGAAGAAAATTTAATAGGGGAAGAGGGTAGAGGGTTTTATATAGCTATGGAGGGTTTTGATTTTGCAAGGGGGATAATATCGATTGTTTGCTCATCAGTGGCAATGAGCTCTCTAAGATATGCAATGGATTATTTGAAAATGAGAAAAGCCTTTGGAAACCCAATAGGGAAGTATGAAGGAATACAGTTTAAGCTTGCTGAACATTGGGCAAAACTTCAGGCAGTAAGGCTTTCTGGATATAAGGCTCTATGGATGCTTAAGAAGGAAAAGGAAGGGAAAGGAAGCAGGCTTGAGACAACAAAGGCATGTGCAGAGGTAAAGATGATTGCTCCTGTTTTTGCCTTTGAAGCAATTAACGATGCAATCCAATGGTTTGGAGCCTTTGGATACACTGAGGAATGCCCTTTACATCTCGCTTTAAAAGGTGTTAGAAGCTATTTCTGGGCTGAAGGGACAATTGAAATAATGAAGATAATTGTTGGGAGGGAACTTCTTGGAAAGGAGTTTATTGCTTACATATAATAAAAATTGAAAAAATTTCAGAAAATGGTCAATTAATTTGAATTTTTTTTAAAAAAATAGTTATAACTTGAAACATTTGACTAAAAATTGAGAATTATATAGAATTTTTTCTGAGGTGGAAAAATGGGAAAATATAAAATTGCATGGTTACCAGGGGATGGTATTGGAAAAGATGTTATGGATGCGGCAAAAATTGTTCTTGAAAGATTGGATTTTGATGCAGAATACATTCATGGAGACATTGGATGGGAATTTTGGTGTAAGGAAGGAGATGCTCTCCCCCAGAGGACAATTGAGCTCCTAAAAAATGTCGACGCAGCCCTTTTTGGTGCAATCACATCAAAACCTGTAAAAGCTGCAGAAGAAGAGTTGGCTCCAGAATTGAAAGGAAAAGGTCTATCCTATCGCTCTCCAATTGTAAGAATGAGACAGCTCTTCGATCTTTATATCTGTCTCAGGCCCTGCAAGGCTTATGAAGGGAATCCTTTAAATTACAAAGAAGGTATAGACATTGTTGTCTTCAGGGAAAATACAGAGGACCTCTATGCGGGTGTTGAGTTTAATCCTGTTCCAAAAGAAGTTTCAGAAGTCCTTTCAAAAAATTCTAAGCAATTCGAGCCTTTTAAGAACCTATCCCCCGATGAATTTGCAATTTCCTGTAAAATCAACACAAAGAAAGGCTCCTATAGAATAATCAAAGCTGCCTTTGAATATGCAAGAAAAAACGGAAGAAAGAAGGTAACAGTTGTTCACAAAGCAAATGTTGTCAGAATGACGGATGGACTCTTCCTTGAAACTGCCAAAGAGATTGCAAAGGATTATCCTGAAATCGCCCTTGATGATGCCAACATTGACGCTCTAACAATGTGGCTTCTAAAGAATCCCCATAACTACGATGTTCTTGTTGCTCCCAATCTTTACGGAGATATAATTTCAGATCTATGTGCCCAGATGGTTGGTGGATTAGGATTTGCATGCTCTGGAAATATAGGGGAGAAACTTGCTGTTTTTGAGCCAACCCATGGTTCAGCTCCAAAATATGCAGGTCAGTATAAAGTAAATCCGATTGCAACAATTCTCGCAGCAAAGATGATGCTTGAATGGTTAGGGGAGAAGGATAAGGCAGATGCTATTGAAAATGCTGTTGCAAAGGTTATAAAGGAAGGGAAAGTTAGAACCTATGATATGGGTGGAACAAATTCAACAATTGAGATGGCTGAAGCAATTGCCTCAAAGCTTTAAAAATGAGAAAAGATATAATTATCCATGAAGTTGGTCTTAGGGATGGGCTCCAATCGGAGAAAACAATAGTTCCTACAGAGAAAAAAATTGAATGGGCAGTAAAGTTGATGGAGACAGGTATTGACATTATCCAGCTCGGCTCCTTTGTAAATCCTGAAAAAGTTCCCCAGATGGCAGACACAGATTCCCTCTTCAATTCTCTTAAAGATAGAAAACCTTCCAATGTTATCCTTTCAGGACTTGTCCTCAATGAAAAAGGATTTGAAAGGGGGCTTTCTTGCGGAGTAGAAATGTTCTGTATGGGAGTTTCAGCCAGTGAGACCCATAGCATGAAAAATACTGGAATGAGCATAGATGAAGCTCTGAACAGAATTGTCAAGATTGCCAAGATGGCAATGGAAAGTGGGAAAAGAGTTCAAGCCTCTGTTCAGTCTGCCTTTGGCTGTGGATATGAAGGTCCTGTTGATGAAGAAAGGGTCTTAAGAATTGTTGAAAAATATCTTGAGGCAGGAATAAAAAATATATCCCTTGCTGATACAGCAGGTCATGCTACTCCTTTGCAGGTTGAAAGATTATTTTCAAAAATCTTAGAACTTGAAAAGAATATAGAGCTTGCTTGCCATTTTCACAACACCTATGGTCTCGGGCTTGCCAATTGTTACTCCGCATGGAAAGTTGGTGTAAAATATTTTGAAGCCTCCTTCGGAGGTCTTGGAGGTTGCCCCTTCACAAAGGTTCCTGCGGGAAATGTCAGCACAGAGGACCTTGTTCATTCCTTCCAGAGAATGGGGGTAAGGGAAGACATAAACCTTGAGAAACTTATTGAAATTGCAAAGGATGTAAGCTCGTTTTTCGGAAGGGAACTTCCAGGATACATAATAAAATCTGGTTCAATATTAAAACTTTACAGAAAGGAGTAATAGTATGAAGATTCTTGAAGGGATAAGAGTTTTGGATTTGACCAATGTTCTTGCAGGTCCCTTTGCCACCCTCCAGCTTGCCCTTATGGGAGCTGAAGTTATAAAGATTGAGAACCCCCAGGGAGGGGACCTTGCAAGAAAATTGGGGAATGTTCCAGAATACAGCAAAATGGGAATGGGAACATCCTTCTTAGCTCAGAACTCCAATAAGAAGTCTATGACTCTGAATCTAAAATCAGAGGAAGGGAAGGAGATTTTTAGAAAGCTTCTCAAAACTGGAGATGTTGTTGTTGAAAATTTTAAGGCAGGAGTGATGGATAAACTTGGTTTTTCCTATGAGAAAATGAGAGAAATAAATCCTCGGATAATATATTGTGCAATATCAGGATTTGGACAGACAGGACCCTTAGCTGACAGGCCTGCCTATGACCAGATAATTCAGGGGATGAGTGGGGTTATGGCTGTTAATGGAGATGAGAGGCTAAACCCTCTAAGATGTGGATTCCCTGTTTGTGATACTGTTGGAGGATTGACAGCAGCCTTTGCAATTGTTTCTGCACTATTTTACAGGGAAAAAACTGGAGAAGGACAGTTCATAGATGTTGCTCTTCTTGATTCCATAATGCCCCTTCTTGGATGGACTGCTTCAAATTTAATGATTGGTGGACAGGATCCAATTCCTATGGGTAATGAGAATTTCACAGCAGCGCCCTCAGGAACATTCAGGACAAAGGACGGCTATATAAATATTGCTGCCAATGAGCAGAAACAGTGGGAGGCACTTGCTGATACCCTTGGACTATCAGAACTTAAGACTGACCCTCGCTTCCAGGATAGGGAAGCAAGGAAGAAGAACAGGTATATTTTAAAGGATATTATAGAGCAAAAGTTGATTGAGAATACAACCTCTTACTGGGTGAAGGTTTTGATTGAAAAGGATGTTCCCTGTGGAGAAATACTGAGTCTGAGAGAGGCATTAGAATCGCCTCAGGTAAAGCACAGAGGGACAATTTCTGAAGTCGAAGTTGAAGGGATAGGGAAAGTTAAATTGTTCAATCTACCACCTAAATTCTCAAAGGTTGATTGTAAGATAGAGACCCCTCCTCCAAAGTTCTCCCAGCATACAGGAGAAATATTAAAGGAACTTGGTTATAGTGATGAGGATATAAAAAACTTTAAAGAAAAGGGAGTAATTTAAAGGAGTAAAAAATGGGAATGACAATTGTCCAAAAAATTCTTGCAAAGAAAACAGGTCAAAGGGAAGTTAATATTGGTGATGTTGTTGAGCCAGCTGTTGATCTTGCCATGTCCCATGAGAATGCTGCTCTTGTAATAAATCAGTTTTACGAAATATTTAAGGATACTGGTCTTGAGCCAAAAGTCTGGGATCCTGATAAAATAACCATAATATTTGACCACAGAGTTCCTGCTGAAAGCTCAAAAACAGCAACAAATCAGAAGAAAATAAGGGAGTTTGTGGCAAAACAGGGAATTAAAAAATTCCATGACATTAGAGGAGATGAGGGAGGAATATGCCATCAGGTTGTTCCTGAGATGGGTTATGTGAGACCAGGTTATTTTGCGATTGGAACAGATAGCCATACAACAACCTATGGAGCTCTTGGAGCCCTTTCCTTCGGAATTGGAGCTACTGAAATGGCTTCTGTCTGGGCTCTTGGTGTTCTTTTGAATGTTGAGGTTCCTCCAACCATTAAAGTTGTTGCAAAGGGTAAATTCAATGAGTATGTGGGTGCTAAGGATTTAATCCTTCACCTGATTGGTAGAATTGGTGCAGAAGGTGCTAACTTCAAAGTTCTTGAGTTTCATGGAGAGGCAATTGAGAGAATGCCTGTTTCTGGAAGACTTGTCCTCTCCAATATGTCCGTTGAAGCAGGTGCAACAGCTGGAATTGTTCCTCCTGATGAGGAGACAATTAGATATTTGAGGGAAGAAGCTGGGGTGAAAGATGATATTGAGCTTGTCCTTCCTGATAAAGATGCAATCTATGAAAGTACAATAGAGATAGATGTTTCAGAGCTTTCTCCCCAGATCGCATGCCCCCATTCTGTTGATAATGTAAAGCCTGTTTCTGAGGTTGAGGGAATAAAAGTAAATCAGATTGTTGTTGGTTCATGCACCAATGGAAGACTTGAAGACATTGAAGTGGTGGCAAAAATTCTTAAAGGGAAGAAAGTTCACAGAAATGTTAGACTTCTTGTTTTCCCAGCCTCCTGGAGAATTTACAGGAAGGCTCTTGAGCGAGGTTACATAAAAGACCTTGTTGAGGCGGGAGCAGTGATTATGAATCCTGGATGTGGATGCTGTCTTGGGGTTCATCAGGGAGCTCTTGGAGATGGAGAGATAGCCCTCTCAACCACCAACAGGAATTTCAAGGGAAGAATGGGAAATCCCAATTCAGAGGTTTATCTATGTTCTCCTGCTGTTGCTGGAGCATCCGCAATAAATGGTGTAATAAGTGATCCAAGGAAGATAGGAGGTTAAAAATGGCAAGGGTAGTATTAAAACTTGGAGATGATATATCAACAGACATAATCTATCCAGGGAGATTTATGGCTACTGTTCTTCCAACTGAAACCCCTCAGTATGCCTTTGCTGATTTCAAGGAATTCAATGAAAAGCTAAAGAGGAAAGAGATTCCAGAAGGCTCAATAATTGTGGCTGGAGAAAATTTTGGGTGTGGTTCCTCAAGGGAGCAAGCAGCATCGTGCCTTAAAGGGCATGAGCTTGTAATAATTGCAAAGGGATTTGCAAGAATATTTCTTCAGAATGCAATCAATCTTGGTTTAAAGGTTTTTGTCTGCCCTGAGATTGATGCGGATGAAGGAGATGAGATTGAGATTAAAGGGGATGAAGTAATAAATAAAACAAAGGGTAAGAGCTTCAGATTGATTCCCCTTCCAAAATCAAGACAGGCAATAATAGATGCAGGAGGGCTCATTCCCTATACAAGGAAAAGACTCCTTGAGAGAAAATCCTGAATAATCGATTTAAACCAGAAAACTTTGACTTGAACGGAAAAGTGGAATATTATTCATTATATGAATAATTTTCATTCAAATTATGAATGGATTTACAGAAAAAGGTGGATTTCTCATCAAGTAAGATCTGCCATAAATACCTTTCCTGTTGTTGTAATTTCAGGTGCAAGGCAGGTAGGTAAAAGCACTTTTCTGCTCAATGAGTTTCCAGATTTTAAATATGTCAGCCTTGACAATTTTTCCATTCTTGAACAGGCAAAGATTGATCCATTATCTCTCTGGGCAGATAAGCATAAAATAGTTATTGATGAGGCACAAAAAGTCCCTGAAATTTTTAGCGCCATAAAATTATCAGTGGATAGAGAAAAGAAAAGATATTGTTGAAAGTTTACGATAAGGTCATAGTAAGGAGTTATTTACTGAGAAGTGGGTTATATTTGATTTCTTATGAAATTCTTAAGTTCTTAATCATTGAGGAATTAAAATCTTTCTATTGTCGCGGTTATTTATCAAAATATTCAAATAAAATAAATAAGAAGTCATGTGAATTATACAAAACTGAAGTGCTAGGATTAGATAAAGATCCTTTCATAGCTTCTTTGCGGTGGTATAATAACATGAATGTCCTCTCGGAAAGTGATATTAACTTAATAAAAGAAATTAGAGAATATCGAAACAGAATTGCCCATGAGCTCATTAATTTTCTTTTAGAAGAAAATTCTGAGATTCCACTTGGTCATATTTCACTTATGAGAAAGCTCATTTACAAGATTAAAATGTGGTGGATTATGGAAGTCGAATCACAGATAAATCCTGAATTTGAAAATATTAGGCCGGATGATATACAACTTCCTGTTTTGCAAATTCTAGATCAAATTATTGAAATAGTGTCAGAATACTGCTCCAATGTTTATTAAAATTTAAAAAGAAAATCTCTTCTAATGCATATTAAATTAAAATTTATCATCAATTAGGAGGAAGTTAGGAATATATTTACTCATAGTGAATTTCCTTTATCAAGTCTAACTGAAAGATAATTAACAAAAAGGATAAAGTGAAATCCATTTTTTAAAAATTTTCCCTGTTCATCGAAATTATTCTCAGATGCTCCATTGAGAATCAATTCGAAAATTTGACAAGATTATTTTTTGTGAAATAAAATAAGGGAAGAAATTTCCAAGAAGAAAATAATATTTTTTTATAAATTCGAGAAATGGGTGGAACTCTTGATGAAAAAAATTGTCTAAATAATTTGGATGATGAGAGTCTTGTTGATAGGTGTTTATCGGGAGAGAAAGAGGCTTGTGATAAATTGTGTGTTAGATATGTAAAGGAGATTTTTAGGATGAGCTATCGATTTTTGTATTTTCCTCAATTATCGAAAGAAGAGAATTTAGAAAATGCTAAGGATGCCACCCAAACTATTTTCCAAAAGGTCCTTGAAAATATAAAAAATTTCAGAAAGAAATCTCGTTTCAAAACCTGGTTATACAGAATTGCCATAAACTGTCTTAAAGAGATAAGGAAGAAAATAGAAGACGAATTAAAGAAGAGAGGAAAATTAACAGAGGAAGGAGGAAAAATAAATCATATTATCACACCTTCTTTAAATGATAAATTAATAGATGAGGAAGAAAAAATGTGTATTAGGAAGGCAATTGCTACCCTTCCTGATAAGTATAAAATACTTTTGATTTTACGGTTTTACGAAGATAAGAGTTACAAAGAGATGGCTGAGATTTTTAATATACCTGAAGGAACTGTTAAGTCAAGATTAAATAGAGCTATTGAAAAACTTAAAGAGGAGCTTAAAAAATGCCATTGCATTTAAATTATAGAAGACAAAGCAAAATTCAATATCTAATTGCTACTATCCTTTTAAGTTCATTTCTTTCCTTTGCCGACAGAGGAATGATTATATTAAGTTCTAAAAAGGTAGATCTTCAGGAATCAGGGCAAAATGCTATTATAGCCTGGAATGGAAAGGAAGAAGTTTTAATTCTTTCAACGAATATTCAGAGCTCAGAATCTTCATCGATTCTTGAGATATTACCACTTCCTTCAGCTCCTTTAAAGGTGGAAGAAGGAAGCTTTGATTCATTCGTGAAGCTTAAAGATATGATTAACAGAAAAATTAGAAATATGGAGGGAAGAGGATTAACAAAGGGACTTAAAAAACCTGGGATAGAGCTAACATTCCATAAAAAGATAGGACCTCATGACATAACGGTTGTAAAGGTAAATGAGCTAAATTATTTCATTAACTGGGTAGAGGAATTTGCGAAAAGAAAGGGCTTAAAATTTAGGGAAATTTCAGAGGAATTTAAAAATACTATAGCAAGCTATCTGAATAGGGGGATGATATTCTTTGTCTTTGATGTAATTGAGACAGATAGAGAGAAACAAAGTATTAAACCTCTAATTTACAGATTTAAGACAAATTATCTTTACTATCCTTTCAAAATAACATCTTCTTCTGATGCGGGGAATTCCGTATCCTCAGTTAGCATATTTCTAATTTCAAAAGGGATTGTGGACAAAGATATTATAGAGAGTTTAATGCTTGAAACTGGAGCAGGTTTTGACAGGGAAATTGCTCTCAGCAGGACTGAGTTGAAAGAAATCAGTCCAGAGCTTGAAGATATTTTCAGGTCAGATGCCTTTGTCGCCCATGCCTTCTTTAGTGGTTTCCTTAAGAGACTAAAAAATGACCTTGTAGTTTCTCAGGTCTTTGCGAAAACTGAAAGAATAAAAGAGGCGAGAGAATTTTTCAAAAAGGCACTTATGGCAAAAGACCTTTCTGAAAAAGAATCCCTTTACATTAAGGCAATAGAGATATTCCCCTCTTATCCAGCAGCTCATAATAATTTAGGGGATGTTTATGAAAGACAGGGAAGGTTCGAAGAAGCGATAAAGGAATATAAGATTGCCTCTGCCCTTGCACCTAATACCCCTTATCCTTACTTTGGGCTCGGAGATGTCTATTTCAAACTTGGGAAATATGAACAAGCTATCAAGAATTATGAAAAGGGGCTTGAGATAGAGTCAGATGATAAAGAAGCCCGGGAGAATCTTAAGATTGTAAAAACCTTGAATATGAAAATTCTATTTCCCTTTGGCTCTGATAAACTAACTGATACCGCAATTGAACAACTCAAAGAGATAGCCAAAGTCTTGTCCTCTCAAAAATTAAAAGATTCTTTCTTTGAAATCCAGGGGCATACCGATAGTACTGGACCAGAAGACTATAACCTTCTACTTTCCCAAAGAAGGGCAGAAGCGGTTAAAAAATATCTTGTGGAGAAATGTGGGATAGACGAAAGAAAGTTGAGGGCTAAAGGCTATGGAGAGGACAGACCGGTTGCAACTAATGAGACAAAAGAAGGAAAACGGAAGAATAGGAGGGTAGAATTAGTGAATATCTTTAGTGAAAGCTTAAAATCACAGAAGAGGTGAGAGCAATGGAAGAACTTTCCTTTAGAATAAACTGGATAATAATATCGATCTGCGGCTCGCTTTTGGTTTTAAAGTTTCTTTTATTTCCATTAATTGAGAGATATATTGAAGAAGAACACTCTGATGAAGCCCTTTTTCAGTTTAGGTTTTGGAGCACCCTTTTGTCTTGGGTTCCAGTTATATTACTATGGTTATATGTATTCGGGCAAAGATTCTCTTTCTCATTGGGAGGGTTGATATGGTGCTTAATTGGAATAGGTGGAGCAAGTCTTCTTGGATTTTTCAATTCTTCTTCCCCCGAACAAAAAGTTACAAAGGGATTTATCCCCCAAAGTAACTTACTTTATGTTTTATCAGCTCAGTTATGTATTTTTATAACTTTTTATCTTTCTTTACGATTTTTGGGGGTAATTCCCTACATTTACGGTTCTGTTTATCTTATATTCTTGGCCGTTATGCTTATTTTTTTACTATCTCCTGCTGAAATTTCTATCAAGGTAGAGGAGAAATCCGAAGAAAAAGAAAAAGCTTTACATAGAAAGTTTGTGTCTTCCAGCCATATTGAAAAAGCTATATTTAGTGCTGCAACAAGCATGGGAGTAGCTTCTTCACCATTAGGCAGATATCCATCTTCTGGGATGCCCTATTGGGTTTCGAGAGGAGGTGGATATTCATCTTCTGAGATGGAGGATTTGGGGTGTCTTATAGTTCCAGTTCTATTTGTTTTAGGGCTTGTTGGTCTTCTGCTTCTTATTAGTATAAATGTTATCTTTCTTGTTCCGTATATCCTTTTTCAAACCCTTATAATTATAGGTATAATTCTAATTGCTCTTTTATCCATTTTTAGACCGATTGACATTTTAATCGGAAAATTTGGAAGTTATCTAAAAGGTGCAATAAGTTTAGCTTTTATTTTATTTCTTCCCAATCTTCTTGCTGAGGAAAACATTTTTGCCATTGCAGAATGGTTTGGAGTACCAATGCTTTTTGGTTTACCTCTTTTTATTGTATGGGGAATAGTAAGCAAATCCAA
>Ga0123519_10004025_pt1 | contig 24036 bp, 18 predicted proteins | sample YelNatPaOPRAMG02_FD_87396 | JGI IMG/M metagenome (GOLD analysis project Ga0123519, IMG submission 87396) | Hot spring microbial communities from Yellowstone National Park - Yellowstone National Park OP-RAMG-02 (version 2) | ecosystem: Environmental > Aquatic > Thermal springs > Hot (42-90C) ...
ATTTTTTTTGAAAATATCTTGCTATATAAAATTATAATTTAAAAAATTTATATAAATCAATCATTTTTCGATTTTATCGGAAAATTTTTCCAAAAAAGTAGGAATTGAATCCGAAAAAACTTAAATACTCCAAAAAAATATGTTAAATTATGGTTAAAAAGTCCTCTTTTTTCCGATTTTTGGATCCAAAAATACTTACCGTAAAAGCTCCAAAAAAACAACTCAATTTTTATCCAAAAAAGGAAAAAATGGAAGAAAAATTAGAGAATAAGAATATTTATAAAAAATAAGTTTAAACTAAATAATACTAAAAATTTTAATTTATATTTTAGAATTCTAAATAGAATAATAAACAAAATTTTAATAAAGGTTGTGCAATTATTTTACACAATTAAAAATAAATGATATAAAAGTGATAAAAATTGATTGAAATATCTGAATCTGCAAAAGAATTTATTAAAAACCAAGCAGAATTCAATGAACCTACAATTATAATATTTGAACGAGAATATCAATCATGATGTGGCACTCGAAAATACATTGGTGTCGAGGTCGTAGAGAAAGAGAAAATTGAAAAATATCCTCAATTTAAAAAAGTTAAATCAAACATCGATGACATTGAAATATTTGCCGAAGAAGGAATATTATCGCAGATCTCAAACAATATTAAAATAAACGTCATTGGATATGGACCATTTAGACGCTTAGGTTTAGCGTATAGTTCATAATAAAAAAATTGAAAAAATCAAAATAAATGATAAAGAATGAAGATTCATCGTAAAGTTGTTGATGAATCTGACTCCTCTGCAAGAGGTATAATTAATAAAAATAAAGGAGGTAATAAATATGAGTAATAATTTTGATTATAATGATGATATTGAAATTCAGCAAATTAGAAAAAAAAAAGAGGAAGAATTATTAAAAAAAATTTTCGCTCTACCTGATAAAATTATTCATATAAACAATCCAGACGATTTTAACAAATTAATTACAAAATATAAAGATATTCCAATTATTATTGATTTTTGGGCACCTTGGTGTGGACCTTGTCAAGCATTTGGACCTAAATTTGAGCAAGTCCAAAAAAGTGAGTGGGGGAATTATTTTATTTTTGCTAAATTAGATGTCGATTCACCTGCGGGAATAATTGCACAAGAATTTGGAGTTGCAGGAGTTCCAACTATTGTTTTCATTTATAACGAGAAAGAGATATATAGACACGTAGGTGCATTAGATAAAACATCATTTATAAGTATTCTTCAAAAAATAAAAAATTATATAGAAAATCAATTGAACTAATATTTTTTTAAGGAGATTTTCTTAATGCCTAAAAATTTAACGAACTCGATATTGGAAATGAAAAAGATAGATTTGGAATTTATAGCTAGGTGGATTTATTCATTAAACGATTTAGATATTAAAATTTTTTTATTTCTTTTAAATCAATGCGAGAAATGTTGTATAAAATTCATAACAGAAAAATTCCAAAAAGAACGGTCGGTAATTCAGAGATCATTAAATAAATTAAGTAGATTTAATTTGATTAAAAAGATAAAAGTTACTTTAAACGAGCATCGGAAAATATGTAAAAATTTAATAAATGAAGACAGTGTACCAGAACGTGGATATTTATACATGTATCAATCAATCACTTTAGAGGAATTGAAATCAAAATTAAATAACGATTTTAGTTATATTATAAATATATTTAATTCTGTTATTAATAACGTGATTTAAATTTAAAAAAATTGGATAATTTTGACCCCGGAATGCGATAGTTATACAGATTTTTAAAGAAAAAGATATTACTTCAATCGACACAGAATTTAGATATAAAGATCATCTTATAAATAAACATATATATAGAGTTCTTTAAATATTTTAATTTATGAAAAAAAATTTATAAGCACATTAAAATTATTTTTATTTGAATTTAAAAAACAAATTTTATATTGATTAATATGTCTGTTTTTAATGAAGTAATAGATATAAAATCAATTGAAGAATTTAATGAAATTATCGAGAACTATAAAAATAAACCAATAGTAGTAGATTTTTGGGCTCCCTCATGTGCTCCTTGTAAAATATTTCATCCTATATTTGTGGAAGCATATAAGAAATGGAAGGATTATTTCATATTCATAAGAATAAATACAGAAATACTACCTGAGATTGCAGAACACTTAGATATCATTTCCATACCGACGATAGGATTTATAAAAAATCAGAAGCTAATTTATTCTCATTCAGGTGCTTTAAGAATGAATGAATTTGATGAGTTGCTCGAATTGGTTAAATTTAACATTGAAAATGAAACTAGGAATATTTCAGCGATTTATTCTTAGATACTAAAATTTATAATTTCAATGAATAACTGTAAAATTTGATTAGGACTCAATTCAAAAAGTCTTTTATTCAAAATAGATTTTGAAATTTTAATATTTGAATAAAAATTAGTTTCAATTTTATTATAGGATAGATTAGATAAAATAGGAAACAAATTGGGAGTGTTTTTTAACCGATTTAGAAAAAATGATACTGATTTAGATACAGTTTTATTTTTATAGGGAAAAATTCCACTTAAAAATTCAATGAATGCATTTTTTATTTTGTATTCTTTTAAAACATTAGGAATATCTTGTTTAAATTCTATTTTAATAATTTCAGATTCAACTTTTGGTTTAGGAAAAAATGCATTTTTAGAAACAGTTTTTAGGGAAGATATATTAAAAAATAGGGATCCAATAACACTTAATCTTCCGTAGTTCTTTGGATCTGGAGGTGATTTTAATTTATTTACGAATTCTTTTTGAAGTGTTAAAATAATTTTTTTTGGATAATTTTGTAATAAAATAATTTTTTGAATTAGAGGTCCTGATATGTTATATGGTGTGTTGGATATTAACACATCATGAAATGGAAAATCAATTTTTATTGCATCGCCATTAATAATATTTATATTTAAGTTTTTAGAATACTTTTCATTTAAATATCGTAATATTTTAGAATCAATTTCAATACAAATTACCTTTGTAGCTAAATCTAAAAGATAATCAGTTATTATTCCAAATCCTGGACCAATTTCAAGAATAGAAATTTTATTACTGTCTATTTTACAGTTTTCTGCCATGAATTTAGCAATATTATTATCTATTAAAACGCATTGACCTTTTCTTTTATTTAGATTAATATTATAATTTAAACAAATTTGCTTTAATTTAGAAATATTCCAATTATTAATTTCCAAATTTTATTTCCTTCTTAATTTTATTTTGGATAAGTTCTTTTTGATGGACTTGAGTCTTTTTGTGATTGTTGAGTCATTGCTTTTCTTTTTACAAATAAGTAATGTTTTGCCTGATCATCAATGATTTCGTTTAATATTCTTTTAGAAATAAGCACTGCTATGTCTTTAATTCCAGTTCTTTTTTCAAAATCCTCAAATGATTCAAATTTTTTTATTTCTCTTGCTTTAAGAATGTCCCACATCGACTTTTCACCTATGCCAGGAATTAGATTTAATGAATGTCTTTTTTTTGTTATTGGCCCTGCATTATTTAAAAAATTAACATATAATTGTTCTTGATCTTTCACATGTAATTCTATAGTATTTTGAATTAAATCTTTACTTGTTTGAGTTAATTTATTAAATGTTAATCTGTGAATAACTTTACCAACTTTAGAATCGGATCCTTTTTGAATAGTAATTTTTTCTTGAAGTTGAATATTTTTATCGCGATTATACTCCATTTCAAATAAATTAAATCCTGGAGTTTCAATTGCTTGAATAAGTGGTTTATGGATCCATTTCTGATCTTCAGATATAACTTTCCCATGTTCAAGTATATCTAATACATATACAACTGTTCCAGATGGTAAATAAAATCCTATTCCTTTTTTGGACTTTCGGTAACCTTTTCTGTTTTTGTCTCTCTGGTAATTTCTTTGATATTCTTTATCAGATTTTGACATTTTTATTTTTCACTTCTGAATCATTTTAATATATTTTTATAAAAATTTTTATTTTTATTATTTGAAAATTATTTTTTTAATATTTTAAAAAATAAAATAAACGAATTTTAGTAAGAAAAGTTTTCTATGATTAAAGATCTACTTAAAATTAGATATTTTCAATTAAAATTCACTCTACTTCAATTTCTTTAGAAATTCGTTTCATTAAGAAATTATAATTCCTATCTTTTTTATTAATTTCAATTTATTTAAATTTTTCTATATCAAAAATTCATTAATAATTTTTAAAATATTTTAGATTTAATAATTACTTAGCTAAATCTTGCATTTTATATATTAATTCTTGAATTTCTTTTTTTGTCATTTTTGAAATAACTGGATCCTTAGAAAATACCGCTTGAATTTCCTCAGCAGTCTGAGGAAAGATATTGATCATTATAACAGCACTTTTTTCATCAAAATTATAATCTTTCATAAGCATTTTTTTTATCATAATTGCCTTTTCTGACTCAATTTTCGAAAATTTATTTACATAATCGAGTGTTATTTCTTGAAACGAATCAAATTTCTCTTCTCCATATTTATTTTTCATATCGATAAGAATATCTTTTACTTCTGCATTGGTTAAGCACTTCTCTTCAATTATTTTTCTTCCCATTTAAGAATCCTCTCATAATAAAATTTAAATTTATTACAATAAAATAAAATATTAATAGCATTTTATATATTTAATTATTTGATGTTCCTGTAGATACAGATAGTTCTTTTTGCATTTTATAAAAATTATTTAAACGAATATGTTCTTTACCAACTATTATTAATTTTTCTTTATTAATATCTTTCACTTTAATTTCATAACATTTACCTCTAATTCCCACAATAACACCCGTCTTACCATGAAAACGTTTATGTGGCATACCCCTTTTTTGAAATGCAGGATCGACTATTATATCTACTACATCACCTGGCTCATATTTAACTAAAAATTTATTGATTCCCTTTATGCCTCTAAATCGAGGTTTTTTTCTAAATATTCTTCGTGTTTTGCTTCTATACCCATGATGAGTAACCATTAAAATCCCTCTAAAATTAACAAAATTTCTATTTTATATGTAACAAATTTAAGTTTGTATATATTGCATATTTTAAGAATTTTTTTAATTTTTTCATTTAGAATTATTTTTCTATTTAAAATAAAATTAAATATAATTAACTTCTAAAACATCAAGTTCAAGAACTTTTAATTTATGTTGGAATATTTCTGAAATTGATGGATTAGTTCTTCCTTCATCTCCAGAAACTAACTCTTTAATATACGTTCCCCCTATTGCGGTTATTTGAAATTTAAAATGTTTATTATCCAACCAAATACCAGAAATATCAAAAACCCTTTTTTCTCTTGTTTTATTTGCTCTTCTATGTAAAACTCTTGTTGGAGTTTGTTGATAAATTATAGATTCAAGTAAAATTTCTTGAGTTTTTTTTAATAAATTATTAAATGTATTACTGTCAATTTCATTTTCAGATTCAACAAGAACTAAATACGTCTTCTTCGATTTTTCTCCAATAGATTTTAAATTAATTACATCTTTCTTATTAACAAATTGAAAATCTGATACAATAACTTTATCACCTATTGAGGAATTTATTTTATTTTCTAATTGTTTTAAGTCAAAAAATCTCTTTCTGGGTTGCTTTACTTCTATAATAAAAGGACGTCCATTACCTAAACAACGAGCATCTATATCTTCTCTTCCAGAACTATGAAAAACAGAAGATATTCCACCCGCAATCTCCATTATAAAAGGAGATATTAATTGTTCTACACTTGTTTCATATTGCTTTCCTGTAAAATTACATTGTTCACAACCTTTACCACGACATATTCTATGAGGCCAATGTGTTTGAGGAATTCCTCTAATTAATTTCTTATATCGTCCATAAATAAATATTGGATTACACTGAATATGGTAAGAAATTTTATTTTTATCTATATTAATTATTATATTAATATTTGGATTATTAAATTCTGCGAGTTTATTCCAAATTTTCGATAATTTTATTCCTATAACCCTATTTAAATTTTTTTTTATAGATTCTCCTGTAATTATATTAAATTTAACTCTAAATTCATCTTCTCTTTCTTGTATTATAGAATATAATGAGGTACCTAATAAAAAATTTTCAAATTCATAATCTTTGAGTTTAAGATTTAATTCATTAACAATTTTATCTATATTTAAAAATAAATTATTACATAAATAGCATTCAAATTGTTTTGATTCATTTAAAAAATCAATTCTTATATTGATATTAGGTTCATTCTCAAAAACCTTAACTAAAATATCTTTTATTTCTAAGCAATTTGCATTTTCATATAAAATTTTTAAATTATCAATACATTCTCTTATTCCAACTTCATTTTGTGTTTTAATGTTATTTAACAGTTCAAAATTCAATTGCATAATTAAAGTATGAATTATTGATTTTCCACGTTCTTTATTAGTTAATCCAAAATCTAAAAGAGCAAATTGTCTTCCAAGACATTCCTCGCATAATGAATATTCCTTTAAAATATTTAAGACTAAATTTATTAAATTTTTATTATCTTCTAATTTAGTATTCATTTTATTTGGTTATTAGAATATTTTATTTAAGAAAAATTATTTTAAATTAAATAATTCAAAAAGTGTTTAAATTAAATTTTATAACATTTTAAACTTTTTTCTATATAAATTATTAGAAATAATTTATTTAATATAAAATTCCTTTTTAAAATTGTGTAAAATTAAAAAACAAGGTTTTGAAGAAAAATGTTGCAAAATACTGCACAAATTAAAATTGATAAATATTCTGGGAGATTTGGAGATATTAAAGGATTTGAATTAACTATTGGAAAAATACTTAGCGAGGAAGAAGAATGGGAACCATTAGGACCAACACCCAAACCTCATATTGCAGATTTGAGAAATTGGTTCATGACTTTAATGAAAAGATATCCACCATTTTATATGTCTGTAAATGATATATGTGAATTATGCACTTTCGGTAAATGTAATTTAGCTAACGGTAGACATGGTGCGTGTGGTATAGACCTTCCTACATCAATTGGAAAAATAGTATCGGCAGCTTGTTGTATTGGTGCAGCTTGTCATTCAGCTCATGGAGATCACCTAATTGAATGGATACTTGAAAAATATGGAGATATACCTATTGATTATGGAAAAGATATTGAGGTAAAATTACCAATAACAAGATTAATCGTTGGACTAAAACCGGAAAAAATAAGCGATTTGATCGAACCTATGCAATGGGCACAAAAAGCAATAACTCATGTGTTAGCTGCTGCTCATACAGGCCAAGAAGGTTCATATTTAGATTATGAAGTTAAAGCTTTTGTTGCTGGCTTAGCAGATGGAATTGGATTAGAAGTCTCAGATGCAGCTCAAATTGCCGGTTTTGGATTCCCAAAAGGAGATTCTAATGCCCCATTGGTTGCCGTTGGAATGGGAACCATAGATAGAAACAAACCTAATATACTTATGATAGGTCATAATGTTGCTCCTGGTATAGAAATCGTTGATTATATTAAAGAGAAAAATATTCAAGATAAAATAGATATAGGTGCTATTTGCTGCACTGCTCATGACTTAACTAGATATTATGATGCTGCTAAAATTGTGGGAACAATCTCAAAACAATTGAATTACATTAGAACAGGAGTTCCTGATGTAATAATGGTTGATGAACAATGTATCAATCTTAGAGTTTATGAAGAAGCTAAAAAAATTAAAGCTCCTTTTATTGCAACAAATGATAAATGTATGTTTGGACTTAAAGATAGAACAAATGATGATGATAATCAAATCATTGAAGACTTAGCTAATTATAAGGAAACAGGTGCTTTAATACTCGATCATATTAAAGCGGGAAAAGTGGCTGTTGAAGTTGCACTAAGAGTCCATAATTATAGAAAAATTCTTAAATTCATGCCCGATAAGGAAGAGGTTATGAAACAAGTTCAATCATGTACCGGATGTGGTAATTGTGAACGTAATTGTCCAAATGATTTACCACTTGTGGATATAATGAACTGGGCAAAAAAAGGAGAATTTGAAAAAATTGCTGATTATGCTGATATATGTCTGAGCTGTGGTAGATGCGAAGATGATTGTATATCTCAACATTTAAGCCCATTAAATGTAATTGTTTTCGCAGATAAAAATAGAATTATGAATGAAAAATATGTAATTAGAGCTGGTCGAGGACCTATTAGAGATGTTGAAATCAGAAACGTAGGTGCTCCTATTGTCTTGGGTGAAATACCAGGTGTGATAGCTATAGTTGGTTGTGCTAATTACCACTCTAAAACAAATGAAGTGGCCATTATTGCTGAAGAGTTTCTTAAACGAGGATATATTGTGGTCACATCAGGATGTGAAGCAATGGATATTGGAAGATATAAAACCGAGAATGGAACCACTTTATATGAGGAATATGCAGGAGATTTCGATAGAGGATGTTTAGTTAATGTCGGTTCTTGTGTTTCCAATTCTCATATAACGGGGGCTGTAGCAAAAATCGCTAATATATTTGCCAGAAGACCGTTAAGAGGAAATTTCGAGGAAATAGCTGATTATTCACTTGAAAGAGTTGGAGCTGTTGGACTTTCATGGGGAGCTATGAGTCAAAAAGCTGCATCAATTGCAGCGCATGTTACAGGTATGGGAATCCCAGTAGTTGTCGGTCCTCACTCTACAGAATATAGAAGAATGTATTTAGGCAGAAGTGATATTATAGAACCATGGAAAGTATGGGATGGAAAAACTGGAGAAATTGTGCAAGAAATCGCTACTCCAGAACATTTATTATATTCAGCTGAAGATATTAATGAATGCATTGTGATGCTTGCTAAATTATGTATGCGCCAAGCTGATGGAATTAAAGGAAGATCCATAAAACTTGCTCATTATATTGATATTCACAAAAAATACTTGGGAGTTGAACCTTCGATTGAGGATATTGCACCATTCATTAGAGTTGAGGCAGAAATTCCATCAAATTTAAAAGATAAAATTTTCCCCGAATTAATGAGAATTGGTTGGAAACCAAAACCTGTTTTAATGGATCCAACTACTGAAAAACAATTCTGTACATATTATAAGAAAAAATAAGGTTTTGTAATTTTATTTTTTTTTTCTAATTCATTATTCTTATTAATATCTTAAATTTTTTCATTATTTAAAACTAATTTCTTTTATTTTGAGTTTATAAAAACGCTTAAAATTAGTTTAAAATTTTATAAAAATTTTTATGATTTCTTGATAAAATTAAATTATGCATAAAAAATATTTACAAAAATTTAGTAATTTTATTTGGTTTTTCTTTTCTATTTTACTATTAGTTTTTATTGCATTTAGTATTATTGGTTATTATCTGCTTTTAGCCGAACGAGCATTTCTCAATCCTAAAATAGGATTTATTTTAGTCGTTATTGGTTCTTTTATATTTTTTATGGTAATTTACAATTCAATTCGATTTTATAGGGAAAAAAAACAAAAATTTTACATTTCTTCAAGATTTTTATCAAAATCTTTAATGATTTTTGCTTTTATAGTTTTATCAATTCAAATTCCCTTGGCTTTTAATATTTATGAGAAATTTAATTTTTTTGAAAAACAACCTTCTCCTTACGATTCATTTTTAGGAACTCCATTTCAACTCAATGCTAGTGGAGTTATATATGACTCAATTCCCGGTGTTCCTTCCGCTCATTGTAGTTCCTTAATATATCTAAAAAATGGAGATCTTCTTTGTGCTTGGTATGCAGGTTCCTATGAAAAGGCATCTGATGTTGCAATTTGGATGTCTAGATGTCATCCAAATTTGATCGGGAACGGTTCTCTCGAATTAAATTGGAGTACTCCGATAATTGTTGCCGATACAGTAAACCATTCTGAAGGCCAACCTGTTTGGTACCAAACACCGAAAGGTAGATTATTTTTATTTTACCAAACTCTCAGACCTACAGCTCCACTTTTTGGAGATTGGGGCCCTATAATTGAAACTGGTTGGAGTGTTGCAAAAATTAAATTCATTTATAGTGATGATTTTGGTTATACCTGGGTCGAACCTCAGTATCTATGTAATTTTTACTTTTGGACACTACGAAACCCTCCTTTACTTACATCTAAAGAAAATGTTATATTGCCAATAGAATTTTTGGGATCCTCATTCTTTTTAATTAATAACGACCCCGATTTAGAGTCCAAATGGATTCCACATTGTCGTCTTTATTCTCCTCAATCTTTAACACAACCATCATTGGTAGAACTAAATTCGGGTGATTTAATGGCAGTTTTTAGAACAGGAAATGGCCGAATTTATAAATCTTACTCTCCAGATGGTGGATTTTCTTGGTATAAACCCAAACCGATGCGATTTCCAAATCCGGATTCTTGTGTCGCATTACTTCATTTAAAGGATGGACGAAATCTGATTTTATGTAATCCAAAAACATCATCCCGAGAAACTTTATCTTTTATCTTGGGAGATGAAACAGGTCATTATTGGAGCGAGCCTTCGTATGTAAAAAATCAGTCTGGAAAAGAGTTTTCATATCCTAATATGGTACAACTACCAGATCAATCAATTGTATTTACTTACACAAACCAAAGAATAAATATTGGCTATGGAAGATTTACTTTAGAAGCTCTAAATCATATGGAAATAAATTATGAAATTTATGAATAATTTAATTTTTATTATTTTGATTTTTCTTCATACAAATTTAAAAATATCGTGTTTTGTTTGTTTTTCAGAAAATCCAAAATATCTAAATCAACATCTCTATTTTTTTCAGCACATCTATATGCAATCTTGAAATATTTTAGTGATTCAGATATATTACCGTTAAATTCTGTAATTATTGCTTTTTCAATTAAGTTTATCATATTTTCATTGTAATATTGTTTTATCTTTTCTAAATACAAAGATCTCGCACGCCAATCAGCTTCTTGCCATACTTTTTGTTCAATTTCTGATTTATCTTCGAATATTTGTTCTTCTTCCTTTTCTGCTTTTGTTTTTTCGAGAACCTCTTGTTTGTCATGCTTAATTTTATCAGATTCATTATATTTAAACAATAGTTCTTTTTGAGTTTCCGATAATTTTGCTAAAGATTTAAGCGATCTTGTATCTCTTGCAGATTTCACAACTTTAAATACTATTAAAGTACACATACCTATTCCTATAAAAATTATAAAATATAAGAAACTTGGTAAGTTGGTTCTTACAACTACTGAAATATTATTTTCACTTTTATTGCTTGCTCTATCAACGACTATGATTTTATACTCATATTTTGTACCAGCTTTCGTGTTCCAATCCCTATATTGGTGTGTGTTATATGAAACTTTATCTAATAATACGAAATTTGCATTTCCCTCTTTTCTCCAAATTTCATAATAAGTTAAAACATCCTCATCAGGACTCGCTTGCCAAGAAATTAAAATTATATCGTTTACCAATTCCGCTTTAAGATTATTTATACATCTAGGTGGTGTTAAATCAATGCCGAATTTTATATCAATAAAATAAATTTCATTAAAAAAATATACCTTGACTTCATGAATTCCTTCGTTTAAATTTGTAAAGCTAATATTTACAACATTAGTAAAATTAACTGAACTTGTAAAATTACTATCAACTTCATACCAAGTATTACAAGTTCTTCCAAATTTGATTAATATCTCGATATTATTTGTATTATACCAAAAATCACAAGAATTCTCGGTTGCTAGTTTAATATTTTCTACTATAACCGAGAATCCTTCAAAGATATAAAACATTCTTGAATCAGCAGATATATTTATATTGCCAGCTAAGTCTTTTACATAAATCTTATAATAAAATCGAGTATTATTAGGCCAATTTGATGGTAGATAGGAAGATAAAATAATTTTGTAATTTTTTAAACCTCGTGTAATTGGTTCATAGACATCTAAAACTCCATCGTACTCTCCAACTCCAATTCCAACGTTGGAATTATTCAATCTATAATATAACTTAATAGATTGGATTCCACTCGAATATGGATAATCTAAATCATAAACTTGTAAAGATATATTTTTTCCAAAGTTATTTAACACATCCAATTGATTTTTAGGATCCTCTATAAAAACCGGCTTTATAAAATCATCAATTTTAAATGAATATATTGGTGTAGTTCTATTATTTCCTAAAATATCTTCACCTTCAAGTATGAAATATATAGTCTGATTATAATTTCCGCCGATCTCATTATTATATAAATTGAATGTATAATTGGAATTAAATCCACTTAATTGAGCTGATTTTCTTAAATAATAAGAAGTGTTGGAAATATTAGGATTGTCTATTGTCCAATATATGGAAACAGATTTTAATCCAACTCCATCATTTGGTTCGTATATTATAAAATTTATTGTTTTGTTTTCATTATAATTTATCGGGGCAAAATTTTGAGGATTTATTATAAAATACGGACCGACTTTATCAATTACATTAAAATATTGATATTCAGAAAACGTGTTGTTTGAATTTCCGTATAAATCGGTTATATTAGCCCAGAAATAAACTCTATCTCCGTAAGCATAATATGACTCATCTAAAATTACTTCTATTAAACCTCCAAATGGAGCGGAAATATTATAAGGTATCAAAACACCATCATATTCATTACTCGGTGCAGTATTCTTTTTTATATAAAGACTAAGACAATTTGATGTTAAATTAAATCCAGATTCCATAATATCTTCATAAATATTGAAATAAATTTTAGCATTTTCGTTATGATTGATTTGATTTCCAGGTAAAATACTGTTGAATGAAATTTTCGGAGAGACATCGTCAAAAACCTCAAATGAGCCGGTTAAATTCCTCATATTTCCATTATTATCGATAGAAGTCGCTAACCAAAATAAATTATCTCTTGCTGATAAATATTTACTCTGAATTATAAATCGATAATTATTACCTTCGATCCATTCCTTAGTTAAATTAATGCTAGTTTCCAATGAATTCAATGGATTTGTTCCATTGTTTATCAAAAGATAAATATCTTTAAATCCAGTTCCTCCTTCAACGTCATAAGTTGTGAATGATATTTTTACATCTTGATAAAATTTTGGATTATTTGTATAATTTGATTCAGCGGAAAAAATAGATAATATTGGTGGTTCTAGATCTTTAATATTAAAGTATTTTATACTTGTATTTATAAAATTTCCAGCATTATCTTTCACCGACAATTTATAATATATTTTTGAATTTCCCGTATAGGCTGAAACTGGTATTGTAAAATTAAAAGTATTAACGTTTATTGAGGTATATGAAATTTCTGTATAATAAATTGTTAGCGTGCTTTCATTTCCATATCTTAAAATTATTGAAGATAAATTTAAACCACTCGCACCAATATTAATAGGTTCTATTAAATCAAATAATAAATACTTTTCATTAAGATAATTTTGATCTTGTTCATTTTGAGAATATTCAATAATTTCAGGAGGAAATGAATCATTTATATTAATTGAACTTTCAATAGTGCTATTAATATTACCTTTTCCATCTATTGCTTGAATAAAATAATACATCTTATTATATTTTGTAACTTGGATCGGGATTGTAAAATGAAAAGGTCCATTCATTTTCGGCAAGGATTCAGATGGATAAATTTTATAATCATTAGTTGTTACTCCAGATGAATTACTCACATACATTATTAAGGAATGAATTCCTGAATCACCAGAAATCTCTGAACACTCAACCGAAAATTGAATTGAATTATTATATTCAGGATTTGTTGGAAAATATGAAATTACACCAAATTGTGGAGAACGATTATCAATTGCAGAAAAATATATTGATTGGTAAGAATCAGAATAAGAAATCCATCCACCTTCTCCAGAACCGCTTGATTTAATTCTATAATAACAAATATCATCAAAATTATATGCACTTTCTGGTATTATGAAATTATACCAACCGTTTTCAATTGAATTATAAGATAATTCAGTATAGCCGGTGCTTAAATCCGAATTATTTATTTTATATTGTAAGTTCACTTGAGTTGAATAAAATCCATCCTTTTTTGGATATACAAAAGCTTTTATGTTTTGAGAATTTTGTTGCGGAATATTATCTCCATTTTGCTCTTGAATAATGAACTCAAATGTATTTAATAATATATAATCAATATCACCATAATCATGAAAAAATTGAGAATTGGATGATGCTTTTAAAATGATTGCAATTTTAAATTCAGATTTAGTCGTGTTATGAACAGAATCTGTTAATTGAAAGGTAATTTCTTGCCATGTAGAACTATCATAAGAAGTTAATATTTGCGCATTCGACCAAGTTGTATCTGTATTCATATATCTTATTTCCAATCTTTCATTAGATTCTAAGTCTCTACCTCTCCATCTTATTGTTAAATTTCCTTCATAAAATGGAGCAGGATCTAATATAATTTTTGGACAATTATTAACATTATTATCCGTATCATAATTTATATCAAATGTTAAAATTCCTGAAGAAATTTGAATATAATTAGAATATTCTTTTTGCCAAGGAGTTATGTTATCATCATCAAATTGTTCATTAGAAATAAATATTTGATTATTTAATTTATATGATGTAAAATTATCACCAGAATTAAATAGTTCTGAAATAGGCTCTTTAAAATTTAAATCAGAACTTGATGTTCCGATATAAATGATACTAAATAGAATTAAAATATTAAATAAAAATAAAAATCTAATAAATAATTTGTTCATTTTCCCTACCTATTTAAAATCTAAATATCTAAAATCTTTATAATATATTAATCAATTTTATTATATCATATATTTTTTAAAAATAAAAATTTTTATTGACATTTTATTTTCTAATAAAAAAATATTTTTTAGTAAAAATATTTAAATGTATTTAAAAAACATATTTTAAACATATGATAGAAAAACTCTCTTTTTCCAATTTTGCTTGCAAAAGAAGTTTTTTCAATTACTACCAAAAAAGCAATTGGCTTTTGCACCAAAAATGGTTTTTCTGGAGAAATGAAAATATTAGCCAAAGTTTATATTTTTAGAATTTGTTTCATTATTTATGAATAATTCAGAATTTGAGTTAAAACAATATAATCATCAAATCATTCAAAATAGAGAATTTATGTTAACACGCCATATGTATTCGGATCCTTATGAAGGAGCAGAAGAAGGACCTAGATTAGGTCGCAGAGAAAGCCAACATCATGGACTTGAATTAATGTATATTTACAATATCATTTCTACAAACTTTCCAAACCTTTTAGCATTAAATGATTTAAATCACTATTTCTTAATAAATGAAAAAAAAGTAAATATTCAATTTGATATTTCAATATTTAAAGATTTTTCATTAAGCGGCAGAATACGGTCATATGATGCTGAGAAATTCGGTAATAAGATACCAATAATGGCAATAAATATATTATCAAAATCAACATGGCGTAAAGATTTTTCAGATAATTTAGAGAAGTGTCGATTAATAAAAATTCCATATTATGTAGTATTATTCATTCAACCAATAGATTCAATAGATGCAGAGATATATCATTATCCATCAATAAGGTTATATCGTTTGAATTCATCTGGATATTATGATTATAAAGTGCTCTCCGAGATTTTATATGATGAAAATAATATAGTGAATGAAGAAGCGATATTGGATTGTTCTGACTTATTACCATTTCGTATAGGACTACAAAAAATAAAAGAGAGAGATATAGAAGGTAAATCATTGTATAGGATAATATTTATAAAAAAAGAATCATTGGAAATGTATTTAACAGATTCAGAGTTAAAAGATAAGATAATTGAGAAAAAAGATCAATTAATTGAGGAAAAGGAACAAATGATTAAAAATAAAGATCAATTAATTGAGGAAAAGGAACAAATGATTAAAAATAAAGATCAATTAATTGAGGAAAAGGAACAAATAATTAAAAAAATTGAAGAGGAAAATCAACAATTGAAAAAAGAATTAGAAAAATATAGAACTTCTCGTTAAATAAATTTTCTCATTTTTCGAATTTATCGGAAAATAGTAACAAAAAAGGGAATATTCGATCCAAAAAGATTTAAATGTAACAAAAAAATATTTTCTATTATGGATAAAAAGACCTCTTTTTTTCGGTTTTTGCTCCAAAAAAGGAAAAGAAGGAAGAAAATTGAGAGAATGATAGCATTTTTATAATTTTCCAAAAACTATAAATTTTTCAGAGGTTCCAATTCCATAAACAAAGAATTTCTTACCTTTACTTGTTACGCACTCCAATTGAATTAATGGAAATAGGTACATAGAAGTTTCTTTTATTAGATCTTGATTTTTCGAAAATTCCTTCCATTCACTTTTTGCTTGTTTTAGAATATTTTTCACTCCTTTTGAAGTATAACCAAGAGTTGGTTCGATAAAACTTTCATCTAATTCTTTATCTGGATTTTTAATTTGAATTCCTCCAACTTCCATGAAAGCGTCTTGAATCTCTTTACCTAATTCCTTTTCAAGTCCTGCTAGTTTCATTGAAGCTAATAATACAGGTTCTTTTGAAGATATTCTTTTAAAAGGAACTGGCATTATTTGATATTTAAAAAGAGAACCAGTTCCAAGACAGTTCTTACAAGGCTCTTTTTCTATGAATACACCCTCTCCATAACATTTTGGACATTTTATATCTAATTCCTTGTTGCTTTTTTCTCCTTTCTCATTAATTACTTCAACAAATACGTGATAAGAACCGTTTTTACAATTATTGCAACTTTTTTTCTTTTCATAATATCCTTTTCCATTACAATTAAGGCATTGAATTTTCGAAATTGATTTATATGAAGCCACTTCATTACCAAATTTCCATTTTGATTTATCAACTTCATTCTTGAAATCAAAAAATTGTACATTTTCCATTTTGCGCCAATTAATTTGATATTCTTGAGGTTTAAGTTTTGTTGGTTCTATTTTAATGGACTTTTCAAAATAGATTGCGGCTTCTTTATTAACGTTTTTCACATATTCTGCTGCAGCAATATTTTCAATTGAAAAAACTGCACCTTTAATTTTATATACTTTTTCTAGCTGCTTTTTTTGAGTTTTTAAAGCTTTTTGCTTCCACTTCTCCCAAATCTCATCTGGATTAGGTGATTTTATTCTTATTGACATTATATTTCACTTTTGGTTTTTTTAATTTACTATTTAACATTATTGAATAAAATATAAAAATAAGTATATTAAGTTTTTTGAATTTTTGTTTCAAAAATTTCAAAATATTTGAATATTTTAGAAAACAATTTCTAAGCAATTTTTTCATAAATAAGTTTTATTTCTTCTTCTGAAATCTTTTTTGGACAGAATTTCCAATCCGGAAATATTAAACATTGTCTTAATAATTCATTTATATCATCTTTTCCTAATCCAACATCTAATAATTTCATTGTGACTTTAAAATCCATGATGAATTTTATTAAAACATTGGCTGCTTCACTTGCGGATTTTATATTTTTATTTATAATTTGCGCAACTTTTATAAATTTCTCTTTAGCATAATTTGCATTCAATTTAAGAAATTCAGGATAAACTATCATTAAAGAATGACCATGTGCAACTTTTGGATTGAGACCAGAAATAGGCTGGGCCATTGCATGTGGAAGAGTTGTGCCTGCATTGCATATAGCTATACCTGCATATGTATCAGCTAATGCTAATTTAGTTCTTAATTCAATATTATCCAAATTTTCAATCAAATTATTGATATTTTCTAAAATTAGTTTAATAGATTCAAATGCAACCAAATCAGTTAAAGGATTCGCATTTAAATTAGTATATGACTCAAAAGAGTGTGCGAAAGCATCGAAAGCTGTAAATATTGTAGTTTCTTTTGAAACAGACAACATTAAATTTGGATCGACTACTGCAATTTTCGGAATACAGAAATCAGAAGCAATTGCACTTTTTTCTTTTGTATCTTTTTTATTTATAACAGCATAAGGAGTCATATGCGAGCCAGTTCCGGATGTGGTAGTAATTGCAATAATTGGAAGAGTTTTAATTATAGGAGATTTTTTAAAAAATAAATAATCCCAACAACTTCCAGTATGTGTTGCAATAACTGCAATAGCTTTAGCAGCATCAATAGGGGAACCACCACCTAATCCGATAACTCCATCCACCTTTTCTTCTCTTGCAATTTTACCGCCTTCATCACAAATTTCGGCAAATGGATTAGGCTCTATTTTATCAAAAACGATTGTTTTTATATTTTCTTGCGCTAAAATATTTTGAACTTCTGTTAAATATCTACGAGATTTAGTGCATACGATGAGAAATTTTTTACCATATAAACTAATATATTTATTTAATTCTTTTAATTTGCCTTGACCAAATAGTAGATAATTAGGCATTCTAAAATTGAAATTCATAGTTAAAAATTGTTTAGTAAAATATATTAAATTTTTCAATGTAACTTATTTTTTTAACAAATATAAAAAAGAAGTAATTTGAATTTGAAAAAATTATATTTTATTTTTACATATAAGATTTAATATGAAAAAAATAATAATTCTAGGAGATTTATTTCTTGATATTTTACCTACTACTTTTCCGATAAAAAAGGACTTTATATTGTACGATGGAGAGACTTTTGTTGAAAATGTAACTTTCCAGAGAGGGGGATGTGCAGGTAATTTTGCTGCTGTATTATCTAATCTTTTACCAAATAATGAGATAATTTTTATATCAAAAGCTGGAAATGATCTAAATTCAGAATTTTTATTAAACCAGCTTAAATCATACGGTCTGAAATGCTTTATATCTAAATCCAATTTAGGTACTCCAATTACAATTGCAATTTCTTACACTGATGGACAACGCCATTTTATAACGTATAATGGAGCAATGGATGATTTTTCTATAGAAGATTTAGATTATAATTTATTTGAAAATACAGAACATTTAGCATGGAGAGGTATTTGGTTCACGCCAAAACTTTTACAAAATGCTGAAAAATTTTTATCGTATGCAAAATCAAACAATATAACCACATCTATGGATTTAGGATTTGATCCTTATTGGGCAAGCTCTGATATAAGTAAAGAAACTATAGAGAAACGAAAAAAATACGCATTGAATGCATTAAAATTCATAGATTATTTATTCGGTAACGAGCAAGAAGTATTAAACTTAACCTCGGAAACAAATTTAAATAAATCAATCGATAAATTACTAAATTTCAAAGTGAAAAATATAATAATTCATTTAGGCGAAAAGGGAGCAATGATTATACAATCTAACAATGAAGAGATAATAATTCCGCCAATTAAGCCAAGTAAAATAATAAACCCAGTTGGAACTGGCGATACTTTCGATGCAGCGTTTATTTCTCAAATATTAGATAATAAAGATTTAAAGTTTGCGGGAAAATTTGCAGCAGCGGCGGCCAGTTATTCTTTAGAAAACAAGGCAGGAACCAAAGTAACCGTTAATAAAATTAATGAAATTATTTTAAAATCAAATTAGGAATATTTTTATTTTATTTCAAATTAATACAAAAAGTAAAAAGTTTTGTGAGATTAAATTATATAGGTTTTTTATATGAAAAAGAAAAGATCTGAGGTTGAAAAAACCGAGAAAAATATTCTAATCTGTGATGAATGTGGAGCAAAACTCCCCTTAGATGCTAAATTTTGTAAAAAATGTGGCAAGATTTTCAAATCCAGCGAATTAGTTTCTGATTCAGAATGGAAAACCTTACAAATTAAACAATCCGAGCAAGAAAATTATATTAAATCTGAAGAAGAAAATAAAACAGGTAAAAAAAATGCTCCAGTTTTCATTTCAGACAATTCACTATCATCAAAGTTATATAAACTAAAACCAATTGAACGAATTTGTCCATCATGCAATACCATAATACAATCTCGAGTACTTCTTCAATGTCCTATTTGTTATGAAAAGTTACCTCCTTTACCTGAAGTATATATGAAAGAAATTACAAAACAATTTTCAACGAGATATGCAATAGAAAGAGAAAAACCGCAAGTAATAGAAAGAAAATTAAAAGAGGATAAATGGAACATAAATGAATCGATAAATGTTTTGTTTATATCTTTATTTTTATATGTGTTGATTCAATTTTTCATTTTATCAATTTTATATCGGTCAAATCCTGAATATTGGCAAAATCCTGAACAGATTAAATTAACAATCCAAATTCTATATATAGATAACTTATCGAAATTAATTTTTTTAATATTTCCAATTTATTATATAAAAAAGAACAAACATAAATTTAGTAAATTAGGCTTTTTTAAAATTGAAAAACCAATTAAATTATATATAAACTCAATAGTTTTTGGAATTATATTATACATCACAACTTATATATTAGAAATAATATTGTCTGCTTTAGCAAACATTGGAATTTCCGTACTTGCGGTGCCAGAATTTTATAATGAAGAAACTAATTTAATAAAAAATTTACCAATAAGTTTATTCTTAATTTATATTATTTTCATGATAATTGGAATAATTTCGGAGGAATTTGTATTTAGAGGTGTTTTACATCGAGGATTGATTGATGCATATGAATCAAAAGGCAAAAAGAAATCCAAGTCATTTATTATACTAATGGTTAGTTTGATATATTCAATATGTTTTTTTATATTAAGTATTAATTTATATATTTTTATAATAAATTTTGTTTTATCAATAATTATAGGGATATTATTTGAGTTAGAAAGTGCGAACATAAAATCAATTTTTTTAGCTTTAACAATTTATGGAATAATTTCAGGAATCTCTATTATTTTATAATATATCAAATTTTTAAAAACAAAAAATTGTAAAATTAGTGAAAAGAAGTGAATTTTTAAGTTGCAACGTTTTTCTTTAAAAATCATTAAATAATTATAATTATAAAAATTCAAAAAAAACAAAAATAAAATAATTTAGATTATAAGAAAAATTTTTAATAATGAATCTTCTAAATCTGGTCGATGAAAATGCATATAATAGAAACGCAGATCAATAAACCTATAGTAATAAGCTTGGAAGGGATCCATGGTGTAGGAAAAACAACAGTATTTAATATATTAAAAAGAAATAGGCAGAGTTCAAAATATAAATTTTATTCCGAACTTTTATTGAAAAATCCATTATGGCCATTTGGATCACGTGATAAACAAATTGCGTTTCGTGCAGAATTACATTTCATGCAACAAATGGTGGAGAGAAATAAATTTATTCAAGATGATATTGAAAAAAAGAGAGTAAAAATAGCAATATTAGATCGATCTGCGATAAGTGTCCTAGCATATTCTAAGGCCTTGGATTTACCAAATAAAGATTTTAAAGTATTATACGATTATTATCAATCTGTTAAATGGCTTGAATCAATATTATTTTACTTAGAAGCAGAACCAGAGACAATATTTAAAAGAATTAAAAATAGAGAATCACTTGAACCGGAACGGTTAGAGTGGAATGAGGATGATTTAAATTATATTATAAACCTTCAGAAATATTATAATATCTATTTAGAAAAATATAAAAAGAGATTATTAGTGATTAGAATAAATACCGATAATTTAACACCAGAAGAAACAGCAGATCAAATAATATATAATATAAATAATTATATTACAGAAAAATATCATAGAGATAATAAAATTACTATTGATAATTGGATATAAATGAAATGAAATAAAAATTTAAAAATAAAGTTGCAACTGTTTTTCGAGTTTCTCTTATTGCATTAACTTAAAAATTTTTATCTAAAATTTAATTTTTATAAATTTGAAATTTGATTTTGTTTAATTTATATATATAATAAAAAATAAATAAAAATAAATTAAATTATTTTATTATAATTGGTGTTTTTAATGCAGAAAGATGAAAAATCGCAACCTATTAAATATTCTAAAAAGGAATTGAAACAATTACCATTTTTTAATGATTCTTTATCTGAGGATGAACGTGTTAATGATTTATTGAAAAAGCTAACTTTGGACGAAAAACTTAGACTTTTATCGGGTCGAAGAATCTGGACTACGAAACCTATAAAACGATTAGGTATTCCAGTTTTTGGGACAACTGATGGTCCAAATGGTGCTGCTTTTCATTCTACATACAAAAGAAATACTTTATTTCCATCAAGCATTTGTGTAGCCTCAACTTGGAATCGTGAATTAGTATATTTATACGGTCAAGCTGTAGGAAAAGAAACTCGTGCTGCTGGAAGACATATGATATTAGCACCCGGCATCAATATAGATAGAACTCCATTAAATGGGAGAACTTTTGAATATTTTAGTGAAGATCCTTTTTTATCTTCTGAAATGGCAATCCCATATGTCAAAGGTGTTCAAAATCAAAGAATATCCGCTTGTGTTAAGCATTATGCAGCAAACAATCAAGAGACTAAAAGAATGAGTATTAGTGCCGAAATTGGTAAAAGAGCATTGGAAGAAATTTACCTTAGAAATTTTAAAAGAGTTGTGAATTTAGCGGATCCATGGTGCGTTATGGCAAGTTATAATAAAATTAATGGCTATCATGGATGCGAACATAAGGAACTTCTTATAGATACGTTGTACAAAAAATGGAAATTTTCTGGATTTGTAGTTTCAGATTGGTATGCATCAAAGAATACAACAAGTACAGAAGCTTGTGTGAAAGCAGGAATGGCACTTGAAATGCCAATGGCAATCAAATATAGAACATCAAAATTGAAAGAAGCATTGAATTCTGGTAAGATCTCAGAGAAAGATATTGATTTTTTAGTTGAAAGAATATTAAGAGTAATGATTAGAGTAGGATTATTCGATCCCTCTGAAAAAATTCCATCTTATGAAAGAAATACTGAAGAAATTCATGAATTATCTAGAAAAATGGCAGAAGAAGGAATTGTTCTACTTAAAAACAAAGATAATATTTTACCATTAGATAAAAGTAAGTTAAAAAGAGTTGCTATTTTAGGACCAAATGCAAAAAAGAAAATGGGTTTACCATTTTATGGCGGATCCTCTGCAGTATGGCCTGAATATGAAATTACCCCTTTCAATGGAATTAAAGAAAAATTAGGAACTGATGTTGAAATTGTTAAGGATCCTTCAATTGCAGATATTGTATTTTTGATTTTAGGGCTTTCTCATAAATTAGGCTACGATTCCGAGGGAAAAGATCGAAGTTGTTTAGAGTTGCCTAAAAAACAAATAGATCTAATTAAAAATGTCGCATCTGTAAATCCTAATACAATTGTCATTTTAATTAATGGAAGCCCAGTTACTATGGACTGGATAGATGATGTTCCGGCTATTATTGAAGCTTGGTATGGAGGACTTGAAGTAGGAAGAGCAATTGCTAATGTCATTTTCGGTGTTGTCAATCCATCTGGAAAATTACCTATAACTTTCCCTAAAAAACTGGAAGACTGCCCTGCTCATAAATCAATTCGAACATTTCCGGGTGTTAATGGAAAAGTATATTATGAGGAAGGAATTTATGTAGGATATAGATATTTCGATAAAAATAATATTGAAGTTCTATTCCCTTTTGGATATGGATTATCATACACAAATTTCGAATATTCCAATCTTAAAATAATCAATAAACCAGTTGAGATAAATTCTATCATTCGCAAAAATGAATATGACCCTATTACCTCTATAAGTTTGGATATAAAAAATGTGGGAAATAGAGAAGGTGCAGAAATTGTTCAAGTATATATTCAAAATATCAATTGTTCTGTAGATCGACCTATAAAAGAACTGTGTGGATTTGAGAAAGTTAGATTGAAACCAGGAGAAACAAAAACGATAAATATACCAATTAGAAAAGAACATCTTCAATTCTATGATGAAAATAAAGGAGAATGGGTTATTGAACCTGGAGGATTCAAAATACTTGTCGGGTCTTCATCTCGAGATATTAAATTAGAAACTAACTTTTCTATATAGAAAATTGTTTAAATTGAATTTTATAATTTATTTTCGG
>Ga0123519_10004030_pt1 | contig 24018 bp, 19 predicted proteins | sample YelNatPaOPRAMG02_FD_87396 | JGI IMG/M metagenome (GOLD analysis project Ga0123519, IMG submission 87396) | Hot spring microbial communities from Yellowstone National Park - Yellowstone National Park OP-RAMG-02 (version 2) | ecosystem: Environmental > Aquatic > Thermal springs > Hot (42-90C) ...
TCCCAGAAACTCCAGCGTCGGTTATAACTATCGTGTTGCCCCTCCAGCTCCATCCAATCCTGCCCCACCATCAGCCCCATTTTGTCCTTTCTGACCTGGCTGTTCAGAGGCACCTCCAGCCCCACCTGGCGTAGTGCAACAGCCAGGACCGCCAGGTTCGCCGCCATCTCTATTGTATCCCGGCGCCCCACCACCCCCGCCATTCCTTCCACAGGCGCTCTGTCCACCTGCACCGCCGAAAGGAGGGTTACAGCTTCCACATGGCCACCACCACGCGTTCTCGCACCCTTGTTGCCCCGCACCTCCTGCACCTCCCACCTCTCCGTCTGCACCATTTGCACCCTTCACCCCTTTTGCCCCATCCGACGCCTTGAACATACAGTTCTCGAACACAAGGGCATCGGTAGAATCCCTAATGATTGCTGCGATCGAGTTTTGCGAGGGGCTCAGCCCCTGACTTGCGACCACTCGAAGATTCACAACCTTTGTCGGCGTTTGAATATGTGAAGCCTCTAGACTAACCGTGCCACCCGACACATAGGCATAATCAGTCGTCGCATATCTTTTCCAATTCTCAGCAGCCCTGTAACCGCTGTATATGCTTACGCCATCACTAAGCACAAGATTTTCTGGGTAGGTCTCAGCAGAAACAAGAACGGTCTTTTTGTCTTGCGACATGGCGGCAGATTGAATCCCAGCAGATATGGTCTTTTTGGGGGCAGTAGGAGTGCCTGGGTTGTTGTCGTCCCCATAAATGTAAGACACGAAGATACTGAAGGCAACAGAACCATCTATTCCATCACAATCCGAATCTATCCCTAAGTAATCAGGCTCGTCAGTAGGCTGTGCACCTTCCATTGGGTCGCATTCCTGCAGTTTTCCGTCCTTGCAGACCTGCACTGTGTGGTAACATATCCCAAGACCGCACTCTATGAACCCAAACCCCTCGTCCGTGTGCCCGTCGCAGTTGTCGTCAATGCCATTGCATTGTTCTTCCTGAGGTTCTTTGGCGTTGCAATCTGAATATGCACTACCATCACACACCATAACGCCCTTGCATGTCCCGAACGAGTTTTTCTTTTCGCACGGGATGCTGACACCCTTCAGAGCCTGAGTGCAAGGGCACATGGTTTCAGGGACACAAAGGGAAAGCGAGACCCCGTTCCCGACAGTCGTCACACTTTCGCACAAGAAGCCAAATGGACACTGATTTTCAAACCCACACGGGGCAAGGCACACCCCATTGGAATAGCCCAAATCTGCGCAAAAACCTATCTTGGTGCAATCCTCGTTCGAGGAACATTGTCCGCATACCTGCGGGGGAACTGGCGGGGTATCCTGACCTATGTCCTGGGATGTATCTGGGGCAGTATCAAAAGCGCCCTCGACCGATACATCGAGGTCTGGCACAGTTTCCCTAGATATGTCTAGTTCGTCAGCAACGATGCCATCGTAAACATCAGGCGCTATGGGGTCCTTTGAAGATATGTCATCTTCACCAAACTCGGTAGCATCTTTGTCAGCCCATGTATCGCCTGGTAGGTCTGAATACACTGCGTCCAAAACATATCCATCGTCCCTTGCAATGTTGGAATCCAACACAGACATAAATGGCTTTGGAGACCCGGAACAAGCAAGAAATAAAGCCAAAAACATTGAAGTGTGCTTATTCATGGCAGGACTCCAAAAGAACACACAAGGACTGACTAGATTGTCGTTTTTTTTCTGGACGATGTCAAAAACTTCCAGCGCATTGACAGTTTGGCCCAAGCTTGGCAGCACCCCCAAATAGTTGCTGATTTATTACGCTTCGCTATATTCTGATTGTCCACAGTGTGAACCCTCGATTTTTATCGTTGACTACGCTTGCCGACCATAATACCATAATGGACGGTTGGTTTTCAGAAGGTGCTATGATGCGCGACAGAATCATGGACAAGGCGGCGATGTTGTTCGCTAGATATGGTTTCAAAAAGACATCAATGGCCGAGATAGCAAGGGAGGTTGGGCTGGGAAAGGCGACGCTTTATGAATATTTTGAAAGCAAGGAGGAACTTTTTGCTGCGATTATAAAAAAGGAGGCTGGGCGTTCGATAGACATCATCGAACAGAAGGTAAAAGAACAAAAGACGCCAGAAGGCAAACTGCGGGCGTTTTTCCGTGAGAGGATTGCAAGGTTAGAAGAGATGGCAAAGGTGTATGAGGTCTCGGACGAAAGATTCCTGGAGTTCCTGCCCTTGGCGAAAAAGGCGCTTAAAGATTGCGAGGAAAGGGAGCTTTCTATCCTCTGTTCCATTTTAGAAGAGGGAGTGGAAAAAGGGGTTTTTTACACTAGGAGCCCTATGGATGTGGCGATTGCTATCCTTTCTGCAGTTAGGGGAATGGATTTTTTGTTTCTTCGGATGGACGAAACCTTCGACATAAAAAAGGCTTCTTTCGAGACGCTAGAGATCTTGATAAGAGGATTGAAAACACCACCGTAACGGCTCTCTTGGGCGCAAACAATCTTGACGCTATCCAGATTGCACAAGAAAGTCCTTGCAGATGCATGACCGCAAGTTGTCTAGTTTTCTAGCGCACCTTTAAAAAGGGCTAACAAACGAGATGATACCTTTTTCGGAGGTCACTCGCTTTGTGCCTTGTTCGACGGCAAAAAAGCATTCGCGGAGTCGAAAAAGCGAAGAAGACTTCTACCAGAAAACCGTGGCTCGCGTTTCTTGAGGGTCAAAAAGAAATGGTTATTGCAAAGCGTTCCAAAACACCTCTGATGCACTTTGGCGAACAAAAGTGCGTTCCAGCATCAAGGTCTCGAGGCGAAGTGCAAGGTCGGAAAAAACCTGTTTCCCTTCAGCGAAACAGTAGAAATGAGACAAATTTGAGAATTGTCAACTTTGGAATGAAACGATTTCGCAGAAACAGCGACTTAATTAAGTGACAGATGCGCTCTTCTTGCCGCTGCCCGCGGGGGTGGCGAGAGGAAGCGAGCCTTGGGTGGGTCTATGGCGGGCGCATGAGAAATGCGGAGGCTCAAGTCTGTCGTGCGGCTGGACCGCGGCGGGAGGCCCGTTGGGGGGCCGGGGGGTGGCGGTCGGTGAGGTGCGGCCTTAGGGGGTGGGAGTGATTGGACCATAGGATACAGGTCCGTGGCGTGTGCATCTCGCAGGTTTTTGGGTTCGCCGAGTCACCAGGGAAAGCATAAACCGCACGCTAACCCTTCGTGCCTGTCGCAAGTTTCAGGGTCTGCTGAAAGATTTCTAGAAGCGTCAAAAATGGTAGCCTCTTCGTCTAAACAAGCACACACGCTAAACACAAACACCTGCTTGCAACGCGTCGAAAAGGCAGGAACTCTGTCTAGACTTGCTTTCACAAAGCATTCACATTATTTACCTTTTTCGCCGTCTGGATAACGCTATACCCACCATCCACGCGTCTTGGGATGGTTTTCCACTCCCTAATCTCACTTAGCCTCAAAGACCTCCGACCAAATCGTCGCTTGTCAGCCTGTTCCCTAAAGTCAGAACAAAAGGCAATCAAGATGCGCATTAAAAAATCGCAGAAAACAAATCACGGCACATTATAGTTAGGCGGCTCCTCGGTAATCTGCACATCATGCACATGAGACTCCCTCAACCCAGCGGGCGTAATTCGAACAAACCTCGCCTTCACTGGAAGTTCCTTTATTGTCCTTGCGCCAAGATACCCCATCCCAGACCTGACGCCCCCCATCAACTGGAAAACGACCTTTGAAAGAGGTCCTTTGTAAGGCACTCGCCCCTCCACGCCTTCAGGCACTAGTTTCTCTGGAGCCGTCTCGTCCTGAAAATATCTGTCTTTAGACCCAGCCCTCATTGCCTGAATGCTTCCCATCCCCCTGTAAACCTTGTATGTGCGCCCTTGATAGAACACAACCTCCCCAGGCGCTTCATCCGTCCCAGCAAGCAGATTGCCAACCATCACGGTCTCTGCACCACACGCTAGCGCCTTCACAATATCCCCCGAATACTTTATCCCCCCATCAGCACACACAGGGCAATCCCACTGCCTTGCAACCTTGCAGCACTCAACCAATGCAGTTATCTGAGGCACCCCAACCCCCGTTACAACCCTTGTCGTGCATATCGATCCAGGCCCCACACCAACCTTTATCCCATCCGCGCCAGCCTCTATCAGCGCCTTTGCTCCCTCCCCAGTCGCCACATTTCCCGCCATGACCTCGCAATCCCTGAACTTACTCTTGATCGCTTTCACTGTCTCTATCACCGCCTTGGAATGCCCATGTGCGGTGTCCACGACCAAGACATCAACGGATGCCTCGACCAGCGCACTCGCACGCTCTATCCCAGCCTTTCCAACCCCAATCGCAGCACCCACCAAAAGCCTTCCCCTATCATCCTTCGCTGCATTTGGATAGTTGAACTCCTTCTGGATGTCCTTGAATGTCAAAAGGGCGACAAGCCTTCCATGCTCGTCCACAATCGGCAGTTTCTCTATCTTGTGTCTTCTAAGGATCGTGACCGCCTCCTCGTATGTCGTTGACGAGCGCCCAGTCACAACTTCCTTTGTCATTACCTCCCGAACAGGCTTATCTAGGTCCGTCTCAAATCTTAAGTCCCTGTCGGTCACAATCCCAACAAGTTTTCTATCCTCAACCACAACAGGCAGTCCTGATATATTGTGTCGTGCCATTACATCCTTCGCCTCTCTTAGCGTGGCGTCAGGGGTTATGGCTACTGGGTCCTCAATGATCTTCGTCTCGGATTTCTTCACCTTCATGACCTGCCGCGCCTGCTCCTCTATGCTCATGTTCTTGTGGATTATCCCAATCCCTCCCTCTCTTGCAAGGCTTATCGCAGTCTCCGCCTCTGTAACGGTATCCATCGCTGCAGATACCAGCGGTATTTTGAGCCTTATTCTCTTGGTAAGCCTGGTCTCCAAGCTCACCTCTTTCGGTAACACCTCGCTAAAGTTTGGCACCAAAAGGCAATCGTCAAAGGATAAAGCGACATGCAAAGGCTCGTCCATCGAAAACCCCAATACAAGGTTGAAAAGAAATGTAATAGAATGTCGTTGGCTTGTAAAGGCGCAACCATGTCGAATGAAGACCTTTTTTCATCTACAAGCAACAGTTCTGAAATGCCAACAGACCAAGCGCTGGAAGGCGTGCCACTTGCGGAAAGGATGCGACCATCCTCGTTGGACGACTTCGTTGGTCAGGAGCACTTGATTGGACCAAACTCATTTTTGCGCAAAGCGATAGAAAACGATTCGATCCCTTCTATGATCCTTTGGGGTCCGCCAGGAAGCGGGAAGACTTCGCTTGCAAAGGTGATAGCTAGAACAAGCAAGGCTCAGTTTGTCGAGTTCTCTGCAGTCCTTGCTGGCGTCAAGGAGGTGAGGGAGGTCATAAGCAAGGCAACCTTTCTTAGAAAGACACAAAAAAGAAAAACCATATTGTTCGTGGACGAGATACACAGGTTCAACAGGGCGCAACAGGATGCCTTTTTGCCACATGTAGAGGCGTCAACAATAACCCTCATTGGCGCAACGACCGAGAACCCATTTTTCGAGGTCACATCCCCACTTCTGTCAAGATGCAGAGTAGTGAGGCTGAAGCCTTTGAGCATCGAGAACCTGATGGCAATAGGGAAAAAGGCAATGCATGACACCGAGCGAGGTCTAGGAGGCAGTGGGGTCGCTGTATCCGAAGAGGTGATGAACCTGCTTGCACGGCGTGCAGATGGAGACGCGAGAAGGCTGTTGAACATCCTAGAAGCATGTGTCAACATGGCAAAGCAAGAAGGGAAGGAGTCTTTGGATAACGATATTATTCAGGCAGTGACCAGCACGCCATCGCTCAGATACGACCGTGCTTATGAAGAGCACTATAACCTCGCATCCGCATTCATAAAAAGTATGAGGGGTTCAGACCCTGATGCTGCACTATATTACATGATGCGGATGCTAGAGGGCGGTGAAGACCCTGCATTCATAATCAGGCGCATGATCATCTTCGCCGCAGAAGACATAGGGAACGCAGACCCGCAGGCTCTTTTGATTGCAGTTGCCACAAAAGAGGCATACGAGTTTTTGGGGATGCCCGAGGCAAAGATACCCATGGCACAGGCAGTCACATATTTGTCTTGCGCACCAAAATCCAATGCCTCTTATCGTGCGCTCCACAAGGCAGAAGACGCGGTGAAAGAGACAGGGACACTAGAAGTGCCTCTGCACATCCTGAACGCACCTGTTTCTGGCATGGCTAAACTTGGTTATGGTCAAGGCTATGCCTATCCTCACGATTATGAAGGAGGCTATGTGCCAGTGCACTACCTCCCTGAAAAACTAGCGGGCTCGATATTTTATGAACCCTCCAGCGCTGGGTTCGAAAGCACCATCGCGAAAAGGCTCGAGGTCTGGCGCAGTCTAAGGGGAAAAAAGGAGTGACCGTCCCTCTGCGTTTGGTGCATCGGGACGGGGGCAGTTTTAGGTCATGCCCAGGACCATAGAACAACCCTCCGAGCAATGAACCACGCGTGGCAACATGAACCGTTTCATTGCGTCACCTCCTTTCAAAAGGTTTCCAAAGGTCACATAATACTTTTTATCCTGCGCCCACCAAAGTCAAGAAGAAGGTTCAAAAGTTCAACAAAATCGAGCACATTCCCAGAACAAGACCCAGCGCAACCAAACCTCTCTTCCATATTTGTTCGTTGTCGTCTGCGCGTTATGCCCACGAAACCAGAATGAAAATCAACAAACTGACAAAAGCCTTGCCATTTATGTTATTTTTAGGTTAGCATATGAATGTGGTTTGAAACATAAGCCCTGCAAGGGCAAGGAGGCCAAGGTGGCAGGGAAGAAAGCATGTAGTGTGGCGATAGTTTTGGGTGTGTTGCCAGTCCTTTCTGCATCTGGACAAGAGCTACTATCCCCGAGCAGGCTTGACCCTACATTGAAGAGGCTAGAGTTCGGTCAGAATGTCTCTCAGGTGCTAGAGGTTTTAAAGAATCGAACTATGGAGCGCTACGAAAGGCTCATCAGAGATACAATGGATGTCAGCCGACAAGACCAGCTCAGGCGGGCAAGAGACAAGGAGATTGCGGAAATAGGGAAAGACTTCTATACCTTTCAAGGCAGTGCTCAGGGCTGGGATGTTTCCGTGATAAGGGATGAGTTCGCCACAGACGGCTCTGAATCCATGCTTCACATTCAGGAGGGAAAGAATCACCTTTATTTCTTCTTTGCGCAAGGCGTGCTTTATAAGTTCATTATTGCAACCGTAGATCAGCCCATGTCGGAATGGCTGTCGAGGCTTGAGGCTCAATATGGGGAGCCAACGAAGACCAAATACATTGATGACCAGAAGGACTTGGGGGTGGAGTCTGCTTATTGGGAAGGAGGGCTTCTTACTCTGGAGCTTCTCGACAAGACGAAACTATTTCAAAGTGTATGTGTGAAATGGGCATCGAAAGAGGTGGAGAGCGCCAGAAAGAGGCTCAGGGAAAAGTCCGCCTCGCAAGACACAACTCCAGAAAAGAGCATACTAGAAGAAGCAACCAAGCCCACACCTTCTGGCGCAGTTGTCGAGCCTCTCGATGAGATGCTCGGGATCAAACCCCTGCCTCCACCAGAAGTGCCCTCAAAAAAGAAACCAAAGCCTCCCAAGAAGAAACCTTAGTCATTCAGTGGCGAAAACTCTGCCACAGCGTCCTCCAAAACCTTGCACCTGCCCGCACATTCGTAAGAGGTTACATAGTTGTAGGTCCAGTTGAGATATAAAGAATCACCAGCCGAGCGAGTCGTGACAAGATACCTGTTTTCCATCACACCAAATCCCTTCGAAATATCGCTCGGGGTCTTCGCATCACCTTTGTTTGCATCCACAGGGATAAAGCCCACGCCTGGCAAGAAGACCTCCAGAAAGCGATGGAACACATCGTCCCACGAGGCATTGTCCCCACGAACAACCAATGTGCCCACGAACCTGCACGGAACCTTGTTGGCACGCAACAAAGCCATCATCAAAATGGAATACTCCGAGCATGAGCCCGTGCCTCGCTCGAGCACAAGGGGCGCCCTGTTCCAGCCAAACGCAAGTTCATACTCCATGTGGTCAATCACATAGCGATATGTGTTGCGCACGATGTCATAGTAGTCCTTGCTTCTTCTTCTGATTTCCTGCGCTGCCTCTTGAATCTTGGGGTCTTCTATCACAAGTTTCGACCCATCCTTCAAAAAATCGTGCATCTCTTTTTCAGAAACACCTTTCTTTATGTCTTCTGGCAAGACCATGTAATGAACAGAACGCAGGACTGCCTTGAAGGACATGGTTGCAACAGCACTTTCATTGGGTGCGACCGAAGCAAACTGAACCCTCGCAAGCCTCTGTCCATCTGCATCTGTGACGACTTCCGCAAGTTTGGGGTCAAAGTTTATGTCTCCAACAATCGTCTGATTTTCCGTTGTTTCAGGGATCGCTAATGTCACCACCGCGTTTTTGACAACATCTGGTCCAAAGTTTAGAAGCGACACCTTGAATACTACTTCGACCTTCCTTTCCTTTCCGACCCAGAACCTTGCCCCTGATTCCATGTCGTGAAATGTCAGTTTGTCTGTTTCGTAGTCCGCAATGACAAGTCTATTCCCAAGCGTTGCAATGCCTGTTGGATGCGGTCCAGGGGAAGGCAAATAAAAGAAGACCCATCCATCCTTAGGGTCTATCGCGAAGATTGCGTCCTCCTCCCTGTTCGCAACAAACATCACATCCTTGTAAAATCCAAGCCCTGAAACCCCTGCGCAAGGTGCAGGAAACGCCCTTATCGTGGTTCCGTCAGAAGGGTCAACCTCGTGTATCTTCATAGCCATGACATCCGCAACATAAAGGCTTCCCTTGTAAAATCCGAGCCCTCTTGGTCTAGATGCCTCTATCTCGATCCTGCTAGACCAGCTCCCATCGTCTGGATTAACCTTGTATATCACCTTTTCGACCTCATCCAACACCCACAATGACCTTCCGTCCCATGCAACACCAGTTGCCCTGAGTGCGGGCGAGCGCATCTTTTTTATTACTTCGCCAGTGTCTGCGTTTAGAAAAATGATTGTGGGTTCGCAGTGGTCTATCAAAACAAGGGAATCGCCCTTCGAAGCAAGCCCCACAACGCACTTTGATGGGGCTTGAAGTTCTTTAGTCTTTTCGCCCCTTGCAAGCGCATTTCCAAATCCAACCAACATGCCCAGCGCAAAAACTGTGTAACGACAAAGCATATTTGCATCCTCCATTGACAAGGCGAAACTGAATGTAAATCATACATCTTGTCCTTTGCAATGGGAACACGATGATAGAGTTTCATCGCTTACCTGTCGGATTGTTTGCAACAAACTGCGTCCTTATCAATGACGAATCTTTGGAAAGCATCATTGTTGACCCAGGAGGTGACAAGGAGGTCATACAAAACAGGGTAAAGGCGCTTGGGCTAAAGCCAGTCATGGTCGTTTTGACCCACGCCCATCTTGACCACTGCCTTGAAGCCACATCCATTGCCAAAACTTATGCCTGCAAAATAGCCATGCACGAGAAGGATTTGCCCATGTATTTGCGCCTGAAGGAGCAGGCTTATGCTCTGGTGGGAGCGCACATTGCGGACACTCTAGAAGAACCCAAGCAACCAGATTTGTTTCTCGAGGACAATCAAATCCTGACTTTCGGCAAGTCGCAGGCAAAGGTTTTGCATCTTCCAGGGCATTCGCCTGGCGGGATCGGGCTTTATTTCGGTGGGCAAGAGCCAGTCCTTGTGTGCGGAGACACGATTTTTAGGGATGGCATTGGGCGCACGGATTTATGGGGTGGGGACTACGAAACGCTTATAGCCTCGATAAAGAACAAGGTGTTTGCCCTTGAAGACAGGACAAGGCTTATCCCGGGTCATGGGGCAGAAACAACGGTAGGGCGCGAGAAGCGCTATTTCATGTTTTAGACAAGACCTCTGTGACCAGAGACCCTTTGCCAAGTTCAACTAGAACCTTTTCCCGCACATCTACCATCTGTGAGTCTGTGATGACCTTCAGGTTGTCCTGCCTTCTACACAATGCAAACCCACGAGATAGAGGCTTCTTTGGGTCCAGACCAGAAAGCATCGAGGCGATGTTCTGGATATAAGCCTCACGCCTTTCCAAAGAGCGGGCAATGCCAACCTTCAGTCTGACTGCCAGATCCGCTAGACCTTTTGCCTCCCTCTGTATCCTTTCTTTGGGGTTTCTCGCATGAAGCCTTAATGACAGGTTATCAAGTCTTGCCTCGATTGCGCCAAGATAGCCTATGACCGCCCTTGAAATGTGCGCTGACAGTGCATTCATCCTGTCTTCAAAGCGCAAGACCCGATTTTGTGGCGATGCAAGGTAAAGCCGTCTTTCAAGGTGGTCGAGGCGCTTTTCTGACTGATGAAACAAAGACTTAGAATGCACACGCAAAAGGGCTTCCAGCCTTGAAAGTTCCTGCTCCAGATTGAAAAACAAGGATTCAGCTGAATCCAATAGCCTTGTCTCGATCTCATCGAGCCTTTGCAAAAGTTCCCCCATGGAAGCCCTAAATATCACTTCCCCAACCGCAGTGGGAGTGGCAGCCCTAACATCCGCAGCATCGTCTGAAAGGCAATGGTCTATCTCATGACCGACCGCTGACACAACAGGCACCCTAGACGCAGACACCACCCGAACAAGGTATTCTTCGTTGAATGCCCACAAATCCTCCAAAGAACCACCACCTCGCCCGATTACGATGACATCCACGCCACTCAAGGTGTTTAGTATGGATATGCCTCGGGCGATCTGCTGCGCCGCCCCCTCGCCCTGCACAAGGCTTGGAACGACAATGACATGCGCTGGAAACCTCTTTAAGATGCTTCTAAGCATGTCAGTAAGGGCAGCGCCATCCAGAGATGTCACAATCCCCACTTTTCTTGGAATAAAAGGAATAGGCTTTTTCCTCGAGCGGTCAAAAATCCCCTCCGCCTGAAGTTTCTTCTTCAGAGCCTCGAGTTTCAAAAGCAAATCCCCCAACCCCACCACCCGCAAATCCTCGACTTTGAGCTGATAAGTGCTTCGTGCCGAGTAGGTAGTGATCCTTCCAAGCGCTATTATCTTCGAACCATCCTCGATCTTCAGCGAAAAAAGTTTTTTCATAGCGTCGCTCGTGGGGAACACTATGCACTCGAGCCTGACCTTGTTACCCGAAAACAACTCTTCTTCCGCAAGCTTGAAATACACATATCCTTTCTGGGAAGGCTTGGACATCTCGACAACCTCGCCTTCCACTGCCACAAAATCGAACTGCCCCTCCAAAGCATGCTTTATGAGCCTCGAAATCTCGCTTACCTTGAAGACTTTTATGGGCTGCTGGGTGTCATAAAGAGCCATGATGTTCACAATAGCAGACCAACAAACTTTTTTCTAGGGAAATAGTTTTTGCTTTGGACGGTCATGTGCTATCATATCAGTGCCTTTTTGAGGATCGGCAGATGCGGGCGGGAAGGGTCGTTTTCTTAGCAAATGTCCTTCTGTTTTCCTCGTTCGTTCGTGCTGAAGAGGTGGTTGTTGATTTCAGTGGGGGTGTGAGCTCTACTGTGCAGGGGGTCTATGTAGAAAAAGACCACTGGTTCGAGCTCCCTGAAGATTGGGATTTTCCAAGACCTTCCGAGCTCTTTTTGAGGCTTTCGCACTCACCCCTTCTAAAAAGGGACCTGTCCACATTCACGGTCTTTGTGAACAACACAGCGATAACAAGTTTTTATCTTGACAAGTCCAACCAGGATGACGCAACGGTCAAGATTTCAATACCTCCGAGGGTTCTGAAAGGTGGGATGAACCTTTTGAGGTTCACGATAAAGATGCGCACAGACCTCGAAGACCTTTGCGAGGATGTCTATAACCCTGCTCTGTGGATGGCGATTGACCGTTCGTCACGACTTGTGGTCCAGAGCGAAGAAAAGGTGATAACCCCAGACCTTTCCAGATTCCCCCGCAGTTATGCAAATCCGAACCTGCTTTACGGAACACAGAAAGAAAGGATTCACGCGGTGATAATCGTGCCAGAAAAGCCATCACAGCAGGAATGGGATGCACTTGCAAGCCTTGCCTCCCATTTGGGTCGAGAGGTGGGGCTTATGAGGGGGGAGTTTAGTGTAGAGGTCGGGGGCAGTATTCAGAAGGACAGGCACAAGGACAAGCACATAATCGTTCTGGGAACCCAAAAGTTCTTGAAACAGGTTGTCGGGCAGTTCGGCATCGCCACAGACCTATTTGCCACAGAAGATGCTGGTAGGATGCAGGAGTTTCAATCCCCCATCAATCCCAAACGGCGCCTGCTTCTTTTGGGTGGACCGACTGAAGAGGCGATAGGGTTACTTGCACAAAACCTTGGAACCGTAAGGGTTTTGCAAAGTTTGAGGGGGGCGGTTGCTCAGTTTGATAGACCCCCTGCATGGGAGGCGAGAGAGGAAAGGAGTCAGGAGACAGCGTTTGTCCTGCGCCTTATGGACCTGAGGCTGAGCGATATAACGATGCGGGGAAAGTTCTTCCATACCACTTCATTTACTGTCCCAAACCCCTTTGTCGGTCAGGTAAAGGATGGGGCTTTCTTCAGGCTCTCGATGAGCCATTCAGAACTCTTGCTTCCCCAGTCTTCTTCGCTTCTTGTAAAGATTGGTGGCGAGCCTTTGAAAAGTATCAGGCTTACAAGGGAAACAGCAGAAAGGAACACATGGGACATAAAGATACCGCTTCAGTTTTTGGCGCAAAGATTCTTGACCTTCGAGATCGAAGCATTTCTGGATGTGGGCGACCCTGAATGTTACTATTATCACCCCGAGATGGCTTGGGTCTCGATATACAACGACTCTTTGCTCTACCTCCCGATAGACCCAAACAAGCCAAAGACCCTTGCAAACTATCCATACATGTTTCTGCGATGGAATGGCTTCAATGACCTGAAAGTCCTGCTTGTCGAACCCCTGACACAAGGCATCGCAAGTGCTGGATTCAATGCCCTTGCCTTTATGAGCCAGAGCCTTCGTGGCGATGCGTCGTGCAATGCGACATTTGTGACTTCCATAGAAAATGCCAAGGATGCGAACCTTTTGATAGTTGCGCACTCTGGCACGATCATGTCGAGTAAGGATTTTTCGCCTCTCCTTCATGGTGACTTGGGAGGTATCGCATCAAGACCAGAAGTCCTGAACGAAGTAGGAATCCTGAGTATCAGCCAGAATCCGTTCAACGCCGAAAAGATTGCATTAGCCATCTTTGCACGGTCGGATACGGAACTGGCGTACGCCGCTCCCTACATTTACGCACCTGGAAAGGTCGAGGCACTTCTTGGCGACCTTGCAATAGTCCCGTCCGATGGGGAGCTCAGGGTGCTTTTGCCCACATCAGCAAAGGACTATCTGGGGGATTTCGACCCCGCAAAGGTTGCTTATGAAGACAAATCGGGGAAGATAACCCCAGCGGTCGAGGTTCAAAAGACCACACAACCTGTCTCTAGGTTCAATGTCGCATACCTCGTCTTCTTCGTTCTAACCCCGATTCTGGTTCTTTTAGTAATCCTCAGGCTTCGTGCCATCGCGAGGGAATCTCGTGAAGAGTGAGGGGTTTTGGTTTGCATTCTTTCTTGCGGGCTTATTGATAAAATCTGGGCTTGCAGGGGAAAATCCTGCACCAACTAAAGCGCACCCTGCAAAGGTCATGACTCCATCCGAACGCTGTCTTTTTTTGTTCGATTCCTCTGAAGGGGTTTCAGAAGGCTTGAACCCTCTTGCCTTCGAGGTAGCAAAGACTGTGCGCGAGATGGGGCTCGACCTGCACTGGCACGACATTGCAAAGGCAGGCATGCCGACTGCAAAAGGCTTTCGTGCAGTGGTAACGGGCTTTCTCGACTCGAAGATGCAAGACCCTGAAAGGTTTGCAGAGTTCGTGGAAAAGACGGTAAAGGATGGAGTTCGATTTATCATCATTGGAAACTACGGCGCTTATCAGGATGCAAGGACAGAAAGGTTTGTTGATGCTCAAATTGTGAACAGGGCTTTCAATGCGCTTGGGGTGTCATATCGGGCAAACTGGACTAATGACCCATCCCTGTTCGAGGTTGTGCCAAAGGACGAAAGCATCCTTCCTAGACCATCGTTGACATCGGCGAATATAATGCATTTCTATCAGTTCACCAAGGAAAGGGACGATGTGAGGATTTTGGTCGAGGCGAAAAGAAAAGATGTCCCTTCCCAACCAAGCGCTGCTGTCTTCGTAAGCGCCACTGGGGCACAAATGCTTTCTCGCTATCTGTCGCCAGAGGACATGCTGAAGGATGAAAAACTTTTTCACTTCGATCTGAAGGCGTTTTTGAAGCAGGCACTTGCTATCACGCCAGATGAAAATGCCACACTTCTTGTCCTTTATGACCAGTCGTCCGCAGAATCTAAATCTGCATTGAAGGCTGTTGAAACCGCTTCATCCTATGCGCACATTCCCCTCATGGCTGTGAAAATGAAGGATGTTTTTGCCCTCAGATTCTTTGACTTGGAAAACTTTGCTGGCGTCGTCTATGCAGATGACAAATGCCCAAAGACCTATTGTGGATACTTGCAAGACCTTCTGTTTGCATATCTAAGAAATGGGGGAAGGGTCGTCTTCTTGATGCCCGCCCAGAACAAAGAACTTCGGGAGTTGACACTAAATCTGAACAAGGAAGCGAAGTTCGCCAGTGGCGAAGGACTTCAGTTCTTGAAAGGGGCTTTTTTGGGTCTTGATGGGCTTCGTGTATCAGAAACCGCAATCAAGCCATCCGCTCTGCTTGCGAAACTCAAGCCCGAATGCAAGGTGCTCGCGAAAACCTCCAGCACTCCAGTCTGGTGGCGCTGCCCATTTGGCAAAGGCGAAGTCATTGCACTAAACGCCTACGAGTTTATTGAAAGGCAGTTTTTGGGGCTTTTGGTGCAATCCCTTGTGGATGCAGAAGGCTTCTTTGCAATGCCCATACTTGCGTGGAAACTCGAGTTTGTTGACGATTGCCCTTTGCCATTCGCTGACAGGTTCATAGAACCTCTAGGAAAGACCGATTCTGCATTCTATTCAAACGATTTCTACGGGATGCTGGTCGATGCCCGAAGGCTTTATGGGGCAAAGTTCGTGTTCTTACCCGTGTTTTCTTACGATGACAGGGTCGAACCGCCTTTCTCAGAACCTTTCGAAGGAACGACAAGAGACAGTGTCATTGCCTTTGCAAAACGGATCATGGAAGATGACCATGATATAGGACTGCACGGGACAAATCACATATCGCCAGCACTTAGTGGTGGGGTGAACCAGAACTTCAAAGGTCAGGATGCACTAGAGGCGTGGTTCAAAAAAGCCTTTGACTCGTGCCTGGAGGTCTTTGGTTATCCGCCGCTCGTGTTCGTCCCACCCAACAACTATATAGACAAGGCAGGATTCGAGGCACTGTTCAAGGAAATCCCAACTATAAGGGTGGTGTCGTCCCTGTTTGCAGGGACAGAGGTCGAGACTCAGCAAGATTTCATGATGGACCCTGAAAGACGGGGAGTTGCCCATATCCCAAGGACATGGGCTGGATATTTTTTAGAAGACGAGGCTTTGCTTGGGTTCATAAATGGCGTCATGTCTTATGGCGTCTCGTCTCACTTCATACACCCAGATGACATCCTCGACCCTGAGAGGTCGAAGGGCAGGTCATGGCAAGAGATGCGCTCATCATTTCTAGATGCCATGAAGACCATTCAGGAAAGATTCCCTTTTCTTAGAGCGATGGATATAATGGATGCGTATCATGAGCTCGAAATGCTGGAACTGCACGGACCAAGATGCATAAAAACATCGAAGGAAAAACTTGTTGTGGAAAGGGCATCGGGAGTTTCGTCGGACTTCTACATGTTGGTAAGGGTTCCTGCTGGGAAGGGGAGGAGTTTGAAGGTGACTGGTGCCACCGTGCTTTACAAGGACGAGGAATCGTCAAGGTTCGTGGTTCGATTGCATTCAAGGGTTTCCCACTATGACATAGGGGGCTTGCCATGACCGCACGCCGTAATGTCTTAGTTGTAACGCAGATAGAAAGTCTGGCAGAAATGCTTCTTGGACTTTTGTTCCTTGTCATAATAAATGTCCTTTTCTTTCCTGAAGACCCTGGCTTTCTAAGCGTTGAACCGCATCCTTTCTTGTTTCTTACCATCTTCGTCGCTGCAAGGTATGGCACATTCGATGGATTTGTATCAGGTCTTCTGTGCGCCATGGTCTATACAGCATATTTGCTTGGTAATACGGATATTAGAACGCTGTTCACGACATTGGAATGGCATCGCCTCGTGCCTGCATATCTTTTTGTCATCATGGGGCTCATACTTGGGGAGCTCAAAGAAATGGGCAACAGGGAGGTATCGCTTTACCGTAAAGAGGCACAGAGGCTTCGTTTGCAGATCGAGGATTTGAAGACAGAGCTCAATGTGTGCAAGCAAGCAAAGGAAGAACTCCAGAAGAAGATTCTGTCATCGGACGACCCGCTAGCGGAGTTTCGTGATTCGGCGACAAAACTTCAGTCTTTAGACGAGAACCAGACCTATAGTGCGATTGTTGACCTGGTAAAGAAGTTTTGCGGGGCAGAAAGTCTGGGAGTATATATCAAAGAAGAAGGGCAATCGCCCGCAACTTCCGAGGTTCGACGGTTTCTGCTAAAGGCCAGTGGGGGCACACAAGACATACCCCCCTTTATTGATTCGACCCGTCCTGCTGTTGCTTTGGCGCTTGAAACCAAGAAGATTGTCACCACGGAAAAAGCGCAGGATGACTCTATTGTGCTATGTGCACCTTTGATAAACAAGTCTGATGAAACAGTATTCGGGGTGATTGCCATCTTCAAGATCCCGTTCATTCGAGTTACAAAGTTCACGAAGGACCACCTGAAGGCCATCGCTGAATGGGCATCAATGACACTTTCAAGGGCAATGGAGTATCGGGATGCCTCAACTCATGTAATTGATGACCCAATCACAGGTCTCAGGAATGCAAGGTTTGTAGATGAGAGGCTTCGCGAAGAAATAGAAAGGGTGTCTCGCTACACAGGCTCTGTGTGCTTGCTATTGATCAAGATCATGGAGCTCGAGACCTTGTCTCAAGAGGACAGGATCGAGGTGATGAAGGGGGTAGCCAGGATCTTGAAAACCATGTTGCGCAAGGTGGATTGTGTGGGCGTGTATCGCCCGCCATACACCCTTGCAGCTGTGCTGGTCTCGACAAAAGACGACAAGGCGGTGCATCCAGCGTCGAGGATTTCCGATGCATTCTACAAGGAGTTTGGGGGTATTGGGTCACGGTTTGCCCACATTTATCTGAAGATGGGAATCGGCACCTATACAAACGAAAGACCTTCGCCCACGGACGCACCTCCTCCAACCCCAGACGATTTGATCCAGCAAGCACTAACCTTTAGGTTTTTCGCGGGAAAATGAGAAGATGCCAAAAAGATATTTTTTAGCCATTCTTGAATGGGCGCTCGAAGTTGAAGCCTTTTGTTTGTTGCTTTTCCAGTGGGATATGGAGGCATTCTGGAGGCTCTTCCTTGCCCTTTCAGCGCACGGGCTAGCGATTGGGCTTCTGGCTCTGGGGTTTATTGATGTCTATGACCTAAGAAACCCCAAAGACCGAGTGCTTGCAGTGCTTGGAGTTGCTATGACCCTGCCCTTCCCGCTCCTTGGCTTTGTCGCTTTTTCGCTTCTTTTCCTATTCATTGCAAGAAAACGCAGGAAGGCGCGTGGCATCGCCAGCGATTTCGAAAGATACATCATGTTCGAACCAGAACAGTTCTGGCTTAGACCGAAAAATGTCAGTTCGGATGAGCGTGTCTCCCAAGAGGTTGATATAGCGCCATTTGCCCAGATACTGGAAAGCGACGACATTGCAATGAAGAGGGGGGCTATCCTTTCTGTTTCAAGGATACTTAGAGGCGACGCAGTTAGGCTTTTGAAGCGCGCACTTTCAGACCCGTCACGAGAAATAAGGTACTATGCCCAGAATGCCCTGAGTGAGATGGAGAGCGAGTTCAACGACCGCATCTATAAACTGGGGAGGGAGATCGAGAGGCAACCGCTTAGGCTAGATTTGCATCTGGAGCTTGCAAGACTGGTGATAAGATTCATCGAATCTGGGCTTCTAGAGGACGCGATGGTTCCGTTTTTCACCCAGATAGGGCTTCGAACTTTGGACAAGGCTATCGTCATTGGCAGTGCGAATCCCGAGGTGTATCTGTTGATGGGAAAACTGAAAAAACTCAATGGTGACAAGCAAGGGGCGCTTTCTGCATTGATGGAGTACTGGGAAAGGAACAAGCAGTCTGCAGAGGCAGCACTTTTGCTAGCGGAACTATTGTGCGAGACCAAGCAAACCGACATGGCTCGCAAGGTTTTGACAACTGCCAAAGAATATTTGAACGACACAAGAATAGGTGCAGTTCTTGATATCTTGGGGGGGGCAAGCGAGGGCTAGATGGCAAGGACAGATGTGTGTTTCATAGCGGAAGGTTCTTATCCTTATGTGGTAGGTGGCGTATCAACATGGGTGCACGATATTATCAGCAGTCTAAAGGACATTTCTTTTTCGCTTGTGTTCATTGGGGTTTCCAAAGAAGCACAAGGAAAGATACGGTATGAACTGCCCAAGAATGTGCTTGAATACAAAGAAATTCATCTGATGCAACCGCCATCGTTCTTCCAAAGACGGTTTTCGAGGCGGAAGGAAGCCTTTCAAGAGCTCGAAGCCTTCATCGAAGACCTCGCGAGGGGCGATATTTCCAGGGCAGAGGTGATGATAGAGCGATTTTCCCCGGGCAGTAAAGATGCCCTAAGCCCTTACGACATCTTTTACGGTCGTGATTTCTGGGACATACTGCTGAGGACATACGAAAAGCACTTTGATGGTTTTTCCTTTATTGACTATTTCTGGACTGTCCGTTTCATGATGATGCCTTTGTTTGCGTTGCTTCACGGGGATTTGCCAGAAGCAGCGCTCTATCATGCAACATGCACGGGCTATGCTGGGCTTTTGGGCGTGATTGCCCGTCTTCGGAATAACGCTGGTTTCATCCTTACCGAACACGGTATCTACACGAACGAAAGGATGATCGAGATCACGCAGGCTCAGTGGATATACAGGGAACAGACGGATACAGTGGTGCCAAGAAGGCAGTTAGGGCAAATTCAAAACCTCTGGATGAAAAAGTTCGATTTGCTATCGAGACTTGCCTACAAATATGCGGATGCGATCTTCACACTTTATGAAGGGAACAGGCAGATGCAGATTCAGGGGGGTGCCCCACCAGAGAAGTGCGAAATAATACCTAACGGGATAGAGGTAGATGCGTATGAACAACTTTATCTGAAGCGACTGGCAGCGTCGAAGAAGGCGCCTGTTGTGGCACTGGTTGGAAGGGTCACGCCCATAAAGGATGTGAAAACCTTTATAAAGGCTTGCAAGATGGTGCAAAGCGAGGTACCAGAGGCGAGGTTTTTTATTCTGGGAAACAAGGAAGAGGACGAGAAGTATGTAGAAGAATGCGAGAGGCTTATCAGGGTTCTGGACTTGCAGAAGCATGTGATTATGACTGGTTCGGTCAACATGCGAGAATATTATCCATTCATAGACTGTGTCGTTCTTACAAGCATAAGCGAGGCACAGCCGTTTGTGGTTCTGGAGGCAATGGCGACAGGTATCCCAGTCGTTGCATCGAATGTCGGGGCTTGTATGGAACTTCTTGAAGGGGCGAGTGCGGAAGATCAGGCACTGGGCAGGGCGGGTTTTATAACGAATATCCGTTCTCCAAGGGAAACTGCGGATGCGATTATAAAGGTGTTGAAGGACCAAGACATGGCAAGGCGCATGGGCGAGGCAGGAAGGCTAAGGGTGAGGCGATACTACCAAAGAAGCAGGATGCTCGGAGCGTATGAAGCGGTTTACAGAAGGTTCGCTGGCGTCAAGTCCAAGATAGGCGAACAAAGAGAAATCATTGCAGAGGAGGCGGGGTAGGCATGGCGGGGATTGGGTTTAGACTACGAGAAATGGCAGAAAAGAAGACATTTATCCAGTGGTTGAAACTTTACACATTTTCTGCCGTGATATTCGCAGGTCCATGGCTCATATCCATTGTGACTCTGGCGCTTATTTCCGCCTTTGCAATTCCCTTGATGGGACACGAGGAGCTAAGGGTCTTCATCGTAAATATCGTTTACATATACTTCTTGTCCCTTGTGACGACTGGGGTTTTGCACCTGACGCTATCAAGATATGTGTCTGACCAGATTTATATGCATAACTCTCAGGCGATTGGGCAGGTTTTCGTTGGGGCGGTTGCGCTGACTTGCGCGGTTGAAACCATCATAGGGGCACTTGGGCTCTTCATGGCTGACCTCGACCTTTTTTACAAGTTTTGCATTCTTGGGCTATATGTCACGGTTTGTATTATCTGGGTCGAGATGGTGTTTCTTTCAGCGCTTAAGGATTACCTTGGCATAGTCGGCGCTTTTGCCATCGGATATGCGCTTTCTTTTGCGCTTGGGCAGATGCTTGGGATGTCCTTTGGGCTTGGTGGGCTTGCGCTTGGTTTTCTTTGTGGGCAGGTGCTTTTGATGGGCTATTTGATGTACAGGGTGCTGGACGAGTTCGGCATAGAAGGGGGGTTTCATGTTGATTTTCTGCGGTATCTGAGGCGCTATCCATCACTTGCGCTTGCGGGCGTTGCTTACAATCTTGCCATATGGATAGACAAGGTGGCTTACTGGCATTCGCCATCAGGGATAAGGGTTCAGAGCTACTTCTACACGCACTTTCCTTATGATTCAGCGATGTTCATTGCGTTTTTGACCATCATCCCCACGCTGGCTATATTCTTGCTCAGGGTCGAGACAGATTTTTTCTGGAAATACAAGGCATATTATGGGGCTATAGTGCACAGGGCGCCTTTCAAGGAAATCCTTCAAAGAAAGGACGAGATGCGTTCAGTGCTCGTGAGCGCCTTCAAGACATCGCTTATTTATCAGGGGGGAATAACGACCCTCGCCTTTATTTTGATGCCTTTCCTTTTGATGCTTGTGGGCATCGACCCTGCTCTGGTCAAGGTTTTTAGGGTTGGCGTGGTCGGTGCATTTTTTCATGGCTACTTTCTTATTTTGATCATCTTGTTGCTTTATTATGACTTTAGAGGGGTTGTCCTTTTCCTTTCAACCTCGTTCCTGATATGCAATGCGGGGTTTTCGATTCTGGCAATCTATCTTGGAGACGACTTCGCTGGGTTTGGCTATCTTTTTGCCTGCGCCATCCAGTGTCTAATCGGTTTTCTTATGTTTTCCAACCGATTCAGGAATCTGGAATACCTGACATTCATGCGCCAGCCTGTTGGGTGACGGATTGGCTGTTCGCTGTTTGTAACAGGTATGCATGTATGAACTGGTCAATCTCTCCATCGAGCACTGCATCTGTGTTGCTCGTCTCGACCTGAGTTCGCAAGTCTTTTACGAGCTTGTAAGGGTAAAGCACATAAGACCTTATCTGGCTTCCAAAGTCTATCTTCTTCTTTTGTTGCTCTATCTTCATCCTTTCCTCTTCCCTTTTTCTTACCTCGAGGTCGTAAAGCCTTGCCTTCAAGATGCGCAGTGCAAAAGCCTTGTTCTTGTGTTGGGAGCGCTCGTTCTGGCATGTAACAACCATCCCAGTTGGGATGTGCTTTATGCGCACTGCCGAGTCCGTCTTGTTCACATGCTGACCCCCAGCCCCTGATGCCCTGAAGGTCTCGACCTCGATCTCGTCGTCTTTTATTTCTATTTCGATGGTGTCTTCTATGTCTGGAAGAACGAAGACGGACGCAAATGATGTGTGCCTCCTCTGGTTTGCGTCAAAAGGCGAAATACGAACAAGCCTGTGAACCCCGGTCTCTGCCTTTAGATACCCGTATGCATATTCGCCATCCACTGAAAACACCACGCTTTTCAGACCTGCCTCTTCGCCAGGCACCGAGTCCATGATTGTGGTCTCGTATCCCTTTTTCTGCGCCCACCTCAGATACATCCTCAGAAGCATCTCTACCCAATCCTGTGATTCTGTGCCTCCAGCACCTGCGTGGATTTCCACAATCGCACCATTCTGGTCGTGCTTGCCTGAAAGAAGCCTCGAGAACTCGAGCTCCCCTACCCTTTTTTCCAGTCCCTGAACTGCTTTTGCAACTTCCTCTGCAAACGCTTCGTCCCCCTCTTCCTGAGCGAGTCGCAAAAGACCTTGCTGTTCCTCTATCTCGCGCAACAACTGTTCCAGTGTAGCAATCTCTCTTTCGAGCCTTGCCTTTTCCTTCAACAGCGCTTCTGCTGACCTTCTGTTCGAATAGAAGTCCTTTTCCAGGCTTTTGGCTTCTATCTCTGCGATGCGGGTCTTTTTGGCAGGGATGTCAAAGAAACCTCCCGAGGGTCAAAGCCCTCTCTTTCAGGTTCTCGAGACGCTCTTGAATCGGCTCGAACATCGCTTCCTCCGTGTATGACAAAAGCCACGACAAGTATAGCAAAACTTGAAGGCTCGGCAAGCGGAGGTTCACATTTGGATAGTCACTACCCCGAGTCTTCTTGTTCATCGCCCTTGTAAAATCTGGATTCCCTGTAGCGCACAAGGGCAAACCTTATTACTGCCCGAAGCACAGCAGCGGTGGGCACTGCCAACAAAAGACCAAGGAAGCCTAAGATTTCTGCGCCTATCAACAATGCCAAAATCACGATAAGGGGGTTCAAGCCTACACGATTGCCTATCACATTAGGGGTTATGAGGGTTGCATCCAGAAGGGGGAAGGCGCCGTAGATGCCCAAGACCGCTATGACCTGCCAGATGCCTTGGTAGTCGAGGGCGACAGAAAGCATGGAAAGGCAAAGTCCCGTAAGCACGCCAACATAAGGAATCACATTCAAAAAGCCTGTAATCGTGCCTATGGCAGCGCCACCATTGACGCCTGCTAGTGTAAGGGCAGCCGAATAGCAACAGGCAAGGATTACACATACGAGCACCTGCCCCCTTATGAACCTTGCAAGCGCATCGTCAACCACGGATGCAAGTTCCTTGACAAAAGGACGATGCCTTGGGGGGAGCAAGTCTAGTGCGGATTTTAGGATGGTTGGATAGGACTTCAAAAAATAGAAGGTCAGAACGATGACAAGGACAAAATAGAAAAGAAAGATGGCAACCTGAACAACGCTCTTGAAGACTTTGGACGCAATCCATGTGGAGGGGGCAGCAAGGCTTTCTGCGTGTTTGGCTATGTTTTGAGAAAGAGATCCCACATCAAACTGAACCTCAACTCCAAAATGCTCTGACATGAAGGGAGAGAGCTTCTGAGTGAGGATGTCGAGCATCAGAGGCAGGCGGTGTATAAGGTCTTGAACCTGCGAGAAAACTGCAGGCAAAACAAGAAGAAGGAATAGAACTAGAAGTATAAGAAGGCAAAGCATGATGAGAGCGCCCGCCGCAACCCTTGGTATCCCTTTTCGTGTCATAAATGCAACAGTGGGCTCAAGGGCATAGGCGATAAAAAGGGAAAAGAGGATGGGTGTGAAAACCGCCCTAAGGTAGTAAAGGAGGGCAAGGAAAAGTGCAAATGCAACAAGAACCGCGCCAAACTTCAAAAACAGGTACGGATAGCGATGATATTTGTTCCATCTGGTCAAGGCATTCATACGCCTTCTCGCATCAAAGCATAGCATGAGATAGTTGCAAAGGTAAAACAAATATGTTCGGCGAGATTTTCGATAGGGATGAGATGGAGGCGGAGCAAGCGCTTGTGGTTCGTGGGGTTCTATGCTTGTTATGGCGCCGGTTATTCTGCGGAACTGTGCGGGTCGAACAGGCGAGGAAAGTGGTTTGCGTTGTTTTGATGTTGAGCGGGAATGAGCGGGGGGAAAAGAAGGGAATAGCCAAAGCTTTGCCTTGCAAACATTAGGCCCA
>Ga0123519_10004031_pt1 | contig 24016 bp, 10 predicted proteins | sample YelNatPaOPRAMG02_FD_87396 | JGI IMG/M metagenome (GOLD analysis project Ga0123519, IMG submission 87396) | Hot spring microbial communities from Yellowstone National Park - Yellowstone National Park OP-RAMG-02 (version 2) | ecosystem: Environmental > Aquatic > Thermal springs > Hot (42-90C) ...
CGCTGATGGGAGCGAATTTTCTCGAAATACCACATAGCGAATGCATGTAGCTAACTTAGGCGTGCTTTCTAAGAATTAGTTCTCTCCCTGCTGTCATCAACACCAGTCTTTGCGGGATGTTCCTGCGCATGCTTCATGTTTCTCTCTCTTAGCTCCGGCTTGGGATACGCTGGTGTCTCTGTTCCCAGCAGTTCTGCTGCCAAGAGATATTGATCGTTAATCACATTTTTCATAGCCAAATTTCGCAATGTCCGGCTATTACTGACGAACTTCATGCACAGGTGCAAGTCGCGATCGACGCTTCGCTTGCCATTTCCATCGTATTGTTTACACGACCTGTGCCGCCTCTGCACCTGTGGCAATTTGCTCCAGTCCGGCGTACCCAGATGTCGATCGAACCTTCTTCGATGGCTGCCCTGTGGCACGTGAACACTTGCTTTAAAGATCGGTGCACACCCTTGAGAGGTACAGAAGGCTCCGCTGGATGACCTCCTACTTTTCTGTTCCAAGTGCCGTTGCTTAGGGTCATGGGTTTCGTCTGGGAGACACCCCTGGCAATTACCCTGTCCGCTGCATGCGTCATCGCGCGCTGCTCCATTCGACAGAGGATTCGTTGAACGCAATACTTGTCGTGGCGAAACTAGTGCCAAAAGGAGAATTCATGTTGGAGAAAACGATGAGCGTTTTCGATCCGTTGACGCCCCGACGTGCAAAGCTATGACGCACGCGTCACTGGAAGTGATCGCTGCGATGACTGATGACTATGCCCAAGACCCTTTTCCATGCAAACAGAAGAGAGGAGAGCCTCTGGGAGCAGATCCTGCGAGATGTATCATGTTTTTGTCGAATGTCGTTTCTTCTGTGACCATAAAGAAAGAAAGATTCGTATTTTGAACGAAATGGATTATTTGGCGTGAAAGGCTAAGTGAACTTTTGGTATAAACTTGCGAACAAGTCTTCAGGAGACCACAACGTCGAATGTTTTTCGCTCGTCGATCCACCTGCTCGAATTGTGACGCCACGAGTTGCTTGGAAACACCAAGATCGATAACTTGAAGCATGCGTGAATTGAACATGCCGCACGTAATGAAAGGAGGAGAACGCAACCTTGCACTTCTGAACTGGATGATTTTTTTCGATTCTTTTACGAGCCCTCGTTCGAGGGCATCGCGTATCACTTTGATTTCGGTGACGTGACGAATTCCATCGACAAAAAGATTCGAGAGCGTTTTGCCCGATAAACAAGCGAGAATCCTAAGACTTCCTCTGAACCCATACGCCCCCATTACTGTGCTGTGAGTGTCGAGGCAGCGCATCTACAAAACCTGAGAAAAAAGAAATCTTAGGGTAGGAACAGAGCGCGCAGCTCACTTTTCTATTTCTTTACTGAAACGAGTCTAAAAGTCCATGAAGGACCGTGTGCCCGAAAGAGAAAACCGTCCCGAGTCTGCGTTGCTCGCTGATGTCGTGATTTAAACTCGATGCTAGACGTATTCTTTACTTACGAGATTTTCCAAATGAGCCCATTCCAGAAACCTGTTGGTGGCTGCTCGATTTCTAGAGCCAGCTTGTGCACGCTGGCGGCCACCAGGTACAGGAAGAGCTAAACGCAGACTTGAAAAATAGGCCGCTCGGCAAGCAGGTGCCAACTGGCCAACGTAGCGCCCTAAGCTGCTTTGTAGTCGCACCTAACCATTCCATGCAGGATCGCAGAGGATGCAATTCATCGATAACTCTCCACCGTTGCGTGAGCATGCTTCCAATTCAACACGCTGGTATCACATCGGATCCATATACTGCATGCAGTTTTGCGAAGCATGCATCGAACGAATGCATCGCTATCGATCCTATATGCATTTTTGCATTTTCATACTCGTTTGTACTCCGTTTCGTGTTGTCCATGCGCTCATTTCCAGATTCTCGTCAATTATCCTGGGTATTCGCAGATGGTGCAAGTCAGCGAGCATCCTGCAGCTGCCCCAAGTGAGATGCATTCTGTGAGCTCCTGGGTCCGAGTCTTCAAAATTACATTGCTGACGGTTTCACTGCCAGAAAAATTATCTTCCGAATATTGACCGATCCTCAATTGCCACGGGAACATATCCACGCTCGCCGACAACGGGTCTACTTGCGTAAGAGCAGGATCAGGCCGTGTATACACATCCGAGGATACCGTGCGAGCGCTCCAGTGAGCCGTACACGAAGTGTCTCTGTTCCGTGATATACGGTTAGCTCTAAACCGCAGTTCTGCCTCTATCGATGCGGTAATATGAACTTGAAACAGTCCTCCAGTAGACTTTTGCGGCAGAAACAAAGTAATCTATGCAGAAGCGTTTTTTTGCCCCGGAAACGCTTCTGAATAGTCGTTAGGCGTGATCGTCATCCGCTGAGGATGCAAACGCCTATCCGTAGACATCGTCTGACTTGAGTGCAAAACTCAAGCACGGCAGCACCATAACTTTGTGAACCTCAACAGGTCCCGCGCTTTGAGACACGCAGCCTGCACGCGTGTCGCCGACTCCACTCGAGCGCTGCTCGGCATATCCGGTGTTTTCAGCAGTCTCACAGGTCTTCTAAACACACCCCACACTTTGAAGAGAGGGCTCGCTGCCCTTTCTTTTTATAAGCCAGTGATCAGCGCTTGCCCCCGCAAACTACCTCGAGCAATTATCTGCAACGCAAAGAGCGTACAGCTTAATGGACGGCCATTGAGATGTGCGCTGCGGCATCGCTGTAGCCGCCTGGCAGCAAACACGCCGCTCGATGACGGTGGACTCTTGCGACTTGCAAACACGCGTTGCTAGCCACACATGCGTCAGAGCTTGTATTCGAAAGCGTTTGGGTTTCAGAAGGAACTTGCTCATTGAAGCTCCACGCTCATCTGAAGATGGAAAGCAGCGAATTGGCGGACTCTGAACCCAGTGCACAACAAGACGGCGTCGCTGCGAGCGACAGCCCAGCGTCTACCGATGGCACTCAAGAGCCTCGGAGCGGCGAGTCTTCTGAACACGAAGCCCACAACTTTCCCAGAACGGGCAGCATCATGGAAGTAGAACTTGAGTTTGATTACATCGAACATCTCTTAGAAGAGAAACTGCACCGAATCTTGGAAAAACTCTGGGAGCAACGGCGAGTTGAGCGTTCGCTCGTGACCGCTGCCACAGCACGACTCTTTGCAGCTCAAACACTTCGCAGGGTGAAGTTGGAGATTCGCGATGCGCACGGAAGCCTGCTGGGGTCTACCTCATACGTCGACTACGACAAGCAGTCTAACAAGGTACAGTTTCGTCGGCAAAAGGTGAAGTTTTTCGTGCACATCGCAGACAAGCCTACCGCTAGAGACCTCATCCGCGTGAACGTCATTGGCCGAACAACGCCGCTGAAAAGGTATTCATCGTATGTGCTGCCAATCCCGCCAGCGCTGGCGAAGCAAGCAGCAGCTAGTGAGCATGCTACCTTGGAGCACCAATCGCTTGCGGTTCGAGAGCAATACTTTGCGAGCTTGCCTGTGGATGAGAGCGCTGCCTTATCTCCAGTGCCTTTCCCCAGCAAGCTTCTTCTGGAGCATTCCAAGCGAAAACCCACGTCAAGCGCAGTGCACCAAGACGCGACACGTGGCGCATCCACTGTGGATACTGAAGACGAGCCAGAGGCGCTGCCGAACACGCAAAATAGCACTGAGGCATCACCGCCGACGGATGCTGCTGTTGCTTCTTCCCATCATAGCTTACATTCGACTAGGATCCATTTAGGTCACTGCAGCCTGGAGCTGCATCGCCTGTGGGCACACCAGGGTAATGCGGTGTACCACGCCCTGCATGCAGCGGGGCGTCACGCACGTTTGTTGCTGCGTCGTCAGGTGCACCTGTTGCCGTTCTGCTCGCTATCATTGGCGGCACGACTCCCGACCTTCCCGCACGGCAGCTACTCTATAAGGATTCATGTCCATGATGTATCGATCTTTCAGTCAGGTCCGAAGGCTTTCACATCTATGAATCCAGTCGTTCACGTGTACGCTCTGGGCGATACCCAGCACACGCAGGTGTGTCGCTGGTCATTCACTGCAATCTTCGACCGAATGTTGTTCTTCAGCAAGACGCTGGGTCAAGAGCAGATCCGCGATGAAGTGATCACACTGGCTGTGTGGAACTGGAACTTTTGGCGACCTTCGCAGCTTATCGGCTCCTATAGCTTTGATTTCTTAGCCTTGTGGAACCAGAAAGATCACTGTTTCAGAGAGCGGTGGCTTCCTCTCACCAATACGACTGGCAATGAGGACGATCTTGTTGGTTATATTCGCATCTCTGCTGTTGTCTACGGACCAGGTATCATGCCGGTTGCAGAGCACTCGACACACGCAGCACGTACAACTGCAGCCGCTCCTCGTTTGCTCAAGAATCTGGTCATTCAGCGCCCGAGCTTATTGATAGAGCGCTGGAGACTGTATATTGCGATTCTGGGTATCGAGCTGGCGCCATCGACGCCAGAGGCGGCTCTCAATGCCCCAGAGGCATCGCATACGCCAGCTGGCACCAACGAGAAAAGCTCCAAGCTGACGAGACATCGGGCGAGCCAAGCACGCCTCCTATCGAGAAGGTCAGAGGCCGGGGAGTCCAATGGGAAGCAAGTATACTGTGAAATTGTTTTTGCGGGACGCGAGAAAAAAGCCGTTATCGCGTCCGAAGTTGTGCGCGTTGGGTTCGGCAAGGAAACGAGTTTGTCCATGGGATTCTGTCTCCCGATCTCGCTTACCAATCACGAGGAGGCCAATTTTGAGGACATCTTACTGCGGCTGCGAGAATCGCCCAGCAGTCGCCTCATAGCGGATGTTCATTTGCCCTTGAGCGGCTTGCTGCAGCGGGGATGTACCGCAAGCATCCAGTATCGCGATCAAACGCAGCTGAGTCTAACTGCAGATACAGAGATGCACCATCACCGCACAAGTGCCGCGAGTTCGCACTTGGGTCATCGCACCCACGGCGAATCCACGACCAAGCTGGAGCGTTTGTTCCGTATCGTGCATTGGCTGGAGCAACTTGTCCACAGTCACCTGCTCCACCAGCACAAGCAACACGGCCACATCCGCGAGCGTCGAGTGTTTGAGATGCGGCCGCACTACATCCATCTGAATGCGTCTCCCACGAAGTATGTGGGGAGAATTCTGCTCGCTGCCCGAATGTGGCCGCATTCGCCCCATTGCAAAGCGATCCCGCTGTGGTACCAGCGGCTGAACTGGGCTGAGCTGTTCACGGCCAGTCAGCGGGCCCCGCATCGTCTCCAGTACACGCTGTATGTGAGACTGCAGCGCATCACAGAGCTCCCACTGCCGGATTCCAGCTTGGTTCGGGTGTACCTGAAGATCGGCGACCGCCTCATTGCGCAGACTGACTTGGCTCCGGTGCATCATCACAGTGCGGTGACGGGGGCGCTGCTTCCGGTACCACCGGTTCAGTCGGTGACGAACCAAGAGACGCAGGCCATGAAGCTGGAAGTAGAGCAGGACCTGCGAAATATTCCAGACTTGTTTCTGCAAGTATTCTATCGGACGGGGCACGATGCCCCAGAGCGATATTTTTCGCTGTTGCGGCTGCCAGCGTCGCTGCTTCACGCTCTGCCGGATGACGGCCTGTGTCGATCCTGGCTCATGGATAGGCCTGTGACGGAAACGGAGGGCACTGATGTGTCCGTTGCAGGCACCGCGTGTCTCTATATCTGTTTGCGGCACCAGGGGGATGCGCACGCTCCGACCAAAGTCATCCGAGAGCCATCCAGGTCGCGTCATTCAGGGACCACAGAGGTGTCGTCAATGGGACCTGTGGACGGACACAATATCTCAGCAGATACTTACTGGGTTGAGTGCAATATTCTTCGCTGCCGAAATTTACCGGCAGCGGACCCTACCGGCTTCTCGGATCCTTTTCTAGTTGTGCGCTTTGGGGCGGCGCGAGCGTTTGGCACCCGTCTCTGTCACCAGACTTGTGATCCGAGCTTTCAGGAACGACTGCTGGTGGGTCCTGTGCAGCTCAGCCGCTTCGAAGCGCTACCACCGGTGTCCGTCAAAGTCTTCGATTGGGACGATGACCCAGCCGCGTTTGATCCTAGAAAACTTGATAAGGCGGAATATCTCTGTCGTGCTGAGGTGGATCTCACAGCGTTGGACGCTTCGGAACCCACCTGGTTTGACATGTTCATCACGAACCCCTTGATTGTACATGGCGGTATGCTGGCAAGCTTCAGGCTGCTAAATTCGAGCCTAGCGAGTCCGAGCGCGCTCGAGACACGAGTTCTGCGGGATCCGCACATCCATTTGCGAGCGCATGTAGATACTCCGACGCAGGCGCTTACATCAGGTAACAACCCGCAGTCGCCAGAACAACGAGACGGGGATATGGCGGTGCAGCGGCCACCGCTGACGATTACACCAAAACCTGCCGACCTGCAGTCGCAACCTAGTCGCGGACCCGCTGCCTCGTACTGGATGCTCGTGGGTCTTGTGTCCATTCACCATCTGGGTCTGCGCTGCTTTGGTCTCGATCCGAGCCGAGACTCACTCAGTTTGCGAATGTTTCTCAACTTTCGTGATGGAATGCAACGAAGCGAGCCGATCTACCTGAGTGCTGGCAGCAGCGGCAGTCTGGGCGCAGACCAGAACCATATAGGGGATGTTGTGATCCTGCGGTTGCCCCCTGATATTGGTGATCTTTCCTCACTGCATATTATACTCGAGAGCCAAGATGGTGAGCGCTTCTACGCGAGCGCGAACATCACTCCAGAGGAATTTGCAAAAAAGCATCTACTCGTCGGCGGCCTCCAGCAGTACGGCCTAGAGTATCTGGAGCAGAGGGTGCTCATGCGGCGTGCGAAACGTCAGCACGGGCCGCTTGCGGGTATGCAAGAGGCCTTGGAAACTGCCAGCAATGGAGCGCCTCAACGAAGCGGTTTCGATCTGAGCAGCTTTCGCCGACAACTCAAGCAAGTCTGGCAGCACGACGTGCGCGCATCGGGACTGGCGCTATGGGCAGCGCTTGTGAATTACCTCGTGGAGATTGCTCCTGAGATTGCACTGCGATTTGGACTGGAGGAGATGGAATTTCCGTCATCGCGCCTGACGCCGTGGCTTCTCCGTTTCTTTCGCCTCTTGCACCACCGGGGCCTCGTGACGGCCCTAGAGCATTACGAGAGATCCGTCATTGGTGGGCGCTCAAAGGGCCCCGAAAGGCCAGACCACGCTGCTTCAGACAAGTCGGACGCACACGGCGTTCACTCGGTCTCCGATGAGCTCGAGCGAAGCCTTGAACCGCATGCCCAGTTCAGCGAGGCCCTTCTCCGACATGGCCTCGTTCGCCGCAAGAGGCGCCGGGTCAACCTGACTGCTACTGGCGAGCGCGGAATGCTTACCGGAATCAAGAAGATGCGCTTACCGCAGATTCGGCCGAGTTTCCGAGCGGAGCCGTCGCGGAAGCCGCGGCATGCTCCGAGCACGATACATCCAGAGGCCGCCGCACTCGAACAAACAGCACCTGCTCCATGCAGCGTCCTTGCAGCGGAAACGCCGAACTCTCCCGCCACCGAAGATGCTGAAGTTGTCGCGGAGGAGCGTTCCTTGTCAGGGGCTCAAGCGGGTCCCACTGCGGGTACGGTAACCAGACGGTCATCGTTGACAGCGGTGTGCGCGGCTGTAAGCCCGGTGCGAAGACGCCTCCGAAGCGGCTCAGGGCATGACCGTCGAGGTGCGAGACCTCTGAGGCGAGGTCGCGTCTCCGGCCGTGCAACCGCCTCGATGCTATATCGTAGAGATGAAACCGAGCGCCGACTCAGTCTCTTGCACCACGAGTCGAGGCGTTACAATGACCCGGTTCCGGTGGGCAAGCTGGCCCTCGACTGGCGCATCGTGCGAACCGGATACGCTGCAGTCGCTGCTGACACGAACGTGGTGACGGCACTGCAGCGCGTCGAGGATGTTTCCGATCTGGAAGCATACGCGGCAGCGTTTCGAGAGCAAATGCGACGCCGCTACGTCGAACGGAACGACGTGGTGGTGCGCTTGCATGTATATCATGCACGCGGCCTTAGAGTGCCCAGCGGAGATCCAAACATCTACCTCAAAGTGGAGCTCAACGGCGGCGAGAAGACCCTATCGACGAAGCGATCACCGGTTCGGCACTCTTTGAACCCGGACATATTCCAGTCGTTCGAGTTCACCAATGTGCGCCTGCCTGGCTCTCGCCTCACGATCCGAGTGAAGCACTTTGCCGGTCCGGACTTTGAGGTACCGAATGCCGCAGCGCTGGTGCCCAGGTATGCGACCTGGACGTTTGGCCCATTTGTCCACCGTGCGATGAGCAGGGACGTGCGCGTAGACTTGGTGCGGGCGGGAATCGGACGCGCCCTGCTCCTCGGCGAGACAGAGATCGACCTGGACCAGCGTTGGTACACGGACTTGCCGCCGTTATCTCGTCTGGAATCGCCAATGGAGACGCGGCGTCTGTTTGTGCCAGACCGTGTCATACCCCGTGGCGAGCTGACGCTACGACTTGAGCTGCTCAGCGCTGAAGAGGCAGCGAATAGACCGTTTCGTCCACTGGAACCGCTCGATCCGCACCAATACGAGCTGCGGCTGGTCATATGGCGCGTCATAGGTTGCAAACTGGAGAGGGTCTCGGAGCCAGTCCATGGCGGCGATGTCGATGGAGCTGCGGACGGTGGGCGCACCAGGGGAACGACCGCGTCAGCAGCGGTCGGCACGACTCCAAGTGGCAACGCCAACGCGTCTGTGCCGTTGCAGGACCTCCAGGTGCGAGCGCAGCTCGGAAACGACACCTCTTCCGAGATTCATACCTCTGTTGTCCATAATTGCGACGATGGGTCTGCGAATTTCAATTACCGCCTCGTGTGGCGCCCGCTGCACTGGCCGGATCCAGAGCTGGTGCCACGGCTGCGACTGCACGTCTGGGACGTCCACAGTCCGTCGGGCTTCCCGCTCGTTGGTCAACTGGCGCCATCTGATCCGCAGCTGTTAGCGACTGTCACTTTAGACCTTTCTTCCATTTTCGAGGAGGCCCATCGGAACAACGGGCGAGCGCAGCGCTTCCGCCAGTGGATTATGATGCATCGAGTGGGCTCCGGGCCGGTCGCCGCATCGCCGCGCATACAGGTCTCGCTCGACCTGCTCAGCAAAGAGCAGGCCATGCAGCATCGGGCAGGCTCGCAAGTCGGTCAGAGTGGCCTCCCGGAACCGCTGCAACCGGTGCCATTTTCAGCCTTTGCGCCTCAGAGGTACATCCGCTACCGCATTGCTCGGCAGTGGCAGGATGGATTCTGGTATTTCGTGCAGGCGGTCTTGCTGGTGCCTGGCGGCATCGCTGTGCTCAAAATCCTTGCAGCGCTGCCGCTGCTGCTGTACATTGCCGGTGCGATTGTTGGGATTTTCCTGGTCTTGCGTATGCGTCGAGTCGAGCAAGAGCTCGAGGCCATGTAAAGCGTGCTATGTCGCAAACACCATCACTGTTATCACCAGCGGCTACGGCAGCAGCCGGCCTTCTTATACGAGTCTAAGACGCAACGGCTGCGTTGCCAGCGGATTGATATGATCCGGCTACTGGGAGAGCCTGCTACCCACGCAGCGGAGCGCTTGTTGCGAGAATCTGCATGCTTGGGCGGTACTGTCGCACGCAGCCATGTACACCAGCATCTCTACTACAACTACTTCTGATACTACGACTGCTGAGAAAGAGACCAGCGGATTCTTACTGCCTGTGCTTGAAACGACAAATGCCTGCTAGCGTTCACCATTTGCCGCCATCGCATCCATGCGTGCTGCTGTGCATGCATCTACAGAGGCACGCATCGCTTAATATCTATGCACGCGTATCCGAATCTTGAATAAAGTGCTGTGCTGTCTATCTATGTATGTATATCCCGAATCATGAATAAAGTGCTGTGCTGTCTATCTATGCACGCATATCCGAATCATGAATAAAGTGCTGTGCTGGTGGCGGAGCGCGAAAGCGGCATCCGGCATGAATCACCCACCATAGCGCCGCATTGATGCGGGTCTACAGCACGCGAGCGCGCTGTCAAAGCGCGCAACTGAACTCGTTGAATGCCGCCGCGTCTGCGATTCGCTGCGATCCACAGAACGTCTCTACTGACCATGGATTCCCGGATTGCGCACTGGCGATCGGTTTGTCAAGCCATCTGCGCTGCTACGTGTCCGTGTGGCAATCGCAGCATGGCGCAATCGGCGCGTCGCATTGCGGGTCGTGTACCGAGCGTTGGGCGCGCGATGCAAGCCGCAGCGCTTGCGGTTCATCCATCGCTGCCTGGGGCGGGGCGAGTCTCGAGCGGAGACTAGTGCTCCGCGGAAGTGCGGGTTTTCTCAGGCGCTTCGTTCATGGGTAAAAGGCGTGTTTCCATTGACTGGCACGTCACGCACTGAAGCCCACATGTCGTATGGAGGACACGAAAGCTCTCTGCAGAAGAGGGCGTGGTCTGCTAGAACGCGCTCGACGCCGACTGCAGACGGGGCGAGCACCTCTGCCTCCGCTGGTGCGCGTCAGCGGAAGCCGCTGCTGGAGCTCCTAACCACCGATATTTTACGCACGTACCGACGAGTATCTTCCGTATTCGAGTACGATCCGAAGCTGAATCCTCGAAGAACTTTGACGAGGCCAGACCAGCCGCGGTTTAACAACGGCTACGATAATGAGAATCACGACTTCATTCTCCGTGTGCATGATGCTATTCGCTCCCCGAACGGGGACGTTTACGAAGTGCTGGACCTGCTTGGTGTGGGCACTTTTGGACAGGTAGTGAAATGCTTAGAACTGGGCAGCAGCCGGACGGTGGCTCTCAAGGTGGTGAAAAACCAAGAGGCATACCTGCGACAGGCCCTCATGGAAGTCTACGTGTTGCAGATGCTCCATCGCACTTTTCCTGCGGAACGCGTCCGCCACGTGGTTAAGTTACTGCAGCACTTTCAGTTTCACCATCATCTATGCCTCGTCTTGGAGAAGCTGGGAATGTCCTTGTTTGATCTTTTGAAACAGAATCGATTTCGAGGCTTGGGCCTCCTCATTGTTCGTTCCGTGCTGCAGCAGTTGCTTCCGACGTTGGATCTGCTCGCGCAAGCGGGAATCATCCACTGCGATTTGAAGCCTGAGAACCTGCTCCTCTGCCGAAACGATGGTGTGGAGGTGAAACTCATCGACTTTGGCTCGGCGTGCCAGGAAAATCACGTCATATATTCGTACGTCCAGTCGCGTTTCTATCGCTCACCCGAGGTGATCCTGGGACTGCCCTACGGAACGAAGATCGATATTTGGTCTCTGGGCTGTATCGTTGGGGAACTGTTTTTGGGTTTGCCACTGTTTCCGGGCCACGACGACGAAAACATGATTCAGCGAATGGTGGACATGCTTGGTATGCCGCCGGCGTGGATGATTCAAAGCGGCAAGCAGAGCCATCGCTTCTTTCACAACGGGCATCTTCGCGGTCTGACTTCGGACGCGCTGACAGGGCAGGGGCCTGTACCCTGGAAACAGTACTTTAAGCACCGGAAACTGGAGGATATCATTGTGAAGAGCCCCATGAAACCAAACACGGATGAGCGCGAGGAACTGGCCCAGCGGCGCGCACTGCTCAGCCTCTTGCGCGGAATGTTGGAGTGGGATCCTGGTCGGCGTTGGACGAGCACCGAATGCATGCTGCATCCGTTTCTGAGTGGACGCGGCATGATGGACCAGGAGACATGGTTGCCTCCGCGCCTTCGATCGCCGAACATGGGCCTTCGTTTCCACACCCGCGATCTTGCAACCTATGGCGATGAGGCAGCGGAGGATGCACGGGCACTGGCTTCAGCATCATCAGCAGCACATGGTAGCTCGAAAGCGCAGCTACCTCCGGCGTACGTGCTGTCCACAAGTGCACCAGCATTCGCACTGCACGAGCGTGCCGGTGACGAGGCGGCTTCGCTGCCTGCTGCAGCCTCCGATGCCACCGCCAGGGAGCAGCGCACGCGCAGATTCGCACGACCCCGCCAGGACAGCTCCATGATGCAATCGCTCAGTGCGACACTGGAGCAGGCGCTGCAAACCGTCCAAGATTGTCAGCGAATGGAGCGCACGCCCCAGCAGTCGAACGCTCAATGCTCCATCGCCTCCGGTGCGAGCCGCACATTCGTCGAGGGCAATCCAATGCTTGCCAGTTCGCCTGGTATGCTGGCAGACATTGCTGCATGCACATCGAGCGCGCTGTACGATGCCGCATGGAATCCATTCGCCATTGAGGAGGCGGTAGAGCCCACGAACGCCTACATGTTGGGTGACGCTTCATCCAACATGCCGCACGATCCTGAGATTCCCGAAGACGATGCAGATATCGTGCCACCCGCTGTACCAAAGGCACCGACCACGGCTCTGGACTCGGGCGCTGTGGCTGCGGCGAGCGCACCAGAGCCGGGCGGTTTAGCGAGCAATGTCCGAATATGGCCGTTTGCGGGCCAAGGACGCGGCCACTAATCGCAAACGCGTGCACCGAAAGAAACTGGTGCCGGAAACTCGAACTCGCGACGCAGTTGATTCGCGGTGATGTATGCCATGCGCTGTGATCCGACAATGCGGTGCAACGCCAGGGCATCATCTGGCATGATGAACAGCGTACATGCCTGTCGGAAACTCGACCCAGAGGCTTCTAAACTCGCAACGAGCTCGGTGTAGAACTGGGGGAATTGAGGAACTCCGTAGAAGAAGATGTACTGGGAGCCTCGAAGATGATAGCGGCGATAGAAATGGAAACGCTCGGTAACGAGGAGGAAGCGTACGCGCCCTTCGAAGAAAAGCAGGCGATAGCGACTGATATCCTGAGGTTTGCTGTACTCGGAGCAGGCTGCGAAACTGAGTTTCGAGGCCGGGTAGACCGCTTGCTCTGTCCATTTGCGGAAGAGGTTGCGCACCCGCACAAAATCGAAATACGAGGGAATGTAGATTAGAATGTGCGTGTGCGTACTCTGGACAAGTTTCGGTAACCAGTCGTGGGAAAACGCAGCAAATCGCAGCTCTGCCGCCTCCACCGCCGAAAGTGCGTTCGTTGCAGCGCCTTCGCGTCCCGACCCGGTGCCGTGCGGTGTCGCGAGCCGGCGGAACACATGACGGACTCGTCTGGGTGCTGGAATATCCGCGATCACCCCAGCGTGCCGTGTTCGAAGTAGTTTTAGCACGCCACTTACATTACCTTGGTGATCTCTTCGCGCTAGACGGAACCATGCATGGCATTCGGGAAAATCAAATGCCGACAAGAGAATATCCTGGCGGTAGGCCGCAGCGTGGTCTTCAAGAAAGCGCTGCTCCACTCGTGAAAAGTCTGTCTTTTGCGGCACCTGAGCCGGCATTCTGTTCACGGCCTCTCGCACAACGCGCAGCAAATGGTCCCAGTTCTGCATGAGCATCATATGCGACCGTAAAATCACCGCGATTTCAATACTGGAAAGTGGATCTGCTGCACCGCCTCGCATGCCGCCCTTGTCGGGATCGTCGAGCACACGCTGGAGGCCCAGCGGGGACACAACCACAAAGTCAGAGTCCGCGAAATCCGCGAAAAAGTGGAGGGATCGGCGCTCAACGCGAACCCCCAGACGAAAGTCATCATCGATATTGCCTTTGAATGCGGCTCGGTGGTCGCGAGGTTTTGCACGCCAATGTCGAGCGCGGCTGGTATCTGCACCTGGATCAGGCACCGGTTCCGTAGGCGGCACCAGTAAAGTGTTCGGCTCTTCGGAGACAGTCCCATCGTCTGCGTCGGGTCCGAATGCTCCCTCAAAGCGCTGCGCGTGCCCGATCTGCCGTGGGTTCAGGTATCTGAGCATCGCAGACAGGAACGCATACGCTACCTGCCGGGTTGGCGCAAAGACAAGCACTCGAGCGCGACTGATGCCCCGGTCACGGTACTGATCCCAGTCGTCGTCGACGACAGACGCACCCGGCCGCTGTGCCAGCTGCACATTGTGCTGCTCCTGTCGCGCCTGTGCCTGCAGAATGTGCGCACAAGTGTAGGCCGCAACGATCTCTAGGTGAAGCTGCTCCTCGTCAACGGAATCGATACAAGCAAGCAGAACATCGGCCTTGGTAACGAGAGCTCGAGCGAAGCACAGACCGCGCTGCAGGAGCAGGTCGCGCTCTCCGTAACGAAAAGGCGCCGAGGCGGCAACGTCCCCGGCACTAGGATCCACCAGTGCCGCGAGGCGCCGCTGGAGCATGGGCGTAGCCGCCACCAGGTCTGGTATGGAGCATAGCCGACGCTGCGCCTCTTCATAACGTTTTCTGGTGACGTGTCCTTTCACAGCGGACGCAAAAATGTCCGGTGCATCCCAGGAACGGGCGTGCGCTCCAGTGACTGGCTCCGTGTCCATGCAGTTCGCCTCGCAGCGTTGCCACGTAAGGGCATCTTCCGTGGCGTCCGCCGCCGTGGGGCTCAAGCTCAGGTGCTCGCGTAGCATCTGGACGCTCAGGTGCTCAGAGGCGCTCTCCGGTGCAGGTCGCTGGCAAGTCTGGCGATCGGAAACAGACGAGCCTACGGTGTTCGCCTTTGAGGTAACACCACCAGCTTTCGTTGCTGTTTCGAAGGTCAGAGAGTCAGCTTCGTCGGCGCCGCGCTGATCGCCTACCACGACAGACGCCCGACGCTTCCCCGCTTCGGCGCGCATGGCAGCAAGCGCCCAAAACTAGGCCCTCCTGATACCAGGCGCCGCTCACTGGTCCGCAGCACTCCACGAGCAAGAGCTCTGAACGTCGTCTGTGAAACCGCTGCGGTACCAGAAACAACAGCTTCGTAAAATACTGCTGCTGCTGCTGCTGCTGGAGCCATCGATCCTGCGTTCGCGAATCGCCACCGAGACGCCGCTGCAGTGACGTCGGCGGAAGCGCGCTGTCGGCTGGGAGCGTCCACAGGGACACGCACCCGTATCGCCTGGATCGCTATTGGGGAGTGTGGGTCATGGAACTTGGAGATAGAATGTGGAACGATAGCTGCTTTACCAGTTTCTAATACCAAACGCGCCATCGGAAATCCCCTGGTCTACTTAAACGCTCTTTCTACAATGGAGCGGTGCACAAGCATCGCCTGGATCTTTTGGAGCGGCGATTCACTCGCTGGAGACCGCCACCGCCGTCGCGCGCCGGCAGCGCAGGCGTCCCGCGACTCCCGAAACTGCCTGGTGCGCTTCATATTCTTTTGACCAAACGCGGCACTGAACGTCATTCGAAAGAGGCGTCCTGTTTGACCGCGAACGTCGGGTTCTTGCCAGAACTTTCTCCCACGCTTAGTAGAACCGCAAAACGCTGTATGAACGCGTTGGTTGCGGTGTGCAGCGAACGCAGCGAGCGAAACTGGCGAACGCTTCGTACGAACATAGCGCTGGAGCGGGGAGTGCGGGTCTCGAAACTGCCGCGTTACCGGTGGCGATGCGCATGGACTTGCACGTGAACTGCCTGCTTGGAGAATAGACTATCAACTACGGCTCTGATAAGAGAGAATCCGTTTCGAGTTTCACGTCATGGAGCTGGGAGGATCTTCCGGACTCGTCAATATCGGAGGCGGTAGTGAAGATGCGCACTACCGCTACAAGATGCCTCGCATCATGGGCAAGATTGAGGGCAGGGGGAACGGCATCAAAACAAGAATCGTGAACTGCTCCCAAATTGCCAAGGCGCTGCACCGGCCGCCGGGGTATATCTGCAAGTTCTTCGGCTGTGAGCTCGGAGCGCAGACCAAGATCAGCGATGATGAAGATGTATACATCGTGAACGGCGCGCATGATCAGAAACTGTTAGCCGACACGCTTGACAAATTCGTGCGGATGTTTGTTTTGTGTCCAAGCTGCAATATGCCGGAGACGGACCTCGTCATCGATAAGCGCGACAACATATACCACGTCTGTAACGCGTGCGGTGCGCAACATCTCGTTGACATGAGCCACCGCGTGACCACCTACATGTTGAACAACCCCCCTGATGGCGCTAGATCGAAGAAATCTGGCAAGTCGAAAAAGGAGCGGAAGGAGTCGAAGAAAAAGAAAGGGCACGAAAAAGGCTCAAATGTACACGAGGAGGCACCGGATGCGGACGACGCACCTGATTCCGGAACGGACGGCAAAACGAAAAAGAAAAAATCGAGCAAGCGGCGAGATGGGGAAACAGAAGAGGCGTACCGCGAGCGCCGAGCGGCAGAGAAGGCGGCGCGTCGTCAGGAACGTGCTGCGCAAAAGGCTGGTGCGTCTGCTCCCTGGCACGCAAATGGAACCGAAGCGCTCGTTGCACCCACGGATTTGGACGCGTTGGCTCAAGAAGCGGAGGCCATGAACGCTGCACTGAATCAGAGACGTCGCCAGACAAATGCTACCGGCCAGGAGGACTCTGAGCTGGACGAATCCGGTAGCGGCGATACCAGCCCGAGCTCACCAGCCGCTGCGCAGCCGCATGGATTCCCGTCTGATGCGGCTCAGCGGCACGCTGGCGATCGCGGCATGCGCACGGCATCCCACAAGTCCGGTGGGCATCTCGAGAGCGATCGCAATGCGTTGCGTCCAAATGGTGACCACCACTACAACGACGATGACGACCATGAAGATGATGATGACGACGATGATGACGACGACGACGACGGCGAAGACCCGCAAGCAGACGGCGACTGGACTGCACACGACGATCAGACGACGTCCCAAATGAAACTGGCGGCTGCGAGAGCAGCGGCGCTCCTGACCAATGCCGGAGTGAATGGCAACGGGGAATCGCCTCAGCGTGCCGTGAGCAAGACAACGTCGAAACTGGACGAACTGCACCTCGTCAGTAGCAAAGGAACAGTGCAACGCGCTACCACAGATGTGTCCGTGGACGACGAGAAGCTGGATCGTTTTGAAGCGTGGCTTCGCCAAGGTCACCATTCTCCCGCATCCATTGCCAGCGAAGCGCGCAAATATTTCCCGAACGATAGCGCCAGTGCTGCGCAAGCGATCTTTTGTGCTGTTGTTGCGCACGCCGCGCATCCGGAATGTACACCCGGAGAATCCCCCGCGCGGCACGCAGTGCACGCAGTCGATGCGCTGCGTGCGCTTTCGCTCAATCACGCAGCACAGGCGCGCCTGTTGGATGCGTTCGAGGCATTGGCGGGGGTCGGATCGGACGAGGCGCGCAACCTAGCGCCCTCGGATGTGCAGCGTGGAGCCAAGCTTAGTCTCCAGAGTCGTCTGAATTCGATACCCCACATCCTGAAACTGTTTTATGATGAGGATATTCTGGATGAACAGGTGATTATCGACTGGTTTACTCGGAGATCGCCAGGTTCATCGACCGCGGCGGGCGAGCGGGCACGGGATGCGGCCAAGCCGCTCGTTGAATGGCTGCAGCAACCCAGCGAGGCAGAGGACAGTACTGAGGAATAGAGGAAAGCATGACTCCACCGAAAGTGAATGCGAAAAACGGATCTGCAAGGAGCGTAAAACGATTGTCGACGGCTTGATTGCGGGTTGCGTGTCGCTGGCGCGCATTCCATATCCCGATATCCGTTCCGAGTCCGTGCAAAGCGCTGCGTTTGAGCATGTCATGGAGCGGAAGCGAGACACTTTTCATTTTGAGGCCGCTTATTCTCGATTCCCTACATAGACGAAGAGCGGTGATTCACGGTCTGTTTAGGTGATCGCGGTCCACGGATCGTCCCGGTCGCGCTAGTGACTGCGTTCGACACCGGCGAGGCGCTCAGCGAGACTGAGCGGACGCGGCGGCAGTACCGGCATTGTGTCGGGCGCCTGCGAGAGACGGGCGTATTGCTCGCTGTCCAGGCGTTGTTGTTGTTGTTGTTGTTTCTCTTGGGCTTTGCGTTGTTCGCTCTCGCGCTGCTGTCGTGCTTGTTCTTTCTGCGCGAACGCAGCGGCGGTGGCGGCGAGGCGATCCCTTTGGATGCGACGGTACAAGCTGACTTGTTCACCAAGTCTCGGGATATTGCGTAGGAAATAGTCCTCTGGACGTTTGCCCGTGCGCGTTTCAAACACATCGACCATGCCGACGTCGTCGATGACGAATTCGGTGTCGTTCGTACCGATATATTCGCTGTCCATCGCAGTGCCAAGCGCGGGTGATCCGGAAGCAGAGGCGGTTGCGGCGCGATGCCTGAGCAGCGCCCGGTACTTGAGACAGAAAAGCGCAGCGAGCACTTGTTCGGTGCTGTGGTCCGCAGACCCGCCCAAACCTAGGTATTGTGAGAGCTTCTGTACGTCTATGGTGCGATAGATGCGTAGATAGGAGCTCAGCTGCGCAGGCAGACCTGATTCGCTCTGTGCAACTTGCTGCAGAAACACCTCACGACAGGTGTTCGCAACGCTCGGTTGCAGAAACTTGGGACACGCATGATTATAAAGTTCTTCGAAAGCACTCAGATCGCCCTGTCGTATGCGCGTGGTGCGATCGCCGAGTTTTTCTCTCAGCCAACTGTTCATGGAATCGTCGAGACGGTTCCGCCCTAGGCACTGAGCTAACGAGAGGAGCGCAAGCATCTGATCAATCCGCTTGTTCACCTGTTCATATTGGAAGGATCGGACGTGGATATGTTTGGTGCGCGTGATGTGCACGATGGTCGGCTGCAACGCTCTAATCGCCTCCTCGTAGCGTCGAAGCATCAGCGCGCTGAATCCTATGTAGTAGTACACGGCTACATGGCAGGCGGTAACGTGGGTATGCAGCCGCAAACGGAGGTCTGTTGATTGCATGAGGCTGCCTTCGGTTCCCGCAGGCTCTGCGTTAGCGGCACTGGGGATAGGTTTTTCTCGCGAAGCCCTGGCAACTGCGGAAATGGTTACAGAGCGAATCCACTCGGTTTCAAATAGTGATGGAGGATCTAAAACTGAAAGCGCCGCGAAGAAATCTCCCGTGGCACAGTGCAAGCGTAATAAACCGACCATCGCAAAATAACCGAGGTAGCGATACAGCAGCGAGTCGGCAGCCAGACAGCGTTCAGGGGCGAGTGTACCTAGATCCTCATCCGCATCCGTTAGGCTCTGGTCTTCAGAATCGTTGGCCATGTCTTCTTCATCTTCTTCTGCAGCTCCAGGTGCACCGCGAAAGTCTTCAGCATCATCCTCGTGGACGCCGATATTGTCAGGGCTCGCCTCCCCAGCTCCGCCCCCGGTATCTTTGGCAGTTTCCTCGGCAGAGTCGCCTGTTGCAGCCGGCGCGATGGAGCCCGTAGCGGCTGTCGCTGCGCGTGCGCCCTCTGCTGTTGCTGTTGCTGCTGCTGCGTTATTCACCGATGCAAATGGGTAGTTGTCATCGGGTTTGGGAGCACCGACCGCTTCTCGCAGCCAGCCGACGATGCCACTCTTCTCTACTAGTGTACTCAGTATCTCTAGAGTTGTTCGGACATTCCACATCGAATTCATGTTCTCCGTTTCGAGCTCTTCAAGCGTGTGCCCATCTTGGCTTCGGGCGCGATACTGATGGTAGTCCTCAAACTGGTAGAGAAACTCGTCGATCAGATCCCAGAGCCAGGAGGCTGGCAGCGCACACTCCTGCAGGTGCCCCTGGGCAAAATGCGCAAACAGAGCAAGATAGTTTGACCACGACTGGGACCTCTGTTTCAGGGTCGGGTGCAGCCTCATGTGCATATGTCTATATCCCAGTTCTTGGTAAAGCAGCATGAATAGCTCGATGTAACTAGGGGCATGCCCGGCAGCAGCGTTCGCCGATTCGTCGTCGTCGTCAGCTTCGGTACCGCGCTGCACCTTGGCCTCCAAATCTCGCAGTAGCTCACGCACAACAGATGATTGCGGCAGCAGGCAACTTTTGTAGAAGCGCTCAGCGATACGCGTGAAGCCACTCTCGTAGAGGCCGTGTACTGCCACGCTGTCACCGTCCACGAACTTGTTATAAAAGTTTACCAAGTACTGCGATACCTCTTCGGGGAGCGTTGATTTCCGCGGATCAACGATTGTTTCAACCATATTTCCGATTCCTGACTACGATCCGGCAACGGGTGGCGTGCGAAGAAACCGAGTCGTTATGCTAGGAGCAAACTGATGGAAGCAGAGTTGCCCCAGTGCGTCGAAGTGCGCACAGTCAGGCAACCGAAAAGAACGCTCTCCAAGGAAACGCGTCTGTAACAGTCTCCGTCTACCCTAGCAACCGACAAACGTTCGCCAGGAACAAGTGCTTGTGAGCGGTATATCGCGAAACTCAGCGATGAGGCGAAGAGCGCAACGTCGACGTTGACTCCGAAGCATGCATCTCGCAACACGCAGCTCTCCCTGCGGCACATGGCGGCGCGCTACGATCATCCAAGTGGCAATGCAAGCGGGATCGCGCGGCGCGCGGCATGCCATCGCAGCGTCACGTGACACCTGAGGAAGGAAACGACGGCGCCTGACTCGGAGACGCTGCTGCATGCGTGCTGCGGCGTTGCTGTCCAAGCACGTGCGTGCAACGCAGTTTGTAGACACGAGGCAAGGCTCCCATAGTCTACCACTGCGGCAACGTTTTCACTATCTTCATGAGTGGTGCTTACCCAGGGCGTTACGGTAGTATGAGCCGCGGTGGTGGTACTGGTGGTGGTGGCTACGGTGGTCACCGCGGCCGTAACCAACGGTTCGGTTCGCGTTACGGCAGGCCGATCCTCAAGCCCGAGAACGCCCTGAACCGGGCAGAGCAGCTTCTGGCAGTGGGTCAAAAGTCTGCAGCTCACGAAGCGTTGTACACGTTGATAACTGAGCATACACCGATAAACGTTGGCGGCCGCGAAGCCCAAGCACTCGTCGCCCAGGCGCAAGCGCAAGCGCAGGCTGCTGCACAGGTGGCTGCGAACGCGGCTGCCGTCGCTCAGGAGCAGGATGAAGGCGGTGCTCGCAGCACAGCTGCTGCAGCTGCAGCTGCGGCCGCGGCCGCTGCCGCAGCTGCAAGCGCGATCCAGTCGTCAACCTCAGGCTGGAGCAAAGTCCACGAGGGTATCATGATGCGGCTGGTTGAGCTCAGCGTTGAGCTTCGCCGGCCACTGGCACTCAAGGAATCGCTACACCGTTACCGTGCGCTCTGCGGAGTCGCGAACACTGCTTCCCTTGAAGCCGTTGTGCTCCATGCAGTGGAGTGCTCTGAGGCGGCGGTGGACGCGGCAAGGACGCTGGCTATGGAGAGTTTTCACGCGAGCGCCGCTGCTCAGAGCCCAATTACGGAGGACGCTGGAGATGCGGAAGGCGACGGGAATGAACTGGTATCCGAGGGCACGGACGACATCGTTGCCGATGAGGTTGCTGACAGCGACGACCGCGGCAACGCCACCGACGACGATGCCCAGCCCGCATGGGGCGTTGAGGTGCCCCAAACGCTGCTGCTTGAGGCCAATGGTATGCTTGCGTCTCGCACACGAATAGAGAGACAGCTGCTCGCACCAACCCTTATGTTCGCATGGGAAGTTTTCCGCATGTGCCTGGATATTCTCAAAAATAATATTCGTGTAGAGAAAGCGTATCATGAAGTAGCAGAGCGAGCGCTGCTTTTCACGGCAAAGTTCAATCGGGCAACGGAGTTCCGCCGATTATGCGACATTCTTCGGCAGCACATGGCAGGTTTGGTGCGTACCATTGTGCGCTCGCCGCAGAGCGAGATCGACCAGGTTCATTGGCCGACCGTCCAGCGTATGATTCGGATCCGCTTTCAGCAGGCAGATCAAGCGATGGCCAGTGGACACTGGCAGGAGGCCTATCGTACCATGGACGACCTGCATGAACTTTTGCGGATATGTACGCGAGGTCGCAGCCCTGAAATTTTGGCTGGTTACTTTGAGCGACTCGCAACTATCTTCGAAACGACTGACAATCTACTTCTGCATGCACTTGCGCTTTACAAGTTGTATCTGGTCCGGCAGGCTGCCGCAGAGGCTCTCCAGAACCAGGATCCGAACCAGGATGCGGACGGGCAGGTTCCAGGACCCTCGTCGGAGACGCCACGAGACACAGCAGTTCGACTTTTGGTGGCGACGCTTTCCATCCCCGTCAAGGAGCTCTCTGCTCACAGTAAGGTCATGGAAGTCTTCGCCGATGCAGCGACGCTAACGAGCTTTGAGCAGGCGCGTCAGGCCAAAATGCTAGACCTGTTGCAGTGGCCAAGCGCGGCCTCTGCGGGCTCGAGCGAGGCATGGGATCGCTTGATTTCAAATCCAACAAAATCATGGCTGATCGGACAAGTTATATCCAATGGTATTGAGGAGGCGTGCCCTGAAGCGCTTCGCGAATTGTTGTACGAATTCATCGATCCGGGACTGCTCCGCTGGAAGCAAGCGGGCAAAGCTCGACTTGGAACGCCACAGTCGCTGGCTGCTAAGGCACAGCGCTGGTTCACCAGTATGCATCTTGACGTCGGTTCCGAGGTCGCCGGAGTTACTGGCTCAGGCGGTGTCGATGGCACCGGTGGCGACTGTACCGGGGCGGGCGCACCCAGCAGCAAAGCTGGCCAGAGCGCACGTGCCTCCATGATGCCGCTGAGTCGTGCCATCATTGCCGAGCTTTTATTACGAATCGCTCAGTACTACGACAGTTTCTTGCTGTGGGAGCTTCGCTCTATGGTGAATTTCCTTCCGTTTGTGCAGGTGCATGCCATCGTGCTCGAATTTCTTCGAGCGGAGCTGGTCCCATTTCGCCTGGATTTCCGAAAGGGTGTCCTCTATCGCTTCTGCAGAACCATAGAACAGGAGGAGCTGGGCGATGCTCTTTGTCGCATTGCCACGCGCCTGCAAGCAGCGGCTAGCACCATCACACAGCGAGCATCCACAGCGGACGAGCATGAGATCCGTATTCTGAACGCCAAAGAGGCAGCATTTCCGTTGGAGCGCTTGGAGAGAGAGCAGCAGCGGCGCGTGACGCAGTTGGAAGTGCTGCAGTCATTCCTGAAGCAACTGGATGAGGTTGCACAACGCATGGAACGCGAGGAGCAACGCCAAGCGCAGCTTGAGGCCGCAAGACACGCCGAGGAAGAAAAGCGGCGCCTCGCAGAAGAGGCGCGTCGTCGCGAGCTCGAAGCGATCCGGCGCGAAATGGAAGAGAAAGAGCAGGCTGAATTGCGGCGTCTGAAAGCTGAAATGGATGCACGCCGAAGAGTCGGCCTCTCAGCGAGTGGTGCAGCGGCTGGGCTTGCGCTGCCCTCGAGTGTTGCTGGGATAGAATCCACCGCCGTCGGAGCGTCCCTGGGAACCGTTGGTATCGGAGTGGATAGCGTGGGCGGGGCTGGCGGCCCAGCGCGAAGCGTCTGGAGTCGCAGCGGATCCGGGACAGCGGCCGTGCTTTCCGGTGCTCGTGCAACAAGCGCGCTGCCTGGTGTTGCCGTCGACTCTGTGCCGGGCATCGGTGCCGGTGCAGCAGATGGCTTCACGGCGGTTGGCGCCGATGCACTGGATCATGACGGTGATCGCCTCAGTCGACAGGAGCTTTTGCAACAGCAGCAGCAGGAGCGTCTCCAGCAACGCAAGATGCTCGAACAAAAGATATTCCAGCTGTCTCGTCGAATGGACTATTTGGATCGTGCGCTCCACGAAAAGCAGGCGACGCATCTGGATCAGGTTCACAAGGAAATGGTACGCGAATTGATTGCACGTCGGCAGTCGGCAGCAACCTGCCGTCTGCGTCAGCTGCAGGAGCAGTTTGAGAGCGATCTTGCACGCCGTGCGCGGCTGGAGAGCATTTTTAGGGATCCGCTTTACCAGAAGGCTGTCGATCACATCAAAGAGGAGGCTCGGGCACGTGCACTGCGTGAGTGGAAGCCGCGTCAAGGCAACGGTTCTCCGAATCAACAGACGCCTATAGGCAATGTATCCGCAGAAGAAACCCCCGCAGAGCAGACACCTGGTCGCACAGCAGCAGCAGCAGCAGCAGCAGCAGCAGCAGAACAACAACGACAACAACCACGGAGCGACACAGGGTCCAATGGTGTGCCTGCTTCTGCGTACGAGGCAGCGGCGGAACATTCGCCGACAGCGACTGTCCCGTATCCCAAAC
>Ga0123519_10004036_pt1 | contig 23991 bp, 22 predicted proteins | sample YelNatPaOPRAMG02_FD_87396 | JGI IMG/M metagenome (GOLD analysis project Ga0123519, IMG submission 87396) | Hot spring microbial communities from Yellowstone National Park - Yellowstone National Park OP-RAMG-02 (version 2) | ecosystem: Environmental > Aquatic > Thermal springs > Hot (42-90C) ...
ATATCTATAAAGACCAGCGTTGCGCCGCCGATAACATCGCATGGCGCGCACCAAAGGAACCGGTCACACCGTGGCAGGCCGAGTGGGACGATTTGCTGGATGCCATACGGAAAAACAAGCCTTACAATGAGGCCAAACGTGCCGCGCTTTCAAATCTGGCCGACATCATGGGCCGCGCAGCGGCACATTCCGGCAAGCTCGTCACCTGGGAACAGGCCATGGCTTCAAACTTTTCATTCTGCCCGAATATAGATTCGCTGACTGACGACAGCCCGCCGCCGCTTCAGGCCGGAGCTGATGGCCGCTATCCCGTGCCCGTGCCGGGCAGGTGGAATGAACTTTGAGGATTTGCGCCTTGGCTAAATCTCGAGCGTTTTTTCAAACCTGGCCAGGTTTTTCGGGCGCGAGCCGTTGATCAACAGTACATCGGCCACGCGTACCTCGCCAATCTCAGGATACACCAGCCCGGGTTCAATCGTGATTACGTGGCCGTCGCAAAGAATATCGGCTGAATCCGGCCCGATATTTGGCAGTTCATGAAGTTCAAGGCCGATGCCGTGTCCGAGTTGGCGGCAAAATCCGCGGCATTGTCCGTTGCGCCGGAGCGTCTTGAAACCCTCCTTCGCAAAGACACCCGCCGCCGCCTGATGCGCCGCCGTCGCAGGCGTGCCTGCGGTTGCCTTTTCAACGGCGGCCGCTTCTGCGGCGATGACCGTGTTGAACATCCGCCGGACTTCTTCCCCTGCCCGGCCTTTTACGACGGTGCGGGCTAGCTCGCCGAAATAACCGGTTTTGATCGAACGTGGGAACAGGTCTATCAAAATTGGCTCGTTGGCCTTGAGCGTCAACTGCCCGTTTGAGTTGGGACTGCCGCCGCGGCGTCCTGCCATGACAACCGGATGGCAGACCACGCCCCCGGCCTGCATAATCGCAGTCTGCATTATCGCGCGCAGCCGCTCCACCGTCAGCGGCGTATGCCGGTATATCAAGCGCCGGCTCTTGTCCACGCGCGCGCCCTTCAACGCCAGAAGTCCTTCCGCAAGCCCGACTTCGGCCATCATAACCGCGGCGTTGATTTTCTTGACCTCATCGGCGGTCTTGAACTCGCGGCTGGGGAAAAACGGCTCCGTGCCAGCCTTCAATTTCAAGCCCATCCGGCGCAACTGCCGCGCAAGGCCATGCGGAAAATTGTACGGGACAACGATCTTTTTTATCCGGTGCTTGCGGAGAATTTCGCGAATTATTCCCGCCATGCCGGACAGGGAACCGCCGCTTTTTGCCAGACCCTTATTGAACCGGCTTAACGGCAGGATGCGGCAATGACGCGCATGCCGCCGCAGATTCGCCGCGCGCAAATCGTCAACCGCTATCAGATGCCGCCCGCCAAGCCTCAAGTATGCCATGGACTCAGGCACAGGCATGCCCACGGCATAAAGCATGTCGGGATCGCGTTCGCTGTCTCCAACGATCAATAAATTATCGCGATTCATTTGGGCCGGATGACAAGAGAATAAAAGGCCGGCTTTGGTGTAATGTCAAATAAGAACCGGATTTTTTTACAACGGCAGGGCGGGCGGCAGGAAATAGAGCCGGCCTGAACGCAACTTCGGCGGCGCAACGCCCAAATCCAATTTGATCGCAGGCGCCTCGGTCTTGCCGAAAAATCGCAGCACATTCAGCAAGTCAAACGGCACCTGGTACTCCACCAAATTTGCATTGCTGACCGCCGCCAGTGATTTGGCCCGATCCACTGCCTCCTCAAACACCCCAACCTCATCCACAAACCCAAGCTCATAAGCGCGCCTGCCGGTCAGTATCCTGCCGTCGGCGTATTCAACCCAGTTTGGAGAAAGCCTCCGCCCCTCGGCGCGATTGCGGCGGCTGGCCTCTTCGCGGCCCTGTTTGACAACGGTTTTGAACCGTTCAAACGCCTCATCCACCATCGCCTGCACCATCGCCCGCTCCTGCTCGTAAAGCTCGCGCTCTGCAGGCGTCATCTTTTCAAGGTCTTTTTCCCCGCTGAGCATGTCCTTGAACTTGCCGCTCTTGAACACTTCAGGGCGCACCCCGACCTTGTTCATCAGCCCGCGGTAATTGTAGCCGTGCATGATTACGCCGATGCTGCCGGTTATGGTAAGTTCATTGGCGGTTATCCAACGGCAGGCAGATGCCACATAATAGCCGCCACTGGCCGCAAGCGCCCCAAGATACGCCACCACGGGCTTGCCGGTTTCCTTTTGGAATTTGTCTATCTCACGGTAGATGTCATCGGAAGCCAGAACCTCGCCGCCGGGCGAGTCTATCTTCAACAAAACTGCTTTTATGCGGTCATCCTCCCCCGCCCGCTTCAGGCACGCCTTTACATACTCCGGCAACGAAGGCATGCTGCCATCACCATTCCCGAAGATAATGCCCTCGATCCGCAGCAAAAGTATTTTGTCACGGGCGTCGTTGTCTTCCACCACCGCTTCAACCAGCCGCGGCCCCGCGTGGCCGCCATGCATCGGCCCCCCAATCCCGACAAAGCTGTGCGCAAGCGGCAACAGGCCGGCAAAGAAAATTACGCCCAAGGCCACCAGCGCAACCACAACTGCAACCAGCCACCTGTGCCTGCGCTTCGGCGGCTCCGATGGCGGCGGCGGCTTCAACGGAGGCGGAATCTCCGGCCGCGGTGAATCGGCCGCCGGAGGCGGCAGCGGCGGAGGTGTTGGCGGTATCGCCGGCGTTTGTGCTTCGTTATCCATAATCGCCTGATAAGCTAATACAGCCGCCTTTCATCGGCAAGCGGCTAAATGCCCGTGGGAAGCTGCGCTTATTCGCTCCGGGCCGGCTCGCAGTTGAAATGTCAGCCTATCACAAGCGTGCCGACCTTTTCACCCATCACAACCCGCTTGAGATTGTTGTCGTCGAAAATGTTGAAAACGATGATCGGCATCTTGTTTTCCGCGCACAGTGAAAATGCCGCGCCATCCATCACCTTCAACCGTTTCTGGAGCGCCTCTTGGAAAGTTATCTGATCGTACCGCTTTGCATTTGGATTGAGCAGCGGGTCGCTGTCATACACCCCGTCCACCTTGGTTGCCTTCAGGATAACCTCAGCGCCGACTTCGTTTGCCCTCAAGGCCGCCGCCGTGTCGGTTGAGAAATACGGATTGCCGGTCCCGCCGGCGAAGATTACCACCCGCCCCTTCTCCAGATGGCGCACTGCCCGGCGCCTTATGAAAAGCTCCGCCACCTGCGAGACGGCGATTGCGCTCTGCACGCGCGTTGGCACCCCCTGCTTTTCCAGCGCGTCCTGCAACGCCAGCGCGTTGATGATTGTCGCCAGCATCCCCATGTAATCGCCGGTGGCGCGTTCTATTCCGCTGGCCTGCCCCTTTTGACCACGGAAAATGTTGCCCCCGCCGATTACTATCACCACCTCCACCCCAAGTTCGCGCACCTCCCGTATTTGCCGGGCCAGCTCCCGGATGTGTTCGGGGCAAATCCCCTCGCCATTCTGCCCGCCCATTGCCTCCCCGGACAGTTTCAACAAAATCCGCCTGTATTGGGGTTGTTTAGTTGTCTTTTTCATCAACGCCGGCTGCGTTTCTAACAGCCGGCCCCCGGCGAGTCAAGCCGCCGCAGGGGTTTAATCCGGCAAAAGTTCCTTCGATGCGCGGGTCAGTTCATTTCTCCGGTGTCATCGTAGCAGCGCATCAACCTGGCAACGATCTCGTCAATGTCGCTTTTGGTAATCAGGCCCTCATACACCGCCCGTACAATCGCCTCCGCGGCTTTTTCGGCTCGAATGTTCAACAGCTCATTTTCAAGCCGGTCAATCCGCTCGTACAACAGATCTATTTGCCAGTTGGTATCAACCTCCAAAATCTTCATCTCATCGTCATCAGGATAAAATTCATCCTCAGCTTCCCGCTCCAGTTCAGCCTGGAACATTGTCTCATCAAACGCTTCCTGAATCTCTTCCGGCGTGGCGTCGTCGTCGAGTGCAAGCAGTTTCAAAACCATCTTGCGGTAATCAGGTTCGTCGTTTTTGTGAAATCGTTTTGGGTTTATTTTGTTATTTTTCATGTTGATTAAATCTCCCATTGTGCAGCGTTTTTTTCAAATTCAATTTAAGACAGAAAAACGTAAAATATTTACATTGCCTGAATATCAGGAGAAGCGTAGCAGGATGGCCGGGTTCCACCCCGGCCATCCACGTAGCTGCCGCCGTGAGGCGGCAGAAATCATAATGGCTTAATTAGCGTTTAATGGACTGGATGGACAGGCACGGACAGGGGCGGACAGGGGCGGAGCCCCGATTGTCTTCGCTTACCGTCTCGACGATATGGTTGCTTGGTGCGCAGTGGCGCAAATACTTCTTTAGCCTAGGTTGATATGGTTTCGCCGACTTGGAAGCGGACGAAACGGCGCACTGTGATTTCGTCGCCGAGTTGTTTTGCGATTTGGGCGATGTGGTCGCGGACGGATTTTGCGGGGTCTTTGACAAAGCCCTGTTCGAGAAGGCAAACGGTCTGGAAATAGGCGTTGAGTTTGCCTTCAACGATTTTCGCAACGGCCTGGGGTGGCTTGTTTTTGAATTGTTCGGCGGCGATTTCCTTCTCTTTTTCGACGAGTTTGGGATCGATCTGGTCACGGGAGATTGCGACCGGATTGGCGGCGGCGATTTGAAGTGTGATGTCCTTGACGAGTTCCTTGAAGGAATCGTTGGACGGGGTGGTATCCTTGCCGCAACCGACTTCGACGAGGACGCCGATTTTGTCGCCGGTGTGGATGTAAGAGGCGACGAGGCCGTTGCCGGCGACGTCGAAGCGGCGATGCCTTGCTACGCGGATGTTCTCGCCGGTCTTGGCAACGAGGGCGGTTCGTTTGTCTTCAAAGTCGGCGTTGGGATTTGAAACGAGTGTTTTGGCGACTTCATTTGCGAAGGCGCGGAACTCCTCGTTTCGAGCCACGAAGTCTGTCTGGCAGTTGATTTCGACGATGATGCCGGTTTTGGAGTCAGGGGAGATGTACTTGGCGATGACGCCGTCACGGGCCTCTTTGAGGGCCTTGATATTGGCGGTGGCACGGCCTTTTTTGCGGAGGATTTCAACGGCCTTGTCGAGGTCGCCATTGGCTTCGGTGAGGGCTTTTTTGCAGTCCATCATGCCGGAGTTGGTCATGGCGCGGAGTTTGGCAACGAGTTCAGGAGTTATTTGAGCCATAGTTAAAGAATTAATTGTTGTTGGTTGTTGTGCATTTTGTGTCAGCGATTGCTGGAAAATGGCAAGCGGCAATGCCGCCGTTGCTATGAGGCCGAGTCCGGCGCCGCCGCAACTGGTGCGGCAGGCGGGATTTGGGCCGCGGGTGTTGAGTTCAAGGCTTCAGCCATTTCCGGGCTGGCGGCGGCGGCTTCATCGGTCTTTTTGGAGCGGCCATATTTGGCATGGTGCTCGGCGCGACCGGTGGAGATTGCCTGTACGACGGTTGCAAGGATAAGCCGGACAGAGCGGATGGCGTCATCGTTGCCGGCGATTGGATAGGTGATGGGTTCGGGGTCGCAGTTGGTGTCAACGATGGCAACGATGGGGATGTTGAGGCGGCAGGCCTCGGCGACGGCGTTGTGTTCGCGGCGCACGTCCACGATGAAGAGCGCGCCGGGCAGTTTGTCCATGTTACGGATGCCGTCGAGGTATTTGAAGAGGCGTGCGTGTTCGCGCCGGAGTCTGGCGCCCTCCTGTTTGCCGAAGGTGTCGATGGTGTTTTCGGCCATCATTTTTTCGATGTGATTGAGGCGCGCGATGGAGTTGCGGATTGTTTTGAAATTGGTGAGTGTGCCGCCGAGCCAGCGTTCAGTGACAAAGAACTGGCCGCAGGCTTTGGCGGATTCTTTGACGGCTTCCTGGGCTTGCTTTTTGGTGCCCACAAACAGCACGGAGTCGCCGTTGGCGGCCAGCTTGCTGAGAAATTCGCAGGCGGCATCGAGCTGTGCCAGGGTCTTGCTGAGGTCAATAATATGGATGTCGTTTCGGGAGTCGAAGATGAAAGGCTTCATCTTCGGGTTCCAACGGCGTGTTTGATGGCCGAAGTGAACACCCGCTTCAAGCAGTTCTTTGATTCCAATACCTATCATTTGCGTTATTCCGATTTGTTACAAGCCTTCCGGTTGCAGCCGTCGGGCCATCCCGCGGAATCCGGGATTTATGTCCGATGTTGTTGTGGCCGCCGCGCCTCCACAGGAGCGGACTTTTACAGGCCGTTACTTTCTTCCATTGCGCGGATGGCGCAATAGAAGTCGGGAGTTTAGCAGAATTTGGGAGGAGCGCAATAGGAAATTTGAGATTTGAGATTTGAGATTTGAGATTTGAGATTTGAGATTTGAGATTTGAGATTTGAGATTTGAGAACGGGTTAGAAGTGCATTCTGGCGGCTTTGAGCAAAAGGATGATGCGGATTCCAAGGACGGCGGCGATAAGCAGGAGCAGCAGGCCGGAGAGCCGTTCCATGCGGAGGAGAGTTTGGTCGGAGAACCTGCCTTTGCCGCGTGATATGGCAAAGGCAAGCGGGAAGAACCAGAGGAGGCATCCAACCGCGACACCTGCGACACAGGAGATTTTTTCGTGCCAGTTGTCCTGAACCCATTCATGGGCGGTGAAGCTTGCCGAAAGGGCGATCCACATGAGCAGCACGCCCGGATTGGCAAGGACCTGGATGAAGCCGTCGGCAAATGCGGAGTGGAGGTGGAGTTTTTGTTCGAGTTTGTCGGCGCTGGGGTTGAATTGCTGGATGGTTGTGGTGCGCAGGTATTTGATGCCGAGGAAGAGCATGAGCAGAAAGCTGCCCAGCTCCATGATTGCCTTTAGATTTGGTTCAGCGAACAGCGAAGCGAAGCCTGCAAAGGCGACTGCGCAGTAGATTGCTTCCATGGCGGTTGAGCCGAGGCCGATGAACAGGCCGTGGTAGAAGCCCTGGCGCGCGCCTTGATTGATGATGGCGACATTGACCGGGCCGGGGACAAATGAGGCCAGAAAACCGCTCAGCAGACCGACAGCGAAAGCAACCAGGATGTGTGGTGGGGTTGGCAAAAGGCCTGTCATAGTCGGTTGTCAGGACCGGGTCTCCTCGTCAGGCTCTTCTTCTTCCTCGATGTTTTCGCGGGTTTGGCGCGGCAGGTATGGGCGGATGAATCCGTATAAAAGGTATGCGGTGAAGAGCACAGGCAGGATGAAGTAGAGGATTTTTTCCTGCAGAACAACGATGCTGCCGATGAACAGGACTGCGACAACAAGTTTTGTGAATGGGCTGCGTGTGCGCAAATCGAGTGTTTTGAATGAGGGATAGCGGACTTCGCTGACCATCATCCATGAGAGGAAAAGAAGGATGCCCGGCAGCAGGAAGCGCCACGGACTGTTGCGCACGAGTGTATCGTCCACCCATAGCATGAAGAGGGTGAGTGAGGCGACAAGACCTGCCGCGGCGGGGATTGGGAAACCGACGAAATCCTTGCCGCCGCCCTGGTTGAGTATGGAAAGGCAGTTGAAACGGGCCAGCCGCAGTGCGCCACAGACGAGGTAAACGGAGGCGATAAACCAGCCAATGCTGCGGTTGTCGGCGAAGACATCTTTGAGGACGATGTTGTGGACGAGGAATGCCGGGGCCACGCCGAAAGAGATGAGGTCTGCGAGTGAGTCGAATTCACGGCCGAATGGGCTTTCGGAACCGCCCCAGCGGGCGAGCCGGCCATCCAGCAGGTCGAAAATGCAGGCCAGAAGGATGAAAGCAAGGGCGACGCGGATCGTGTGTGGATAGGAGGTTCTGGAGGGGTCGGCCTCGACGATTTTTGTAAGGGCGACAAAGCCGCAGAAGAGGTTGCCGGCGGTCATCAAGTTTGGCAGGAAGTAGATGCGGAGGGCTGGCTTTTGTGCCGCGGAGCTGTTCGCCGGTTTGTCCTGGGATGGGTTGTTCATGGCGACATGTCAACAGGCGGTTCAGGAGCGTCTGGCGATGATGGTTGTGCCACCGACGGCCTTGTCACCCAGTTTAACGGCCACCTGCCAGTTGAGTGGCAGGTAGATGTCACAGCGCGAGCCGAATTGAATGATGCTGATGCGTTCGCCGCGGGCGACGGTATCGCCATCCTTGACCCAGGGGATGATGCGGCGTGCAAGCACACCGGCGACAAGGCGCAGCGCGATTTTTTCGCCCGGTTTTTCGGCTGATTCAAGGCCGATGAACACGTTTTCGTTGTAGCGGCTGCAATCGGTGCGCATTGCAGCGAGGTATTTGCCCGGCGTGTGGCGGACAATGGCGATTTTGCCCGCCACCGGGGCGTATTGAACATGGACATCCAGTGGAGATAGAAACATGGAAACGCGGCGGCATTTACCCTGAAGGAACTCCGGCTCGTCAGTTTCTTCGATGACATCAATTTTTCCGTGTGCGGGCGAGATGATGACATCCTTGTCGGCGGGCACGTTTGGCGTCGGGTCGCGGAAGAAGTAAAAGACAAAGGCGGCAAAAATGAACCATAAGGCAAATAGAAATGCGCTGGCCCATGCGATGAATTCGCTGAGATAGCGGGCGATGATGCCGATTGCGTAGATGCCAATCAGCAGCAGCAGCGACCAGATGACCAGTTTCAAGGCGGCCTTGAACGCCTTGCCAGAATGTTTCATGTGTCCAAGACTAATGGGTTTGTCCGGATGTTCAAGGCTGAAAAATTACAGGGGATGCTTTTAGCGGTGAAAATGGTTTTAATTGTTAATGTTTTGGTAATGTTTGATGTGCGAAAAACGGCGGCATGAAAACGAAAAAGGAAAAAATTGAACGGCAAAATCGGAATATTTTTGCGAGTGCATCAAGCAGGCTGTCAACACTGGTTGCGGGGATGGCGTGCGCGGGGTTGATGTTGCAACCTGCCGCTTGGAGCGGGACTGGCACGGAAACACTGGAGAATGTCGCCGGGCCTATTGTGATTTTGAAAGTGGCGGACTTGCATGTCACCGGTGCGGACAGCATGGCAGAGTTCAAGGAAGTGATAGCGTTTGCGAATGCGGCGATTCATCCGACGCTGACATTTATAGCCGGGGACACGCCGCACAACGGCGCGCTGGCCGAATACGAGGCATACAAACAGGTGCGGGACACATTAAAGGGGCCGGTGTTTGATGTTGCCGGGGATCATGAGGCCAAAGGCGGCGGGCTTGAACATTACCGAAAGGTATTGGGCGAGCCGACTTATTCATTTGCGCTTGGAAAGGAATGGCAGGTGGTTGGGCTTAACTCGGCGGCGATTGACGATGCCCAGATTGAGTGGGCGCGAAAGGAGCTGGAGGCGGCCAGAGGCAGGAAGCGGGCCGGGATAATTTTCATTCATCACAACTTTGCCGGTCTGAAGGACAAGACAGTGCAGGAGAAGCTCAACCGGCTGGTGAGTGAAGGCGGAGTGAAGCTGGTGCTGGCGAGACATACTCATAACAATAGTGTCATCAATGACGGGGCGAGTGTGCAAATTACAACCACATCCATCAAAGAACCGAGGGGCAGCAGTCCCAGGGGCTATGCAATCATCACGCTGGATGAAGGCCGCGCGGCGTGGCATTTCGTCCCGCTGGGGCAGCGTCCGGTGGTGGCGGTTTGCAATCCGGTTGACAAACTAATGGTAACCGGGCCGGAAGGTGTGGTAAGCGGCAAGTGCGAGTTGCGGGTAAAGGTTTTTGATTCCGGAGCGGTGCAAAAGGTGACTGCGAGTGTGGACGGCGGGTCGGCAATTGAATTGAGCCGTGGGAAAGATGGGCTGTGGAGCGGCCAGTGGGATTCGACTGACGCGCCGGATGGGGAGCATAAACTAAAGGTGGAGGCGATTGGGGCGGATGGCAAAACCGGAGTTGAGGAGCTTGCATTTATTGTTTCAAAGACGCGGCAGTATGTGGCTGCGCCGGCGACAATTAGCGACGCGAAAGCCGGTGGCGGCAAGGGGCCGAAGGCAGGCGGGCCGCCCGATGGCGGGCAAAAGGGCAAAGGCAAGAAACAGCCGGTCAATGCAAGCGAATTGCCTGCGGCGGTAAAGGCGGCGCTTGAGAAGCGCGCCGGCAAGGTGGAGTTCAGCAAGCTGGAAAAGGAGAAGAAGGGCGAGCAGGAGATTTACACGGCCAAATGGGGCGCACAAGGCGGGGACCATGAGGTGAAGCTGGACGCTGCCGGTGTGTTGGTGGAGGAGAGGGAGATGGTGGCATTTGAGTCTCTGCCGGCCAAGGTGCGTGATGCAGTGCAAAAGCGGCAGGCGGATGCAAAGACGTTCGAGTGCAAAAAAATCGCATCATACTCCGGGGACAAGGCGACGGTGGTTTACGAAGTGCGGGCGCAGGGTGAAGGCGGCAAGCAACCGCCGTTGCGAGTCGGCCCGGATGGCGAATTGATGGAAGGTCCGAAGGGCAAGGCGAAATAGTCCAGGCCATGATGGGTTTCAAAAATTGTCATGAAAAAGGCAATAATTCTTGTGGTTGCATCATGTGGGGTTGGATTTTATGCGGGATACCTTGTGGTGGGCAACCAACTGTTGAAGGAACACAAGGCGGAGATGGCGAAGCTGCAGGCTGCGTGGGAGGCCGAGAAGGCGTCGCTGGAGGGGCGGCTGTCGCGGTTGTCGGCGCAGGCGGCACGCGCAGCAGGTGGCAGTGAGCCGCGTACTGCCGCAACACCGGCGACGGCATCTGAAAAACCCGTTGTTGTGGCGATGGCGGCGGGCATGCAGTCGCCTGATGAAATTCTAACCCGGCTGAAAGCGCTGCAGTTGCAGGGCGCAACGCCGCAAAGCAAGCGGGAGATGATTCGATTGCTGGATGATTTGGTGAGAAGCGGAGCGGCGGCGCTGCCTGCGATTGCAAATTTTCTGGCGAGCAACAGTGATATTGGCGTGGCGCCCCAGGGAAAAGGCAAGGGCGGCCCCGGCGGGCAGTTCAGAGGGTCGCTGCGGTCGGAGTTGTTCAAAGTGGTGCAGGAAATCGGCGGTGAACAGGCCGAGCAATTGTTGGCCGGCCAGTTGCGCGGCGCCACAAGCCGGGATGAACTGGTGGCGCTTGCGGAATCTCTCGAGGCGATGGCGCCGGGCAAATACAGGGAGGCGGCAATAGCGTCGGCGCAGGCGATGTTGAACAGCATGGCTGGAACTGATGCGCAGGGAAAAGGGGCCAAGCAACTGTATGACATTTTGGCGATGTACGGCGACAAATCATACGTTGAACAGGCCATGGGGCAACTGGTGCAGGCAGGCGGCAGGCTGAACAAGGATGCACTGGATTATTTGCAGACAGTGCTGGGGCATGAAAGCCTGCCGCTATTGCAACAATTGATGCAGAATCCGCAAATCACGGACGCAAAATCAAGGGAGGAAGTGGTGAAAATGTCGGCTGGCCTTGCGGGAACAAGCCAGGAGGCAAACAGATTCTGGTTTGATTTGGTGAGCAACCCGAATTTGGACGCACAAGCCCGCCAGAAGGCGATAGCAGAATTGGACAAGCGTGGATTTCAGAACAAGAACGAGCCGACGCCTGCTGATTTGCAGCTTGCGCAGGCACGGTTGCAATTGTTGGACGGTTTGCGCAATCAATTGCAGGATGCCGGGCTTGTGCAGGCGCTGGACCAGGCAAGGGCAAGGCTGGCGGTTATGATTGATCCAAGTTTGCGCCCGGCGCTGCAGCCGACGCCAAAGGGAAAGAAAGTCAACTAGCCAGCCGTGTCAGGGTTGTTGAAATTGAAATCAGAAGGCGGCAAAAAAACGTGGCGCGGCTGCAGGCCGTGCGGAGCGGGCGGTTGAATTGCAGCGTGACAATTTGCGTGGCGTTTCTTTATAGATTGTGACCGGGATGAAGGTTCTGGTTGTTGAAGATGCGCGGCATCTGCGGCAGGCCATCGTCAGCGGGCTGCGGCGCGCCGGTTACGCTGTGGACGGGGCTGGTGACGGCGCGGAGGGGCTGTGGTTTGCGGAGTCAAACGATTACGATGTGGTGGTGCTGGACATAATGTTGCCGGAGATGGACGGGCTGACGGTGCTGCGGCGGCTGCGCGAAAAAGGCAACCGGACGCACGTGCTGTTGTTGACCGCGAAGGACGCGGTGGAGGACAGGGTGCGCGGGCTTCAAGCCGGGGCCGATGATTACCTTGTGAAGCCATTTGCATTTGCGGAGCTTCTGGCGCGGATTCAAGCCTTGTGCCGGCGGCGATACGGGCAGAAGTCGCCGTTGATCAGCGTGGGCGATCTGGAAATAGACACGGCATCGAAGATGGTGCGGCGTGCCGGAGCGCCGATAGAGCTCAAGCCGCGGGAGTATGCGTTGTTGGAATATCTTGCGCTGAGGCAGGGCGAGGTGGTATCCCGCAGCGAGATTGAGGCGCATTTGTATGATGAGCAGGCTGATCCGATGAGCAACGTGGTTGACTCGGCAATATGCACGTTGAGGCGCAAGCTCGGGACGCCGCCGATCATCCATACAAGACACGGTCACGGGTACGTATTGTCAGCAGACGCGACATGAACTCGATTCGACGCCTTTTGACCAGCAGGCTGCTGCTTGCGTTTACGTTGATTTTGGGCATCGCCGGAGTTGCGATTTATCTTCTGGCGCGGCTGGGCCTTTACCGTGAACTCGATGCGCAATTGAAATTCAAGGCGCTGGCGATGGCGGCATTGACCAAGCCCGGCCGTGATTATGTTGATTTGGAATTTCCTGAGCGAATCGCCTCGGTCGCAGGCGGGGAGGGCGTGCCTGAGTACTTTCAACTTTTTGACGCGCAGACAAACATTTTGGCGCAGTCGCCGGGCTTGAGTAATTTTGTTTTTCAGCCGCAGTTTGGGGTTCTTGAGAATCCGGCATTTTGGAATTTGAGACTGCCGGATGGCAGCCACGGGCGGGCGGTGGGGGTTGAGTTTGTGGCAAAGCCGCCGGCGCCAAAGCCCAAACCCAGGCCAAAGGACAAGGAGAAGGAGGCAAAGCCGCCGCCGCCTGAACCAGTGCCGGTGAGGCTTGTGATTGCCTGCAGCAGCGAGAAGGTCAACGAACAGTTGCAAAGGTTGCTGTGGATTTTGGCAATAGCCGGCAGCGGGTCGGTTGCGGCCACATTAATTTTGGTGCCGCGGCTTTTGCGGCGGGGGCTTGAGCCGCTTCAGAAACTTGGTGAGCAGGCCGGCGGGATCAGCGCGGCGAGCCTGCAAGTTCGTTTCCCTACCGAGCGGTTGCCGGAAGAGTTAAGGCCGATTGTCAGCCGGCTGAATGAATTGCTGGCGCGGTTGGAGAGTTCATTTGAGCGCGAGCGCCGGTTCAGCGCTGATCTGGCTCATGAACTGCGTACGCCCATTGCCAGTTTGCGCGCGACGGCGGATGTTGCGCTGCAGTGGCCGGAGCAGGGCGGACGGGAGTCGTGGGAAGCGGTGCATGAACTGGCGGTGCAGATGGAGGCAATGTCAGAGCAACTTTTGGCCATGACGCGCGCCGAACAGAGTGACTGGACGATTCAGCGCCAGCCTGTTTGTTTGAAGCCGTTGTTCAATTCGGTGTGGCAACAGTTGCGGGTGACGGCGGAAGGAAGGCGGATTTCATTGGCGCTGGACATGCCGGAGGATGCGTCGCTGGATACTGACGTAAAATTGTTGCGCGCGATAATATCGAATCTGCTGGGAAATTCGGTTGAGTACGCCCCCGCCGGCAGCCGGATAGAGGTCGGTTTCCATGCCGTGGACGGAGGCTTTGAGCTGCGGATAGCAAATCCATCGAACAACCTGAAACCGGAGGACGTGCCGAAACTGTTTGATCGTTTCTGGCGCAAAGACCAGGCGCGCACGGCTTCGGGACATTTGGGGCTTGGGCTTTCGATCTGCAAGTCGTTTGCAAACCTGCTTGGTTACGAGTTGGGCGCGACGCTTTCCGGCTCAAACATTCTTGTGATGAGCCTGCGCGGCCGTTTTTCAAATGCGGCTTGAGGCCGTTGTTTGCATCTTTTCAGTCAGCCGTGCCTTCCGGCGGCTGTTTTGTGGGCGGATTCATTTTTGCGATCAGCCGCTGGTTAAGCTCTTCGGCTGCGTTGTAGCCTATGGAGCGAAGTTTTGTCTGGAAGGCGGCCACTTCAACCAACCGCGCAAGGTCACGGCCCGGACGTACCGGGATTGTGATATGCGGGATTTTCACGCCGAGAATTGTTGTGTAATTTTCTTCCATGCCGAGGCGGTCAATGTCCTGAACCTTTTCCCACGGAACGAGCGAGACAACAAGGTCGAGGCGTTTTTCAGAGCGGATGCTTTTCACACCGAACATGGCCTGGACGTTGATGATGCCGATGCCGCGGACCTCCATGTGGTTGCGGGCCAGATCAGCGCTTTTGCCGACGACTTCCTGTCCGTCAACGAGGGTTACGCGGGTGACATCGTCGGCCACGAGGCTGTAGCCGCGCTCGATGAGCGCCAGCACGCACTCGCTTTTGCCGATGCCGCTTTCGCCGCGAATCAAGACGCCGACGCCGAGGATGTCAACCATGCTGCCCAGCTCGGTGCCGCGCGGGGCGAACAGCGCTTCAAGCGCAAGAGTGGCCTTTTGGATGAAACGAAAGGTGGCCATCGGACATTTGAAGACCGGCACGGCATGTTCATTGGCAAGCTCGATGAACCGCTTTGGCGGGGTCAGGCCGCGCGAGATGACCACGCAGGGGATTTTGAACTCGAAAAAGTTTTTGAACGTGGTTTCCTGCTTTTCGGGCGTGAGCGACCGCAAGAAATAAACTTCTGCATTGCCGATGACCTGCACGCGTTTGTAGGCGAAGTATTTGGTGAAACCGGCAAGGGCAAGTCCGGGGCGGTTGACCGTCGGCTCGCGGATGACTTGCGACAGGCCGGCTTGTCCGGCTATGAGGCGAAGTTCGAGCTTCTCCGCGTATTCATCGAAGAACCGCTTAACGGTGATTGTTTCATGGTTCATGATTCAAAATTATCGGATATGCGGCGTAAAATCAAAGGTTAAACTCCGGTCCAAGATAAATCTCGCGCGCCTTCGGGTCGTTTATGAGAAATTCGGCGTTGCCTTCGCAAACCACCTTTCCCTTGTGGATAAGATAGGCGCGATCCACGAGCTTGAGTGTTTCGCGGACGTTGTGGTCGGTAATCAGAATTGCGAGGCCGCGCTCCTTGAGGCGGCGGACGATTTTCTGAACTTCATAGACGGCGATTGGATCAATGCCCGCAAACGGCTCGTCCAGCAGGAGGAGTTTCGGGCTGGTGACAAGCGCCCTTGTGATTTCGAGGCGGCGCTGCTCGCCGCCGCTGAGCGTATAGGCCATGTTTTTGGCAAGCGGTGTCAGATCAAGTTCCTCCAATAGATATTGGAGACGCATTTTGCGTTCGGCGCGGCTGATATCCAGCGTTTCCAGAATCGCCAGAATGTTCTCCTCGACTGTAAGCCGCCTGAAGATGGATGGTTCCTGTGTAAGATATGCCATGCCGAGGCGCGCGCGTTGATGCATCGGCAGGCTGGTGATGTCACGTCCATTGAACTGCACCGAGCCTGAGTCAGGCCGGATGATGCCTACAACGAGATTGAACGTGGTTGTCTTGCCGGCGCCGTTTGGGCCAAGCAGTCCTACGATCTCGCCCTGATTGACGAAGATTGACACGCCGTCAACCACGCGCCGTTTCCGAAAGGATTTGACCAAATCTTTTGTTGTGATGATGGGCATGTGGTGCGCGGGGAATTGGTTCAACGCGGCTTTGTCGCCCGTGAAGAGCCTTGCGGCGTGGCGGCGTTTATTACAACCAGCCGGAATGGCCCGTTTCCGCGGAATTGGTTGGAGGCGCGATTCCAATGGAGTGCTTCGGCATTTTCAACCTTTATGCGCTGCGGCGGGCGGTTGCTTGCGCCGGTTTTTGATTCGACATAGTCAAGCCACGGCTGGCCCTGGAGCTGGACTTGTGCCGAGGCGTTGTCAAAAACCATTCGATGCCCTGCGGCGCGGCTTGAGCCTTGTTCGAGAAGCACGTGCCGCTCGGCTTCCATGCGCTGGACCTGGTTTGAGTTGTTGAAGGCAAGCCGGGCTGATTCGCAATACAACCGGGCCGGCGGCCCGGAAGTCGAGGCCGGCTGGTGGATGATGACATTCTGTTCGGCTTCGGCGTTTTCGAGGCGGTTGGGTGCTGCAAGATTTGCGGTCAAAAGCCCGCTGGTAATCTGCCATAACAAATCGGCGCCGTTGGTGCTGACTTGCACGAGGCGCACGTCCTTTGCGGCCTGTACGTTGCGAATTACATCGCTGGCCTGTGGGTCTGTTATCAATACAAGGCGGCCTGCCTCAAGCCGCCACAGTGGCTCCTGCGTTTTTCCTGAAGCCGGAGTTTGTGCCAGCTTGATATCCTGTTCGGCGATAATTTTTTCGAGTCTGGGCGCGCTTTCGCCGGGTTGCATGAGCAATTCCAGCCGGGCACAGGCCAGCTCCCAGCCGGGCTGTCCGGGCGGGACCTGGGCGGGGGAGACGAGGACATTTTTTTCCGCGATCATGCGCTGGAGCCGGCGGTTTTGGCCGGCGGTGTGCAAAACCAGATCGTCGCAGGCAAGTTTCCATTGCGGATCGCGCATGCGCACCGGCCCGCGGAAGCGGGCGATGCCTTCCTTGAAATCGTACTCCTCGGATTCAATCTCAATTGCGGAGCGTTCAGCGGGCTGTGGGGCGTTTGGCGGGCCGGCGGCGCGCCAGAGTTTGAACCGGGCCTTGCCTTCGGCCTGGAATTCATTGAGTTGACGGGAGAAGGCAATTTTGGCGGCAGAGCCTTCGGCCTGAGGAGTCTTCCACGAAGCCTGGCCTGTCAACAGCAGCACGCCATTGGAGCCTGTGCCGGTATAGGTGGCGGCATCGGCGGTGGCGCGGACGTCGCCGCGCAAGATGACAACCTGTTGTTCGGCATTGATGAGGGCCTGCGGCCTGTTGGTTTGTGGAAGCAGGGCGGTGAGTGTGCCTGCGAAAATTTCGATGATTTCATTTGTGGCGGCAGGAGCGGGTGCGCGGGATGGCCCGCGGGTCTGTGGCTGCAATTTGGTGTAGGTGTTGCCTTCGGCGCGGAAGCGGTTTGCACGCCGTTCGTAGATGAGCAAATCACCCTTGCCCTCGGCCTCGGCGGTGGTCCAGACGGCCTGCCCGGTCATTTCGACAACTTCGTTGGTGACACGGTAAACAGCCTTGCCTGCCCTCGCCATGTTGGGCCCTTGTTCGAGGATGACATCCTGTTCAGCCTGGAGATATTGCAGACCTTTTCCGCGCTCGAGCAGCGCCTGGAGCAATTCGCACTTCAATGTAAGGGGCGCGTTTGTATCGCCGGGCTTGAGCAGTTCGCGCGCCCGCACATTGCCCATGAAAAGAGCGTCGGTTTTTTTGACATCGAAATCGAACCTGTCGGACTCGATTTGCACATCGTTGCGGGCCAGTCCGGCCGGCAGGTTGGTGCGGCCGGGGCCGCCGCCATGGACGATCAGGCGCACCGCATTTGAGAGGTAAAGTTTTTGCTCCGCGGGTCTCCATTCGAAGCCCGTGCCGGAGAGCGTGAACTGTCCGGTGGTTGAGCGCGCTGCAAGCGCGTTTGTTGAGCGGGCGCGTTTTGTTGCCTTGTCATAAAAACACTCAGGCGATTCTACGATCCACGTCACTTGTTCGGAATCATCGTAGCTTTCGATGCGCAGCCGGCTCACCTGCCATGTGTCACCGCCGATGCTGCGGGCTTCATCCCCCGTGAGCATGGATTTCTTGCGATTGGTGGCCTCGTCGAATTCAAATATGGTGAAGCCGCCCTTTACCACGCCGCCTGCAATTTGTGCGCGCACCGAAAATGCGGCCAGTGACAGGCAGCCGGCCAGCAGGCATTGAAACAGCCGGCGGAGGCAGGCGCGCGCCGGAAACGCAGGGCTTTCATCGGCCCGCATCAATTTTGCAATGCTCATTGGGAATAGTGATTGATGATGTCGCTCCATTTGTTTTGGGCTTTGAGTATCAATTCGATTACCTCACGGACGGCGCCGCGTCCGCCTCTGGCGCGCGTGACATAATGTGCGAGCTTGCGCACCTGTGGATGCGCATCCGGCACGCAAACCGCAACGCCGGCGCGCGATAATGCTCCGAGGTCAGCCACATCGTCACCAATGTAACAGACATTGCTCCACGCACAACCGGTTTGATGCAGAATATTCTCTATCGCGTTGACTTTGCTTTCGTCGTCCTGGCTGAGAAATTCGATTTGCAATTCCGCCGCCCGGCGTGCAGTGGCCGGGGATGGGCGTGCGGAAATCCAGCCTGTCTTGATGCCGGCGTTGCGGAGCAATTTGACACCGAGGCCATCGAAAACATGGAACCGCTTGTACTCATCGCTGCTGCCAAAATACACCGAGCCATCGGTCAACACGCCGTCAACGTCGCACAACAACAGGCGCACCTGTTTCAACTTTCGGGTTAATTGTTGTTTGTTCAACATGCTGTGAATCCGTCCATGTTCAAGCTGCGCCTGATACTGCGCGCTTAATCCGGGCAAGGCTTTGCAACACGGATTTCATTTCGGAAAGCCGGATCATGTTTGGGCCGTCGCTGAGGGCCTTCTCCGGCTGCGGATGTGTTTCGATGAACACACCGTCGGCCCCTGCCGCAACCGCAGCCCGCGCCAGAATCGGCGCAAACTCGCGCTGGCCTGAGGATTTGTCGCCGCCGCCGCCGGGCAATTGCACCGAATGCGTCGCGTCGAAAACAACCGGCCAGCCGCTTTGTTTCATGATTGGAATGGAGCGCATGTCGGCAACCAGATTGTTGTAGCCGAATGTTGTGCCGCGCTCGGTCAAAAGCAGCCGGCACCCGCCGGCTTCGCGGGCTTTTTGCGCAACCTGGAGCATTTCCGCTGGCGACAAAAACTGGCCTTTCTTCAAGTTCACGATGCGGCCGGTTCGCGCCGCGGCAACTACAAGATCGGTCTGACGGCATAGAAACGCCGGTATTTGCAATATGTCCACCACTTCAGCCGCGGCCAGCGCCTGCTGCTCGGTGTGGACATCGGTAAGCACCGGCACGCCGTATTTTTGGCGGACTTTTGCGAGAACGGCCAGACCCGCCTGAAGGCCCGGCCCGCGGAAGGAGTGTGCGCTGGTGCGGTTGGCCTTGTCGTAGCTGGCCTTGAAGACGAAAGGGAGTTTCAGTTCGCGGCAGATTTGCAGCAGACTGGCGGCCACTTTCAAACAAAGCGCCTCGCTCTCAATCACGCAGGGACCGGCTATTACAAAAATCCGGTCTTTTGCGTTCAACAGGCGCCATAATTGATCGGCAGACGGCAACACGCCCCTTTTCTACCAATCCCGGCCGGGAATGTAAATCACACTGATGGCCACAAAAGGGTTGTAACCGTTTTCATGTTGCAACCGTCTGGATTGAAAGAACGAGGTGCCGTGGGAACGGCATTGCTTTCGCGGCTTGGGGCGGAGACGCGAATGAAAACAAACGCCCGGAAAGAAACGAGACCCATGAAAAATCATATTGGACTAATCGGCAGGACAGCGCTCATTGCCGGGCTGGCGTTTTGCCTTGCGGCAGTGTCGGCAAACGCGCAGGCGCCGGGCGGCGGCCCGGGAGGCCGCGGCGGATTCGGAGTGCTTGACGATTCGCAGCGGAACGCATACCGGGAAGCTCTGCAAAAACAGAGCGATGAGATGCAGAAGCTGTCGGAAAAACTGCAGGCGGCCCAAAAGGAGTTGCTGAAGGCCGTCATGGCGGAGAAATACGACGAAAAAGCGGTCAAGGAGAAGGCGGAAGCGGTTGCCAAAATCCAGACCGACATTTCGTTGCTCCGTTGCAAGGCGTTTGCGAGCATAGTGCCGACACTCAAGCAGGAGCAGAAAGACCAGCTCCTTGAGTCGCGCTTTGCCCCCATGATGTTGCTGGGTGGTTTCGGCGGCGGCTTTGGCGGCCCCGGCGCTCCAGGTGGTCGTGGCGGCGGCCCGAATCGCTAATAGCAGGGCGCACAATTCATGGCAGACCGTCAGGTCTGCCGGCAGTGAGGCAGATTCCAATCCTGCAGAAAAGTGCTGCGGGTAGCAGCAATGGTTGGCAATCATCGGCAGGATGGAAGTCTGCCTCAATGTTTTTGGATGCTGTTGTCAGGCTGAAAATAATTCTTGCCATCGCATGGCCGGAGCGGGAAAAGGAGCCATGCAAAAAAACTCGGCATTATCCCGACGTGATTTCGTTCGCGCCACCATTGCCGCCGGCGCGACGATAAGTGTCCCAAATTTGATTGGCGCCGAAGCCAAAGGCACCGGTAAAACATTCAAGATCGGCCTGATTGGATGCGGCGGCCGCGGGCGCGGGGCTGTTGCGGACGCGCTGGAGGCCGGGAAAATCCTGGGCTTCAATGTGCAGGTTGCGGCGCTGGCCGACTACTTTGAGGAACGCGCCATAAGGGCTGGTGAGATGTTCAAGGTGCCGCCCCAGCGCTGTTTCGGAGGCGCGACGGCGTATCAGGCGTTGTTGGAGACGGATGTGGAAATAGTGTTGATAGTGGCCGCGCCACTGTTCCGTCCATTGCAACTGGAGGCGGCAATCAAGAAGGGCAAGCATGCTTTCATAGAAAAACCGGTTGCAGTTGACCCGCCTGGATGCCGTAGAGTGATTGCCGCCGGAGAAGAAGCCAAACGCAAGGGGCTGGCCATTGTGGCAGGCACGGAAATGCGGCATGATTGGAATTTCCGCAAGACGCATCAGGCGGTTGCCCTGGAGGGCGCGTTGGGCCGATTGTACGCCGGCAGGGTTTCATTTTGCATCGGGCACATGTTTTCATCGAAGCCAATCGAGCCAAAAAACGGCGATGATCTGGTGAGGACATGGCAGAATTGGATTGCGTTGTCAGGCGACCACATTGTTGAGCAACATGTTCACAACATAGATGTGGCCAACTGGTTCTGCGGCAAACCGCCATTGAGCGCTGTTGGATTTGGCGGGCGCGCGCAACGGCAGGCCGGCGACATGTACGATTTCTTCAGCGTTGATTATGACTACGGGGACGGTGTGCATATCCATTCGATGTGCCGGCAGATAAGCGGGTGCTACAACTGGACGGGACATGATTTCGTCTATGAAAAAGGCCGCACCAACGGCAGCAATTATCCCAACCCGAAAACCTCGCCAATACCTGCGGACCTGCCGCAAGGCCCGTCGAGCCATCATCAAGAGCAAATTGACACGCTCTATTACGCCAATCGCGGCGAGCCGCATGATGAAGCCCGGGCCGTGGCCGAATCCACGGCAACTGCCATCATGGGGCGAATTTCAGCCTACACCGGCCAGCAGGTTTTCTGGGACGACATCATGGGCAACCCGAACAAAAAGCCGGAGTTGTACAATTTGACTTTGAAGCCCACTGCCGAGGATTTTGAGAAGGGGACGGTGGAGGTACCGAAAGAGAATGTGGTGCCAGTTCCGGGCCGGCGGTGAAAGCCCCGGCCTTTCTAATGGGTTGGCAGTTTGAGCTGCGCCAAATCATCCGCCGCAATTCAGCCCAACAGTTGTTTCAAAGTCTGTGCATTGCGAAATGCGCAACCTTGAAAGTCATTGTTGAAATACGCCCATACTTCTGTTGCACCGATTCGTTTGATTTTTTCGGCCCATGTTTCAAGCTCGGTTTGGGAATAATCATGCCGATACCATTGGCTTGCGCCGTGGAAACGGATATAAATCACGCCACCGGTTGCAACAAGGTCATCTGGCAGCCGTGGCGCGCTGACAGAGCAGAAAACAATGCCCGCCTTCTCGAAAGCGTCAAAAACATCTTTATTCCACCAACTGCGATGCCGGAACTCGACGGCGTTGCGCCGGTGTGGCTCCAGTTGCTCCGTAATGGCCGTAAGCCGCGCCGGCGTGTAATGGTAACCTGGCGGCAGTTGAAACAGGAAACAACCCATGCTTGCACCCAGCACATCTGCAAACCGGCTGAATTCACCAATTAACCTTTTGGTTCCCTGGAAGCGCTTGATATGAGTGATTTGGCGGTTGACTTTGACGCTATATTGAAAGCCTGGCTTTGCCTGACGCGCCCAGTTTTGGACGGTTGCCGGTTTTGGCCAGTGGTAAAACGGGGCGTTTAATTCCACGGTATCGAACACGCTCTGATAATGTTCAAACCAACGGCTTGAGGGCAGCCCGGCAGGATAGACGGTTGCCTTCCAATGCCAGTAGTACCACCCTGAACAACCGACTTTGGCGCAAATGCTTTTCATCGAACAGGCGATCGGCAACCGTCGCCAATTTATCGCAGAGCCGTCCTTTTATGCAAACCCACAAACAGGGTCAGGAAATGTATCAGGTGGCGGGCGGTTTCAAGAAAGCATGCAAGCCTGTTATGAAGGCCTTTGCCCCCTGGCGCGCTGGGCTTCGATATGAAAATAGAGAGCATGGAGTTGATTTGAAAATCGGTAGCTGCCTGGCCCGCCCTCTTGGTCTGGAACAATTGCGCCTAATTTACGGATTCGCGTCAGGAAATTATCGCACACTTTTTTTTCTTCCGCCGAGAGCGCCTTGAGGAGGTCGGCGCGGCGGAATGAATGGCGCGGGTGCTGGGCCGCGAGTTTTCTAAGAATTGAACGGTACCGCTGGCTGCGAATCGCCTGGAGAATTTGCGGCTCAAGAAGTTTGTGTCCAATGACATCCGCGGCCTCCAACATGCCTTTGAGAGCCTCTTCGGGCCGGATTACGCCGCCCGCTGCCACACGCCAGACTGCATCTCCGATCTCGTGAGCCAGTACTGGAAGGCCGCCTGAAAATTTGACCATTGTTTGAAGCGCCTCGCTGGAAACTTCGACATTGGCTTTTTTGAATGTCTGCAGGAAAAAGCTGGCGGTTTCTTCTTCGCTCCAGGGTTTGATTTCCAGCAACTCGAACACCCTTGCCAGTGATTGCTGCAGTTCAATGAGCTGACGGCGGCGCTCCTCAAGTCCGACAACAACAAGGCAAACTGCGAGGCCATCTGATGAAGTGGCTACTTCATCCACAAAACTTTTGAGCCAGTTTGCGAACGCTGCCGAACCGGCCAGCCCGTTAATATCGTCCAGGATAAGCAGAAGGGCTTTGCGTGCCGGGCGTATCCCTGCAAGCATCCCTCGCAATGAAGGCGCAAAATTGTTTGTCAAACTTTCAAGGTCAGACCCTGCAAGCTCAAGCTCAACAGTAATTCCAAACAGGCCAATTTGCTTTACGTGTTTGCCAAAAAAATCGCGCAGCTTTTGATGCCAGGGTTTATCAATGCTGTCCTTCAGCAGGCGGTCGAAAATGCGCCGCACCATTTCGTGCAGACTGTCCACCCCTCCCAGAAAAATATGCGCACCGGCAACTCCATCCTCGCGCTCCGACAGATACCTCACAAATGAGACCAGCGAGCTTTTGCCGATGCCACGCTCGCCGGTCACGAAACAAATCCGGAACTTTCCATTGCACGAGGCGCGAACAAGGGAATGCAGGCGTTCTATTTCGGATTTGCGTCCGACGAAGAACTCCATCGGAACCGGCTGGCCCGGCGTGAATGGGCTGTACTCAGGGTTCATAGCCGGCGCCTCCAGGGAATGATCCCATCATCAACCTCTGGCCGGGGCAGGTTGTGCGGAAAAGCCTGCGCATTTCCAACCGGCGGCGACTGTCTTGCTCTCCAGCCTGCGGTTTTGCGGGAAATCTTAAAAGCAGGGCTTGCCCATCGCATACTTGGAATATTTGTAGTGGCAAAAACACCACTGGTCAACTTTAGTTTGAACCGCATTATAACATCCAGCGGTGCGGACGGGTGCGACCGTCCACAAATGCAAGAAACACCTTTGCCGCATTCCATGGGTTCAATGGAATCCTCCCCGCAGGTATGCGATCGGCCTGCAGCACGATTAGCTGCGAGTCACGCGTCCCCTGTGAGATGTCCCGCGCAATTGCGCCCAAAAACACAAACATGATGAAACGCTCTTTCCGGTTCATAAG
>Ga0123519_10004042_pt1 | contig 23963 bp, 19 predicted proteins | sample YelNatPaOPRAMG02_FD_87396 | JGI IMG/M metagenome (GOLD analysis project Ga0123519, IMG submission 87396) | Hot spring microbial communities from Yellowstone National Park - Yellowstone National Park OP-RAMG-02 (version 2) | ecosystem: Environmental > Aquatic > Thermal springs > Hot (42-90C) ...
GAGATAGAAATCTACCCGCGGCCGGGCGTGGCAGATCCCCTCGGCGAGCTGGATATTTATTTGAGCGATGGCACCCGGCTGTCGGCTCGCAGCGATCCCAAGCAACCCGAAGAACCAATCATCGTTACCGTTCCCAAGCCGGGGCCCATTAATTGGATTCACGTGCAACTGGTCAGTTACACGGAGGGTAACGCGCCGGGCATCGCCGAGATCACGGTGGCGGGCGATCCCGTTATCGCCGCCGGCACGGCGCCGCCGCAGCCGGTACCCTCAGTGAGCATCACGCCGGGATCTTTGCGCCTGAGCTGGTCTCGCAGCCCATCGCGCAACGTGATTGGCTACAAGATCTTCGCAGGCACTTCGCCCGATTACCTCCCCCTGGAGTTTGACGTGGGCAACGTGACCAGCTACCAGCCTGAGTACCTGGAAGCTGGCCGCACTTACTGGTTCCAAGTGCGGCCTTACGATGCCCGCCAGTTCGGGCCGCCGCAAGCCCGGGAGATTTCGGGTACCGTGATAGCCCCGCGGGTGGACCGTATCACGCCCGACAGGGGGCCAAGCTGGGGCGGCACCGAAGTGACCATTGAGGGCGATAATTTCTTGCCCGGATTAGCCGTGAAGATCGGGGATCAGTTTCTCCGCAACGTGAAGGTAGTCAGTCCCCAAAAGATCACCGGCACAACTTATCGCAACTCGAGCGGCTGGCACGACGTGCTGGTGCGCAACCCAGGAAAGCAAGAAGCCGTCCTACCCAAAGCCTTCAAACATGAGTGAAGCGCGGCCTGGGCTATAATCAAGTTGCGGCCCGCATCAGGGCCAATGGAGGTCACACGCATGAGGCCGCTGCTTTTTCTGCTGGTTTCTATTCTGCTCGGCGCACAAACGCAGCCGGCAGGCCCGCCGAAAATCCAGACGCTTATTATCACCGGCCAGAACGCGCACGACTGGCGGGGGACCACACCCGTGCTGCGCAAGATCCTGGAAGACACCGGGCGTTTCGAGGTCCGCGTCACCGAAGAATTCCGCGGCGCAGGTCCGGAAACCCTGGCCCCCTATGATTTGGTCGTCATCAATTACTACGACCGGCGGCGCCCGGAGCTGCGCTGGGGCGAGCGCGCTGAAAAAGCTCTGGTGGATTTCGTGCGTTCCGGCAAAGGCTTGGTGATCTACCACTTCTCCGTGGCTGCTTTCGCCGGCTGGCAGGAATACGAGAAAATGTGCGCCGGCAACTGGCGGACCGACCACGGACATCACTCGCCCGCACACGATTTCACAGTGGAAATAAAAGACTTGGAACATCCGATCACGCGCGGGCTGAAGAAATCTTTCTTGCAGCCCAGAGATGAGCTTTACGCCAACCTCAAATGGCAGCCCGCGGGCTCCTACCACGTGTTGGCAACGGCCTGGGATGATCATTCCCTATACCAGGGCAAAGCCAAACAGCCCACCCCGGGTCCGGGCTTGCACCAGCCTATGTTGTGGGTGGTCGAGTACGGCAAGGGTCGCGTTTTCGTGACCGCTCTTGGTCACGACGTCCCCGCCACCAGCACCGTTCCGTTTGCGGTTACCTTCGCCCGAGGTGCCGAGTGGGCAGCGACTGGGAAGGTGACTTTACCGGTGCCCCCGGAGATGGCTCCCTGAAACATGCCTGGTGCAGTCCTTTGGGATCTGGACGGGACGCTGGTGGATTCCCAAGAGCTGCATTGGCAAGCCTGGCGCGAAACTATGGCGGCTGAGGGTGTGCCGATTACCCGTGAGCAATTCCAAGCTACCTTCGGCCAGCGCAACGATTCCTTCGTTCCACGCTGGTTAGGTGCGGGAGCTACCCCTGAGCGCGTGGTGCGAGTCAGCGAAGCCAAGGAAGCCTGTTACCGGCGGCTAGTCCGGCAAGTGGGCCTGAATCCGGCGCCCGGAGCCTTGGAATGGGTGCGGCGGCTGCATGCGGAGGGCTGGCGGCAAGCCATCGCCTCCTCGGCTCCCCGCGAGAACGTTGAGGTGATGCTAGATGCCTTGGGGCTGCGCGATTGCTTCCAAGCCACGGTGGCCGCCGAGGACGTCAGCGCGGGCAAACCTGATCCGCAAGTCTTCCTGCTGGCCGCCGCGCGGCTTGAGGCGCCGCCTGAACGCTGCATCGTGGTCGAGGACGCGCCCGCCGGGATCGAAGCTGCACGCAGGGCCGGCATGCACAGCGTGTTCATCAGCCGGGGCGGTCTGACTGCGCCCGCGGACCTCGTAGTCAGCTCGCTGGCAGAACTGCCACCGGACGCTTTTGCACGGCTGCTGGGAGGCTGAGATCTCAGAGCTCTGGCTCACTTGCAGCCGGGGCGGCGACAAGGCGCGCAGCCAGCTCCAAGGCGCGCACGAAACTGCGCGTCGAGGCCACGCCTCGCCAGGCGATATCAAAGGCGGTGCCGTGGTCTACCGAAGTTCGGACAATAGGCAGACCCAGCGTCACGTTGACGCCGCCCTCGAAGTCCAAGAGCTTCACAGGAATGTGGCCCTGGTCATGATACATGGCCACGACCGCGTCGAAGCGCCGCTTGCAGACCGCTTGATAGAAAACCGTGTCCGGCGACAACGGTCCTTCGAACGACCAGCCTCGCCCGCGGGCCCACTCCACCGCAGGGGCGATTTCTTCGAGCTCTTCCCGGCCAAAAAGCCCGTGTTCGCCGGCGTGCGGATTCAAGCCCGCCACGCCAATGCGCGGTTGCGGGCGCAGGCGTCCGAGCGCGTGCCAGGTCAATTCCAGAACCCGCGCCACCCGCTCGCGCTTGATGCGCGCCGCCGCTTCGCGCAGTGGAATGTGCGTGGTGACGTGCGTCACGATGAGCTGCTCGCAAGCAAGCATCATCACCGGCTCCTTAACCCCGCACAAGGCGCCGATCAGCTCAGTGTGGCCGCTGAAGGAAGGATCCGAGGCCTGGGTAGCCTCTTTATTGATAGGCAATGTGACCAAAGCAGCGATTTCTCCCTCCAGCGCGGCGCGCGTGGCCGCTACTACGTACTCGCGGGCCGCTGCTCCCGAGCGCGCGTCAATCTGCCCAACCCGCACATCTTCAGCCCTGAGCAGGCCCAGATCTAACACATTCAGCGGACCATCTATGTAATCCCCGGGCCTCGAAACACGCCGCAGCGGGACACCGTAGTGCAGCTCTCGATTGCATCGCTCAAGTACACCCAGATCGCCGAAAACAACTACCGGATGGTGCAGCTCGCGCCGGCCGAAAGACTTTAGCAGGATTTCCGGGCCCACGCCGCCGGCGTCGCCCATGGTTACGCCGAAGAGCATGCTCGACGATCCACCTCCTCACGGATCCTCAGCAGCACATCTACCGGACCGAAACCTCCTGCCTTAGTGACCAGCACCAGATCCGTTGTCGGCAGGCGCGATATCGGGACGCCGGGAAGCAGTTCCCCGCAAGGCTCAATGAGGCTGGCGCCCAACGCCCGCAGCACCGCTCGCACTGTGTCGCCGCCAAAAACTACAACGCCCCCCACTGCCTGCTCTCTTATGATTCGAGCGGCCTCGCGGCCCAAGGCAGAGGCGATTTCCGCAGGCGAGGCGCCCGGCCGGGCAGGCTTGGGAAGCACGGCCCAACCCCAGCCGCTCGTCGCTGTGCCTCCCGACTCAAGCTCCGGCAAACAGGCCCTGGCAATCTGCTCGCGCGAGCGCGGGTGCAAGCTACCGTTGACCACGAGCCACCGGCGCACGCCGAGCCCCCAGGACCGCAGTTGCCGTTCAACAGGCAGATTCCGCACCCAATACCCCGCAAAGCCGCCTGTGCCGGCTACCAGCACTTGCTGTGCGTGCGGCGCCAGTACAGCCGCGATTGCTTCCAGCTCGCTCTCCGTGCTGGCGTCGCATACCAACACTTTTCTCCCATCTCCTTGCTGCAACAAGACGCGTAACTGCTCGGCCGATTGAACGGACATGGCGGGCGCGCGGCAAGTCGCCGCCAGCAACCGCACAATATCGCCCTCGCGCACGGGGTTCAGCAGGTCCCGCGCAAAGGGGGTCTCACACAGCGGACGTCCCTCGACCAGCAAGACCCCATCCCTCACCTGGCGCCCCATGGCTGGGTAACCCGGCACATATACCAGGGGGCGTTCCGGCCACGTATCCAACAAAGCCTCGAATTGGGCCCCGATGGGTCCCCGCAGGGTAGAGTCAGTCTTCAAGTACACGTAGCCGAGATCCCAGGCACGCGCCCAAGCCAGTATCTGGGCGACGCGCTCGCGGGCCGCCTGAGGCTCGAAGTGCCGCGTTTGCATATCAACTACCAGTGCCCCCGCTTCTAGCGGCTGGCTAGCAAGTTCGAGCTCGAGCATCACCGGCGCACGCACTCCCTGACCTGCAAATTGCGCGCCCACCTCGAGCGCACCGCTGGTATCGTCAGCCAGAGCCGCCACGCGCACTTCTACCCGCGATCATAACGCGGCTAAACGCGCTATGATGCGGTTCTATGCGAGCTAGCCGAAGGCAGTTTTTGGCGGGTGCTGGTGTGAGTCTGGCGGCGGCCTCTTCGGACGACATCGCGGTGGGGCTCATCGGCGCCGGAGGGCGCGGCACTTTGTTGATGCGCACTTTTCAGAGCGAGCCCTCGGTGCACATCGCCGCGGTGTGCGACGTCTACGAGCCCAACCTCGAGCGCGCCCTTTCTTTAGCAGGCAAAGCCCAAGGGCGCACTCCGACCGCTTATCGCGATTACCGCCGGTTGCTGGAGGACAAAGAAATCCACGCAGTCATTATCGCCACACCCGAGCACTGGCATCATCGCATGGTGCTGGACGCGCTGGCGGCGGGCAAGGACGTCTACGTGGAGAAACCACTCTGCCAGACGCCGGAGCAGGGCGTCGAGTTGATGGAGGCCGAAAGCCGTTCCAGGCAGATCGTACAAGTGGGCATGCAACGCCGCAGCTACGACTTGTACCAGCAGGCCCGCGAGGTGGTGGCGGCAGGAACCCTGGGTCACGTCCGCATGATTCGCTCCTGGTGGCTGAACAACTACCTGCGGAGCAAGCCGGTCTCCCAATTGGAAGGCAAGCTTGATTGGGAGCAGTGGCAAGGTCCGGCACCCAGGCGGCCTTTCGATGCCAATCGCTTCCGGTATTGGCGGTTCTATTACGATTACGCCGGAGGCATCGTGGCCGACCAGGGCGCGCACGTCTTCGACGGCATGCACATGCTCATGAACGCCAGTTTCCCCCTGGCGGTAACGGCGGCAGCCGGCAAACCTCACCATCCCGCCTATGAAACGCCCGAATCGGTGGTCGTGGTGGCTGAGTACCCGGAAGATTTCATCGGCGTGTTCTCGATCAACTATGCCGCCATGCGTTACAAGACGCAGAACGACCAGCTCAACCAGCTTGACGGTGACCGCGCCCGCATGGATATCGGCCGCGAAGAGTTCAAGGTTTTCCTGGAAGGCTCCGAAGAGACGCCGGCTATGGTAAAGCGCTCCGAACGCGGGTTTGCTTACGCCACCGTGCTGCACGTGCGGAACTTTCTTGAGTGCGTGCGCAGCCGGCGCACACCCACCGCCCCCATCCGGTTGGGTTTCCAGGCGGCGCTGGTAGTGCAGATGGCCAACCTCTCGCTGCGGCACGGCCGCCGGGTAAAATGGAACGCGGCGAGCAGGAGGGTGGAACTATGATGATGACGCGACGAGAGTGGCTGGCCAGTGGGGTGGCTGCTCTGGCTCCGGGCGAGACTCGCCCAGTGATTTGCGCTTTCTCCAAACACTTCCAGTGGGCAGGCATCCCGGAGATGGCAGAAACGGTAGCCTCGTTGGGCTACGAGGGTGTGGATCTCACCGTGCGGCCCGGCGGACACGTCGAGCCCGCGGGCGTTGAAGAAGATCTGCCCAGGGCGGCCGAGATCATCGCCAAGGCCGGCTTGAAGCTGCCCATGATTACCAGCGGCATTGTGGACGCCGCTTCGCCGCATGCTGAAACAGTCATCAAGACCTGCGCCGCGCTGGGCATTCGCCGCTATCGCTGGGATGGTTTCCGCTACGATGTTTCACGTCCGCTGCCGGAGCAGTTGGAAGGTTTTCGCGCGCGCATCGCGCAGCTTGCCGCGCTCAATCGCCGCTACGGCGTCTGTGCCATGTACCACACCCATTCCGGGCCGGGTCGGGTGGGTGCTTGCATGTGGGACTTGTACTTGCTGCTGAAGGACGCCGATCGGGAGGCGGTGGCCGTCAATTTTGACATTGGCCACGCCACGGTGGAGGGCGGCTATGGCGGCTGGATTCACTCCACGCGCCTGTTGCTGCCCTACACCAAGGGCGTGGCCGTCAAAGATTTTCTCTGGCAGCGCAATGAGAAAGGACTTTGGGCGCCGCGCTGGCGGCCGTTGGGCGAGGGCATGGTGAATTTCAGGCAGTTTTTCGCAATGCTCAAGCAGAGCGGCTTCAGCGGCCCGCTCCAGCTTCACATGGAGTATGCGGAGCTGGCCGGCGCCGATCGGGGCAACCGAACTTTCTCTATCCCGAAAGAAAAACTGCTGGCCATTATGCGCCGCGACGTGGACACCCTGAAGGCCATGTTGCGAGAAGCTGGATGGAGCTAGCTCAGCCATGCGACGCACGCTTTTGAGATCAGCACGCATCTTCGGCGTCTGCGCCCTGCTGGCGGGGCTTGCGGGCATCGTGCTGCTAGCCCGGGGCGGCGCCGGCGAGCAGGACGCCGCGGTCCCAAATCCGGCCCGCTTGCGCATCGAGTACCGCCCGGGTGGGTATTTTCCGGAGGGTTTCCCTTTGCACGGCAAGGTGCGCCTGTTGAGCGCGCCGGTGGTCGAAGCGGGACAACGCACGCGTGTGCGCATCGAATATACGGTGGGCGACATACCCGTTGAAACCGGCATGGCGCTGGAAATCTGGAAGCATTTCACCAGCGACGTGGAGGAATTTCAGGTCAGCGACCCTTCCCAGCCGGCTTATTTTGCCGCTCAGTTCAGCGCGCCCGGTGTGGCGGCACGCGCCGTTAGCTTCACTAACTGGCAGCAACGCAACACCCCGGAGGTCTTCCCGTACCGCAAGTGCGCCGCAGTCGTGCTGGAAAAAGGAAGGTTGAAGGAAGGCGACCAGGTGATCTTCGATCTGGGCGGCGAGCAGGGCGTCCGCATGCAGCACTACGAGGAAAACTTGTTCAACTTCCGCGTGGTCATTACTCGGGATGGCAAGCCGGTGGGCTACGCCGGCGACGCGGCGATGAAAGTAATTGGCGGGCCGCTGCGCAAGCTCAAGGTGCTGGCTCCGGCGGTGGTGGCTGTGGGCGAAACGTTTCCGGTTGAGGTTGTGCCGCTGGATGAGTGGGTCTCACTGGCCCGCGATCACCGCGGCCTCCGCTTGCGTATTGTGTCGGGTGAGGTGGCGGGCGGGCACTTTCGCTATGAAGAAGACCTGATGCATTACGTGGCCCGGGACGTCCGCGCTGATCAGGAGGGCATCCTGCGCATTGCAGTGGAGGCCGATGAAGGCCGCGTGCGTGGAGTGAGTAACCCGATCTGGGTGCAGCGCAATCCAACCCGCCGCGTTTATTACGGGGAGCTGCACCAGCATACTTACCTGCACGACGGGCGTGGCGTGTTTGAAGAGCTATACCTGCACGCGCGCCGGGTAGGTTTGCTGGATTTCGCCGCCGTAACTCCTCACCACATGCCCATGAGCGTCACCGGCCCTTCCTTCCACCTGGGGGAGAAACGGTGGCCCAGCGAAAACTGGCCCGCCCTGGCCAAAGCCACCAAGATGATGAACGGCTGGGAAGGGTTGGTCACTATCCTCGGCTATGAGTACAGCGTCCCCACGGCCGTAGGCGGTCACCACAACATCTACTACAACGGCGATGAAGCTCCCACCACCATGCAACTGGATCCCACCGATCCCATGGCGCCTATCGCCAAGATGCTGCGCACGCTGCGCTTCGTACAGGTGCCGACGCTGGTGATTCCGCACATAGGAGGCGGTCCGCCGGACTGGATGCATCCGCCCGACATGCGCGTGGAACGCTTGTTCGAGATCGCCTCCGTGCACGGCGTGTTCGAGGAATCTTACCAAAAGCACCTTCAAGCCGGGCTGCGCCAAGGCGTGATCGCCGCCGGCGACACTCACACCAGCACCATGGGCATCGCATATCCCGGCCTGAACTTCGTCATGGCCAATGGACTGGCGGGCGTATACGCGCTGAGCAAGAGTCGTCGCGACATATGGAACGCCCTGCATGAGCGGCGGACCTTCGCCTGCTCCGCCAACACGCGCGCCTTGGTCTATTTCGAGGTCAATGGGGAACCGATGGGCGGCGAAATCAGCGCCAGCCTGACACCCCGGGCGCGCATCAGCGCGCGTTTTTCCGGAGAGGCGCCAATCCTGCACATTGACCTGCTGAAGAACTCGCGGGTCATTTACTCTCTTCACCCTTCGCGGGCGGCGGGCAAGCTCCTACGCGTAATTTGGGGCGACAATCTCTATCAGCGGCGAGCCGCCGTGGGCCTGCGCCAGGGTGAGCTCAGGGCCGAGCGGGGACGCTTGCGGCTCCGGGCGCCGCTTCACCTGGATCAGGCCTTTGAGCAAGTCTGGCAGGAAGGCGAAAGCATTCGGTGGAAGACCGCCGCAGTCTCTAACGATCGGGATGGCTTTCTGGCCGATATCTCGGAAGTCGAAGGCGAATATTTGCTGTTCCGGCTGGACGATTCCGACACGCTGGGCTTGTTCGAAATCAAGCTGCCGCTGGCGGAGTTGCAGGGCCGGGGATACCTGCACTTGCGCCTGCCCCCAAAGCAGAACGTCAAGCACGCCTACATGGAAAAAATGGGCGTGCCGCCGGCGCTCTTCATCGAATGCGACTTGGTGAACCCGGCCGGCCCGCTGGATGCGCAGTTTGATTACGAGGACCGGGAGCCGCTGAAGCCGGGCGATTACTACTATGTGCGCATGGAGCAGTTGGACACCAACAAGGCCTGGGCCAGCCCGGTATGGGTAAACTGAGCATGCAAGGCATTGAGCGAATGCCATGGCACGCAGGGACGAGCCGCTCGTACCCCGTATTGATCCCCGTTATGCCTGTTTTCGCCTCCGCGTCGGCCCATCCAAGATCCATCGCTGGGGCGTATTTGCGGAGGAATGGATCCCGCCGCGGCGCAAGGTGATCGAATACACGGGCGAGCGGATCAGCCGGCGGGAAGCCAAACGCCGCTCACAGCGACCTTATGTTTACCTGTTCGAGCTGAACTCTTATTGGTGTGTGGATGGCGCCGTGGGAGGCAGCGGCGCCGAGTTCATCAATCACTCCTGCGATCCTAATCTGTACGCCGTCATCTTGAAAGGCCACGTACTTTACATGAGCCGGCGAGCCATCGCCCCGGGCGAGGAGCTCACCGTGGATTATCGGCTTTCCCACGATCACGATCCCATCCCGTGCCGTTGCGGCTCCGCCAACTGCCGGGGGACCATCAACCTACCCAAGCCGCGGAAGCGCTAGCGCTTGCCCAGCAACATGGAAAGCAACGAAGGCGTGCCCGTGGTGTCGCCCTGTCCAGCTAACTTGCGAGCCAGCACGGCCAGGCTCCTGGCGAAACGACTGGCCGGGGGTGCTGGCTTGCCTTCCATCAAAGCCCTTTGCAGGCTCTCGGCATCCTCCGGCACGGTGTGATATACCTCGCAAGCCAGCGCCGCCTGCACGTGGTCCGCTGTGAGGGCGCCGGGACGCGGGTAACGATTCAGCACTAATCGGAAACGGCTTCGCTCAATGCCGTTATCTTCGAAGTAACACATTAGCCGCTGGGTGGCGTGTAAGGCGGGCAGGTCAGCCGTGGTTACCACGAGCAACTCGTCGGCGCACCGCGCCAGCGCCAGATTCCACTCGCCGAAAGCGCCGCTGGTGTCCAGCACGCAGATGTCATAGCTGCGCCGGCAAAACTCCATGAGCGCTGTCGGATCCCGGTCCTCGTCCGCTGCCAGGGGATCCTCCGGGGAAAGCAAAACGTCCACATTGCGACAAGGGGAGATTAGTGCCTTCCACACGTCGGCATCCAAGCGGTCCGCGTGAGTCAGGGCGTCGAAAAAGCTGTAGCTGGACTTAAGCTTAAGCAGGAAGCCGATAGTACCGGTTAGCGGATCGAGGTCAGCCAAAAGTACCTTTTCGAAGCCCTGCCGCTTGAGCTGGAAAGCCAAGTTGCAGGCTATGCTGGTGGCACCGGAGGAGCCTTTGCCGGGCGCAATCAGGATCAGCCGGCCGAACTTGTGCGAGCCGGGTTGGCTCCGGGCCGACCCTGGGCTCACTCTTTCGCGCACGGTCTCCCATTGGTCCTGGGTGAAAGGCCGCAACAGGAATTCCCGCGCGCCCGCGCGCAAGCAGCGCAGGATGAGATCCGGATCGTTAACGCCCAGCAGGGCTACGATGGGCAACTCCGGCGCACGGGCGGCAATCTCGGCGATCAGGCGCAAGGCAGTCTCGCGGTCGGTTTCCGCATCCACGAAGCAAAGTTCCACCTCCGGCCGGCTAAGCAATCCGATCAGCACGGCACCTGAGGGATAGGCATGATGGCATAGCGGAAGCGGGGTGCTTGGGCCTAGTGCGCGCACCAATTCCTCTGCCTTGGCGCGGTCCGGGCAGATTAAGAGCGACTTGCTTCCCCGGTCAGGGGATCGAGCAACGACGGCCATGGCTGAGCGCTGCCCGCCTTGAGCCTCCTTATGCACCTATCGGCCGCAAGCGGCCCCTTTATAGCCGCCTGCAAGGCTCTCGTCAGGCAGGCTTTCCAGCCCCTCGAGGCTGCTCACCCGCGAGCCTTCGCGTCGCAGCAAGAAGTAGCCCTCATCACTGTGACCTGCCAGCAGGTCAGGGCTGGCCCGGATCGTTTCGAACTTGGACGACTTGCTCCGCACTATCAGGCTGTAAGCCTCGAACCATTGCTCAGCGCAGGCTGCGCTCTGCCACTCTGAACTGTAAGCCAGCAGCGTACGGCCTGTCTTTCGATGCTCAAGAACCCGATACCGCCCGCCTCGCCAACAACCCGCCAGGCTCTCAGCCTGCGCTCCGCCCACGTACTGGCGCAACAGAACGGCGTGATCAAACTCGCCGATTGTACCCTCGACCAGAACTCTGTAATACCTCGGCAATCTGGCTGAGGGCAGCGGCGGCGTCCGTGGGCGCTCGCCTGCCAGGTAGCGTTCCGGATGCAGGATCTGCTGCGTGGACTCGGGCGGATGCTGGAAGACCGCCCGGAAGCCCTCGGCGCCTAATTTTTCGAGCACCGCGTGCTGGAACAGCATGCCGCGGGTGTAAGGAAACATCAGAGTCTCTTTCAGGTACAGCGGGGCCGCTTCGAATACCGGGTACTGACCCGCAGAAAGTTCCGCCGCCCGGCTCATCATGCGCAACAGCACCGGCGAGTCGCGGAGCGATTGCCCGGTTCGTCGCACCAGGTACTCCGACATCAGCCAGGTCGCCTGACCTTCCATCACCGCCAGCCGGGCCAGCGAGGCGTCGTCGCTGTGCCGGGCTCGCTCAACAAAGCGGCGAAGGCCGAAGTTCTGGTCGGCCAGCGCATGGGCCAGTTCGTGGACCAGGACCGAATGTTGCAGCTCGCCCGCCGTCTCCTCGATCATAAAAAGCCGTTTGCGCCGGAAATCGTAGAAGGCGGCCGCCTGCTCGCTGAGCAAATCAAGCATGGTTTTCCTCAAATCGAAATCCCGCGGCAGAAACCCGAATTTTTTCAGCGCAACTTCCTCGGCCCGTATTTCCTCGGGTTTGAGCTCCTCCCGGACCCTTTGCTCCAGGAACGCCTTGACGCGGTCGCGGGGGATGCGTTCGGTGTCCACCGCAGCGCGTTGCTTAAGCCCCGTAATCTGCTCCAGCTCGCGCATGATCTCGCGCACCGCAGCGGGCTCCAGCGACGCTGCGCCGGCAACTGCACGCGGTGTCGCCACCAACAGTGCCAGCAGCACACCTACCAGCGCTTTGAAGACCCTGCGCTGCATCTGAAACCATGCCGCCCCTGCCAGGCACAGCAACCCGCTGACAAACACCGTCGCTCTGACTCCGATCTGCTGAGCTAGGGCGCCCGCAGCCAGGCTGCCAAACGGCCCCATGCCGACCACCATCATCGCGTATAAGGCCATGGTGCGCCCCCGGTATTCGTCCGGGATCAGTGTCTGGATCAAAGTGTTGGCGGAGGCATTCTGCCGCATTACCGCAAAGCCCACCACTGGCATCAAGGCCAGGCCCAAGTAATAGGAAGGCGAAACAGCGAACAGCAAGAAGCTCAGGCCCAGCATTGAAGAGCTCAGCAGGACCACGCCGGGCAGGGCGCTGGTTTGCCCATGCCGGGCCAGCCACAAAGTCCCTGCCACCGCACCCGCGCCCATAGCGCCCATAAGCAGGCCCAGGCCTTGCGAGCCGCGATGAAAAATGCCGTCGGCGAAAAACGGCATCAGCACGATTAGCGGCACTCCCGCCAGGCTGGCTACGCCGATCAGCAGCAACAGCGTCCGCACCGGCGGCGAGTGATGAACATACCGAAAGCCCTCTACCAGGTGGCGCCAGGGCGATTCGGGCGGGCGTAAACGAGGCAGCGAGACCCGCATGGCCAGCAGACTTGCGATCACCGCCAAAAAGCTGAAACCATTCAGGGCGAAACAAATGCCCTCGCCTAACCGGGCCACCAGCAAACCGGCCGCGGCCGGGCCCAACACGCGCGCAGCGTTGAAGATGGCTGAGTTTAGCGAAATGGCATTGAGCAAGTCTTCCTTGCCCGCCAAATGGATCAAGAGCGCCTGCCGCCCCGGCATGTCAAAAGCGTTGATCACACCCAACAGGGTGGCCAAGGCCAGCACGTGCCAGGCCTGGACAGCTCCGCTCAGAGTCAGGGCCGCCAGAGCGAAGGCTTGGAGCATAGCCGCAGTCTGGGTCAAGATGACTATGCGGTGACGCGAATAGCGGTCCGCCGCCAGCCCACCCAACGGCGCCAGCAGGAACACGGGAATTTGCAAGCAGAACCACGTGGCGCCTAACAGCCACTCCGAGCGGGTTATCCGGTACATCAGCCAGCTTTGAGCCACGTTTTGCATCCAAGTCCCCACCAGGGAGACCAACTGACCGCAAATGAACAGACGGAAGTTGCGGTGACGGAGGGCGCGAAACAGCTCCGGCCACTTCCGGTCCCCCAGAGGAGCGGCGGGAGCGGGGATCAAGGGAGTCGCTGACTCGGCCAATTTCCAGGATAGTTCACGGGGCCGGTTTCAACGCAGCCTTCCCGCTTGCGCTAAAATTGATGCTGGCAGGCGCCCCGCCTGTCACTCAAGCGGGCGTCATCCGCCCTCAGCGAAGGAGTTCCAACACGGATGGAGCAGGACGAGAGGACCTACGCAGCCACTTACGTAGGCAGCGGCACTTTTATTATTAGCAAGCCCAAGCGCAACCGCAAGAAGCTGCGCCAGGCACGGTTGAAGAACCCCCAGCGGGGAGCCCGCAAGTGAGACCGGCCTCGGCGGTACCAGCGGCTGTTACCTGTTAATGGGTAGGCCGAGAGCCCATAACCTCCGGCGCCCTGCTTGCATCACGCAGCGGACCATCGTAAATTCTAGGATTGGATGACGGCAAAGGGGGGAACCAAAGGCCCGGCTGAGGAATTGGAGCTTAGCTCCTCTCCATCCCCCATGGATGGCTATGTCTTCCTCAGCCCCGAATGGATCCGGGAAGTGCTGCGCCTGGTGCAATGCGCCCGCCGCAGTAACGAGAGTTTTCGGCGCCTCGCTACCGGCTTCACTTTGAAAGTGGCTTATGTGATCGAAGACCTGCCTAGGGAATTGCGCGGCTATTACAACGGCTCTGAGAAGGCGGTTGTCTTTGTGCAACTGGAGAAGGGCACCGTACGCCGGTTTCAAATCAGCCCCGAAATGCCGGCTGACGCACCCGATTTTACGATTTTCAGCAACTACAAGACGGCCAAACGCATTTTCCAGGGCGAGCTGACGCCCGGCAGCTCGTTCATCGAGCGGCTGGTCCGCGTGGAACCTCTTTCGAAGGTTTATCGCAAGCCCAAGTTCGCTGCCCGCTCGATCGTGGCGGGCAATCTCATTTTGAAGTTCGCCAGGAAGGCGCGCACGGTCTTCGTGCCGGAATGGTAGCAAACCCGGTTCAAGATCATGGCGGATGTCCGCGTGGGCTGCTGTGGATGGGCGGAAGCCCGCTCCAGCTACTATCAGCACTTCTCCTTAGTGGAACTGCAAGATACTTTCTACCAGCTCCCCTCGCTTCACTTGGCCGCTAAATGGCGGCAGGAAGCTCCCGAGCACTTTCGTTTCACGATGAAAGCCTGGCAGTTGATAACCCATCCCCCTTCCAGCCCTACTTACCGGCGCCTCAAGCAACCCCTAGCTGAGCAGGACCGGACGGCTTGCGGGTTCTTCCAGCCCAGCGAGCAAGTCTGGAAGGCCTGGCAACAGACCGCCGCCGTAGCGGCAGCGCTGCGGGCGGAGGTAATCGTCTTTCAGTGCCCGGCCTCATTCCGCCCGGAGCCGCGGAACATAACAAACCTGGAGCAGTTCTTCGCCAGAGTCCAGCGCGGCGGCTGGCAATTGGCTTGGGAGCCACGGGGAGCCTGGCCGGCAGAAACCATTCGCGCCCTGTGTCGCGCATACGATCTGATCCACTGCGTAGATCCGTTCCAGGCAAGGCCGCTTTACGGCGCCGTCATTTACTTCAGGCTGCACGGCCGAGGCGGATACCGCTACCAATACTCAGACGAAGAACTGCGCTGGTTGGCCGAAATGCTTGAGCAGCAAAGCGACGCTCGTGCCGCCTATGTGCTGTTCAACAACGTCTTCATGAAGCAAGACGCCCTGCGGTTCCTGAGCCTGTATCGGCCGGCGGGGTAGTGAAGGGCGTGCTATCATCCCTGGTAAGGGAGGTTTTCCATATGGTACGACTGGGCAAGACAGCTCCCGTGCTCATGCTGGCTGCCTTCGGCGCTTGCGCCGCAACGCCGGCAATCACGGGTTTCTACTCATGTCTATACGTGCGGGTGCCTTTACTCGGGTGAGCAGGTAACCGGCGGGCGAGAGGCTATCCTGGCTTGGGACATCCGCGAAGGGGCTTATCAAGATGTGGCCCTGGCTGGAGTGAAGGCCGTAGCTGTGGTACAAGGGGCCGGCAACCTAGGCTTGCAAGGCGTGCCGCGCCGAAGTGTGGTGTTCACGCACGGCAGTAGCCAACCGGCTCAGCAGGCGGTGCTGGCCATGCTGAAGGAATACTATGGCGCCGTGTTGGGTGACATCCAGAGCGTACATTCGGCGCCCATTACCATCGAGCAGGAAGGCGAACGGGTGGCAATTAGCGTGGCCGGAGTTTCTCGGGTTGTAGTGCGACCGGCACGCCTGCCCGAGGACGCCCACCAAGGCTCGCTGTTGTGGTACGCACCCTTCATTCCCGCGCCGAACCCTACGTTGTCCACCACCGAATACTGGAGCTTCTCGGGAGGGCACTTCCGCCAGCGATGGTGGGAATCTGAGGCCGGCATCACGGCCTATATGGCTAGCTTCCGGCTGCCGTGAGGCGCGGCTGAAAACTTGCCTTGGCGCCCATAGGCTTGTCAGGCCGCGCGGCCGGGCGCCCTAACCTGCTCACGGCTAACGAGAATCCTTGCGGTGACCACCGAGGGTGCTAAGATGGTGGCCTCGGTGGCAACAGCGGCGCTGGCGTCCCGAGCGGTGTCGCCCGGCTGTAAAGTGGCGCCGACAGCCAGCGATTCAGCGAGCGCACAGCAATCCGCGAAATTCGCCATTTTAGTGCCGCCTGAGGAACCAGCGTGGCGCCGTCGCGCCACCTGAGGCGGAACTAGCGCGAGGCGTGTCGGAGGACTGCCGGCCCGGCGTCAATCACATCATCAGCTTGCAACGCACTGCGGTCATGAGCCCGCAAATTGGTTGGCCCGATCCAAGCTGCCTCATTGACGTGTCGCGCAAGTTCCAGCTCAACGATGGCAGTGCGCGCTGCGTGCGCCTGGCGGTCTGTAGTGCCGAAGGGCGACCCAGCAGCCGCTTCCGGCAGGGGGAGACAGCGCATCTTTTCTACGAGTTCGAGCTATTGCGGGACATCGGAGTCCCTGCCGGGGGGGCCGAGCTGGTTACGCCGGAAGGCGTCGTGGTTCACGGCAAGTCCTGCTACCAGTACCCAGGATTGGAACTAAAGCCTTTGGCTGCCGGCACGCGCCTGCGTTTTCACCAGGCGTTCCAGTTATGGCTGGCCCCCGGGAGGTACCAGTTGAACGTAGGCTTGGCCAGCGCGGAGCCGGAAGTCTGCCGCCATTACCTGGCAGGCAATTTGCCTTATGAGCAATTTGCGAGGCGGCTCAAGGACCACTGCCGCCTCCTGCGGGCCGCAACTTTGGAGGTCAGCTTCGGAGCTAACGGCGCCTTGTCCCACCACGGCTTGGCCGATTTGCCCGGTGAGCTGCATTTGGACTGCCTCCCGGCGGAGCCCGCACCCCCCTTGCCCGAATACCCAGCGCCGAACGGGCCTACTGTGCTGCACATCACGCACTGGAAGGCAGGGTCCCAGTGGATCGCCCAAATCCTGCGGGATTGCATGGGCCAGCGCATCATAGAGCCGGAACTCGGGGAGGCGCAGGTGCGCCATTACCCGATTCAGAGGGGCTTTGTTTACCCCGCAGTGTACCTGAGCAGGGAGGAATTCGAAGCTCTTTCGCTTCCCGAAAACACGCGCTGGTTCGTCGTCATCCGCGACTTGCGCGACACCCTGGTCTCGGCCTACTTCAGCTTCAAGATCAGCCATCCGGTGCTGGGTAGCGAGCTCGCCAGCCTGCGGCAAAAGTTGTGGGAGATTGATCAAGAAGCTGGGTTTCTTTATCTGATGGACCATTTCCTGGAAAAATGCGCACGTATCCAGCTAAGCTGGCTCGAGGCGGGCGAGCCGCTGCTGAAGTACGAGCACCTGTTGCGAGACGACTTGGGCCTGCTGAGCGAAGTTCTGATCGACCGCTGTGGCTTGCCAGTGAGCCGCGAGCGCCTGCGGGAGGTTGTGGCCGCCAACCGCTTCGAGGCACAAACCGGCGGCCGCCGCCGTGGAGTCGAGGATGTCTCCGCGCACCAGCGCAAAGCCGTGCCCGGCGACTGGCGCAATCATTTTACAGAGAGAGTAAAACGCGCTTTTAAGGCGCGCTACGGAGGCTTGCTGGTAGCCACAGGGTACGAAAAGAATCTGAAATGGTGAGCGAGGGACGAGCCAGAGCACTGAGTCGAGCCGTTCCGCAGTGCTGGTGTGGCAACCGGCATTTGCAGGAGTACGCGCCGGATTATTTGCGCTGCCCCGCTTGCGAGACGCTGGTCGCGCGGCGAATGCCGGAGCCGGAGGAACTGATTTCGCTTCGGGATGAAAGCGGCTTTTACGGGCGCGAGTACTACGAGCGTTACCTGGTGGACAAGTACGGTTTCCCCACCCTGGCCGAGCGTGCGCGCAATGACCTCTCCGAACGGTGCCTTTACTGGTTGCGCTTCCTTCTCAGCTACAAACTCCCACCAGCCACCGCACTGGAGCTGGGCAGCGCCCACGGCGGCTTTGTAGCCTTGTTACGCTGGGCCGGATTCGATGCCACGGGGCTGGAGGTTAGCCAGTGGCTGGTTGAGTTCGCCACGCGGACTTTCCAGGTACCCATGCTGCTGGGGCCCATCGAGCATCACAACATTGCGCCTGCCTCGCTGGACTTGATCGCGCTGATGGATCTGCTGGAACACCTGCCCGACCCCGTCTACACCCTCAGCCACTGCGCACGGCTGCTCAAGCCGGAAGGCGTTCTCATACTGCAAACGCCCTGTTACCCGCAAGGCCGATCGCTGGCCGAACTGGAGCAGGAGCAAGCGCCTTTTCTGAAGATGATGACGGCGCCCGATCACCTGTTCCTTTTCAGTCAGTCCGCTCTCAGGCAGTTGCTGGCCACCTTGGACCTCAAATACATTGACTTCCTCCCACCCTTGTTCCCTTACGACATGTTCCTGGTAGCGGGGCGCCGTCCGCTAGCCAGATATAGCCCGGCGCAAGTGGCCGAATGCCTGACCCATGCGCCTTCGGCGCGGCTGGTGCGAAGTTTGCTCGATCTCGATGAGAATGTCCGAGAGCTGACGCGCCGCTATAGCGAGGCAGAAGCTGATCGAAGCGCACGCCTGGCAGTGATTCGGCAGCAGGCGCAGCAGATAGCCGAGCTGGCAGCCGCCCGCGATCAAGCAAGCGAGCAGTTGCACCAGGTGCGAGCTCAGCTTGCAGCAGCGGAAGCGGACCGCGCCGCGCGACTGGATGCCATCCGAGTGTTGGAGCAGCGCTTGCGCGATGCCGACCACACAGTCGCAGATCTCCATCACCGTCTGGCTGATTTGCATGAGCGCTTAGGCGCGGCTGAGGCTGACCGCGCGGCCCGCCTGCTGGTGATCGAGCGCCAGGGGCGGCAATTGGGAGAGTTAGAAGCCGCGCGAAAGCAAACTGAACTGGAGCTGCACCAAACTCGGATGCGCTTGGCGGCCGCCGAAGCAGAGCGTGAGGCCGTACGCGAAACCCTCGGCCAAGCCCAGCAGCGGCTGCGCGAAACGCAGCGGACGCTCGGCGAACTGCGGCAAGAGACAACAGAATTGCGCGAAGCCCTGTCCGCTGCCCAAGCCGTGCGGGAGTCTTTGCAGCGCCAAGCGGAGGATCTTGACCAGCGCCTGAAGCTGGTAGAAACCGAGCGCAGCGGGCTCGCGCAACAGCTCCAGCAGTTGGGCGAAAGCCTGGCTGCCTCGCAAGCCGAACGCAACAGGCTGGCCGAGCAGGCCCGCCGCCTCCAGGAAAGCCTCGAAGCCGCGCAAACTGAGAGGGCACTCGCGCAGGAGGCAGTCCGGGGGGCAAAAGCTGAGCTACAGTTTCTGCGCGCGGTTTTAGATCGCTTCAGCCAGAGTTTAGTCTACCGGGCGATGCGAGCCGCTCATCTGTGGGACTGGCTCGCAGTAGCCGTGGAGCGGCGCTCCGGCAAGGAGTTGAATTCTTCCAAGCGCGCACCCGGCACAGGCCGTCTGGAACGCATTGTGGTGGACCTCACGCCATTACTACCGGGCGGGGAAAATGGTGGCGCGAAGCTTCTGGCGCTGGAGCTTGTCAAGCAGCTCAGTCGGTTAGCCCCACAATGCCGTTTCTTGTTGTTAACCTTACCGCGCTGCCACGATGAGCTGGCCCGGCTCGAGAGCAGGAACGTCCAACGAATCTGCCTGGCGGACCGGAGCGTGAGCCGCTGCCGCCGGGCGCTGGCCTGGTTGATCTCGGCTATCGAACCGGCTTTGCGGCGATTGGCGCCCTCCTCCGTCGCAAGGCTCTCCCAAAATCTTAGACAGGCACTGGCGAACGCATCCTCCGACGGCTTATTGCAAAGGCTGAAGGCTGATCTGCTGTTCTGCCCGTTCACGGCGCCGTTTTTCTACGAGCCGGGCATCCCCGTGGTCTCGGTAATCTACGATTTGCAATACCTGGATTACCCGCAGTTCTTCGACGAAGAAGAACGAGCCAGCCGGGATCGCGCTTTCCGCCAAGCGTGCCTGCTGTCGAGCCGCCTGGTTTGTATTTCCGATTTCGTCCGCCAGCGCGTACTGCGCGAAGGTCTGATTCCGCCCGAACGGGTGCATACGGTGCACATTACGGCGCCCAACAGGCTACCGCGTCCCTCGCAAAAGGCGATGCTGGCGGCCCTCAAACGACGGCAACTCGACTACAACGGTTACTTGCTCTACCCGGCGAACTTCTGGCCCCACAAGAATCACGAGTTGCTTTTGACCGCCTTCGGCATGTACCGCGCAAGGCGTCCGCAGAGCCACCTCCGGCTCGTGCTTACGGGCGCACCTGGGCCGCGCATGGAATTCCTGCGCGCGGCAGCCGCCCGTATGAATTTGAGTGAGTACGTGATCTTCGCCGGTTTCTTGCCGGACGAGGAATTCGCAGCCTTGCTTTATGGGTGCCGGGCCTTGATCTTCCCCTCGCTGTATGAGGGCTTCGGTATGCCGGTACTGGAGGCCATGGCCGCCGGCAAGCCGGTCCTTGCCTCTAACTTGACGAGCATGCCGGAGATGACCGGAACGGCGGCAGCACTGTTTGACCCCCTTAGGCCGGAGGAAATAGTACAAGCCATCGAGCGAGTGGAGACGGATGAAGCATGGGTTGCAGAGTTAATTCGGCGCGGGCGGGCGCGAGCGGCCGAGCTAGGCAACGAACAGGCTATGGCGGGCAAGTACTGGCAGCTTTTTAGTGAAGCTGCGGCTCAGCCGGTGGCCTTCCGGACCGCGCTGCACGGTGTCTATCCGGACGGCTGGACCGGCCGGAGGGTGGTCCTCATTTTTGACGACGGCCCGCATGGCCGTCGCCTTTCGCTCACCGTGCGGGCGCCGGGTTGGCTGCCTGGGGCAGGAGTGACCCTCGAAGTTCCTGAAACACTGCCAGGAGGAGCCAATGGCCGCGCGCCCTTTTATGTGCCCCGCGGCGAAACCAGGACGGTGGAATGCCCGCTCCCGGCAGGAGCAGGCTCCTTGGAAATCGCCGTCGAGCCCGTCTTTCAACCCAGAGCCATGGGTTTAGGCCGAGATTCACGCTGGCTCGGCTGCCGCATTCTGAGCGCACAACTACGTTACCCTGATGGGAGTTCCCGAACCCCTGAATTCGTGGCTCATGGCTTATAGCGTCGCGGTGGTTACTCCTTCTTACAACCAAGGGCGGTTCATCGAACGCACTATCCTCAGTGTCCTTGACCAAGCCCCCCTAGGTTCGGACTTGCTGGAATACGTAGTGGTGGACGGCGGAAGCACCGATAAAACGCTGAGCGTACTCCAGCGTTACCAAGGCAGGCTGCGCTGGGTTTCCGAGAAGGATCGCGGGCAAGCCGACGCCGTGAACAAAGGCATCGGCTTGACCAGCGCCCCGATTGTGGGCTGGCTGAATTCTGACGACATCTACTATCCCGGCGCCCTCAGCGCTGTGTGCGAGTTCTTGCGGGACAATCCGCAAGTGGACGTGGTTTACGGAGATGCTTGCCACATTGACGAGCACGACGCTGTGATCGAGCCTTACCCGACCGAGCCTTGGGACTTTGCCCGCCTCACCCAAGTTTGCTATATTTGCCAGCCCGCGGTCTTTTTTCGTCGCCGCGTGGTGGAGAAATTCGGCGGTTTGGACGTACGCTTGCGCTATTCAATGGATTACGAGTACTGGCTTCGGCTGGGCCAAAGCGGCGTCAAGTTCGCCTGGCTGCGTCGCGTACTGGCGGGATCGCGGCTGCACCAGGCGAGCAAGACGCTCGGCCAGCGCGTCGCCGTGCACCGCGAGATCAACAGCATGCTGCGAAGGCGATTAGGGAAGGTGCCGGACCGGTGGTTGTTCAACTACGCGCACGCCCTGCTAGACGCCTGGGGAGTCTCGCGCGACACCCCTCGTTTCATTTTCTTGGTGTCGCTTTTTTCGCTGCTGGCGGCGCTCCGGTGGAACCGCAGCATTACCCGTGCCATGCTAGCTACGGTGCGTGAGTGGACGCGTGCGGGATTGAGCGCGGGACTGCTGCGCAAGAGGATCACATGAGAATCGGCTTCGACGTCAGCCAAACGGGGCAGCTCAAGGCCGGCTGCGGGTTTTACGCATACAACCTCATCCGCGAACTAGCCGAGCTGGACGAGGCCAACGAGTACATTCTTTATCCTGCGGTGGGCGACTTGTTTTGGGATCCCGACTGCGACGGAGCAACCTTCCAGACTGCTCGTGCTAACTTCAAGCGAGCCCCGGCGCCCAAGAGCTTTGAGGAATCCCAGCGCTTCTGGCGCAATCCCCCGGCGGATTTCGAGCTCCAGCTTGGCAATCCCGACGTTTTTCATTCCAATAACTTCTTTTGCCCGGAAGGCCTCCGCCGAGCCCGTTTGCTGTATACCCTCTACGATCTCAGCTTTCTGGAAGAACCGGCTTGGACCACCGAAGCCAACCGCAGCGGTTGCTTCAGCGGCGTCTTCAAGGCCGCCCTGTATGCCGACGCCATCGTCGCCATTTCGGAATTTTCGCGGCGCCACTTCCTCCGAATTTTTCCCCATTATCCGCCAGAAAGAGTCTTCGTCGTTTATCCGGCTAGCCGCTTTCATCAATTCGAGGATGCCCCGCCTTCAGAAAAGCTTGCGCATTTGAAACGGCACGGCTTCTGGCTCAACGTGGCCACCATAGAGCCGAGAAAGAATCATCCCCGGCTGCTAGAAGCCTACGCCCGTGTGAGCTCACAGCGGGCGGAGCCAATGCCTCTTGTGATCGCCGGCGGTATGGGTTGGCTGGGGGGTGAGTTTGAGCGGAGCTTGGACCGCCTGGGGTTGCGCGATCGCGTCCTGCTGACCGGCTACATTAGCGACGAAGAGTTGCGCTGGCTCTATCAAAACTGCTTCGCTTTCATTTACCCTTCCTTGTTCGAAGGTTTCGGCATGCCGGTGCTGGAAGCGATGAGCCTGGGCGCTCCGGTAATTTGCTCGAACACCAGCTCGTTGCCGGAAATCGCGGGCGACGCCGCACTCTTGGTGGATCCGCTGGACGCGGAAGCTTTGGCTGCTCAGATGCTCAAGCTTTGCCAAGGGTCGGTTGATCGCGACAGGTTGCGTGAGTTGGGTTTTTCTCAGGCGCGGAAGTTTTCCTGGCGATCATCGGCGCGGCGGCTACTGGAGCTGTACCGACAGACGCTGGCAGCGCCCGCCTGGCGCTCCCAGGCAGGCGTGGCAGCGAAGCTCAGGCCAGTGAGCTTGTTTACTCGCCGCGATCGAGCTGAATAGAATCAGATGTAAGCGCCTCGCTCCGAAGTGGTGGCGGGCGTGTCAAACACGGCGGGTTAATGCTGCTATGGCCGCGGCCCTGACGTTGGTTTTCCTGGTCCTGGTAGTGTGGAGCCTATATCGGCGCAGCGGGGAGGGCTTGCGCGAAAGCCTGCTAAGGGCCGCCGTTGTTTGGGGAGTGTTAGCGCTTCTCTGCGTTGAGATTCTCGGGGTGCTACGGTTGCTGAGCCCTGGCTGGATCGCCTTGCTCTGGTCACTGGCCTGCGCAGCGGCCGGGGTCTGGGCGGGGCGCCAGGGGGCCGACGTCCGCGCACTACGCAGTGGCCTGTTCGAAATCGGCCGCGTCTTTTCTGTTCAAGGTCCGCTGGGGGCGTTGCTGCCCGGGGTTTCGTTGCTGGTGCTTGCTGTCGGGATAGCCGCGGTGCTGAGCCCACCCGGGCCGGCCGACGCACATCTTTATCACATGCCGCGGGTGCTGTTTTGGTTACAGCATCGCTCGCTGGCGCACTATCCGACCACCTACCACCAGCAGCTCTTCCAGCCTCCGTGGGCGGAATTTGCCGCGCTCCACCTGTACGCGCTAAGCGGCGGAGATCGCCTCATAAACCTGATCCATTTCGCTTTTTATTTGGGAGGCGCGCTGGCGGTTTACTCGCTGGCAGGACTGCTTGGCTGCCAGCGGCTAGGGCAACTTACGGCCGCAGTCTTCGCTCTAACCCTGCCACAGGGCGTGCTAGCGGCCTCGGGGTCGAAAAACGACCACGCCATGGTGTTCTGGCTGCTGGCTGCCGCATACTTCGCGGTGCGCTGCGCCAGCCGATTCGCGTTCCGCGATGCGGTCTACCTGGGCTTGGCAACTGGCTTGAGTCTGCTGACCAAAGCCACGGCGTACATCTGGGCGCCTGTCGCTGTGCCAGCCATGTGCCTGGCGAAGGGGCGAGCGGGTTGGCCAGCATTGCTAAGAGCCGCACCCATAGTGGTGATTGCTTCGCTGGCCATCAACGGGCCTCACTATGCCCGCAACTTGGCCCTGTTCGGCTCCCCGCTGGGCTGCCCCGCCGCCTATTGCGGCGAGCTGTACAAGTTCACCAATGCCGACTTCAGTCCCAGCTCACTTGTCTCAAACCTGGTGCGCAACGTGGTGCTGCA
>Ga0123519_10004044_pt1 | contig 23960 bp, 14 predicted proteins | sample YelNatPaOPRAMG02_FD_87396 | JGI IMG/M metagenome (GOLD analysis project Ga0123519, IMG submission 87396) | Hot spring microbial communities from Yellowstone National Park - Yellowstone National Park OP-RAMG-02 (version 2) | ecosystem: Environmental > Aquatic > Thermal springs > Hot (42-90C) ...
AACAGAGAAAAGTCGAAGGTCCCAAGCCCTGGACCCGTGACCTGTCCTCTTGCCCCGCCCAACAGTGCTATGCCGGTTAGGCCGGGAATGCATCCGGTTGGTTTTGTTGTTCCGGGCTGGCAAGCCTGAGTGAACGCGGCCGCATTCAAGTAATGATCAGGCGCTCCTGAGCCATATTTGTCCTGGCCGGGGATCATGTAAGCGTTACAGCCTGTGCCGGACGTGGTACCTGTGTCGCACCCGATCGTGAACGGCTGGCCGGTTTCGACTGTAGTTATCCACTGTGTGCTCCATCCACCGACTATCTGGTTCAAGACGCCAGTGCTATTGCCGAGGAAGCGTTTGCCCTTGCCAAAGGGGAGATCGTACCCACCGCTGAAGTGGAACACATGCCGCATGTCGAAATCGCAGTCGGTGTAATCGCCCTGAATGCCAAATCCGGGCACGTAAGGTGCACGATAGCCGACGTTACCGCCATTCAGCAGATCGCCGGCGTCGCTGCGACACCTGGAATACGTGTAGGCTGCCAGGAAGCTCAAACCGTTCGAGAACCGCTGTTGCAGGCTTGTCTGGAGACCATTATAGTTGCTGTTGCCTTCAGTCGCGTCATAGCTCGCACCCTGACTGAAGTCCGGGTACGGAATGTAAAGCCCGACGCCAGGGGAAGATGTCGCATGAGTGTTTATACCAGGGGGCAAAATTTGCGATACCTGATTGGATCCCGGAAATACTTCCAAGTGTCGCACCTGGTTGCCCACGTAGCCCATCGTCAGTGTGAGGTTCGGAGTGAAGGCATACTCGAACATCATGTTGAAGCCCATCGTATAGGGCGTTTTGTAGTTCGTCTGCAGGCCTCTGAGTGAAAGGCCGGCAGCCTGCACGATTGCGGGATCAATCGGTGTACAGTCAAAGCCGGTCTCGAACATAATGTTATTCTGACAAGGCGTTCCAGGGATGGTATTCCCTGTTTCCCCGTTTGGCGCGAAGAAGTTGAAATTGAACTGGAATGGGTAGTTCTCCCCGATGTTTGGCGAATAACCGCGGTTTTCGAATCCTCCGTAGAAGATTCCAAATCCTCCCCGCGCCACGAGCTTGTGGGTTACCTGATAGGCAAATCCGACTCGCGGCGCAAAATTGGTTTTCTGGACGTCAATCAACCCGGATGTCGTATTGCTGACGGGGACAATTTTGATACCGTCTTGGGCCGTCAAAGCCAGGAAACTCGGGGAAAGTATTTTGGTTCTGCTTGCGGGAATCAGGTATTCGGCCTGGCCCGGAGGTCCAGGGACAAAGTTGGCCTGGGCCCCGAAGTGCTCAAAAACAGGGCCGAAGTAATCCCAGCGGAGACCCAGGTTGAGTGTTAGCTTTGGAGTAAATTTCCAGTCGTCTTCGAAATAAGCGCCGTAGTAGTTCTTTCCATCGTCGGTGAAGCCGATGTTTGACGAATACATGTTATCGGCGCCGCCCAGATTTGGAACTGCGCCCTGAACGCTGGGGCAGCCCGTGGGGGTGCCTCCAGGCGATGGTCCAGGGCAGGGAAGAAGCAGGAACTGCGCGATTCCGGTGTTACCGCTTGGTCCGTTGGGGATGCCGGTATAGGCGCCACCGTAGTTGAACTGCCCGTGCGACCATGAAGGCTGAAGGGTGGAAAACTTGATGTGCTGATACTCGAAGCCCATCTTGAAAGAGTGAGATCCGTAGATCTTCGTCAGGTTGTCCGTCACCTGCGTCGTCTGGCTGATTTCATCCGACGGCAAGAAGGCGTTGCTTCCCAGTGTGCTCAGACCGCTGATCCCGAAAGCCGGCAAACCGCCGTTTTCGGCCACCTGCGGGATAGAACTGGAAATTCCGAACTGTTGTGGGATTCCGAGTTGATTGGCAACCGGCCCAAAACGTGTGGCGTGCAGGCGACTTTCTCCCACACGGGCTTCGTTAATGAGGGTGGGAGAGAAAATGTGTGTATAGCTGTACGCCGCGAGGATCGAAAGGGCATTCTGATCGCCCTGCTGGAAAGCGCCGCCATCGGCAATTCCGCCGAACGGCCCTGGGATGAATTGCGGGTCCTTGACGTAACTGAAGGTGCCGAACATCTGGTTGCTTTCGTTCATGTCGTAGTCAACCCGCGTGTCAAAAGCGTTGCGGTTTTCGCGGAGCACCGGGTTTGACGCAAAATTCTGGAACGGTGTCGTGCCGTTGGGCGCGGGATAAAGGTTCAAAAGCTTGATCGCATTTTGATCCAGCCGGCCGGCAGGGATCTGGTTCAGCATGCAGTTCGCCGCACTAGGGCAAGCGTTCGTGAAATCCGTAATCCCTGCGACACTGCTGGTTCCGTTGGGTCCGTAAAACGGGTCGCGCACGTAACCGTTGGCAGTTGCTACAAGGCCTGTCACAGGATCCACCTGTCCGGCGGTGACAGCGCGTGTTGTAGCAGGGTCAAGCACCGTTCCCGCCGGGAACTGGCGTCCCAGTGCGTCCACCTCCGGTTTACTTCCGGACTGCTCAAGCACAAGGTCTGCTAAATCCGTATATCCGCTGCCCCTCATGAGGTTAGTCGGCACAGAAGTGTTAAACACGCTGCCCTGCCGTCGGCGCAGCGCTTCATAATCGCCGAAAACGAAGATTTTGTTCTTTTTGATCGGGCCGCCGGCAGTAAAGCCAAACTGGTTTTGTCGAAACTCCCCTTTTTTCAGCCCGTTTTTGTCTTCGAAGAAATCGGCGGCATCGAGTTTATCGTTGCGGAGAAATTCCCAGGCGTCACCGTGAAACTTGTTAGTTCCCGATTTAATCGTAGCATTCAGGATGGCCCCGCCAGCCCTCCCGTACTGAGCGCTGTAGTTGGAGGTCTGCACCTTGAATTCAGCAATTGCGTCCACGGGTGGAAGGACGTTAAAGTTGGTCCCGTTCAGGAAATCTACGTTGTCCGAGTTGTTGTCAATCCCGTTGAGCAGGTAGTTGTTCTGAGCAGGCCGCAGTCCGTTTGCCGCAAAAGCCCCGTTGGCGGCGTTGCCCCGCGTATCAGCCTGCGGCGTGTTGACACCGGCGACAAGCTGGGCGAGGAAGGTAAAGTTCCGCCCATTCAGCGGCAGGTTGTTAACGCTCTGGCCCGTAACGACCTGGCCAAGTGAGGCATCCTGGGTTTGCAGAGCGGGCGGAGCGCTGGTCACGTTAATCGTTTGCGTAACCGCGCCCGGACGGAGCATCACGTTCGCAACGAGTTTCTGATCAATGTTAAGAGTCAGATGGGACTGTACAGCCTTGGCAAATCCCGGAGCCTCGACGCTCACACTGTATGTGCCAATTCTGATGGGCGTGAAAGTGTAATTGCCCTGACCGTTGGTTGTGGTTGTGATCGTGAAGCCCGTCCCCTCGTTGGTTAGAGTAACCTTGGCATTGGGGACGACCGCTCCAGATTCGTCTTTGACGGTTCCGAGAATTGTGCCCGTGTCAACCTGCGCGCGCAGCGCCGGCGCCAACACTAAAAGCGCCAGAAGACCGGCGAATAAGACCCGCCCTGCACGTATGAGAGACTGCCGCTTACTCATCGTCCAGCTCCTTCTCAAAGGTGGATAGCTTCGGTTCCATCCACGCTTCTGTCATTGAGTTGTCGATTATTGACCCGCCCCAACAAAATCAAGCCGGGCACATCGGCGACGATGGCCGGCGCATAAAGAACCAGCAGTTGATGGGCCTATACGAAGATGCCCCTGCCCCTTCAGAACCCTGTACCAATCCTTCATTCAGTTATAAACTGCCGTTAAGCCCCTACGAAAACGCTTGCAAAAACTAATGTTCATAGCTCTTATCACTATATTGGCTGGAAGTCAAGACACAAATAATAAAAGATAACATGCTTTAATTGGGCCTTCTAGTTTAGGTGTACTAGCGGGATCCTGAGGTTCTCCTGCATGAAGTATCTCCGGTCTTTTCAAGCGAACCTCTGATAACGCTTCCTCTGCTCGCGCGGATCGATCGGATGAGCGTTCGTTGTCCGAACTCCGGCCGCCTTGCAAAGAGTCACATGTCCCGGATTGCGCATGCTCCTACTCCAAGCACTTCCGTCGCCCGAGTTGCAGTGCTGCTTTATTTCCGATAAGATACGCTTCACGAGGATGGTTTGTGGCTGGGCGGCACCGAAGGGCTGCGCAGCCGCGGCACAACGGCAGGGAAAGAAGAATTTTAATCCTGACTCCAGGCGCAAAGTTCCCTGTCCGCTGAGTTCCTGATCTAACACGATGGTTACCCGAAAGATCGGCGATGTCTGCTGGTACGCCTACGACGCGGTGATTCGTACCTTTGTGAAGATCAGGATCAATCCCAACATCCTGAGTTTCGTCGGTTTTTCTATAAATCTGGTTGCCGCCTATCTGTTTGCTTATGGCTATTTTCGCTGGGCGGGCGTGACCATTATCCTGGGCGGGGTTTTTGACTTGACGGACGGCCCTGTGGCACGTCGGACGCGGCGAGTGACGCCGTTCGGGGGCTTTTTCGATTCGGTGCTGGACCGTTATTCCGATCTTTTTCTGCTGACCGGCCTCCTGGTGTATTACGGGCGGGTCAACCGGTTCATGTACGTCGTTGTGGTGGCGCTTGCCATGATCGGGTCAGTGATGACGAGCTACGCACGGGCGCGTGCGGAAAATTTGATTCCTTCGTGCAAAGTCGGCTTCCTTGAGCGGCCGGAGCGCGTAGTGCTGATTATTATCGGCGCGCTGTTTGACCGCATGGCACCCGTGCTGTGGGTGATTGTGGTTTTGTCAAATCTGACGGTGATCCACCGCGTCATTCACACCTACCATGAGGCACGAAGGCTGGAATCAGAGGCTGCGCCAGTCCCTGCAGCAGAAGAACTTTCCAAAACCCCTGCCACGCCCGTAGCCCAGTCTTGACACTAAATTGGATCGATCGATAACATGCAATACCTTGTGGCCCCAAAGGGCTTAAACCAGTTCTGATCCCCCTCCTGCCGATGACACATCAACTTCAACTGACGGATGCTGGGCGGATGTTTCGGGAAAACGAAATCCTCCTGACCGGTGGTAACGGCTTCCTGGGGAAGGTGGTTCTGGCGATGCTGCTGCACCGCTATCCAGACCTGAAGCATCTCCACCTGCTGCTACGCCCTGGTCGGGAACTTTCTGCAGTCGAGCGTTTCGAGTCCGATGTGATGAATTCGCCGGTGATGGCAGCGCTGATCGCGGAGAAAGGTGAAAAATTCGTCCGCGAAAAGATAACCGTCTGGGAAGGCAGACTCGATCGCCCCGGCTGCGGACTGGAAGCGGAAGCGTTTAGCGTGCTGGCAGGCCGCGTGCGCCTGATTATCAATTGCGCGGGCAACGTGGAGTTCTTCCCTCCGGTCGATGAATCGCTTCGGGCGAACGTTGACGGCGTGGAGAATGCTATCGCTCTGGCGCGACGCGCGGGTGCAAAGCTTCTTCATGTTTCCACGTGTTTCGTTTCAGGCGAAGCCAACGGGCTGATTGAAGAAACGGAGCCAATCCTTGGGTTCTACCCGCACCGGAAAGGCCCCGATGATCATTCCTTCGACGCAGCCGAAGAACTGGCCTACTGCCGGGAGCAGATCAGATTGATCACAGCGGCCGAGGGCGCGGACGAAGCCGGAAATCGGCTGCCACGATCAAAAGCAACAATCCAGAAGCTGGTGGCGCTGGGCAAGCGGCGCGCCGAACACTGGGGTTGGGTGAATACATACACGTACTCGAAAAGCCTGGGCGAACAGTTGATTGCCCGCCAAAAAGACATCGAATGGGCCATCGTGCGCCCGGCTATTGTCGAAAGCGCCCTGCGGTTCCCCTTCCCAGGCTGGATCGAGGGCGGAAGGACGGCGGCACCGCTCGTTCTGATGGCCATGGGGGGTTTAAGGCACTGGCCTGTGCGCCGCAATACTCCGCTGGAAGTTGTCCCTGTGGACCTCGTTGCGGCCGCGATCCTTATAGTAGCTGCTCTGCTGCTGGATGGCCGCGCTGAGAGCGTATATCAACTGGGCACTGCCGACGTCAATCCGATCCGCCTGGGGCCCCTGGTGAATCTGCTGCGTGAGGAAGCTCGAAAACGCGCAGGAAAGAACGGTGGCGGCCGCTTGCCAATCCCCATCGCTCGGTCACGGGGAGGTGCGCGTTTTATTTCCATCGAAGAATCGCGCGCGCGGCGACGGAAGCTCGAAAAGCGCATCCAGCGAGCGCAGGCCATTCTTGACCGCATGCATACAGCAATGAAAAGCGCCGGGCTGCCCGGTAGGGATTCGCTGGCGAGCCTGCAAAGCGCGCTGCGAACCCTGGGTCTGCGGGAACGCTTTCGGGAGCAGACGCTCGATCAGTACCTTCCGTTCATCCTGCATAATCGCTACGTTTTTGAATCGGAAAATATCAGGACCGCTTATCGGAAGATTTCTGAGAAAGACAGGATGCTGCTGCCATGGGACCCGGAAAAGATCCACTGGAAGAATTACTGGATTCATCATCAGATCGCAGGCATCGAAAAGTGGGTCCAACCAGAAGCCGTAAAGGAGTGGTCGTTTAAGATATAAGGAGGGAGCGTGCAACGTTGTCCTGAGGGGCCCGGTGGGGCTTACCGCCGGGCTAAGGACGGACTTCTATGCTTGATTGAGCAACGCCGGGATTCCTGGTTCCGAACGGCGGACAGAGACCCTGTCGATCGAATTTTTAAATGCCAACTACGCCACGACAAATCGACGCATCGCAGCTTGAAGATCAGATGCTGAAGATCGTACGCGATCTTCTGACCGAACTGGGATCAGTGCGGGCGGCGGAATCCGTCACGCTCAATTCGTCGCTCGAGCGCGACCTTGGCCTCGGCAGCCTGGAAATGGTCGAGTTGCTTGTGCGTACAGAGGCGCACTTCAACGTCCGCCTGCCCGACCACATTGCCGAAGAAGCTGACACGCCCGCCGAGTGGGTCCGAGCTATCGCGGGCGGCGAAGAGGAAGCTCCCGCCTCCTCGCGCTACACCATCAAACAGCCCGACCGCCTCGCTCCTCCTCCCCCTGAGTCGGCGCGAACGCTGATCGAAGTCCTGCGCAAGCACGCTGAAGTTGATCCTGAACGTGTCCAGGCGCACGTGCTCGAAGGTAATTCCGGCGAGGATATCAGTTACGGCAAGCTGCTGGCCTCGGCTTCGAATGTGGCGGCCGGTCTCGTTTCAGCCGGTCTTCGACGCAATGAAACTGTTGCCATCATGCTGCCCACTTCGCCGCAATTCTTCTACGCGTTCTTCGGCGTGATGCTGGCAGGCGGGATCGCCGTGCCCATTTATCCCCCGGCACGGCCTGATAAGATTGAAGAATACGTCCGGCGGCAGGTTGGAATTCTTCGCAATGCGGAGGTCCGTTTCCTGATCAGCTTTGAGGCCGCGCGGCGGGTTTCCGAGCTTCTTCGCCTCAACCTACCCAGCATGCTGGGCGTGACCACCGTTGAAGAGTTATCGGCAAGCGGTGCGCGGTTGCAACCAGGTGCCATTGATCCGGCCGAGGCCGCCTTCATCCAGTACACATCGGGAAGCACAGGCGATCCCAAAGGCGTGGTTCTGACGCAATCCAACCTGCTCGCGAACATCCGGGGCATCGGTTGGGCGGTGAACGTCCAGCCTTCGGACATCGTGGTAAGCTGGCTTCCGCTTTATCACGATATGGGCCTGATCGGTTCGTGGCTCTACAGCGTTTATTACGCCCTCCCCATCACGATCCTTTCGCCGCTGGCCTTTCTGAGCCGTCCGGAAAAGTGGCTTTGGGCGTTGCACGACTCCCGCGGGACGCTCTGCCCCGCGCCCAATTTTTCTTATGAGCTTTGTGCACGCAAAATTCCCGACAGTGCGATCGAAGGATTGGACCTGAGCGCCTGGCGGGTGGCAATTAATGCCGGTGAGGCGGTTCTTCCTGACACGCTCGAACGGTTTGAGCAGCGCTTCAAACCGTATGGCTTCCGGGCGGAGAGTTTTGTGCCCTGTTACGGGCTGGCGGAGTCGTCCGTGGCGCTTGCTTTCCCTCCCATAAATCGAAGGCCGGTGATTGACCGCATCCGCCGCGACGTTTTTGAATCCGAGGGCAGAGCTGTTCCGGCCGCTCCCGATGAGAAAAATGTCCTGCGTTTCGTGGCAAACGGCAGACCCCTGCCGAAGCACGAAATCAAGGTCATAGATGAAGAGGGCCGCGAACTGGGCGAGCGCATCCAGGGCAGGGTGCTTTTCCGCGGGCCCTCGAAGACCTCAGGCTACTTTCGCAATCCGAAGGCCACGGCCGCCGTTACAACTGAAGACGGCTGGATGGATTCGGGCGATCTCGGCTATTGGGCCAACGGCGAAATTCACATTACCGGACGTGCCAAGGATTTAATCATCAAGTCGGGAAGAAATATCGTCCCTCAGGAAGTGGAGATGGCCGCAGCGGAAGTTCCCGAAGTACGTCGTGGCTGTGTTGCGGCTTTCGGGAGGCGCGATCCTGAGCTTGGGACGGAGCAGCTGGTCGTTGTGGCTGAAACCCGCGTGGCCAATAAGGCAGACCTCGACCGTATTGAGGCTGAAATCGTTGAGCGAGTGGGTCTGGCGATCGGCATCCCGCCTGATAAAGTTGAACTAGTAGCGCCTCAAAGCATTCCCAAGACTTCCAGCGGGAAAATCCGGCGCAATGAAACAAGGCTGCTTTATGAGCGTGGTGAGCTGAAGCTCAACCGGCGGCCACCCTGGATGCAGATTTTGCGCCTGTGGTGGGAAAGCCTGGGCGCGTGGATCCGGCTGGAACTCGGTAACGGCGGCCGCTGGCTTTACAGAAAGTATGCGCAAACCTTGCTGAAAACTGTGGCAACCGCGGGTGGGCTGGCGGCGCGGATTGCCCCTGGCCAACGCAACAAAGGGAGAATCGTGCGGCTGAGCGCGAGAGTGCTTTTGCGGTTGCTGGGCCGCAAGGTCAGCTTCAAAGATGGCGGCCTGATCGAAATCGGACGGCCATCCGTGTTGATGGCCAATCGCGCCGGTTTATTTGATGCGCTGGTTTTGACGGCTGTCCTTCCAGTGCCCGTGCGCTTTGCGGATTCAGGGGCCCTCGATTTCCTTCCTGGAGTTGTGGCGTTCCTGCTGCGTCCCATTGTGCTGCCCGCGCTGCATGATGTGCCCATCCCGCCCGGCGGCACGCTGCGCCAGCGCATTCGCCGAGGGCTCGAAGAAGGGATTTCCATTGTAGTGCTTTCGGAAGGGCCTCCGACGGTGCCCGCGCATCTCAGCCGCTTCCGTCTGGACGCTCTTGATGCGGCTGTCCAGACTTCCAGTCCGATTTATCCTCTCGGAGTTCAGGGAACTTCTTCTATACTTTCACTGGGCAGGAAGATGTTCGGGAGCGGGGAAGCTTCGATCACGGTGGGCGTGCCTGTTGTTACTCAGATCAACGATGCGCGCGATCTGGTAGTCCTGCGGGAGCAGGTTCGCGACGCAATCGCGAAACTCTGCTCGTGATAAAGGAAAGGGGAAATCTGCAAGAAGCCTGAATATGGTCGCCGGCACGCTGGGAATCATCATCCGGTTTGTTATTTGCTTCCTGCTGGGATCTATACCCTTTGCGGTCCTGGCCATGCTGGGGACCGGCATCGATATCCGCAGCGTGGGTTCCGGTAATCCGGGCTTTAACAATGTTTTGCGCGTCAACAAATGGCGGGCTGTGATGACCCTGATCGGCGACATGGGCAAAGGCTATCTTGCCGTGTGGCTGGTCAGCCACGGCGCACCCGGCGCCCAACTCGGATGGTTGTTCGGCTTTGGAGCGATTCTGGGGCATTGCTTCTCGCCCTTTTTGAAGTTTAATGGCGGCAAGGGAATCGCCACTTCTGCGGGCGTGATGCTGCGGCTCTACCCGCTTTGGGCGGCCATCGCCATGGGGTTCTTCATTGTGATGCGTCTTGCGGGCAGCCGGCGAAAATGGCCGGAAGCCGGCGCGATGGCGTCGATGAGCACCTGGGTGCTGTTTACTATTTTGACGCTGGCTTTCGTCAGCTTGCGTGATGCGATTTACGCCGCATTGCTGACGTTGTTTCTTGGCTGGAGGCACCAGAAGAATTTCCGGAACCTTCTGGCCCGAAGAGAACTAACGCCAAGGGGCGCGGGTTCAGATGGCGCCGAAAGCAGCCCGAAATAAGTTCCCATAAGTTTGGCGGATGCTGCGCGGGGTAATGAGAGAGGGCACGGTTTCGAGTCTTGGCGAAAAGCGGATTGAAGCGGTCCTGTTGTTTTGCCGGACGTTGCCACGTCGCAACGACCGGGGCGAGAAAACATCGAAGTGAGGTGATCTGGCAAGTTGCTGAGAAACCCTGCGACATCGCCATCCCGAGGGCCTCGTCTTGTGATCGACCCGAGGAACCTGCTTATATTTTCGGTCGCTTGGGGAAAAGCAAAATTACCGGTTCCTTCGAAGTGGCGAGACCTGAGGCTTTTTCAGCAGTTTGCAAGCCGCAGCGCGGATAAATTCGGGTCCTTTTGCATGCAGGATCCGGGAATTCTAGGGAATCCGATTTTAAGCACCATCTGAACCGCGGGGCTTTCCCGGGACCATGAATACAAACCAGCCATTGGCTTTTTACGATTTTGACGGGACTCTGACTTCGGGAAATATCGTTCGGAGGTACGCCTTTTATACGCTGCATCAGCCGTCAAGGTTGAGAGCGACTTTAAAGTTTGCAAAGCTGCTGGCGAGCATTCCGTTCTGGCTGGCCATAGAGTCCAGATCGCGGCGGCGGTTCAATGAAATCTTTTTTCGCGAGTATCGCGGGATGAAGGAGGAGACTCTTCGCGGACTTTCGCAGCGGCTTTTCGATAAGGAAATCCTGCCCTCCATCTATCCGGACTCGCAAGCGCTCGTCGAAGAAGACCGCCGCCAGGGCTATCTGCCGGTGCTCGTGACCGGCGAACTGGACATCGCCCTGGACAGGGTCATTCAGTACTTTGGATTTCAGGACGTCATCTGCAATCATCTGATCTTTAAGGATGGCGTTGTCAGTGGAGAAGTCGAGCGCCCGCTGATTGCCGAAGAGGAAAAACCAGTCGCCATGGAGGTTCTGTGCCGCAAGTTCGGCACGGAAATGAAACTCTGCAAGGCCTATTCGGACAGTTTTTCGGACGTTCCCATGCTCGAGGCGGTAGGCTTTCCAGCCGCCGTAAATCCTGACCGCAGGCTCAGGCGCGTGGCAGTTGAACGCGGCTGGGCCATTCTGGACCTGAAGAGAGGCATTGATGTCAAACAACGCCGGGAACAATCACCCGGCAGGGTCGCCGGTGTTTGAGTTTGGCGATCCCACGCCAAACGCCGTAGGCCGAAACGCGCTCGTTTCACACGAAGGCACAGTGGTCCATCTGGACGGCAATTCTGCGCCTCGCCTGATGTGGTTTGGCGAGGACCTGCTCTCGGTGAAAATGCCTGCCGGCACGCGCGTGGTTTATCCCAATCCAACCATTCCTGGTCTTCCGGATCGCGAAGCCGGCATTCGCTACGCCATTGAGCATCCCGAGCAGATGGAGCCGCTCGCTGCTCTGCTGCGCCCTGGGATGAAAGTGACTATTGCCATCGATGATATTTCGCTCCCACTTCCTAAAATGAAGCGGCCGGACATCCGCGAGTCCGTCCTCATGATTGTGTTGAAATTACTCGCCGAGAAAGGCGTCGATGACTTTCACATTATCATTGCGACTTCGTACCATCGGCGCATGACGGCCGCGGAAATCCGGCGTGCGGTAGGCAACCACATCTTTTCGAGCTTTTATCCCGACAGGCTCTACAATCACGACGGCGAAGACCCCAACGGCATGGTGGAACTGGGGACTACCGACCACGGCGAGAAAGTCCGCATCAACCGCCGCGCTGCGGAGTCGGACCTGCTGATTTACGTGAACATTAATCTCGTTCCCATGGACGGAGGAAGCAAGTCCGTGGGCGTGGGCCTGTGCGATTATGCCTCATTGCAGGCCCATCACACGCCACAGGCGATTCTGGCCAGCAATTCTTACTTTGATCACACGCGGTCCGCCATGGCTTCCTCCTGCGACCGCATGATGGAAGTGATCAATCGGCATCTGAAGGTTTTTCACATCGAGACGGTCCTCAACAATCGGATGTTCGAGCCTGCCATGGCGTTTTTCACGAAGAATGAGGACCACTGGACGGGAGTTGACCGCACGTCGTTCGAGGCCACGCGCAAGGGGCTGGGAATGCTACCCCGCGCCGCGAAGCGGAAAGTGCTGTTTGCGATCCCTGCTCCGTACCAGATGATCGCCGTGCATGCCGGCGCCACGCATCCCACGCACGCCAAAACACTGGCCTACTGCTACGCGCAATATTGCTCGCCGCTCGATGGTCAATCCGACGTCGTGGTTTACGGTATTCCTTTCATTTCACCTTACAACGTGAACTCCATTTTGAATCCGCTGCTTGTGCAGGTGATGGCGCTCGGCTATTTCCACAACATGTATCGCGGCATGCCGGTGGTAAAGAAGAACGGCGTGCTGATCATCACGCACCCGCTTTACAATGAATTTGATCCGCTGCACCATCCGTCTTACATCGAGTTCTTCAACAGGATTCTGACGGAGACGCGTGATTCTCTTGTCTTGCAGCAGAAATATGAATCACAGTTCGCGCACGATCCCGACTACATCCGCATGTACCGGACCGGCCATGCCTATCACGGCGTCCATCCGTTCTACATGTGGTACTGGGGAGAAAACGGCCGCGTGCACGTGGGCAAGGTGATCGTGGTGGGTGCAGAATCAAAGCGCGCAGCGGAGATCATGGGATGGGAGACCGCCCCAACCATGAATGAGGCCCTTGAGATGGCGGAGAGCCACGTGGGCCGCAAACCGACCATCACGATGATGCACTTTGCGCCCATCCTGATGGCGGACGTGGAGGGAACGCCCGAGAGCATTTGACGGCCATGAAGACCATTCTTATTACCGGCGCGACAGGCTTTCTGGGCAAGCACCTTGTCCAACAACTCAAAGCCGATCAAGATTCCGCCCGGTTGCGTGTGTTCTGCCGGTCGCTATCGCCTTGGGAGCACGATTCTGATGTGGAGGTGGTCCACGGCGATATTGTGAACAGGGAACATGTGGAGCGCGCGGCACAGGGAGTTTCAGAAATTTACCACCTGGCAGGCATCGTTTCCCGCAATTCCAGAGACCATGAAATCCTTTACAAGACGCACATCGAAGGTACGCGAAACATCTGCGAAGCTGCGCTGAAGCACGGAGTTGATAAAGTTGTCGTCGTGTCGAGTTCAGGGACCATCGCGGTTGGAACAACGCCCACGGTTCATGACGAAAAATCCGGCTACAAGAATGATGTGGTGGCTGAATGGCCGTATTATCTGAGCAAGATTTTTCAGGAGAAGCTGGCGCTTGACTACCAGACCCGCACGGGTCTTAAGGTGGTCATTGTCAATCCCAGCCTTTTGCTGGGCGTTGGAGATGACCGCAATTCTTCCACTCGCGACGTTGCGCTGTTCCTTCAGGGTGAGATCAAGGTGATTCCCAAAGGTGGATTGAACTTTGTGGATGTCCGGGATGTTGCGCAAGGGCTAATTCTGGCGATGCGTTCCGGCCGCCCGGGTGAGCGTTACCTGATGGGTAACGTTAACTGGACCTTTCGGCAACTGATCGAGAAGGTGGCGGAAATCTCCGGCAAAAAGCCGCCCACGATGGAGCCGCACCCGGAGGTAACGTTGTGGGGTGCCCGCGCTCTGCGCGTGATATATCCATTGCTGGGCAAGAAGGTTGTGCTTGATGACGCTTCCGTAAAGATGTCCGCGTGCTACTGGTACTGCGATTCCACCAAGGCGCGCACCGAGCTTGGATTTGTGACCCGCGATCCGGAAGAAACTCTCAGGGAAACAGTTGAAGACGTCCATCTGCGTCTTTACCGGAGCGGGCAGCTTCGCCCTTCCGTATGAGCAAGCCGCGAAAGATTGCTGCCGTCGTCAATCCGCACTCGGCGGGAGGCCGGACTGCCCGCGAATGGCCGGAATTGGCCTCGCTCCTCGAAAGTCGTCTTGGCCCGGTCCTCACACGCTTTACGGACGACCATGGCGCGGGAATCGCCATCACGCGAGACTTGTTGCGCGAAGGGCATGACCTGATCATCGCAGTTGGCGGTGATGGGACGACCAATGAAGTCGCCAATGGATTTTTCGACCTGAACGAGATGATCAACCCGCAGGCGGCACTTGGAGTCTTGCCCCTCGGAACCGGCGGCGACTTTCGTCGCACCCTCGGAATTCCGACGCAACCTTCTGACGCGGTTGATATTCTTGCGACAGGCTCTGCCACGCCGATTGATGTCGGCCTCGCGCGCTTTCGTGCAAGGAACGGGCAGCCTGCAAGCCGCTATTTTGTCAATCTGGTCAGCTTCGGCATGGGGGGGCACGTCGCGGCACAATCGAGAAACTTCATGCGCCGGTTCGGCGGGAAGGCCGCATTCTTCTGGGCGACAGTCAAAACTTTTCTGAGTTATCGCGGTCGGAATGTCCGCTTGACGCTCGATGGAAGCGCGGATCCCCTATCCTGCTTCATCACCAACGTTGCCATTGGCAATGGTCAGTTCCATGGGGGAGGAATGTGGCCGTGCCCGTCGGCCGCGCCGAATGACGGCATCTTTGATGTGACCATCATTGACTATGCAGGAGCACTGAGATTGCTGGCCAGCATTTCAGTGCTTTACTCGGGCGAGGTTTATACTCATCCGCTGGTACGACATTTTGACGCCGGAAGAATTCTGGCCGAATCCAGCACTACCACCGAAATCGAGATTGATGGCGAGCCTTTAGGGACGCTGCCGCTGGAGGTCTCCATCCTGCCACGCCGACTCAAAGTCCTGGTGCCTCCGTCCAGCCCGTGGCTGGCTTCTACTTCGCCGGTCAGAACAGAATCCACAGTTGGCTAAAAAAATAGCCTGGGTTGCTTCTGCAACCCAGGCTGAGCCCCGAGTGCCGTGGGGAGGGGGACGCTGGCCTCGGGTCATCCGTCGTTTCCCTTCACTGAGGTATCGCCTTTGTGTGCCGAACGCTCCACCAGCCTCATCGCGTCCGGGGCGCTTCATGCCGCGCGGGGAAACAATCTCAATCTTTTGTCTGGCCGCTCCGTGGTCGCGATTTCTGGTTCCCTATTGCGCGTTACCTACACGCCGTACTTCCTTCACAACCAAGCGGCGACATCTGTTCTCTTAGCAAACGTTGTTCCAATCACAGAGGGGGTGCGTCTCGAAGCACCAAGTTGGGCCGTTGACCCAAGGGATTTCGCCCCATTTGCGCTCCTTGACGGCTTGCTGAAGGGGTCATAAGTTTCGCCACACTTCGGCACTGTTTGAAAATTCATTGAGCCCGCTCCAATTGCTGTTGTCCTTAACGCCTGTGCTTTGTGTGGCTTACAGGGCGCCCTGGCAAGTACATGGATTGTTATCACACACGAACGGCGCGTCATCCGGTTCTGCCGGCCCAGCAGCACGTTTGCCAGTCAAAATTCTCTTGGAAACCAAGGTTTACTCGCAGGTTAAGTATGAAATTTATACATATCCTTGGAACATTTTGCACACTATAAGCAATTCTTCGCGCAAAAATTACATCCAAGAGTTGCTTGCAGTTAGGCAGACATTGGCGCCTTTGTGAACAGAAGAACTTATGGCGGGCTCAAAAGCACCCAGACTCTGTGGACAATTTATTGTCCATTTATTGTCGTGGCCTTACTACGATAGTATTCGCCTGGTCTTCGCCACACACTTTTCTGGTTGGTGTTTTGGGGAGACACACCCGTTTTGGGCGCAGATCGAAAAGCCTCGCAATCCGGCCGAATTAATGTGCTCGGGAAGGGTTATCCGGCAGAGCCGGCGTGTTCCGTCGTAACTGAGCATCGGCAAAAACGAACCCGTCGCGTTCCACGATGATGCCTGTTGCAACATCTATTGGGGTCCTGAACATGGGGCCGGCAAAGGCAAACGTGTGGAATTCGCCGTTCTCGCCGCAAGGATCGACGCCAGATGGAAAGCTGGCAAGCATATTCGAATCGAAAATCCGGCCGGCAAAAGACCGGTCCAGTTTTTTAGGGTCAACGCATGTGACCAAGGCGCGGAGCCCGGAATCGATCATCTCACGTGCAAGCCGGTGAGTATTGAGTCCCCATAAAGGGAAAACAGGTTCGATTCCGGTTCCTGAGAGCTTTTCTTCGCGGTAGCGTCGAATGTCTTCGAGGAAGAGGTCTCCAAAAACGATATGAGTAATGCCTTCGCTCCGGGCGCGCTGGATGGCTGCTGCCATTGCGGCTTCATAGGCTGAATTGGGGCAGGGGTACGGAATCGGGACGGTAACGACCGGAAGACCGGCGCTTTCGGCCTGCGCGCGCAACAGTGTCTCGCGCACTGCGTGCATGGCAACGCGCTGATATTCGGCATTGACCGTCGTCAGCAAGGCCTCAACATCAAACTTGCCTTGCCTGCGGACTACATCAAGACACCATGCGCTGTCCTTTCCACTGCTCCAGGAGAGCCATGCCTTTTTACGTCCCATCAAAGAACCTCAGACTTGAAACAGTAACGTGAGAGCGTCAGGATTCGCAAGCATCATACTCCTCTGGCTTGGTGGGCTTCAGCGATCCCGAAACGCGAGCCATTGACGTCGAAGCAAAGATGGGCGGGCGAAATGGCAAGACTTGATCCTCCAGGTTTGGTGCGGGTAGGGCTGGCCTTGAGAGCCATCGGAGTCCATCTCCGGCTCCGGGCGGATTGATCTTTTGTTCGAACACTGCTTCCGGTTCTCGCGCCGAGTAACGCGCACTCCGTATATGTTGCGGCCGTTGCATCATGCCCGGTCAGTCTCTACCTGCCCCACACGGTCGCAGTTTCTTGACAGAACAGCAAATCCGCCTGACAATGTTTGTTACTTGCCGCGGTAGCTCAGGTGGTAGAGCGCAGCCCTGAAAAGGCTGGCGTCGGCGGTTCAACTCCGTCCCGCGGCACCATTCGTTTCAACAACTTACCGAAAAGCACCCTCAGCGCCGTGGGAACAGAAAGGAACAATAACCAATTTTCGCCCAGGAGCTGAGCCCGGCTGGGAAGATGGGTTGCTGCGTTTTGGGAACGATCGTCTCGATCAATTTCCGCTGCGCAGCAAGTTTGTTGAAAGTAGTCGCCTGCGCATACAAATCCAGCGTAATCGTGCTGGTTGAATGGCGAAGCGACTCTTGGACGGTTTTGACATCCACGCCTTCGGCAATGAACAAGGAAGCCAAGGTTCTTCGGAACGTATGCCACCCAACCTTGCCGGACACTCCTGCCGCCTTCGCTGCAGGCGTGAGATGGCGTTTGCGAAGCATGCTGGGGTTGAGCGGTTTCGTCCCGTTGAGCTTGGCACTTGCGAAGACCCAATCGTCGGGTTTGGAGTAGGGTGTTTTGAGCCTCCATTGGTGCAAAGCGTCTCCGAGTATCGGATCGAGCGCAACCGGCTTCTTTGAGGCCTTCGATTTGCAGGCGCCAACGACGCCATAAACTATGGCGCGTCTGACGTTGATTTGCGACCTCGCGAAGTCGATGTCCGCCCACTTGAGTGCCAACAGTTCGCTTATCCTCAGGTCCGTAAACGCTGCCAAAAATGCCATCGTACGCGCCGGCTCGCGGAGATTCGCGATGATTTTCCAAACCTGGTCCTTCGTGAGGATGGTAGGAATCACGTCGCTCGCCGCACTCTGGCGGACATACTTGATCGGGTTGGATTCTTCGGTCCTCGGAAGAAACCCGTACCGGATGGCATGACGGAACACGGCGCTCATAATGTTTCTGATCTTGGCCTTCGTTCCGTTCGAGGCTTTCAACGCATACAGCCAGTCCTCCACCGCTATCGAATGGATGTCCTGGAGCAAGTTAAGCATCCCATCGCGGCCTTATCCATCTTCGCAAATAACGACGGTACGTCACCGCAGTGGAATGAGCCTTCGGCACCCTTGCTTGGCTCACATCGTCGGGAAGCTCCCTCTGCTGATAGTGCGCAATCAATTGCCCGAACGTGATAGAACTGGTGAGAGTATTGGGAGCTTCCTTGTTGATTTCGAGACGCAGGCCATCCGCGGCCGTCCGTGCCAATGATTCGGTGGGAAACTGCAAGGTGGTACCGATCACTGTCTTCCTGTTGCGCTTCCGGCCATTGGGACCTGTTTCCCGCCATCTGAACACCCAAACGTCGGATTGCGGCTTCCTCCTTTCTCGGCTTAGACAGCCTTGCTGATACCGTTTCCGCTTGAACATTCAAATTCCTCCGTTCATGCGGACGGATTGGCGGTTTGAGTTTAGCCTACTCTTTAGTACTACTGTGTTAGAAACTACGATATCCTCCTTGCATGAGTGCCGACATGATGGGGCCAGGCGCACGACAGAAACGCCTTGCGGGTTATCTGAACGGCCTGGCGCAAGCCGCAGGGCATCGAGACCGGGAGGGGCCGCTGAAGGCTTATTGCACCGGCCTGCTGCTGCCTGGCGAGCGGAAGAGCGTGGAACCGATGGCGGCCCGTCTGTCGCCCTCGAACGTGTGGCGGACGCACCAGTCGCTGCACCACCTGGTGGCCGATGCTCCCTGGAGCGATGAAGCGGTGCTGCGGCGCGTTCGGGAATACGCCCTGGCCGCCATGACGGCGAAGGGGCCGGTGGTCGCCTGGGCGGTGGACGACACGGGACTGGTGAAGAAAGGCAGGCACTCGGTGGGCGTGGCGCGACAATATTGCGGGCAAGTGGGCAAGCAGGAGAATTGCCGCGTAGCGGTGGGTTTGTCGGTGACGACCGAGGCGGCCAGCCTGCCGGTGGCGTGGCGGCTCTATTGCCGGAAGGCTGGGCCGAGGACAAGGAGCGGCCGGTGTGCGAACAGGCGTGCCGGAGGGAATTCGCTTCGAGACCAAACCGGCCATCGCGCTGGGGGAGATTCGCTGGGCGATCGAAGAGGGAATTCCGCTGGCGCCGGTGGTTGCGGAGGCTGGCTATGGCAATGAGGCTTGGTTCCGCGAAGCGCTCACCGCGCTGGATCTGCCCTACGTGCTGGGCGTGAACCGCGCCACGACAGTCTGGAGGCCAGGCGAAGGACCACTGCCCCCAAAACCGTGGAGCGGGCGAGGGCAGCCTCCCAAGCGGTTGCGGCGGGACCGGAATCATCAGCCGGTTTCCGTTCTCTCGCTGGCTCAAGGATTGCCGGAGAAGGCGTGGAAAAATGTTGCTTGGCGGGAGGGCGTGAAGCGTCGGCTTCGTTCGAGGTTCGCCGCGCTCCGTGTTCGTCCGGCGCATCGGGACGAGAAGCGCACCGAGCCGCGTCCGGAAGAATGGCTGCTGATCGAGTGGCCGAAAGGAGAAGCCGAGGCGGTGAAGTATTGGCTGGCGACTTTGCCGGCGGAGACAAAACTCCGGGACTTGGTCCGGCTGGCCAAGCACCGTTGGATCATTGAGCGCGACTACGAAGAATTGAAGCAGGAATTGGGGCTGGGCCATTTCGAGGGCCGGGGCTGGCGAGGGTTTCATCATCATGCGACCTTGTGCATCGCGGCCTATGGGTTCCTGGTGGCGGAGCGAAGCCGTTTTTCCCCTCCGCCCGCGCCGGTCGACTGGAATTATCCTTCGCCGAAGCCCTGCCGGATTTCCGGCCGCGGGGTGCTGCCGGTCCGCACGGCGCGACACCATCCATGGGCGATCGCCACGCTGCACATGACCGTCGCCCAGGTTTTGCTGCGGCGGCTCAAGGGCTGCCCGTATTGCAGAACGCCATTGTTATAACACAGTCGTACCAGCAGGCACTTTTGAAGAAAAGAAAGCGGCGGATGACATCTTTTGGTCCCGTGCTCCGAGGCTTGAAGGTGACTTCCCGGCAGCTTGGAAGCATTCCTGGGTTTACGATTTTGAGACACTTCGCATGATGGTGCGACGTCCAATCGGCTGCTACAAGCATAACTGGGATGCCATGCAGATCCAAGCCCCCCGAAATGTGCTGGCTGAAACCTCGATCGACATGTGGACTTTGAGCTACGCCGATGATGAGAGTGCGAAGCGGGTCCTCTTGGGGCAATTCCAGGATGCGCTGGAAGCCAACGTTCCCTGCATGCGGGAAGACGGAACGATGAATATGGTTGCCGCCGATGGAAGCGAATGTGGGACGGCGATCCAATGGTGCTATCCCTTCTATTGCCTGGAATCCGTCTATCTTCGGCATCCGGATCGGGCCTGGCTTGAAGAGCTGTACCGGTATCTTGTGAATTATATTGAATGGACGCTTAGAAACCGACGAGACCGTGACGGTTGGATCATTGCCAAATGCAGTTGGGAAACGGGCATGGACGCCTCGCGCCGTTTCCTGATCGAGCAGCCTACCGGCGGCGAGTTAATCGACTTCATCCACATATCTGAGCTTCAGGCCGCGATGTCTCATGCTGCAAGTGTCATGAGGCGCTTCGCCGAAGTATTGGGAACAATTTCGGATCTGAAGCGGTGGAATGACCTGGCCGAAACTTATGCTCAGAAAACACGCGAACTCTGGTTCCAGGGTTGGTTCTACGATGTGAACGCCCGAACCGGTCGCCGCATTATCATCCCCGGATACCGGCCGATCACTCAGGTTGGCCCCATTATGTGTGGGGTCGCCACGCCCGATCAAACGCGTGAAATGATTCCCAAAATGCTGGAATATCCTGACCGGGAGCCATCCTGGCTGGAGTGGGCTTCGCAGGTGTTCCCTTATGCAGAATCGATGTGGATGGCAGGGCAGCGAGAGTTCCTATCGCAATCTCTTCACGCGATTATCTCCCGCGTTTACGCCTCCATGGACCGGCGAAAGGCGGAGCAGGGAGAGCACCTGGGATGGCCTGGCGTGAGTTGTGAGATTTGGGGGCCGAAAGGCGCCTACGGCGGCGAAGGATATGGATGGGGAGCAACGTTGCCGGCGCACATCATCCGAAGCCTGTTTGGGTTCCGCGAGGGCACGTGGCCCGTTAAACCCTGGTTCATCTTGGGACCGAATCTGCCTGAACCGATCGTTTCTCAGGGCAAAGACTTTTTCTTGCGTAACATCCGCTACCGGGATATGGTTTTTGACATCCATTATGAACGAAGAGCCAAGGGCTACCTTCATGTCACGATTACCCGAGTTGGCAGTCCATGGTCAAAAAATGTACGGGTTATGAATGAAAACGGAAAAAGTATTAACTTCATAAATACCGATGCAAGGCTGGAATTCGATGCCGAGAACCATGCCCTCTATCGGGTCCAATTGTAATTGGGAATTCACAGACGCAGGCTGTGCATGATGAAAAGAAGATCGTTTCTCAAGCGTGCCGCCACGTTGCCATTGGTCGCACAAACACTAAGAGCTGAAGACAACCCGGTGCAAGTAAACGGGAAAAAGTTGATTCGCGGGCGGTATAAGCCTGGCCGGATTCAAAACGACTACAGCATGTTCTTGCCGGGCGAGCGGGAAGCATTGCAGAAATCTCCTCGCATTGTTGAAATTGGCGGTGGGGGCGTCAGGGCCCGGCTTGGAACGGAAGAGAAAATCCTTGGGTTGAGCGAGTCCATTGGCGGCTGGCGACTGGTCGCAATACTTCCATGGCTTAACGGCGTTGCAACAGCTGTCTTTGAAAAGCATGTTACGTATCAGGGGATGATCGTTTATCTCACGAAAGAAGGCGAAATCGCGAGGATTCCCAAGCGCATTGGAGACCTTTCCAGCATCCGGCCGCGCCCGACGAATACGCCTCATGGAATCAAGTTTGAGCGGCCCGCCAAGTACATTCCCGGCCCGGACGTTCTCGGGGAATACATTCTCAATTCCGATGAGGACCCGTGCTATGAGAACGTTGCCGCGCTTGGACCGGAGTTCATTGGGTGGACACTGGTAGCCAATGAAGAGACGGCTCCCAAGAGGTCACTCTGGCTCGAGGCGGATGGCACATCCCGCCAATTTGGCACAAATCCTGAATCTCTCTGGGCGCCTGACCTTACGGGACGACTCTTTGATCCCAGGCGTTTTCTTCCTTCTGAGTATTTGTACGACTACGTCGATGGATACAGCAAGCGAACGCTGCTTGGGGGATACCTGCCGGCCGCTGATATAGGGGTCTGGAATCCAAAGTTTCGCGTCGGGTATGAAGTGATGGTTGTTCTCCCGCCGGGTGACGACGCACGCCCGGTCGGCCGCGTTCGCGCAATGCTGCCACCCGGCTCCAAAAGAGGTCTGATCCCTCCAGGCGACACCAATGCGACGGAAGCAGTACCCTCGTCGGAGTTCGTGGAGCGTTATTGGAACGGCTCGGCCGAGGATTTCTTTACCGCGCTCATCGGGGTCTGGAACAAATGGCATTACTTCTTTGAAGACCGTATGCGCGTTCAAATCCCGGATGAGTGGTTGCATGACGCGGCGCGAGCGGGAATTGTTCTTTGCCGTTGCAGCTATCACAATCTTAACCCGACCTACCAGATCGGCGAGGGAGCGTACACGAAGATACCCGTTCGCAGTCACGCTCTATTTCCTGTAGCGCACTACGAATTCGTCTGGGCGCATCAGCTCTGGAACCTGACCGAAGAGGTCGAACCATACTTTCAACACTACCTGAACAACTACATCCTGCCGGACGGCAACTTCCTTTACAACACTCAGGACCAGGTGGAAGCTCCTTTGAATACCGGGGTGTTTCTGGAAAACTCCGCCCGCGCATATGACTATAGCGGCGATTTCGACGCGCTCCAGAAACGTCTGCCGGTGCTGCGCCGCATGATCGAATTTGTCCTCAGGCGGTATGAGTACAGCAAAGGTGTTTTCCCGCCGAGCGATCCGCGCCACGGGCTGATCTGGGGTTCGCCGGAAGCAGACAACGGCGATCCCAAAGATGATTTCCCCAACTCGCATCCCTACTATTACCAGAACGCCTCCTGGACCTGGCGAGGCTTGACCGAACACGCGCGCTGCCTTGAGCGTGCCGGCCGCGAACACCATGATGCGAAGCTGCAGCAGGAGGCCAAGGACATTTCGCGAATCGCAGCCGAAATGCGGGCCAATATTGAGAGATCGCTGAAGACCGCTTTGGCCAATCGCAACGAAGAGATGAAGCAGGCGGGCATCACACCGTTCACTCCTTTTGATACGAATCGAAAGCCGACGGAGTTGACCAGCTATGAGAATCATCGCTACATGATGGACTGGTGGACGAGCGATTGGGGCGACAAGGCGCTTGACGACGGGCATTTCATCCATCGCAAGATTGCGGGCGAGCAAATTCTGGGCATGAACACCGACGGCGCTTATCCGCGCACATCAAACTTCATGTCCCACGGGACACTCTGCTATCTGATCCGCCAGGATGACTACCGACCCTTTCTTCTGACGCTCTATGCGTTGCTTTGCTACACCATGGACTGCGGCAGCCGTTATTCGCCGGAGGATGCCTTGCTTCCGGGCAATTATCCCGGGGAAGGAAGCCCTTATGCCTGGTCGGCCGTGGTTAACAGCGAACTCCAGGCTGCCATGGGTTTGCGCTGGCTGCTCTGCTACGAGGAACACGATCGTGATGTTGTGCACTTGCAAAAGGCCGCACCAAAGCACTGGTTCAAAGCGGGTGAGGCGATTCGGGTGGAGAATTGTCCAACCCGATTTGGAAAGGTTACATGGAGTACGGAATCTGTTGCTGAGAGCGGAGGCCGAACGAAGTGGAAAGTCAGGCTCCGTTTTGATAAGCCCTTTAACGCGGACCTTATCGTGCATATCCATCCCCCATCCGGAGAACCATTGAAATCGGCGTCGATAGGCGAACTACGTCCTGGTCAGATTGTTCTGTCTGCTTCGCTGTTGGCAGGGAAAACGGAGATCACTCTGGAAGTTACGTAGCCGCGAGAAACGCCATACTCGAGTCTGCTCACGTGAATTCTACTGGTCGGCAGGCCGGCCCGCGCGCGT
>Ga0123519_10004053_pt1 | contig 23932 bp, 25 predicted proteins | sample YelNatPaOPRAMG02_FD_87396 | JGI IMG/M metagenome (GOLD analysis project Ga0123519, IMG submission 87396) | Hot spring microbial communities from Yellowstone National Park - Yellowstone National Park OP-RAMG-02 (version 2) | ecosystem: Environmental > Aquatic > Thermal springs > Hot (42-90C) ...
GCCGCAGAAATCCAACTGCTCTTTCAACCGTTTTCCCCGGCCAGTTGCCAATGGTCTGGCTTGAACCGGTCAGCCGATTGAACAGAACGCTCTTTCCTACATTCGCATTTCCGGCAAGAGCAATAATCAGGCCCCTATCATGCCCTTTTCTCGTCAGTACCGAGTTGCTTTCGGCATGGCATGCCCCCAGTCTCACCATTTCAACTGCTCCCTCCGCTGATCATTTCCTCGGTTTCTCTTTCCACAAAAACATTGCAGACTATCTCATCGCCCAGCGCCAGTTTGGAACCCCGGACTGAAATCTCAACCGGTCCCTTCAGCGGAGCTATCCTGTTCACTCTTATCCGGGTTCCCGGAGTCAGCCCCATGTCCAGTAATCTCCGCAACACCCGGTTATCACCGCGGATAAAGGCAATCGTACCTTCCTGTTTCTCTTTAAGGGCAGCCATGGAAACCACATTATGCTTTCTTCTGCCAATTTTTTCAATGTCCTCTTCGCTGCATTTCTGACATTCGGCGCATGACTTAAACTCCAGGTTACAGGCGGGAATAATCTGTTCATCATCCGGACATTTTCCGGGCGATTTCAAAGTCTGGCATAGCGCCCTCTCGGTTTCATCGGAAAGGGCATGCTCCATGGCACAGGCTTCTCCATGCACACGCTCGTTGCCGATTTTAAGAACATCATGCAGAAAACGCTCCAGCAGGCGGTGTTTGCGGGTCATTTTTTCCGCGATGGCATAGCCTTTAGGAGTAAGAGTCACACCCTGATAGGGGGAATAATTTATATAATCCTGATCAGCCAGCTTGCGCAGCATTTCCGTCACGCTGGCCGGTGATATCTGCAATCGCTTTGAAAGTTCACTGGTAGTAGCTACCTTGCCTCCCTGAGTCAGCGAATATAGAGCTTCCAGATATTCTTCGGTACTTGCACTCATTGCTCTGCCTCCTTTTTAGGCGCACCTAATTTTTAGGCTTACCTAAATAATAGCAGAGACAGAGATTGCTGTCAACAGATGAAATCCTGACGAACTTCAAACAGGCGTCCCGGTTGAAGCTTTTTCGCGAATGAATATCAGCGGGGACATCCATACTATTCCGTGCAGGCGGGTATATGACAATTTATCAATGTCCGGTTTTTATACCGGAAAATGCTGACACAGCTTTCTCAAATCAGCCGCTTGCAGAAGCTAAGATAAAAACAATTCAATTCACGCAATGCCCCGCCTGAGACTGATGCCGGCAAATATCATCAGTGCCACCGCGTATCCCGAAAGTACACCGATTTCCCTGCCGATCCCAAGAAGGCTCTTTCCTTCCAGCATCAACGCCCTTATTCCATCCACCCCGTAAGTCAGCGGCAGGAACCGGGCTATCCACTGCAGGTAACCCGGCAACTGCTCAACCGGGAAAAGCACACCGCAGATAAAAACCTGAGGGACGATAATCAGCGGGATGAACTGGATCATCTGAAATTCATTCCTGGCAAAGGCGGAGATAAAAATACCCAGGCAAACCGCCAGAATACCGATCAGCACCTGAAACAGAACGATCTGCCACAAATCGCCTTTGAAATCTACCTTAAGAACATAAACGGTATAAAAGAACAGGATCAAGGTCTGTGCCATGGCGAAAAGCAAAAAGCCCAGTAAATACCCGCAGATGATATCCAGCCTGGAGACCGGAGAAGCCATCAGGCGTTCGCGTGTTCCCTGATAACGCTCCCTCAGAAAGCTGATACCACTTAAGAGAAAACCGAAGAAAAGAATCAGGGTCGCCAGGATGGCTGGTAGCGTGTAGTTTAAAATTGTTTTATCGGGCACGGAGACTCCGATGAGGCTGGCAATCACCAGCGGAACAATCAGGATTAAAGCGATTGTTCGGCGATCCCGTACAAGCTGTTTTATTGTTCTCCAGGCAATGGTTATCATGTTATACATTTTCTTTAGCCCTGGTATGCCTGATATAGTAGAGAAAGGCATCTTCAAGCGAGATATCTGCCCTGCCGGTCGCCGCTTTGAGCTCGGCAGGGCTACCCTGAGCTATTACTTTCCCTTCCTTCAAAAACGCCAGCCTCCGGCACCGTGCGGCGTCATCCATGGTGTGACTGGAGATGATTAAAGTGGCACCCTTTTCAGTCAGACTATTAAAATACTCCCAGAAACTCATTCTTAAATCGGGATCGAGTCCGGCGGTAGGTTCGTCGAGAAAAAGTAAACGCGGCTGGTGAACGACGGCACAGCCGAGGCTAACCCGCTGCTTCATTCCGCCGCTTAACTGGGAAACCGGGGTTTTTCTTTTCCGCCAGAGTTCAATCAGTCTGAGAACCTCCTCTACCCGCGCTGATCTTAACCTGCCATCCCGCAGTCCATAAATCCTGGCGAAAAAATCGATGTTCTCTTCAACAGTCAGCTCATTATACAGGGCGGGTAACTGTGGCATATAACCGGTGTTTCTGGCAACTGCTGGTGAAGGGGGATGTCCCAGACAGTGGATTGAACCGCCTGCCGGCTTTAATAAACCCACCATCAACCTGATCAGGGTAGTCTTGCCGGCTCCATTAGAACCGAGCAATCCGAAACTGATGCCAGCGGGGACTTCCAGCGAGATATTATCAATCACCCGCAATTTACCATAGTTAAAGACCAGGCTTTTGATTAACAAAGCTGATTCCGGCATCTCATACCAGCCTTTTTACCGGCGTAAAAAGAAGAACGTAAAAAATAGCATTACCCGCACTATAAGGTCACCCAGGTGATTTTGTCAAATAATAAGCCTTTGTCAAATAATAAGCCGATGGAAAATTCCATCGGCTTGATCTATATTCCGGACGATATTATCCGTTTAGTAAGCGGCTGGTGGACCCGGAGGGGGAGCTTCTTTCTCAGGAACATACGCCACCAGAGCTTCCGTGATCATGGAAATCGCGGCTACGCTGGCGGCGTTTTGCAGGGCAATCCGGATCACCTTCAGCGGATCCACGATACCCCTTTCTTCCATATTAACATACTCTTCCCTGACAACATCAAAACCAAATCCCGGCTTCATCTCCTTAATCCTGTTCAGGACTACCGAACCATCAAATCCGGCATTAACCGCCAATTGTTTGATCGGTTCCTCCAGGGCTTTGCGCACGATTTCAGCGCCCACCTTCTCATCGCCGGTTAAATTCAATTTGTCAATGGCCGAAGCAGAGTTCAGAAGAGCAACACCGCCACCCGGTACAATACCCTCTTCAGTCGCCGCTTTGGTAGCAGATAACGCTCCCTGGATGCGGATCTTTTTCTCCTTCATTTCAGCCTCGGTAGGAGCACCAACCTTGATAATACCCACACCGCCTGCAAGTCTTGCGAGCCTTTCCTGCAGTTTCTCTTTCTCATAATCAGAGTTTGTCTCATCCATTTCGGCTTTAATCTGCTTAATGCGACCCTGAATCATGGCAGGTGAGCCTTTACCTTCAACGATGGTGGTATTATCCTTATCCGCAATCACGCGGCGGGCTCTACCGAAGTCTTCCACATTGACAGAATCCAGTTTTCTGCCTTTTTCTTCAGAAATTACCTGTCCGCCGGTCAGAATGGCGATATCCTCCAGCATAGCCTTCCGCCGGTCGCCAAATCCAGGAGCTTTGACCGCCAATACGTTCAGATTGCCCTTGAGCTTGTTCACCACCAGAGCAGCCAGGGCATCTTTTTCCACCTCCTCCGCGATGATGACGATATTCTTGCTGATCGGGGTAATCTTCTCCAGGGCAGGCAGAACATCCTGCACCGACTCCAGCTTTTTATCCACGATCAAAATATAAGGATCTTCCACCACGGCTTCCATCTTCTCGGCATCAGTAATAAAGTAAGGGCTGATGTAGCCGCGGTCGAACCGCATGCCTTCCACATATTCGGTCTCCAAGGTTATGCCCTTACCTTCCTCCACAGTTACCACACCATTGCTGCCGACACGGTTCATTATATCCCCGATAACCGAACCTATTTCGGGATCAAGTGAGGTAACTGTAGCCACTCTGGTGATCTCTTCCTTGGTGCTGACGGGCTTTGCCATTCTTTTTAATTCTTCAATCACCGCCGCAACCGCTTTTTCGATGCCCCTCTTTAAAGCCACCGGCTCGGCACCGGCTGCGATATTCTTGTAGCCCTCGCGGATCATCGCCTGCGCCAGAATGGTTGAGGTCGTGGTACCATCCCCAACCTCATCGCCGACCTTTTTGATTGCGTCTTTAATCACTGAAACACCGATCTTAGCGAAGGGATCTTCGATTTCTATCTCCCTCGCCACCGTGGCACCGTCATGCGTGCTGGCAGGTGATCCGAATTTTTTCTCCAGAAGTACATTGCGACCTCTGGGTCCCAGCGTTACCCTGACCGTGTTGGCAATAGTATCCACACCTTTCCGGTAATATTCACGAGCTTCTTCATCAAAGATCAACTGCCTGACCATCTTACTTCCCCTTCGCCTGAGAATGTGATTCCTGGACAATCACGGCAAGGATATCACTTTCAGGCATTATCAAGTATTTTTCATCATTAAATTTGATCTCCGAACCAGAATATTTACCGAAAAGAACCCGATCTCCGACGTTTACCTCGAGAGGAATCTTGTTACCGTCCCTGGTCACCCTGCCGGGTCCGGCAGCTATCACCTCTCCTTCCTGTGGCTTTTCCTTGGCTGTATCCGGTAAAATAATGCCTCCTCTGGTAACCTCCTCCTTCTCAATCGGCTTGATAATAACCTTGTCTCCCAGTGGTAATAGCTTCTCCATTTTTCGAACAAGCTCCTTCCCTGATGTTTAATATCAGTAATGTTTATTTACCTGATTCAGATTTGTCCGCCTTATCCTCAGATTTTTCTTCCGAACTGCTCTTGTCCTTCCGATAGTCGGTCACATAAAAACCGGATCCTTTGAAGACTATGGGCACCGGTGAGAAAAGGCGGCGGGATGTTCCGCTGCACTGCGGGCAAATTGCATCCCCGTTCTCATCGAACCTTCTTCTGAGTTCGAAGCGATAAGAGCATTTACCACACTCATATTCGTATATTGGCATTGAAAGACCTCCGGAATTGATTTAAATCTACACCTAAAAATATCATGGAACAGCAGCGCCACAGAACCCATCATTTTCAATGAAAATGATCAACAACTTACCCCGTGGAAGATTATTAAGCCCGGGTTCTGCAGCACTGCTGCAATTTTAGCCACTCAGTTTGCTGGTTTTAGAAAGCTACTTCTTGCCTCCCTCATTTTTCTTCTGTCCCTCACCAGCAGCTGATTTTGCTCTGATCTTGATCTGTCTTGGTTTCACTTCTTCCGCTTTCGGCAGAGTTAAGGTCAGCACGCCGTTTTCAAAAACCGCCTCTGCCTGATCGCTCTTGATTTCAACCGGAATGGTTACCGTGCGGCTGAACTCGCCGTAATGGCGCTCCCGGATAAAATAGTTCTCCTGCTTTTCCTCTTTTTCTTCCCTGTGTTCACCCTTGATGGTGATGGTATCGCCAACTATCGAGATATCTACTTCCTCAGGCTTAAAGCCAGGCAATGAGGCTTTAACCACAACGTCCTTATCAGTTTGGTAAACATCCACAGGAACCGTTAGCCCGCTATCGAAATTAGACCAGTATGCAGAAGGACGAACAAAGCTTTCTTCAAATAACCTATCCAGCGCATTCCGCAGTGTCATCATTTCTTTAAAAGGCTCCCAGCGCTGCAATGCCATCTATGCCACCTCCTGAGATTTTACTTGGTTGCGGCAACCTCTTCAGGCTGCGCGGTAGTATCTTTGCTGATATTTTTAACCTCGGTCAGCTCTTTGAGATCGCTGATATGACCACACTGCAGGCATTGCTCATACCAACCGTAGGTATCGTAATCCAGATAAAGGCTACCACCACATTTAGGACACTTTCTTGAGATGAATCCCGTTCTTTGCATCACCCACCCCCTTTATGTTAAATTGCTACTGGTAAAATCAGTAACCGGCTGGGTACAACTTTAATTAGCAGTCAACTCTTTTGTTTGCTAATATGAGTATATGACAGTGACTATTAGAATTGCATTAGAAAAATAATAGAAATATATTAAAACTTTTTATAAACAAGCGGTTGGAGAGATGTTGCAGATACCCCGGATCTCAATGGAACAGGTAGATATCAGGGCTACCCTGGAGTTGATATTGAAAAATGCTGTGCTGGCTCTGGGAGGCAGTGCCGGTGTGGTAGCGACCTGGAACGAAGCCGAGCATCGTTTTGTTACCAGTGCCGCTTACGGTTTAAGCCCTGCTACACTGGAAAGTCTCAAGCCCCTTCTGGATGAAGCTGCTCCCGATCTGGCAGTTAGCCGTGAAAGTTTTAATTTCCTTTCCGAGCTCAGACCGGATATCGAGTTGCCGGTTTCGGAGAGCGGATTGAAGCAAAATCCGATCATTGCCCTGCCCCTGAAAATTGGGGAAAGGACAATCGGTCTAATTTATATCCTGCGTCCGATGGCAGCCAGCGCCTTCTCGCGCATTGACCAGCCCATCCTGGCTGCTTTCGCCGAACAGGCAGCTATCGCCATACAAAATGCCTGGCTTGTTCACCTGCTGGCAGAGGAAAAACAGCGGCTTGAATCCATCCTGGAAAACTCCGCCGATGGCATTATGAGTATAGATTCCCGCTGTCATATTCTGGGGTTCAATGCAGCGATGGAAAAACTGACCGGATACGGGCGGGAGGAAGTGCTGGGTAAAACCTGCTCCCTCATCCTGAAATTCAGAGATAAGGGAAAAAAGAGCATCTGCAACGTGCAGTGTCCCATGTCCGTTATGTTAAACGAACAAAAGCCGGTCATAGAACAGGAAGGCGTAATTTACACGAAAGACGGCAGGGAAGTGGATGTTGTGATGGTTTATTCGATCGTACGTTCCCCTGCCGGCAATCCGGTGAATGCAGTGGTCAATGTTCATGATGTTTCCAAGTTGCGCGAGGTGGAGAACCTGCGTGAAGCCATTCTCTCCATGCTGGGACACGAGCTGCAAACCCCGCTTGCAATTATCAAGGGATATACCAGCACCCTTACCAGAAGGGATAAACCCTGGGATATCGAAACGCTTCAGCAGGGTCTGCAGGTAATTGAAGAAGAAAGCGACCGCCTCAGCAAGCTTATGAATAAATTGCTTCTGGCTTCACGTTTAAGCTCAGGAGCATTGAAGCTGGAGAAGGAACCGGTTCAATTACCGGCAATTGCTCAAAAGGTGGTTAACCGCCTGAAAACCCTTACCGGCAAACACGTTTTCAGGATTGAATTCAACGATGAGTTTCCGGTTATCGAGGCTGAGCCACAGTTGATGGAGCAGGTGCTCTCAAACCTGATTGAAAATGCGATCAAATATTCGCCAAACGGAGGAACCGTTACCATCTCCGGGAGAGTACTGGACAATAGAGTGGAAATAGCAGTGGAAGACCAGGGTATTGGTATTCCGCTGAGTGAGATGGATAACCTGTTTAAACGTTTTTCCAGGGTAGAAAGAGGCTTAAACCGCCGGATCCAGGGAGTTGGTCTGGGATTATATATCTGCAAATCAATTATTGAAGCACATGGCGGTGAAATGAAAGCTACCAGCCAGCCTGGTGCGGGATCCAGATTTAGCTTTACTCTGCCGCTGTATGGCGATAAATTATAGAAAAGGGTAGTCTGTATTATATCGGTCTAAAAAATTCATCACTGTAAAAATCGCAAAAAACGCCGCTGGAGAACAGAAATGTCTGAAGAGAGAAAAATACTGGTGGTAGATGATGAACCGCGTATGGTTCAATTGATCAGTATGAACCTGAAAATGGAGGGCTTCAACGTTACCACCGCTTCAAATGGATTTGAAGCGGTGGAAAAAGTTACCCGGGAACTGCCGGACCTGGTTCTGCTGGATATCATGATGCCGGACATGGATGGGTTTGAAACCCTCAAGAAGATCAGGGAAATTTCGTCCGTACCGATTATTTTCCTCAGTGTGAAGGGAGAAGAATATGACCGTGTGCGTGGCCTCGATCTGGGAGCGGATGATTATATCACCAAACCTTTCAGCCCGCGGGAGCTGGTCTCCCGCATTAAAGCCGTTCTCCGCCGTACTGAGCCGGAAACTTCTGTCCGTAACTCTGAAATCGTGGTTGACGAAGATCTGAAAATTAATTTCGACCAGCGCAAGGTTTACGTGCGTGGGCAAGAGATCAAACTGCGCCCTACTGAATACCGGCTCCTGCATCAACTGGTCACTAATCCCGGCAAGCTGCTTACCCATGAAACCCTGTTATCCAGGGTCTGGGGACCTGAATACAGGGATGAAGATCAATATGTCAGATTATATATAACCTACCTGCGACAGAAAATCGAGAAAGACCCCAAAAACCCCAAATATATTCTCAGCGAAAGGGGACTGGGCTACCGCTTTGTCGAGTACAACCAGACTCAATCTGCCAGCCAGCCAGCAGAAAAATGATCGCTTGATCCTGACCATCTTCAAAATCTCAGGAATTGAATGAGCCAGTGCCTGAGATTTCTCACCTGTTTAAACGAAAGATAATCAGGTCTGGGGATCAGTCTGTGCCCGGGAAGCCCCGAAGTTCTCTTTCAAAGGTGGTAGGTTTTTTTCGACTCACTGTCAACCAGCAGGATCGAGAGCGCAAAGATAATCACCCCGGTTACCGTTGATGAGTCGGCAATATTGAACACCGGCCAGGGTCCAATGTCTATGAAATCGGTTACGTGCCCGTAAAATGCCAGCCGGTCAATCAGATTTCCGATAGTACCTCCTAATATTAGGCCCAGCGAGATCCGATTTACCGGTGTATCCAGAGAAGTATAATGGCGGTAGACAATAAAAACGTAAATCAGCAGGACGATGACCCCGATAATGGATACTACCGTTAAAATATCCGATTTACCGTAAAATATACTGAAAGCCGCTCCGGTGTTTTGAACATACGTCAGCCGTAAAATGCCGTCTTCAGGCCAGGATTGCCCCAATGCCAGATGATGCCTGATCCAGAATTTGGTAAGTTGATCAAGAGCAATCACAGCCGCTGCAATGGCAAATACAACAAAATTCCATCTTACCTGTTTAAATCTGAACATTTCTGCTTTTCACTTTCTGCCGGCAATTAAGACATAAAATTGCCTGAGGCAGTGCCTCCAATCGCGCAGGATCAATGGGAGTATTGCAAATATCACAATAACCATAGGTGCCTGCGTCCAGTTTCTGGAGCGCCCTCTCCACTTCTGCCAGTGATGCCTTCAGCCTTTTCTCCAGCGCCAGCCTCTTTTCAAGCTCCATGGATTCCGTGGCTTCCTCTTCCCTCTTACCGAATGGACTGCCCTCCCGCCGCTCATCCAGCGGACGCCCGGCTGTCATCTGCTGCAACTCATCCAGAATACGTTTCCTTTCAGCTTCAAGTATGGCACGAACCTGCTGGGGTCTTGTACTTACCACTTTGTGCACCTCCGCTCCCTTGGTATTTTGAAATAGTATTATTAACAGCCTCTAGAATATAAATTTCAATCTATTGAAGGACCAACGTTACAGATATTACTGGTTAATCCAGCAATAGCCGTAGCTGGCGTATGGTATCGATGGACTGACCTTTCCAGTGATTGTTGGCATAAATGAAGGTTTTTTCGGTCAGGCTGGCAATCTTCTTAATTTTGGGTATCCACTCAGCAAGCTCTTCCGGTCTGTATGAGTAATCATAGCGTTCGTAAGCCTGTTCATGCTGCCACCATTTTTCTTTGTTCCGCCCGTGGAAACGGATATAGCCAATTTTACTGGTCGCCTCGGCAATCGGCGGTAAAAGGTTCGGTAGTTGAGGTTCATCCACGCAGCAAAAGCCGATATCAAGTTCACGCAGCCATTGAAACACCTCTACTTTCAACCACCGCGCGTTCCGGAATTCTACCACCAGCGGCAGACCTGCAAGGTTCTCCCTGAGCAATGCCAGATAATCCCGATTCTGACGGATGTAATCAAAGCTATAGGGGAACTGGGCAAGTATGGCGCCTAATTTACCCGCCTCAATCATCGGCTCGAGCATTTTCCGGAAGGTCTGACAGATCGTGGAAACATCAATTCTCTGATGGGTCATTTCCTGGTTAGCTTTGATGGAAAACAAAAAATCACTTCCCGTTTTATCTACCAGCGCCTTAATCGCCCCCGCCCCCGGAATGGCGTAATAGGTGGAGTTGATTTCACAGGTACTGAATTCGCGGGCGTAATAAGCCAGCCAGTCCTTCTGCGGTAGACCAGCCGGGTAAAACACTCCTGCCCAATCCTTATAACTGAATCCTGATGTCCCGAGATATATCATTGGCGAAAATTTAACACAAATTTTTGATTTTGGCAAATACAATCTTAAAAGATTGTCAGTAAACGACAGTCATTTACATCTGTTTGATGCCAGAATTCCGACTAAATTCGCCGATATTCTTAATAACGTCACATCGCCAGAGATCCACGAACTCGATGATGATATGAAATCTTAACGCCCACGATTTGATCTAAAGTTGTACAATAAGATAAATTTCTCTCCCTCGAGGGAGAGAAATTTATCCTGTTGAGGGCTATCAACTCAATTATTCAGGGCTGTCTAATGCCCTGAGCGATCGGGCGCAGAAATCTTCAGGATTGTTGCTCCTGATTTATCTATATCATATAATGCATTGAATCTGCAAATAATTATCGCATTAAGGATATATGAAGCAAAATTATATAATAAAACAGGGGAAGAAATGATGAACCTCGCCGTACAACTGGCACCCGGAAACCCGCGGGGACTATTGCTATCAAACCCCGTAATCGCGGCATCCGGTACTTTCGGATATGGTACTGAATACAGCCACCTTTTTGATATTCAAAGACTGGGAGCAATTGTCTGTAAAGGCACCACCCTTGAACCGCGCCCGGGCAATCCCCAGCCCCGTGTAGCTGAAACTCCCTGCGGCATTTTGAACTCTATCGGTCTGCAAAATATCGGAATTAAAGCACTGCTAGCCGAAAAAGCTCCGATCTGGGCTACCTGGAAGGTTCCGGTAATCGTGAATATTGCCGGTAATTCGGTAGAAGAATATGCCAAACTGGCAGAGGAGCTGGACGGCGTGAGAGGTGTCAGCGGGATTGAGGTAAATATAAGCTGCCCGAATGTCAAAGCCGGTTGTATCGAATTTGGAGCCGAGCCATCTTCTGCGGCAATGGTTACCGCAGCAGTCAAGCGAGCTACTTCTCTACCCGTCTGGGTCAAACTTACTCCCAATACCGCTGACATCGTCGGTATAGCCCTGGCAGTAGCCGAAGCCGGCGCCGATGGCATCGTCCTGATCAACACCTTAAAGGGAATGGCGATTGATATCAAAACCCGGCGTCCGGTGCTGGGAAATGTGACGGGAGGACTCTCAGGACCGGCGATCAAGCCGGTTGCACTGCGCATGGTTTACGAAGTGGCAGGAGCGTTAAGTGAAATCCCCATTATTGGATCAGGTGGAATCATGACAGCCCGGGATGCCCTCGAATTTTTCATGGCAGGTGCCTCAGCCATTCAGGTTGGGACTGCCAATCTGGTTGATCCTTGCGCACCCCTTACTATCCTGGACGGGATCTGCGATTTTATGGAAAAAGAACATATCTCTGACATCACTGAGCTGATCGGTGTTGCCAGAAAACCGACCTGACAAGCGGACTTGTGAAAACCAAATATTCGGCAAATAATGTTAAGTGATAATACCACAATTTCTCGAATAATTGTTAGAGGGGTAATGAATCACAATCACGAACACGGATTTACTGCCGGCAGAAAGCTCAAGTACGCCGTTTTCCTGAGCATTGCCATACTTGTTGCCGAGATAATCGGGGGCATCCTTTCCAACAGTCTGGCATTGCTCAGCGATGCAGGACACGTGCTGGCTGATATTATTGCACTCGGACTATCCTGGTACGGCGTCAGACAGGCGGAACGTCCCGCGGATAGCCGGATGACCTTCGGTTATCACCGGGTGGGTGTACTGGTAGCGATTATTAATGCTTCTGCCATCTTCCTTATTGCAGCCTTCATTCTTTATGAAGCCTATAACCGTTTCCAGGAACCTCCCGAGGTGAAGAGTCAATTAATGATGATTGTGGCCGTGGCAGGACTGGCAGCCAATCTCATTATCACCACATGGCTTAGAAGAGAGCAGCGCGGAAATATCAACATCCGCAGTGCTTTCTGGCATTCCGCGGGTGATGCCCTGGCTTCTATCGGCGTCATCATCGGCGGTTTGATTATCCTGCTTACGGATCAATTCTGGGTTGACCCGGCAATCAGTGTGCTGATCAGCCTGATTATTCTCTGGGCAGCCTGGAGCATCTTTCGCGAGGGTATACGCGTATTGCTGGAAGCCACTCCCAGAGACGTAGACGTATTAGCAATGATCAATGCGCTTAAACAGATACCCGGAGTCAAGGATGTTCACGATGTGCACGTGTGGAGCATTACTCCGGCGTTGCGAGCGATGAACGGGCATGTGCTCATCGAAGATGTCCAGACCAGTAAAGCCGAGGAAATCAGAGCCCGGATTGAAAAAGTTGTCCGGGAACAGTATCACATCGGTCACACAACCCTGCAGATGGAATGCCAGAAATGTGAATCAGCGGAAGCCTTTTGCCGCCTTGACTCCACCTGCCCGCCGGAAAAACCAGAACATCCAGGAAATTGAGAAAGAGCCAATAAAAAAACAGGCCAGTTTTTCACTGGCCTGTTTTTATTCCAGATTCTGGATCCTGGTTATCTGTTCTTCATGTAGCATTCTCTGCAGTATACCGGCTTATCCCCACGGGGCTGAAACGGTACCTGAGTCTCTTTGCCACATTGTGCACAGACCGCATCGAACATCTGATGGGAACCTCTGCTCGAACTGCCATTAGCAAATCGGTCTGCCCGTCTGCTGGCACGGCAACTTGAACAGCGCTTGGGTTCGTTGGTATACCCCTTTGATGCGAAGAATTCCTGTTCTTCCACCGTGAAGGCAAATGTTCTTCCGCAATCGGAACACTGGAGTGACTTTTCTTGAAAAGCCATGGATGACCTCCTTTTAATATTTGGGTTCGTGTCAGGTCATCCAATGCTCGGGGAATCGCAAGGATCTAACCAAGTTTGGGTAACCAAAACCGAAACCACTTCATTCATAATACTATATTCAGAAAATAAATACAAATATTTTCTGCACCCGGGTGATATAAACTTAGTTGTGTAAAAACTTTTCAAACTCTCAGGAATACTGGCAAATACCGCATAGATATCCATCCGGCGGGCAGCCGTTTACACCGATTTCAAATGATTTATAATAAGGATGATATGGATGACCGGAAAACACTGGTATTCATCGGTGCCCATCCCGATGATGAATCCTTCGGTATCGGGGGTACACTGGCAAAGTATGCGCTGGCAGGGGTGAAAGTCTACTATATCGTAGCCACGCGAGGAGAAGCCGGCGAAGTTAATCCCTCTTTAATGGCAAATTTCACCAGTTTGGGAGATCTGCGGTGGTCAGAACTTCAATGTGCTGCCAAGGTACTCGGTCTGACCGGTGTAATCTGGCTGGGATATCGCGATTCCGGCATGCGTGGCTCACCGGATAATGCTCATCCGCAGGCATTGATGAATGCGCCGCTGGATGAGGTTGCCGGCAGGATCGTGAAAATCCTCAGAGAACTAAAGCCACAGGTTGTGATCACATTTGATCCTATGGGCGGGTATAACCACCCCGACCATGTGGCCGTGCACCAGGCGACTGTAAAAGCATTCTACGCCGCCGGCGATGCCGGTCAATATCCTGATAATGGTGAGTCCTTCCAGCCGCAGAAGCTGTACTTCTCCATTTTCCCGCGGGGTTTGCTGAAAATCACGGTTAAACTGATGCCCCTCTGGGGACAGGATCCCCACAGGCTGGGGAAAAATCAGGACATCGACCTTGCCAGTGTAGCGAGCGTGAATTATCCCGTCCATGCCATAGTCCGGTTGAATAAACAGGCACTCGAATTGAAAGACAAAGCAACAGCCTGTCATGCCAGCCAGCTCGGGGAAGGTAGACCCAGGCGTGGCTGGCTGTTCGCACTGGCAGATAAATTTATCAGGCGCAGGGATCTTTTCATGCGTGCCTATCCGCCGGTGAAAAGCCGGAGAAAAGAAAAAGATCTGTTTGCCGGACTGGAATAATCGCCTTCCTCAGAGAATATTTTATCTTGGAGGTTGCTATGACTGACCAGGAATTTAACCCGGATCGTTACTTTCCAGCGATGACCGTCGGCGTGATGGGTTCATCCGGCGGCTTAATTCCGAAGTCTGTTTTAAATAAGGTCTTCGAACTCGGCAGGGAAATCGGACGCCGGGGGTACGTCCTGATTACTGGAGCCTGCCCCGGAATTCCGCATGAAGCCGTCAAAGGGGCAAAAAGTGCCGGAGGTTTTGTAGTTGGCATTTCACCTGCCCTGAATTTCGAGGAGCATGTCATCAGGTTTAAATCACCGACCCGAGGTTACGATGCCCTGATCTACACAGGTAGCGGACTGATGGGTAGAGAGATCGAAAACATACGCTCCTGTGACGTGGTGATTTTTGCCGGCGGGCGTTCCGGTACACTGGGAGAGTTTGCCATTGCTTATGACGAAGCCAAGATTATCGGCGTACTCCTGAATACCGATGGTATTTCCGATCATCTGAGCACGATTGTTGGAATGGTAAACAAGGAGACCGGGGCTATCCTGGTGGTCAGTTTTGAGCCGGCTGATCTGCTGGATAAACTGGAAGCAGAATACCGCAAAAGGCTGCTGCCACAATACCGAAGGCTGGTTGCGACCCACGACCCGGATGGCACACCCGAGCGGTAAATCCAGGGCATCAGAATTCGCGCTTTGCTTCTTGAGGTGAAAAACCTTTAGAATGAGAATACCTCTAATGCCCTCCTGAGCAAAAGCAAAATGGAAGAGAAAGAAAAACCGGCCGGCATTCTGAAAAGATTTAGTGCAAAATACGGGTATCTGTTTATCATCCTGGTCTTTGCCATATCCATCGGGCTGTTATACTGGCTAAGCCGCTACAACTATTTGCTTTTCCACAGTCTGGCAGAAATCTACAGCATCGTAATCGCTTTCGCGATTTTTGCCATTGCCTGGAATGCCCGCCGTTTCATGGATAATAACTATCTCCTCTTCATCGGCATCGCCTTCCTTTTTATCGGGATATTAGATACCCTGCACACCCTGTCTTATAAAGGTATGGGAGTTTTCCCAGGGTATGACTCCAATCTACCAACCCAGTTCTGGATTTCTGGCAGGTATCTGCAGGCTTTCAGTTTCCTGGCAGCACTTCTTTTTATCCGCCGCAGGGTTCTGGCTACGCCGGTTTTCCTGATCTTTACTCTGGTCCTTGGCTTAATTCTAACTCTGATTTTTTACTGGAAGGTATTTCCGGTTTGCTATATAGAGGGCATCGGATTAACTCCTTTCAAAAAAATCAGCGAATACATCATTTCACTGATGCTGCTTACCTCAACAGGTTTGCTGATTTACCGGAAAAGGGAATTCGGGGGCAACGTGGTCAAGCTCCTGGCAGCCGCGATGCTCTCTGCAGTTGCCTCCGAAATGGTTTTTACCCTCTATACGGATGTCTATGGCATAACCAACGTGATCGGGCACTTGCTCAAAATCCTTTCTTTCTATCTGATTTACAAGGCCTTCATAGTAACTGGCTTGACCCAGCCCTATAACCTGCTTTTCCACAACCTGAAAAAAAGTGAGAGCTCACTTGCTAGGCAGGCGGAAGAGCTGAGGCAGGTTAATGATAAGCTCAGACAGGAAATAGTCGAACGTAAGAAAACTGAAAGAGAACTGGAGCAGCGCACTGTTGATCTGGAAGCGATTAACCGGGAACTGGAGGCTTTCAGCTACTCTGTATCGCATGACCTCAGGGCTCCCTTAAGGAGTCTTGACGGGTTCAGTCAGGCAATCCTGGAAGATTACGCGGATAAACTGGATGAAACGGGCAGGGATTACCTGAAAAGAATCCAGAACGCGAGTCAGTCCATGTCCCGCCTCATTGACGAACTGCTCAAGCTTTCGCGGGTCACCCGGCAAGAAATGCATGTGGAGGAAGTCAATCTGAGTGAAATTGTCAGGCACATCGCCGCAGAATTGACCGCGTCCCAGCCCCAACGCCAGGCCGAGTTTATTATTGCACAGGAAATACTGGTTAAAGGAGATGGTCAGCTTCTGCAGATATTGCTGAGAAAACTTCTGGAAAATGCCTGGAAATTCACCGGGAAAAACCCTTCAACCCGCATCGAATTCGGCTGCAGGGTATATAATGAAGAAAAGGTATATTATATCACAGACAATGGAGTCGGTTTTGACATGAAGTATGCATTCAGGCTGTTTCAGCCATTCCAGCGCCTGCACCGGGAGAGCGACTTTCCCGGCACCGGCATCGGACTGGCTACGGCTCAGAGAATCGTTCACAGGCATGGAGGACGGATCTGGGCTGAGGCTGAGGTCGGTAAAGGCGCAACTTTTTACTTCACAATCGACAATTGGTAATCCGAAGGAGAAAAGATTGTGAAGAAAAAGGTGATTTTGCTGGTCGAAGACAATCCCAACGATGTTTTTCTAACTGAAAGGGCGCTTAAAAAAACCCGCATAGAGAGCGAACTGGTGGTCGCACGGGATGGGGTAGAAGCGCTGGACTACCTTTTTTGCCGGCAGAACTTCGACTGCCGAAATGCCAGTTGCAATCCACAGCTGGTCTTATTGGATCTCAAGTTGCCGAAGATTGATGGCTTTGAAGTTCTGAAACAGATTAGACAGGATGCAAGAACCCGTCTGTTGCCGGTAGTGGTGCTGACTTCGTCAACAGAAGAAAAAGACATCCTCAACAGTTATGCATTCGGCGCCAATAGCTATGTCTGTAAACCGGTAGATTACAACCAGTTCGTAGATCTGTTGCGAAATCTCGGGCAGTTCTGGCTTGTTTTAAACCGGTCTCCGTTCTCCGATTCAGGGGATTAAATGCATGGGAAAAGAGATCAGGGTTCTGATTATCGAAGATTCAGAAGACGATGCCCTTCTCCTGATCAGGCAACTCCGCAGGGATGGCTACAACCCGATTTACCAGATAGTGGACACAGCCGATAAGGTCATACAGGCTCTCGATTCCCAATCCTGGGATATTGTGATCTCAGATTACATACTGCCGGAGTTCAGCGGGCTGGAAGCCCTCAAGCTGATTCAAAGTAAGGGAATGGACATTCCCTGCATTATCGTATCCGGCAGGATAACCGATGAAACCGCCGTCTCAGCGATGAGAGCTGGTGCCCGTGATTACGTCATGAAAGATAACCTGAAAAGAATTGGCTCTGCAATCGAAAGGGAACTGGCAGAGGCGGAAACCCGCAGAGCCCGTCGGGAAACCGAAGCCGAATTGAAGGACACCGCAGAAAAGCTCAGGCTGGTAACTGAAACCATCAGAGATGTTTTCTGGATCGGTACACCTGGAACCGGCGAAATTGTTTACCTCAGCGCAGCCTGCGAGGAAATCTGGGGAAGGAGCCGCAACGAACTTTTGAAAACACCGGAGATTATACTTCAATCTGTCCATCCAGATGACAGGACTGCCTACCTGGAGTCCATGAAAAGGCTGGCAGAAGGCAAACTTGAAGTTCTGGAATACCGCATCATAAGGCCAGATGGCTCGATTCGCTGGATTTCCAACCACAGCTATCCGGTGATGGACGCCAGCGGTAAGCTCACCATGATCGCTGGAGTATCCCGCGATATTACCCGCCGGAAAACGGCCGAGGAAACCCTGCGTAAAGTAAATCGAGCCAGAGACGTGCTCATCAAGGTCAATGAAGCACTAATCCGTGCCGATGATGAAATAGAGCTGCTCCAGATGGTCTGTGAGATAATTACCGAGGTAGGTAATTACCAGATGAGCTGGGTCGGTTATGCGATGCAAAATGAATCGCTTGCCGTTGAACCGGTCGCCTGGGCCGGGATGGAGGAGGCGTCTCTTAAGGAATTATCCATTATCGCAAATGAGACTGCCGCTGAAAGTGCGCCTTTCCCCCGGGTCATCCACAGCGGCGAACTTTATGTGGCACGTAATATTAAAACTGATCCTGCGTTGTCAGCCTGGCGACAGGCAGCACAGTCCGCAGGATTTGAATCGGCGGTCTTTCTACCACTCAAAGGGGAAAAGGAAATCTTCGGGATTTTAAGCATTTATACCTCCGAGTCTGACCGATTCGATTCTGATGAACTTCAACTCCTGTCCTGGCTGGCCAGCGATATTTCTTTCGGGATATTAGCCCTGCGCACCAGGGTTGAACTGGAAAATGCACAATCTGAGCTGAGGGCAATGGCCAACAGGCTGGTACAGCTCCAGGAGGAAGAACGCCGCAGTATCGCCCGGGAACTGCATGATGAAATAGGGCAATCATTAACTGCTTTGAAACTGATGATCACCCAGGCAGCCCGCTCTCCCCTCGAAAATTGTCAGTCAATCCTTCAGGAGTGTCAGCCGGTCATTTCTGAGCTGATCCAGCAGGTCAGGGAAATGTCCTTGAAACTGCGCCCCAGCATGCTGGATGATCTCGGGCTTCTTCCCACTTTGCTCTGGTACATCGAGCGTTACAGCACCCAGACCGGGATCAGGGTCAATTTCGAACACAGCGGCTTGCAGAAACAGTTCAGCCAGGAGATTAATACCACCGTTTACCGCATCGTTCAGGAAGCTCTCACCAATGCCGCCCGCTATGCAGGAGTACCGGAAATAAGTCTCTTTATCAGGGCAGACGACACTTCTATCCATCTCGAAGTGGTGGACCGGGGATGCGGTTTTGACCCTGCAAGACTGGGAGTAAAAGCATCCACCGGTCTCAGTAGCATGCGTGAAAGAGCCCAGATACTGGGCGGTCAGCTTAACGTCGAAAGTTACCCTGGTCAGGGCACCCGCATCATCGCTGATCTGCCGGTAAATTCGAATTGATCGGCCTTTAGACTCTGGTAGAGGTGTAATGACCACCGGTCAGCACACTGAAGTGGAAAATCGGCTTATCAACCCTTCTCAATATCAACGGACAGTGTTTCATGCCTTTGGGCACAAAAATAAGGGCGCTGGTTGTGATGATATGTTTCTCATCTTCCAGCCAGAATTCAATCTCTGCTCCCAGGTTATAAGGATCTTCGTGATCATTTGAGAAAAACCCGATGATTTCATCTGCATCATGGATATGCGCCTGGGCTTCGCTGGTCTTGTCAATGGGAGGTCTGAGATACCAGGAACAATTCATCTGGAATGCCCCTTTTACCACGTCGTCATCCATCCAGAGAATCCGCTTCGCCCACCTGGCATAGCTGGCATTAAATTCCGGCGTAAAACGCGCGGGCGTCTGCAATCTGGTAACGATGTATTTCCCGTATTTCGAATTATCCATGAAAAACGCCTCCTTTTCTCAATTATCCTGTGTGACTAAATAATAGCATAAAGAGAATACCCACGGAAATAATGCGAGAAAGCTTTTTCAGATATGATATGCTAATATTAGTTAATCAACCAGATAATTCAAGGGAGAAATTTCCCATGACAGAAGTGAATTTCAAACGCCATCTTGAATTTGACTCAATACACAACTTCCGCGACCTGGGAGGTTACCGTTCCCGCTCAGGGGGAAGGATAGCCTGGCGAAAAGTCTTCCGCAGTGGCGACCTGTGCAGGATGTCACAGCGGGATATTCATCAACTGAAAAATGTGATCGGAATACGTTCGGTAATAGATCTGCGCACTGCACAGGAGCTGGCACAGCAGGGAAACGGTCATCTTCAACTTGCAGATATCAAATACCATCATGTACCTTTTATGACCGGTAATCCCAGCAAACAGGAGGAGGAAAGATTATTGAACTCCTTTTCCAATATGGGTGAAGTCTACCTTTATTTCCTTCAGCATCCCGAATACGGGCAAAAAATCGTCCAGGCTCTGGAGATTATCGCCGATCCTGCAAACTATCCGCTGGTGTTTCACTGTGCTGTGGGGAAAGACCGCACCGGCATACTGGCCGCGATACTGTTATGCGTACTTGATGTCCCTGCTGAAGATATCATAGCCGATTACGCACTTACCGAGAAGATCATGGCATCCCTCTTTCACCGCTGGAGAAATAATCCTCAACTTTCAGAAGAACTCAGGAGAATGCCGGACTTTTTCTGGCGGGCTGCACCGGAATCCATGTCTCTTTTCCTTTCAACACTTGAGCGGAGATACGGATCAGTCAGGAACTACCTGATCGAGCATAACGCTGATCAAAAGCTCTTCGAAAAATTGAGAGATGCACTGGTGCGCTGATCATTTTCCACAGCATCTGCAGAGATCGGGGTGACCGTTCCGCTTATTACTCCCAGGCGGCAATGGCAGCCACACAATCTCCTTCCTCGACCCGCATGATGATTACCCCCTGAGTGCTGCGACCAAGCACCGGGATGCCGCTTTCTTCACCTTTGACCGGAGTGGAAATCACCATTCCTCCACGGGAAATGATCATCAACTGCTGGGTTTGTTTGACCAGCCTGGCTGCCGCTACCTTCCCGGTCTTCTGTGTCACTTTAAGGGTTCTGATACCCACGCCGCCCCGGCTCTGCTGCTTATAAGCTTCTATCGGGGTCAATTTTCCGTAGCCGTTATCGGTAACCACCAGCAGGTAGGTATTGGGTATCACGACATCCATGCTTACCAGCTTGTCGCCCGGCTCCAGGCGAATCCCCCTGACGCCACCGCTGGTACGGGAGCTGCTTCTCAAACTTTTCACCGGGAAGCGGATGGATTGACCTTGCTCTGTGATTAGAACAACGTCATCTTCATCTGTTCCCAGTCCGGCAGCAACCAGCTCATCTCCTTCTTCCAGATCCATCGCAATTATGCCGCTGCTGCGGACGGATTCAAAGTATTCCAGAGGTGATTTTTTGATCTCCCCCTTCTCAGTCGCCATCAGCAGGAAAGTGTTTGGTTTAAAATCGGTCACAGAAACCACCGCCGTGACCCTTTCTCCTTCACTGATGGGGAACAGGTTAACAATTGCCAGACCTTTGGCGGTACGCGAAGAATCAGCTGGAATCTCATGGGTTTTCAAATGATAGACCTTTCCCAGATTGGTAAAGAAAAACAGGTTGTCATGAGTATCAGCCACGCAGAGAAACTTTACCGCATCTGCTTCCCTGACCCCCATTCCTTTTACACCCTTTCCCCGGCGGTGCTGGGAACGGTACACTGCAGCCGGTACCCTCTTGATAAAACCGCGCTGGCTCAGTGTCACCACCACTTTCTCATGCGGGACTTCTTCGATGGCAAACTCCATGACAGACTGCTCGCTGATCTCGGTTCTGCGCGGATCCCCATACTTAGCTTTTAACTGACTGACCTCTTCCTTAATCAGGAACATGATTTTCTTCTTGTTCGCCAGTAAATCTTCCAGATAAGCAATGGTTTTCAGTACCTGTTCATATTCTTCCAGGATTTTATTGCGTTCAAGGTTAGCCAGACGGCGCAACTGCATGTCAAGAATTGCCTGTGCCTGAATCTGGGATAACCCGAAGCCGGACATCAGGTTTTTACGGGCTGTATCCGCGGTTTCCGATTCACGGATAGTTTTAATCACCGCATCGATCTGGTCTAGCGCGATCTTCAAACCTTCCAGAATATGCGCCCTGGCTCTGGCACCCGCCAGCTCGAATTTGCTGCGCCTGGTGATTACTTCCTGCCGGAACTGGATATAATACTGCAGAGCTTCTTTAAGGCTGATTACCAGCGGCTGACCATCCACCAGCGCCAGCATATTGACGAAGAAAGCCGATTGCATGGCGGTATGCTTGTATAACTGGTTCAAAACCTGCGGTGGTTGAGCTTCGCGTTTAAGCTCGATGACAATCCTCATCCCCTGACGATCAGATTCATCCCTGACCTCGCTTATCCCCGTGATTTTCTTATCCTTTATCAGGGTAGCTATACGTTCAACAAGTGCCGCCTTATTAGTCTGATAAGGGATCTCCGTAACCACAATCTGCTTTCTGCCCATGCCTCCCGGGATATCTGAAATATGCGCTCTGGCGCGTACCACAATCCTGCCATGCCCGGTAGCATAGGCACTGCGAATACCGTCCCTGCCCAGGATAATTCCAGCAGTCGGGAAATCGGGTCCCTTCACATATTGTATCAATTCATCAACACTGGCTTCCGGATTATCCACCAGATAATTAATCGCATCACAAATCTCGCTGAGATTATGCGGTGGAATACTGGTCGCCATACCAACCGCGATGCCCGAGCTACCGTTCACTAACAGGTTAGGTAAAAGCGAGGGAAGCACAGAGGGCTCTTTCAGACTGTCGTCGAAATTGGGGATGAAATCAACAGTATCCTTGTCAATATCCACCAGCATCTGTTCGGCAATCGCCGAAAGGCGAGCTTCGGTATAACGCATCGCCGCCGGAGGATCATTGTCGATACTGCCAAAGTTACCCTGCCCGTCGATAAGAGGATAGCGCATGGAAAAATCCTGTGCCATGCGCACCATCGCATCATAGACCGGTGCATCACCATGCGGATGGTATTTACCCAGGACTTCTCCTACGATACGGGCGCTTTTTTTATGGGCTGTGTTGTGGAACAATCCCATATCCTGCATCGCAAAAAGGATACGGCGCTGAACCGGTTTCAGCCCATCCCGTACATCCGGCAACGCACGGGAGACAATCACACTCATGGCATAATCGAGATAAGAACTTTTTAATTCTTCCTCGATATTAACTTCACGGGTTGCCCCAATCACCATTTCAGATTAAGCCTCCTGATCCCAGTCTTTATCTTCCTCAAGTTCTTCTGTTTCTTCCGGATTTTCCTCCTCCTCTTCCAGATAGCCAGCCTCTTCACCCATCTCTTCTTCCTCGTATTCTTTCAGAGCTTTCTCACCGATGAACGGCTGCACTTCTTCGAGTCTCCGGGCGGGGAAGGAGACCTGGTCGATCTGACTGGGATGCTGATATGTTTCACGGATTATGATTGAGATCGAATTTTCATTGGAAGTGACCACCGCCGCAGCATATTTATTGCCACCGGCCATTAATTTCAGCAACCGCTGGGCATGCTTGGCAGGTACCAGTCCCAGGTATTCACCCTGAGTATTCTCAACCACCAGCGTGGAATCCTGGGGTTTCAATACCACTTTATCACCCGCCAGCATCTTGATCAATCTTTCCGATGGAGCCACCTGATAAAGATTCACAACACCGGCTTTGCCGATTTCTTCGATAAATAGATGGGGTTCTGCTTTTTCAGCGTTGTTGCCGGCGATCTGTGCCTGCTTGCTCTCCAGCAGAGCCAGTCTCTCCAGATTCTTTCTGGCGATGGTATTATATTTATCAAGCTCCAGCGCTTTAGTATAGGCTTCTTTCGCACCTGCGTATTCTCCCAGCTCCATGTAGGCTTTGCCCAGACGGTTATAGGCATCCACATCATTGGGGAAATTCTGAATGATGCTCTTGTTAATCGCTACCGCTTCCTTCCAGCGTCCCTGCATAGCAAGTGCAATCGCCTGCTTACTTGCCTGGCGCTTAATCTTACCCTGTTTATCTTCATGATATGCCATTTCTTTCTCCATCATCCGTCCTTACCAGGGACGTTAACAATACTATTTTACCTTTGAACTTCGTATGAGACAAGTTATTTATGTTAAATTTGCCATCTCTCCCGGTGCTGTAAAACCATCGCCTTTAACCCGCATTTTACATTAAACGGGGTCATTCCGGCTGTGCCTGTTCCGGGATAGCATAAAAAAGGGGATATTCACCACCAATATCCCCCGGGATCTGCACTGCAAGTTAATATA
>Ga0123519_10004056_pt1 | contig 23927 bp, 16 predicted proteins | sample YelNatPaOPRAMG02_FD_87396 | JGI IMG/M metagenome (GOLD analysis project Ga0123519, IMG submission 87396) | Hot spring microbial communities from Yellowstone National Park - Yellowstone National Park OP-RAMG-02 (version 2) | ecosystem: Environmental > Aquatic > Thermal springs > Hot (42-90C) ...
ACATGCTAACATTTGAAACAATGGCTGCAGTAGCATAGCCGTGATTATGCAGTATTTCGGCAATCGTTGTACTGGAATCATTAAGGGGGTTGAGCTGGTTTCGCGAAACGCCGTAGTCGCAGCCATGTTCAGAACTATATAAGCCTGAAAAAAGTGAGGCATGGGAAGGCACTGTCCATGAGGAGGGAGCAATACACCGATCGAAAACAAGGGATTCTTGAGCAAAAGACTCGAGATTTGGGGAAGTGGTGCGATTTTTATTATAAACGGTCAAATGATCGGCGCGTAAGGTGTCAAGAACTATGAGTAGGATATCAGGGTAACGTTCTTTGCTCTCTTGTGAGGTACGCAATGCGGTTGTATCGGTGAGCGGTGTCGCGCGGTGGGACAACGCCCATGACCAGTATAAAATTCCACAGACAAAAAGAATCAAACAGCCTTCAACAGCCAACCAATGCCTCAAATGCCATCTGGTAAGGCGAGGTCGGATGTTGAAAAAGAAAAAAAGATAAAGCCCCAATATTGCAATTACGCATGAAAGATATACCACTGCATTAAAGAGGGAGGAGGGCATACCAAGGGATTCCACAAGCACTGAACTGATTTCATAGTGAAAAGGAAACCACAGAGAAGGGTTTGAGCAGAAATGAAATATAAGGATGACAGTGCTTATTTCAAACATTAGCAACAACGGAGAATTTAATAGCCTCTCATCCCCTTTTTTAATTTTAAAAAAGAGGAAGGGGAAAAGACCGCCAATCCAGAGAACATAGAGGTAACGGTCATAGGGTGCTTTTGGCCAGTACATAAATATGTTTTTGAGGTTTATGAGGGGTAAGGGAATGCTGCCAAGAATGCCATATATGAGGGTAAAGGGCAGAAGATAGAAAAAAAGCCATAGCACGTTATCATTTTTTTGTGGGGAGTCGTTTTTAGCAACTATAGTGAGAAAAGCAGTGACTACAAGGCTAAAAGAGGTCCAAAAAAGCAGATTAAAGAATAATAAAGCAATAGGATATTGCTGTGGGATATAGGTGTACACCAGTGCAAGCTTCCACAGCATAATAGCATCAAACAGAGTTGTCAGAGTGCCGGTCAGCAAGCCAAGCAGCAGTCCTGTCATTCGTATGCCGGTATTCTTCATTTTCTTTGGGCGTCTTTTTGCAAAAGGTATTGTCGGGCACTCAGCCGCCATCCGCTATTGAATATAGCCAAGGCTTTTCAGTCCCTGCTGCACCTCCGGTGAAACAATCGTATCGACAAATGCCCGTTTTTTATGCTGCAACGTCCACTCGTGCAATTTCTTATCCATGCCTTCGGCAATCTCCGGCAGGACAGAGGCAAGGTTTTTTGTTTCACGAGGATCTTCTCGCAAATCGTATAGTTCCGGGGGGCGTGAGATTGAATAGCGCATGTATTTATATCTTGCGTCTCGTATAGCGCGATGCTCACCGGTAGTGTGATGAAAAAGTTCCGCAACAACAGTTGTTTCGTCCCCGCCGAATATTTTTCCGGATATATTTTCGGGTACCGGTAAATCACATAATGCAAGTATTGTTGGAAAAAGGTCAACCAGTGTAAGCATATCGTTCCGCTGGCCGGATTGATAATTCAGGGGCATTTTTATCATCAAGGGGACGCGCATAACCTCTTCATAGAGGGGGGTTTTGTGGGAGTAGAGGCCATGCTCGCCTATCATCTCCCCATGGTCCGATGTAATAACAATAAGAGCGCGATCATACAATCCCCTTCTTTTTAATTCATTAAAAAAGTCCCCGAGCTGCCTGTCTAAATATGCTATTTCACCGTCATATTGAGACAACAAAAAAGGATCCCATGTCCTTTTGTTCTGCCGGTGAAACATCTTTCGTACAAGCTGAGCGATCCGGCGTACCTGCGGCAGGCCTCTGTCGTGATACAGGTCGTTAAAAGGTCTCGGAGGAACATAGGGCTCATGAGCGTCAAGATAATTGACAAACAGAAAAAAGGGAGAAGGCTCAAGCCTGTCGAGCATTCTAAAAATACAGTTATTCATATCTTCCGCTGTTCTATAAAACAAAGTGAGCTTTGGAAATAGATGGGTGACGCAACAAAAAATGTGCAGCAGCGGATGAAACGGATACCGTGAGTATATGGTGCCGATCCCGCATGATATATCCCGGTGGTGAAACCCCTGGCCGATGTTCAGCTCTGGGCGAAAAAAGACGCGATTAGACACAACCGCGGCTGTGGCATAACCGCTGTCTTCAAAAATTTCCGCTAGCGTTAAAAAAGAGTCATCAAGGGGGCGGGGTATGCTGGAGTTGTTGCTGATATCATAATCAGCCCCGTGCTCGCTCGGATACAGACCGGTAAAAAGAGAGGCATGCGAAGGGAATGTCCACGGTGAGGGGGCAAAACAGTTTGTGAAAACCATGGCTTCTTGAGAAAAGGCTTGCAGATTTTTTGCGATGCCATTGCGCATCAAAGCTGAAAGCCTGTCCGCCCGCACCGTGTCGAGAACAATCAATATAATGTTTGAAATTTTTTTTTGTGTGTCCATGGATGATCCGGTGACCGGCCGGGCAGTTCTTCCCGAAAGTGTCATGCGATTAAGCTGATAGTTGCTGCACAGGACTGCACAGGTAATGATCAGCATGCCGATAAATTTGACCGGGGATGCACGGTATATCCTTGTGCCCTTTATCGCATACAGCACATACCCTCCCAAAACAGCTGCGATGATAAAAAAATACACAATGCGAAGATACAGGTTGTAATCAGCTACTATTCTGTGCATCAAAACGTCATGAAGCAGCGATACAAAAATACTGACATTGAGGTTGGTGCAGATATTAAAAATCACGATGACAGCCGACAGCTCTATAATCAGAGACATGGGCTGCAGCAAATGCAGTGTTTTTTTTCGATGTTCGGACCAGATTAGTACAAGAACAATAAGCGCAGCCCACAAAAAGGATGCATGGCTGTCATAGGTTTTTGGAATTTCCATTTGAGATAGATAAATCCTGCCCGCGAGGCCATAGAAAAAAACAAACACGATGAAACAAACGATTATAATAATATAGTCCCTGTTTTTCCTGCCTTTAAAAAAACAAAGGGTGATGACTGCCGCGATGCCTGATACAACTGCCCAGAGCGCAACATTGAACACCAGGAGGATGAGAGGATACAAAGCCGATGGGATAAAAAGATCGGGAATGAGCATATACATTCCCTCAAAAAGTGACGCAAGAAGGCCGACAACCACGCCGAAAAGCAAAGCCTTTTTCATGCTCGGATGTCCATTTATTTGAATGCAGTAAAATGATTTATTATCTATTTAACCACACAAAACCGCTTTTATCAAGATAAACAGGAGTGACAGCGGTATGATAAAATGCAATTTACATTGGCAGGGGAATGAGATATTAAGGGGACGGGAGTCGGGAGTCAGAGGTCAGGAGTAAGGAGTCAGGAGTCAGAAAATCATAGCGGGTACCTATGGGGAAAAGCAACCCTTTATATCCGGCACGTGTGATTGTTATTGTAATAGCGCTGCTGTTCGGCATTCTGAATGTCTGCCAGATATATTCATTAGAAGATACGTATCCTGTTGCGAAAATTTTTATTGGCAGTGATTATTTGTGTTTTTATTCGGCGACAAAAAACCTTCTCTTAAAGGGAAATCCGTATGATAAAAGCTGGTACTCTTCAACCATAGACGATTACGCAAAACCTCTTGCGCGTTATGCGTATAATCCCACTATTCCTTGGTATTGTTTCCCCCCTGTGGCAGCAAGTCTTAATTATCCACTGTCTTATCTGGAAATAGAGACTGCTGCAAAACTTATGTTTTTTATTCTCATTGCTGCTTTCATGATGGCATATGGGCTTATTACTGTTTCATTTGATTTCAAAAACAAGAGTGAATGGAGAAGAATTTTGCTTTATGGCTTTGTAATCATTATGCTCAGCTACCCTTTCTATTTTTTAGTCAGTCGCGGACATATGATCGGAATCACCTTTCTTCTCATAGCTGCTGGAACATACCTGTATAAAAAAAACAATCCCATATCCGGTGTCTGTTTCGGTGTTGCGACGGGCATGTTTTTGTTCCCCGGGCTCATTATTCTCCCTCTTTTACTTTTTCGGCGTTATAAAATCACCATATATATGGCTGTCACGTTAATTGTGCTTGTTCTGTGCTGCCCGGATCTGTGGTGGTTTTTTTTAAAAAATATTCTCATGCTGAGAGTTGATACTCACGACATACTGCATCAAAACTGCAGTCTTGCTGCAGTATTTTTCAACAGCAGTTTGGTCTTTGAACGAATAGCAAGCCTTGCTGGGTTGCACGTATCTATCTCACGCTATTATACAAGTATAGCGCTTGTTGTGTATGGGCTGCTGCTTTTTGTAATGGTATTTTGTGATTACAAGATTAGAAAAAAATATCACCCTCTGGGAAAAGATTTTGAAACAACACTTTTACTTATGTACCTACCTTTTATGATTGCGGTGCCGAAGGCAACTTTTCCTTATAACCTTGTGCTTCTACTTCTGATTATTCCGGCAATGTGCTCTCTTGGAGTGGTGCTAAAAGAATCGTTGCCTCCGTCTGTTTTTGGGTTGCTAACCTGCGGAATTGCGCTGAGCCAATTTCAGGCGCAGATTTCTGATATTTTATTAAGAAAGGAAAGCTTTTCTTTCCATTTTTTTTCAGCCTTTGGTCTTTTGCTGGTAATGATTGGCTGTGTGGTTTTCAAGGTGTGGTTTTGGAAGACCGGGAATCTATCAAAGCAAATGGAAACCGTGGGAAGATGAATGGTGCTCAGTATTTTTTCAGTGGTTTTGTTTTATTGTGCGGATTACAAACTGTGGCTTGCGATTGCTGGTTAGATGAAGCCTGCCGATATATTCGCCAATAAGGCCGAGGATAAAAAGCTGCGCCCCTGAAAAAATCAGAATAATACAGACAATTGTTGCCCAACCCTGCGGTTTGTGCCAGAAAAAATATTCAAGGGTTTGTTCAATAACTCCAAGCAAGCCTAATGTGCTTAAGACAATGCCGCCAACCGTGCTAATATGCAACGGCATAATCGAAAAGTTTACAAACATATTCAGCCACAGGTGTACAAGTTTACGGAATGTGTAATTACTTTTGCCTACCTTTCGAGGCAGATGGACCACTTCAATGGTTCCGATTTTTTGTGTTACCTGCAAAACAAGCCCATCAATGTAGGAAAAGGGGCCGGTGTATTTCCGTATCTGCTCAACAGTAAAAGCATTCATGCACCGGAAGCTTGAGAGGTATAATCCCTTCGGTTTATCCAGTAAAAAATCAGCAGCACGGTTGGTGAGCCAGCTTCCAAAGTTCCGAAAAGAATTATGTTCTTTGCTTTGGAAACTGGTGTAAACGACATCATAATCTGACGCGCGAGCAAATTCATATAACTTTACCACCTCGGAAGGAGGGTTTTGTAAATCATCATCCATGGTAATTACATATTCCCCTCGATCATGGTGAAGTCCTGCCATGACTGCATTGTGTTCGCCGAAATTGCGTGAGAGGTTAATAAAGGTAATGGGCACCTGATATTTACTTACCAATGCCTCACAGACATCTGCGCTATTATCACAACTGCCATCATTGACAAGCACAATCTCAAGTCCGCCGTTAACAGAAAGCCGCGCAAGCTCATCCACAAGCCTGCCGATGGTTGCCGCGCCGTTGTAAACCGGGATGACAATACTCAATGAGCATTTCGTTTCCATGGCAATATGGGCAAGAACAATTTTTATCTTGACATTAGGATAAATATTTACAACACTTAAAAAAAAAGTTCAACCAAAAGCCCGGGTAGCTCAGTTGGTAAGAGCGTACGCTTGATAAGCGTAAGGTCGGTGGTTCGAATCCATCCCCCGGGCATTTACATATTATTAAAATCTGCATTGAGCGATATATCAGATGTCGATTCCTGCACCTGCAGGCACAGGCGTTGATCGGATTTATGCGGTGCAGGCAGGGACGCCTGCCGGGCACGAGCGAAAACGCCATTGCCTGCATGCGATGGAAGCAACAATCGCTCAGTTGAGGTAAAAATAATTTATCCTGCCGAAAAACAATCCGACGACAAAACATGCTTCCATGTTTTTCTCTGCCACAAAAACAAATCCGGTAAAAATGAAGGAACAGCTATCAGTAAACATGGATGTCCAGCAAAATAAAATTAATATTCAACTGCTGCTCCGTGAGAAAGAACCGGCATATTCCGAATACGTAGCCCGGCATCCTGAAGCAACACCCTACCATACCCTTGCCTGGCGCGACATCAGTTGCAAGGTCTTTGGACATGCGCCATATTTTCTCATCGCAGAAGCAGAAGAAAAAATTCAAGGGGTGATGCCTTTGTTTCTGGTCAAGGGAATTTTCGGCCGCAGGCTGGTGTCTGTTCCTCTTCGGGACAAGGGAGGTCCCCTTTGTGAGAGCACTGAGGTTTTGGAACACCTGATGGGAGCCGCAAAAAATCTGATGGTTGAGCTGAAATGCAGATACGTTCACATAAAAGCCTGGCATGGGCTTTGTTTCCACGAGAACACACCCGACTGGCTTATACAACATAATCACTTCATAAACTCATCTGTCAAACTTGACAATAATCCTGAAAATATCTGGAATGGATTCGAAAAAAGAAGTGTTCAAAGGCCCATAAAAAAAAGCATGCGGGAAGGGGTAAGCTGCTACTGGGGAAAAAGCCTTGACGACATGAAAAAATTTTACCGGCTGCTTATACTCACACGAAAAAAACTCGGGGTTCCTCCCTATGGCTTTGATCTTTTTTACGAAATATGGGAAAAAATGATTCAAAACAACTTTGCAGGATTGTTGCTTGCCCAGTACAGAGGAATTGTTATAAGCGGTTTGGTGCTCTTTTTTTTAAGAGATAAAGCGATTTGTGGATATGCCGCATCAGATAAAAATTATCTTTGGCTGAGGCCGAATAATCTGATGTTCTGGGAGGCGATGAAGGATGCGTGCATGAGGGGATGTACGTGCTTTGATTTCGGAGCCGACTCTCCCGACAATCAGAACCTGTTATCCTTTAAAGAAGGATTTGGGGCTGTTACCAAAGTGCTTCCGCATTATTATATCTTTAACGGAAAGCAAACATCGTTCGCCATGGATTTTGACAGCAGAAAATACAGGCTGCAGCGCAAACTTTTTTCGCAATTGCCTCTTTGTATTTCCCGGAAAATCGGGCCGATTATTGCCCGCCAATTAAGTTGAGAGCATTAAGAGAGCACGACAAGCGGTTGAAAAATTGAAAAGCACATGAAGAATGCTATGAGGAATTCTATTCCTGCCCAAACAACGCTTATAAAAGCAGTTTTTTTCTTTTCAGGATTTTCCTCTCTTTTGTATCAGGTTGTATGGCAGCGCATGCTCACCACCTATTACGGTGTGGGTTCAGTTTCAATTACCCTGATTGTTAGTGTCTATATGCTTGGTCTGGGGCTGGGTGCCCTTATAGGAGGGTTCCTCGCCGAATGGATTAAAGAAAAAATAAAACTTTATTTTTTTGTAGAGTTCCTGCTCGGGGTTTTTGGTCTGACAAGCATCCCCTTCCTTGATGCTCTTGGCCACGCTACTGCCGGGGCAAATTATATTGTCGCTCTCGTATGTATGTTTCTTTTCCTCTGTATCCCAACCATTCTCATGGGCACAACCCTGCCGTTATTGACAAAAATCTATAACAGCTTCATTAAAAATTTTCTCACGAGTGTCAGTGTTCTTTATTTTATCAATACACTCGGTGCAGCATGCGGTGCACTGGTGGCAAGCTATGGCATTATTTCTTTTTTAGGTCTTGATGCAGGTATTTATGCTGCTGCTGCACTAAATTTTGTTTTGGCGTTCGTTATTTTTTTGATGCGCTTTTTGACACAGCCCGACCTAAGAAGCACTGGCATTCTGAGAGAAGAGGTGACTATCCCCCACAAGTTAGGACGGGCAGCATATCTGTTGGTTTTTATAACGGGATTTCTTGCCATAGGGTATGAGATTGTATGGTTTCGGGTTATTGGCGTTCTGGTGAAAGAATCAGCATACGCCTTTTCAACTGTTTTGTCCGTGTATCTTATTGGTATTGCGATAGGAAGTATGGGGATTGAGCGATTTCTTGGGGGAAGAGCATCTATTAACCGGAAGCATCTTTTTTTTGTTTTACAGGTTGGTATCGGTGTTTTTAGTCTGCTCTCCTTTGCCGGATATTATTATGGTACCCGATACACTCCGTTTGGATTTCTGACGCAGTTCTCTTTTTCACAACATACGCACCCTTCATTTGATTTGCTTTTGTCATCTGGAAGTAGCTTTTTAATGTCGAAAAAGGAGTTTTTCATAAAATTATTCGCGCTGGTGGACGTCTTTTTCTGGCCGTTTTTATTTGTTTTTATCCCGACCATTCTCATGGGCGCAAGCTTCCCGTTGCTTTCATCACTTGCCCTCTCCCAGCAAAACCGAGAAGGGAGTACCATAGGGTTAGTATATTTTTGCAACATAATCGGTAATGTGCTTGGTGGTGTTTTAACTGGTTTTGTTTTGTTGCCTGTTTTGCATACTGAGCCAACACTGCTTTTGTTTGGCATTATCGGTTGTTTGTTCGCATTCGGGATCACGAATAAACAAAAATCACGGATTGTTACCGGATGGCATGCTGCAGCATTAGGAGGAACACTTATTGTGGCTTTTTGGTTTTTCCCTTCCAAAGGAGATCTGTATAAAACAATGCATAATGCATGGGGATATTCTACACGCCTTTCCGAAGGTGTTGATGGCATAGTACTAACACAGCATCACAGCGAACAGAATGCCCCTTTTCAGACCCTTTTATATATCAATGGCTCACTACATGGTTTTCTGCCAGGGCATCATTTTTATGCGGGCGCTATAGAATTGTTTAGTTATAGCCGAGCTGAAAACATTCTGATTATTGGATATGGTATCGGAACCTTAACAGATGCAATGTTAAGGTCGCCGCAGGTAAAAAAAGTAACCCTTGTTGAACTGAGTGCAACGCTTATTCAAAATTTGAAACATATCCCCTTTTGTGCCCAAACGTTTGCAGATAGTCGCCTTGATGTCATCATTGATGACGGCAGGCGCTATTTGTTAAGAAACCCTGAAAAATATGATCTTATTATTATGGATCCACTGAAAACAACGTGGGCATATAGTAATAATCTTTACTCACAAGAATTTTTTAGGCTTGCACAAAATCATCTCAATGAAGGTGGCATTCTCTGTCTTTTTATGGGCGGCGAAGAAGTTATGGCAAAAACATTGCTTTCCGTATTCACGTATGTTCGGGATTATGGAGGAGGTTTTTTTGCTTCCAACAGCCCTTTTTCAAAAACAGATTTTGACCCTGCATGTTATTTATCCTCTTTCTCTGATATTGAACGGAAAGGTATCTTAAAAATTTATTCAACTATTACGTGTAAATCAGAAACGCACCAACTTATGGACGTGACAGCAAGGTATCCGGTTGCCAGAGATTTAAAACCAGTGATGGAGTATTACCTTGGCCGTCAAGTGAAAGAAAAACTTTTATGGCGGAATGAGTGACGGTGGGATGGTGAAAAATATTTTTGCATTTCGCTCGATGAGAGATTTTTGGAATAAACAAACGAGCGGGAAACTTGGTCCTGGCGGGAGGGATGGCGGGAATTATTCCTTAGAAGCCCGTGAACTTATGATGTTTCTGGATACCGAGAAGAAGTATAACTGCCTTGAACTTGGTTGCGGTAATGGCGATTTGCATGCAGAGATGAATCATTTGTACAACAAGTATGTCGGAGTTGATTTTTCGACATCAAACATTGCTGTTTTCCAAAAGCGATATCCTCAAGCCCGCCTTCTTTGCTGTGACGTTTTCGAGTTCGAGACAGAGGAGCGTTTTGATCTTATTCATTCGAATCATTTCGTTCAATGTCTTTCCTTGAAACAGATAGAATGTTTGCAGAAAAAGCTTTTACGCATGTGCCTGCCGGGAGGAATTATAATCCATAGGGGTTTTTTAGATCGGCGCCTCAAGCTGCTCTATTTTACAGGATATCTCTATCCGGGAATACATCGGCGTCTGTATCGAAGAATTCTGCACCCGTTTGCATATCGAGCACTTGAACTATTTAATAAAATTACAGGCACCTACAACCAGCTTGGATACTGGCATACCCGGGATGAAATATTGGATATTCATAAGCGATTGGAGGTGCCGGTGGAAATTTTCAGCTCACCCATACATCCCAATCGTTTTAATATTGTGCTGCGCAGGTAGCTGCGCAATTGCCCCCTTGTGGTTATTTTAAAATCTCAGAGAAAGCCGCAACTACTTTATCTTGCTCGTCATTTGAGAGGCTGGGATACATCGGCAGTGAAAAGATTTCCCGGGCTGCCTTTTCTGTGTTCGGGAAATCTCCCTCCTGATAGCCAAGGAAGCGGTATCCAGTCATGGTGTGAATTGGCCAAGGATAGCTTATGTTCACAAAAATATCATGGCTTTTGAGTGCTTCAATAATGCGGTCACGCTCTGGATGCCTGCAGACATAGAGATAGTACGCATGCTGGTTACTTTCCTTTATTGTTGGAAGAATTAAGCCGCTTTGTGCAAGCGCTTGGTCGTAACGTTTTGCAAGCTCTTGCCGCCGTGCAATGTAGTTATCAAGATGCCGCAGTTTTCCCCGCAGTATCGCTGCCTGGAGTTCGTCGAGCCGTGAATTATACCCATGCTCCAGAGAGTAATAAGTTTTTTCCATGCCGTAAAAACGGAGGCGTAAGAGCTTTTTATAAAGTGTTTCGTCGTTAGTAACGACCATGCCGCCATCACCATAGCCTCCCAGAATTTTTGTGGGGTAGAAGGAAAACGCCGCGACATCAGAGAGCGAACCTGCTTTTTTCCCTTTATAAACTGCACCATGGCTTTGAGCACAGTCTTCGAGTACTTTGAGGCCGTGGTGTGCCGCGATCTGGCTCACACGATCCATATCAACGCATTGACCGTAGAGATGTACCGGCAGAATACATTTTGTTTTTTCCGTAATTGTGTGCTCAAGCTGTTGAACGTCCATAAGATAGGTATCTGGTTCAATATCAACAAACCGCGGTATTGCCCCTGTTGATACAATAGCAGATACTGTAGGGACTGCGGTATTGGGCACGGTGATAACTTCATCACCATGTCCTATGCCGAGCGCTTTCAATCCTAAAAACAGAGCATCGGTTCCACTGTTAACCCCCACACCATAACGAACTCCACAGTACTGGGCAAATTCCTGCTCAAATAACCGAACCTGATCTCCCAGAATCAGCGTACCTGATTCAAGTACGGTTCTAATGGCAGCATATATCTCTTCTTTTTCTTGTTCGTACTCGCGAAGATAACCCCACACGCGAATTGGCATGGTTAGTCCTCCTGTGCCGCTGCGCGCATTTTATGAAGGACGCGGGCATCGGATACAAGGGTTTCAGTAAAGTGGGTAAATGATTTTTTCTGGATTGCCGTACTTACATCGGTAAAAAAGAGTGCAAAAGCATCTGCGGCCGGGACCGTGATGGGTTGCACTGTGTTATGTGTTCGCATCACAAGCGTATTGTCCATATCAGAAGGGGTGGTAAAGACACGATCAATATCAACTGACATTCCATGTCCAAGCACGTTCAGATAGTTGCGATATTCAGTATTAAAATCAAAATGACCAACCAGTGATCTGCCACCCGGATAGATGGCAAGAATGCTGAAGGCTGTATCAACACCGGTTTGGGGATGTCGTGTGCAGATGCGGCAAAATATTTCTTCAGGCTCTGTATGAAAAAAAATCCTTCCGGGACTGATGGCATAGGGTCCCAAGTCAAACAGTGCTCCGCCCCCCAAATGTTTTTGATAGCGAAAGTTGTTTTCTGGAAGTGGAGGAAAACAAAAGGTGGTGGTAATCCGTGTTGGAGATGTCGCCTTTGAATGAAACAATTGAAGAGTTTTTTCTATTTGCGGATGCCACGCATAGACAGTAGCTTCTGCGAGGCAAAGATTTTTTTTTGTGGCAAAATCAGCTAACCTTTGCGCATCAGCAAGTTTTGTGAAAGCTGGTTTGTCAACGATGACGTGCCGTCCGGTGCGAAGCGCTTCCTCTGCCCAGCGGACATGTTCGCTGTTTACAAGCGATACGTAGACAAGCTCAGCACTACTTGCCCTACATGCTTTCTGGTAGTCGGTAAAAACTTTTGCAGTAGGTAGCTCCTGAGCGGCGGTATTGGCTTTTGAGCGGGTTGCGATATCAATCTCCTCAATATCTTGGAGCTTTCGGAGGGCAGGAATAACCCGTTTTCTGACAATTGCTGAATAGCCGATAATGAGGACACGCATATGCCAACTCAGCGTTTAAGTCCTAAACACGCACACAGGGTTCGAGTGTCAATGTTCATATACCCATGTTTTATGAGTTCTATGATTTGTCCGAGGGTCATCCAGATATAGTTTTCTGGAAGCTCAAGCGGCGTAGATTCATCAAGTTCGATAACCATGTTGCGATTCAGAAAATGATAAAATCTGCCCCCCTCTTCAGACTGTACGGTGTCGCAATGGATACGTTCAGGAGGGGCATTGAGAAAAAAATCAAGAAATGGAATGATATCGTTCCGCTGGAGCTTGAATGCAGCGGCTGAACAGGAAACAGTTGGCGCAATTTCAATACCATCGCGGTTCCCGGGTTCTGCCTTCGCCTGCATTAAAAAATGGAGCACTCCGTTTATTTTTTTCGTCAGAAAGCCAAGCAACCCCTGCTGGTGCTCCATAAAAAGCGGCTGTGTCCAGCTGAAGACCTCCCGTGTCCCTGCCTCAACAGAGACAGCAATAACTGAAAAAAAAGGATACTTTTCGTGGCAAATCTCAGTATCGGTGCGTTTCCAGCCTTTGACCTCTTTGAGGGGTATCCGCTGAACATTTATTTGATATTTTGTTTTCAGCTCGGTAAACCAACTGAGAATTTCATACAGCGTGTAACATGCCTGCTGCTCGGGACACAAAAGTGATTCACAGAGGCTTTTTGAAAAATGATTGTAGTGATTTATATCAGCGCTATCGAGAATCGTTTTTTGAGCATCAACAAGACCGGTATATGAGCTTGGCAGGGGGATACAGGACAACACCGACCGCGCATCCATGTTGACGAAATTATCATACTGGAGAAGCTTTTTAATCTGACCTAGCGTCAGCCAGCAAAAGTCATCATGGATTTCTAAGTCATGATCAACTAACACAATCATATTTCTGTTTCTTTTTTGTAAAAACCTTCCCCCTTGTTCACTTTGCAATACGTCAATGAGAAATCGAGATTTTTTTCTGTCAATAAAATATTCAAGATAGTGGGGCAATTTCCCTCCATGGACCTGGGTAAAGTTACTTTTGGTCGCTTGTACGGTTGGGGAGAGCTGCAGCAGATTGACATTACCCGGTTCCATTTTTGCCTGCATAAGGAAGTAGAGGACGCCATTGATCATGCGGGTGATGATACCAAGAATACCTATTTCAGGCTGATTAATGATCGGTTGATCCCAGGTGTGGACAGGACCAAAATTTGTATGTACCCGAATCCCCTCGATACTAAAAAAACGGCCAGAGCTGTGTCTGAGATTCTGGGTTGATTCGTCAAATAACCACTGCGAGAGGGAAGAAAAAGGGATGCGCTGGACAGAAAAATGATAATGGGTTTTTTTATGAGAGAACCACTCGAAAAAAGACTCTGTGCTCTGAAAGCAATTCTCTTCGGTGAGCAAGGATTGCCAAAAAAAATGATGCATTGTATTTGCCGTGATGAGGGACATCAGCTTTTGAGAGCCTTCAAATATTCTTCCCAAGAACGAATTGATTTTGTTATATCATAGTGTGTGCTTGCCAGGACGCAGCACACAGCGCCCGGAGAAAAATCGTGCATTCGAATAAAAATCATGCGGGGGATGTAAATGCCGCGCATGGGATCGTCGAGTTCAAACCTTAGGTGCGAGGTGCCGTCGGTCAACTCCATAATAAAACGACCTACAATTGCTATTACTACCTGATCGGTATCACGGTGCGCATGACCACCTCTGTCTGCAACAATATGATGCATGTAAAAGACGCGCTGGATAGTAAACGGGATGTCAATGCCGCTCTCGATCGAGGTTAGAATGCCTCTGCTGTCCATATTTGAAGGAAGCTCTATCCACCGGACATCACTCAGCAATCCCATCTTAGGTGCTCCGCTAGTTCATCCCCTCAAAAGGTAAAAATTAAGCAAAATATGCTCTGTAAAACCAACATAGTGGGTACTGTAGGTTGGGAGTATTTTATCGAAATAACTTCTCTTTGAAGATAACGCGCATGGTTATGTAACCGTGATACGGGAAGCGCACATTTCAGCACATCTATTATGAGAACAAAAGTAATCTTATTGTCTGTTTCGGTACAACGTTGGATCCACGACGGCTGCCATGGCATGCACGTCAAGATTGCTGCCGAGAAACTGGTTGATTTTTTCTGCTATTGCAAGTGGCTGGGCAATCATGGCGGCATACTCTACACGCAGCAGGGAAAAGCATTTTTGATTTCGTATCCAATGGTCAAACCTTGTAAGCTCGGCGGCGAAAAGCCGTTTCAGTTTTTGTTCATCAATACCACTGCCCTGGGTACCACGACGACGGAGCATTTTTTTTTGTGATGCGATGACCTCATCAAGGCTTCGTTCAAGAAACACAATGCGATACTCAAACTCCTGCGGCAAATCATAGATAAGGCTATAGATGACCTTAACAACTTTCCCTTTCGCGAGGGGCACCCATGAGGGGTCTTGTTTTGTTTTTTTGACGGGCTCAAATTCATAATAGCCCTTTGGGTTATCTTCATCCCTTGTGCGGATATGATCGGCAAGCACGGGTATCCCGCCTGCTTCAATAGCCTGCATCATCATTGAGGTGCCTGACCGCGGAAGCCCTGAGACGATTGTTATAAACGTTCGTTCCATTGATTATGTCTGCAGTTTTATAAAAGGTTTTGCAAAGAGGGCACAGATCATTGAAACAACGCAGAAGGTGAGGAGCCACCAGTTTGTGCCAAAAATTTTTGAATCCCGAGCAGGATAGGTTATAGCAATTGACTGAATCACTGATTCTTTCGGGAGCGGCTTTTCCAGTGGATAAGAAAGTATGTCACGGAGGTTTTGACCAGGTCGCTTGGGGCTTAATCTCATAAATCCATTACCTGCGCATACTGTTTTTTCATGCACGTGGTTGTTTTCTTGAAAGGAAAGGTTGAATATGCCTGCAACACGCGGTCGTATGTTCCAGTAGATTTCCCTTCGACTTGGAATACGCACCGGGCCCGCAAGAATTTCAACCTCAGGGGAACATTGCAATTCCAGTATCGGGCTTTCAGTGGTTTTTACCCTAAGCAAAACCAAAGCTGATTCTACACCGGGCAGCAACGGTCGGTTTTGGTACCACATGGCCATCTGCGCAAGGATTAGTATGAGGGGGAAACTCATGATGAGAACAGGGACTCCCGAATACCAGAGAAGCTTTCCGGAGCAGGCAACCAGACGAAATTCTGAGCGTATTGTGGCGAGTACGTTATCCTTAAAAAGAAATATTGCCAAAATATTTGCTTTGATGTCATCAAGAATTTTTGAAAATACCCTTACATTTGCAGTCAATGAGAACACAATATATATGACAACGCCTAAGACCGCAGAAAGAATGCTCAGCGAAGCCCAACCCGGAAGGTGCTGCACGAGTGAAAACGCACAAGCTCCGAAATAGTTAGAGACACTATTTACTCCGGTAAAGAATGCAATGAGCGCATCCATCATTCAATATAGCCAAGGCCGCGAAGCTGATCTGCCACTGCTTTTTGGTCTTCTTGTGACGATTCAAGCAGTGAAAGTTCTTTTTCAATAATATAGGTGAGAAATTCCTCAAAGCTGGTATAGCCGGCAGCAGTAGCTGCTTTTTTTGCCCGCTCATACAGCGCGGTGTCAATCTTTATTTTGGTCATCGCACCATTCTCCTTTGCTTTTACAGCGATGGAACCTTTCTGCCACAAGGGGAGAGCACCTTGACGGTAAATAAACCGGTATTATTCTTCAAAACTCTGCAACTTTACCACGCTTTCCCTGTCTTTCCGATGCGCTCAGAAATCTGCAGTAACAGCGTTTGTTCTTTTACCATAAGTTACGTTACGTGCGCCACGATAATTTTTTGTTACCGCTCTGCACACCACCGGCGTTCTCACTCTTGGGTATGTTTTCAGCATAATGAATTGTTATGATGAAGTCAATAGAGGCGGAGGCATGAAGGAGCGCTTTGAAGGACGCCTCAGCTGAGAAGCTTTACATTGACATACCACGATTCATGCACTATCATCGCCGATATTTCAAAGGTAGACCTGTCAGATTTGCACTAATACTAATATATCGGTAGGATAGTATGTTCACACATGGTGAGGCTATGGACGACAACAGATTTTCACGGTCATGGTATATTCTTTTTTTGCTGCTTTTTGCTATAGAAATTTTTCCTATCTGGTTTTTTACCTTCTTCCCGTCGCATGACGGTCCCTCCCATGTCTATAACGCCTATGTATTGAAAACATTTTTTACCGGAACCCCACCGCGTATTGCCGAGTACTTTAAACTCAATGCATTTCCGTTCCCCAACTGGTCGTCACATCCCTTTATGGCGGTCTGTATGTTGTTTGTTTCACCGCTCATCGCGCATAAATTATTACTGACCGTTATCCTTGTCCTTTTTCCGCTTTCGATTTTTTATTTCTTCGACGCGGTGAAACAGCAAAAATCAATATATGTCATTCTGGGGTTTTTGTTCAATTACCACTTTATGCTGCATTACGGTTTTTACAATTTTTCGCTGTCCGCGCCGTTTTATTTTTTTTCGCTCGGCTACTACTGGAAACACAAGGATAGCTTTGACGTTAAAAAAATAGTGGTTCTGACAGCGCTGCTCCTGGCAACCTATTTCTGCCACATGATAACTTTCACGATATTGATGTGTTCCATGACATTGCTGGTGATCACAGCCAACATAAAAAAACCGGCCCGGCTGCTGCAACATTTATTGGGGCTCCTGCCGTTTCTGATTGTGATGGTTGCGTTTACGTTGCAGTTCAGCTATGGAGAACGGCGGGAATTTTTTGCCAAGAAACACTGGATGGCATACTTTTTTGACATCGGGTCACTTGTGTATTATACCGATGCGCACTTTTTTATCACTCGACCGTTGATAGCTGTTGGAATTGTTGTTTTTTTAATAACAATTTTCCAAATAATTTTTAAGAAAAAATCAGCAGAACCGGGATGGCATTTTCTGGTCATAGCCCTTTTCCTGGCATCCCTCTATTTTATCCTGCCATGGCGGCTTGCAAGCGGAGCCCTTCTCAATGACCGGGTAAATTTCTTTATTTTTTTAATAATTTTGCCTTTCATGACCGAGGACTTTTCCAAACGAATCAAAACATTCCTTGTTTCATTTCTGGTTCTTGCCTGCATCGGGCATATTGCCATCACCTACCGCTACTACTACTTTTTAGACAAGGGGCTTAAAGAGTTTACGTCGGCGCGTCATCTCATTCAACCGAATTCAACGGTGCTTGCGCTCAGCTCAGATTGGTGGAGCTATGAAACCGACGTCCACTATGTTGAGCCTTTTGTTCAGGCAGTAAGTTATTACTGTTTGAATAACGGTTCTGTTAATCTTGGAAATTATGAAGCACAATTTGATTATTTTGCGGTCAATTGGAAGAAAAAGCATTCAGGCCCTATTGATTATGTCATTGCCTGGAAACTCACCAGTGGGGGGAGTATATGGTCTACGGATTTTGAGGCGGGGGGATGGCAAAATATTGATTTGCATGGCTTGCGGAGAAGCTTAAAGACCGATTATGACCTTATCTATACTTCTCACGGGAACCGCCTTAAACTCTATCAACATAAAAATCTCCGCAAGCAACAAGGGTAAGAAAATATTTTGGTCTGGTCGCTCAAGTAAGTTTTTTGTGTGAGCTTATAATTTAAAAACATTGTGGCCGGTCATGCAGGACGGCACGGGAATGCCAAACGCGGTGAGGATAGAGGGGCCAATATCAGACAGTGCTGGGCTATCCTCAGTAATCTGTCGGTTGCTGAAAAGTACACCGGGAATTTCCGCTGGATCCATGCAGTGATCTGCTGCCCATGCAGAATCGTTATCAAGTAAAACCTCTGGGGTGATATCACCAAGGCATGCCTTCCATGAACACCGGTAATCACGGTTGTAGCCAATAATCAAATCAGGCGCATACGTTAACGCCTCACCCTGATATACTTTGTCAGAGCGATAGACCGAGCGAATGATTTTTTTGCCATCACTGTCTCGTATGGTTTCAAGCTTCTGAATAAGCTCATCAAGTATTTGTTCCCGTTCCTTGCTGGGGTCAACAATACCGTATTTTTCTCTGCCCTTCAGATTAAGGTACAGGCTGTTAATACCAAGAGCATATGCCCTGCTTTTGCGCCAGTCCACATCCCCAAGCACAGAGGTGCACTCATGCGGGGCAAGATAGCCATTGTCGCGCAGCCACGTATTGATGTTGAACTGACGCCTGAAATTGGCAAACCCGTGGTCGCTCATAATAATGAGATGTGCTCTGTCGCCATAGCGTTTGAGCAAGTCGCCTACCACAGCGTCCATTTTGCTGTAGAGATCGTGGATACGGGTAAAATATTTTTGTGCTTCTCCCTGCGACCGGTACGGATGCCGTGCTGGGGTGTCCCACCAAAACATATGGGACTGCAGGTCGGTACTTGAAAAATAGAAAAACAGCAGTCCATCATCATAGTTTTTGAGTGCATAATCCAACAGTGCAAGACGTTCCTGCAAAACATAATCAGCCTGGTGGGCGAATTCGTCATCATTAAAAACCTTATTCGATAAGGCTTTATGATCTTCCTGAAACCCGGTTGTATAAAACGGACCAAGCTGTTTAGCAATTGAGCGTATAAAATCAGGCGGGGTTGTTATGCGTATTGCCGGATCGGACGGATCAGCGTTTACCGGTGACACGTATAACTTAAAAACCGGTGTTACTTCCTTGAGGTACATTCTAATAATACCGGGTATTTTTTTCTCGGGCAGGAGCGCAGGGGTGTCAAGCGGGAAAGAAACCTTTATCCACGAGCTCCATTCACCTTGTTTCAGAAGTATTTTTTGGTCAGCGATTTCGATGAGCGCAGCGCGTGCGTGCGCGTCACGATAGACACGAAAAGGCACTGAAGAAGGTCGTGGGTCTTTTAGAAATGTGTTCTCAGGTCCAAGGATGGTGAGTGGTTCTGAGGCATCTCCGTCAAATCGGACACGGAAGCGCTTCCCACCGCCTTCAGTTATTTGGTTTTGAGCACAGTCTTCAGAAAAGTACTGATAGGTACCATAGGTGCCCAGAAGGTCTGGGGTTCCCATGCCGGACAAGCAGCGGTGGTTGCCATGTTTTGAGGGACTTGGCGGATAGTTTGAGGGAAGATCATAAAAGGTTGACGGGATACCAGCTTGATCCAAAAAATCCCAGAACGGAATACCGGCACGGCGCAGCACCGTTGCAGGTGGCTTGTGGTTGAATGGCCAGAAATCAAGTTGTATTTTGTATTGCCCAAGCTCAAGATATCCCAGCCCCGGGAGGGTTTCAGCAGCAGCAAAGAATGGATATGCCTGTCGCTCAGGATCCCGGTGAATAAAATCAAATATGCCGTGCGAGCCAGGACCAGCACCGTTTATGAAATTAGCCCATGCAACAGGGCTTTGCGGAGGAATGCTGGTCGCAAGTCGCCGAAATCCACCTGCTTTGCGCAGGGAAGCAAGGTTGGGGAGTTTCCCTTGCTCCATCAGGCGCATACACAGGAGCGGGTCCATACCGTCAAAACCAATCACAATCACTTTTTTACCCGCAACACGGCGTACCGCGGGAGAACGGGAACAACTGAGTAAAGGACCACCTACTGCCATGACAGTAGTGAGTGCTGAGGTTTTTAAAAAATCACGCCGGGTAAGTTTTTTCATAAAAATTTTTTTGCTGGCGAGATTGTGTTTATACGGTGAACTATATTTCAATATTCAATGGTCTCCCATCCAAGTATGTAGGCACCTCGAGTCCAAAAAGATTGAGCATGGTTGGTCCGATATCCAGAAGCCGTGGTTGTTCATCTGCCACCCGCCGGTTACAAAAGAGCACACCCGGCACCAGTGATTGGTCAACGCAGTGATCACCACTCCATGCTTTAGTATTAGCATGAAGCACGCTTTCTGTCACCTCACCAACCGCAGTTTGCCACGAGGCACGGTAGCCGGCATGATAGCCGATGATAAGGTCGGGGGCGTCTTGTTTATAAGGTCCGGCGTACAGTTTTACTGCGTTATAGACTTGTTTAATAACGGGAACGTTGCGGACCGGATCGCGAAACTGGAGAAGTTTTGCAGCTATTTCCTCACGGAGCTGTGGTGCTTCATGAATTGGGTCAACAATGCCATGCGCTTCTCTGCCACGGAGATTAAGATAGATACCCGCAAGACCAAGTGCAAAAGCCTTGGTGCGTGACCAGTCAACGCCGGCAAGGTTTTTTTGCCATCGCCCTCCTTCCTTGAGCACAAGATAGCCGTTTTCTTCAAGCCAGTAATTGAGGTCAATTCCGTAGCGAAAGGTTGTGAATCCATGGTCTGAAATGACCATGAGCAACGTTCCATTTGCAGAGCAATGGCGGAGCACCCTGCCAACAATTCTATCAGCGTTTTTGTAGGCATCTTCTATTGCCTGCGCTTCCTGCTGCCCGTTATTTTCAACGTGTGTTGGGTGCTCTGGATCAAGGTAGCGCCAAAACGTATGCTGCACGCGATCGGTTCCATCAAAGACGCAGACACATATGCCGCGGTGTGTATTTTCAAGAGCATCAAAGAGCATCTTTTCTCGTTCTTGGTCATAGCAGCGACACTGCTCAAGAAAATCAGCATCGGTAATGCACTTTTCATTGAGCGCCCAGCTGTCTTCGGCAATGCCGAGCGTTGCAAAACAGCCCTGGCGTTTTGCGAGATAGGTTGCATAGATTTTAGGGTGAGAAATTGGTAAAGCCGGTTTGTCAGGATCAATTTGAATCGGCGTCACGTACAGCTTCAATGTCGGCTGTGCAGCGATGAGAAGAAAACGACAGATTCCGGAGATGGTCAGGTGAAGTGATGTTTTAAAAGAAACCCGAATCCACTCTGAATAGGTACCCTTGCTAAGGAAATGTTTTTTGCCACATATCTGTAATAGTGCCGTTGCATCACCGGTCAGGGTCAAGGTGAAGGGACAGGTTAATACCTTGCGCTCATGCAAAAAAGGATCTTCAGGTCCTTTGAGGAATGAAGTAATGACATTGCCGTTTGGTATAACCTTAATTACTTCACCGCTGGTGGGTGTTTCCTCTGCAGCATCGGTTGTTGTGTAGTAGGAAAAAATGCCCTGCGAGCCGCGTAGATCAGGCACACACATGCCGGATAGTGATACCCCGTAAAATTTTTCAGGAGGGAAGGTGATGGGGACGCGGATAATACTACTGAAAATCCCATGACTGCCAAGGATGCTCCAAAAAGGCACACTCTTGCGTAGCAGTCTGATGTCCGGCTTGCCAAGCGGCAGGACATATTTCCCAATACGCAGCTTTCGAGCAGAGCCTTTAATTTCAGATGAGCTGAGACGCGGACCATAGGTAGCCCGGTCACGGGTAAGAAAATCGAAAATATTATGCTTTCCGGGATTTACACCGGTTTGAAACGACGACCAGGCAACCGGCGAAATAGGCGGAATGGTTGACCTGAGGGGTTTGAAGCAGCCGGTGCGCTGAAGCGTCGCCAAGTGAGGCAACTTGCCCTCGTCAATCATTTTTTTGGTAAGCGTATAATCCATGCCGTCGAAACCAAGAATAATGGCTCTTTTGATGCGGCTGCGGGCATGGATTTTTCTGAAACGAACAGCACGAATGGCGGTGCGGATAGGCCACGTGAACAGAACAAGAATAGCGGAAACGAGCGCAGCAAAGATAACAAGAAAGGAGCCTGCAACCGCAAACCCAGCGCCCGGCCCGATATAGGCATGGGCATCAGTAAACAAGAAAAAAAAGACGCCACCAAGGAGGTATATGGTTTTGAGTCGCATATATTTTTTAAGCCTCATGAGAGCTCCTATTGTTATAAGTGTTTTGTTGGTTTTTTGCAAGGATGTAATACGGCAACTCATGTAAGAATTCATAACAGGACATTGCTTGACCAGTGTAGTGATGAAATGATAGATACGTAAAAGTTTGTTCTCTGTTTTTCGTACTGGTTCGCACCATGTCGCTGGCAACCATAGCACAACAAAAAGGGTTACTCCTTGTTATAGAGCTTTTATTTTTAATAATTGGCACGCTCTATATATATTATACACCACTCTGGACACCTGCTGATGAAGAGCGGCACTTTGCCTGTTGTGAGTTTATCGCCCAGCACAAGACCCTCCCCATTTTTAAGCCACAATTCGAGGAGAATGAAGTTTACATGGCGTTTCATCCCCCACTTTATTATGTGCTCGGCTCTCTCCTCTGTGCTGATAATGGAAACCTTCTGGAAGAACACCTTGTTGTTAATGAGCTACCCGGTGTTATTCTCTTGAAAGAAGCCCCTTATGCAGGAGCGGCACTGCAGGGGAAGAAAAAGTCTGCCTATGTGTTGCGATGTTTTTCTCTTATCTGTGGAGCGGTAACCGTATTTTTCGTATACAACTGCGCATTAATCCTTTTCCCTGGCACGACATGGCTTGCTGCGCTTATTGCTTTATTTGTTGGGATGAACCCTGAATTTATGCATGTGTCTGCTTCTGTTTCGAATGACAATCTGAATACAGCGCTTGCAACTGCATGCCTTTTTTCACTGTTTTGCTTTTTAAAGAACCCCTTCAGCATCCAGCGTGCAGGGATGTGCGGCATTCTTGCAGGATGTGCGCTTATGACAAAAAACCCAAGTCTTGTTTTGCTGCCGGTACTGTGTTTAAGCTCTGTCTATGTTGTGCATAAATATGGTGTAAGGAAAACAGGGGGCGCTCTCGGAGTTTTGTTTTTATTACTTTCAGTGATTGGCGGCTGGTGGTATGTCCGCAACTGGCTGCTGTTTAATGATCCTTTGTTGACAAAGGCTATGGCAACTGCCCACCCCTGGGCGCCACGGTATGCCCCCTTAATGTTGGCTGATGTCTCTACTATCATCCATAGGACTCTTATTTCATTTTTTGGCCATTTTGGCGGTTCTAAATTAGCTCTTCCGTATTCGTATTTGCTGTTTTACTGGAGCATCCTATTTTTAGGATGTATTGGTTTAGTAAAAGGGATTTTGTCTCAGAAGCTTTTCGAAACCCAGGGGGTGGCATTGGTTGTTGCGTGTGTGACTGCTTTCGGAGGGCTCTGTTTTTTTATCCTTTTCAATATTAAGTATGTTGGTGCTTATGAAGGTCGGTATCTTTTTACATTTATTTGTCCCCTTGCCCTTATTGTAGGAACAGGGATCAACATTCTTATACCGCAGCATTTCAAGAAGGCTGCGTTTCAGGTCATTGCCCTCGGGCTTGTCGGTGTGAATCTGTGTGCTGTTTTGTTTGTCCTCCGACCTGGCTATGCAGCACCACGTCTTGCGGTAGATAGCCAGCAGGATTTTTTTGACATTCCCACTCCCGACATAAACCTCCACCGCAGCATTGGTCAATCTTTTCTTGCAACCAGAGATAATTTGTGTGGCATTCAGGTTGTTTTTTCACACAGGCCCCGCAGAACTCATGGCACACTCTTTTTTTCTTTACGACAAGGGGGGCATG
>Ga0123519_10004058_pt1 | contig 23918 bp, 18 predicted proteins | sample YelNatPaOPRAMG02_FD_87396 | JGI IMG/M metagenome (GOLD analysis project Ga0123519, IMG submission 87396) | Hot spring microbial communities from Yellowstone National Park - Yellowstone National Park OP-RAMG-02 (version 2) | ecosystem: Environmental > Aquatic > Thermal springs > Hot (42-90C) ...
ATCGCGGTCATACTGTTGTTGGCCATCGTGGATAACCCTCCTGTGTCTTAGTCAACATTGGAGTTCCACGGTGGCCGTTGCTAACTCAACGGTAATTTACACCACACTCTGATACTCTATCTGTGCCTTGTCTATTTGCGACTATGATCGCCTATTGCACAGCTGGAGGCAAGCCGCTTCTTCATGATAATTCAGTCAACGCGCCGGGCGCGCTTGCCAATGGGAGCATGAAGTTCACGCAACATATCTGTGAGCTAGCCAGATTGCGTGTTGGCCCGTCGGTCCCACACTGATCGCCGCTCCGCGAGGACTTCCACCACTTGATGTCGCGAACTGTGAAGAAATCCTGAGCGCCGCCGCTTCCTCTCAGCGAAGGGATGAGGTTGTCAGTCTCGTAACCTAGAGCCAAAAGATGACCGTGCCTGCGTCCCTTGTCATCGGTCGGGTTGCGACCGCCATTGCTGATGGAGTGAGAAAGCCGACGGAAATCTGACTGCCGCTGTCTTCCGATTGTGCCAAATGCCATTTTGTCTCCTTAGCCAATACCTCAGACGCAGATGTGCTAACTGAATGCTTCGCCGTAGTCAACCATACTGAGGAGCTGTTCGCGGATATCGCTCGCCGAGGCACTCAGATCAACGGTGGCAAACCTGATTGCATGGCCTTGTATCACGACCATCTCGTCGACCATCTCTCCAACGGCAGGGTGGAGCAGAAGGCCAGCAGCGTGTTCCGCCAGCGCGTCGCCCGTTCCCTCCTGCGACCGCAGGTAAGCATAGATCTGGTAGACGTAACCACTTCTGATCGTCTCCTCCCTATACCAGCCCTGGGTGACAAGGGAGGTGAACTTGGTGTCGATGACTATGCGCAGCCCCGCAGCGTGATTTTCCAGCACGATATCAGTTCGCATGGAAGGTAGGATACGGTCGATCCCTGCAGTCTTGTGTGCAACAAGCCATCCCAGCGGTCTCCCAGCATCGACCCGCCATCCGTCTGGCGACAACACCACATTGTAGAATCCACCGATTGCGTTCTCATAAAGGCGTCTGATCCATGTGACCTCGCGATCAGGATGCAACAGCCATTCGCGGCCGCTCGCCTCTGTCGGTAGCGCGAGATCGAACGCGAGTTTCGCTACGGCGATCATGGAACGATCATCTACATCGTGGCGGCCGATCCGGTCAGTGCTGAGCTCAACGAGGGTGGGCCTTTCGCCGGAGACGCCAAGGAGCTTAAGGCTGTTGGCAAGTGAAAGGCATCGATGCGCCAGATCCGGTCGCCGAACTACCCGCGCAATGGCAGCAAGTGCTGCCCTGGCAAACCGGTTTCGGGGTGTGTTTACCGTGAGGTCCTCGAACCGGCACGCGACCATTCCGCGAGCCAGTAGCTGGTGCCGTTCGGTGGTCAGAAGATCAATGCGGCCTCGAACGCGACCCAGCACAGCTTCGCGGGGTCGGTAGCCGAAGCTCAGGTTTCGCCTCAGTCTCCGCTCAACGGTATGAGCAAGCACTTCTGCAACGAGATCGGGGATGTCATCAGGGTTTTCCTCTATAGCAACACTTGCGCCGGCAAGTTGCCGAAAGAGTTCGGACGCATATAGCATCAGAAGCCATAGGTTGCGAATGGGAATCCTGCCTATGTGGCCACTCTCCACACAACTGGCGTCGCCGTCGCGGACTTCCACCGACTCGATCATTACAGTCCCTCAATCAGACGTTGCCGAGCAGTCCGTGACCTGTCGGGAGCATCAAACCAGTACTCATCCAACATCGGCCCGATCTCTGTCTCAACAACCTGCCTGAACCACTCACGCACATCAACAATCGGTATCCCACGAGTTGGAGTAACATAGCTATGGCCGATGCGAAACTGCTGGCCTAGAGCCGCATCGGCAGCAATCTCATCGTTCAGCGCAAGGAGCCGTCTCTCGATCTCGACAAGTGCATCCAGTGCAATGCCTGGATGGTTGGTAACAACCCAGTCCCGCCAGATCTGTCCAAAGACTGGCTCCAAGTCGATGAATGCAAAGCGACGCCGCAGGGCGAGATCGACGAGTGCAAGCGAGCGATCCGCGATGTTCATAGTGCCGATGACGTAGAGGTTGTCGGGAATGTAAGTGCGCTCGCCGTCTGTTCTCCGGTAACACAGTTCGAGCGCCTCATTGGGCGTACGTTTGTCTGCCTCCAGAAGCGTCAGCATTTCCCCAAGGATTTGCGCCGGGTTGCCCCTATTAACCTCTTCAATGACGACTACGTGCGGTGCAGATGGTTCTGCGAGCGCAGCTTTGACACTCTCCATGAACGGACCGTCCACTAGCGACAGCTTCCCATCTCCGGTTGGACGCCATCCGCGGACGAAGTCCTCGTAAGACAGATTTGGGTGGAACTGAACCGCTCTCAGCCTGCTGTCGTCACGTTCACCCATCAGAGCAAAACCCAAGCGTTTGGCTAGCCACGTCTTGCCCGTGCCCGGCGGTCCCTGCAGAACGAGGTTCTTCTTCATCCGAAGACGTTGGAGCATTGATAGAATCTTTGCGCGCTCGACAAAGCAGCCGTCGGAGATAATATCGTCTACGCCATAGGGTTGGATTGGAGGCGTCACCTCCACCCCCTCATCACCACCCGGCGTCTCGCCTCCTACGCCGTCGTCTTCAGGTTCTGGGATCGGGGCTGAGTCCTTATACAACCATGCCGCCAGTGAGAGTTCGGGGAACGAATGCACCGGATAGGCTTCTTCTTGGAATCTCGCCTCCAGTTTCTCCATCACTGATAGGTAGTCAGCCGAGTTGCATCGCTTCTTTGGGCCGTTGAGCGGGATTTCCTCGCCCAGCTTCCTGCTGATGTAGAGCTGAGACCTTCCATCAAGGCTAAGGAAGCTCCAGGGGCGGATCCAGTAAAGGCCCATCGTCAGGTTCCAGCCGACTCCTACTCGACCGTTAGCATTGTCGTACGCGGCGGCGAGAGTTGGGCGAGCGTCTGAGTCATCTGAGTCAGCATACCGGATGGCGGCGGCGAACACATCCCAGAGTGCCTGGATATCGTCCGGCTGCCGATCCTTCTCAAAGCTGAAATACCACGACTTCATATTGTTGAGTGTCGGTATGCCCTCGAATGATTCTGGAACAGCCGCATCTACACCAAGCAAGGTGGCCAGTTCGGCGGCTATGATCTTGCGGTTGGCATCGCTGATGCCGCGATTGAATATGCCAATCACAGTGAACGGACAGATGTCCCTGAGGGGTCCTGATGTTCCGTCTGCGTACTGGTCCTGTAGGTATGACAGCCCGTCCACGCGACCTGCGATCTCGTATATACCGGTGAGGAGACTCGACCTGTCGCTCCTGAATGCCATCAGCCCATCGGCGACCGCCTCATAGAAGCTAGTCCACTGGAAGCGCTGGTCCCCCGTGGCAACGTCGCCGAATCGCTCCCGCCAATATGGAGCGTTGCGAAACTGATCTATGTCCTGGGCCTTGTTCTCAAAGGTGAACGCGATGAGCGCGTCCGTGGTCCATTCACCCGGTAATATACGCCAGATGGTCAGTCTGTGGGTGTAGAAGTACCATTCCCTCGGCGTGTCGAGTGGAGTCCAATCAACCTTTACCTGTCTGCCGTCGCCCAGATTCTCAGTGACTACCCCCACGGCCTTGATCGCCATGACCGAAACAGTCTGGCCTCGGTTGTCGAACGGGAGGTCGTGCTTGCGCGTGTAGGATGACTTGATCGCGATCCGATCTCCAGGCTTGATGGATCTCACAAGGTCCAGATACCTGTCTACGTAGCCATTCTCCCAGATGCCCTCCGAGAGGAATCTCTGCGTCTGGTCATCGTGACCGTTATAGATCGAGCCTACAAACCAATATGCTCGGCTTCTTGTTTCATCTGATGTTGTGTTCACGGTCTATCCTCTCAGCGTCACTTGGAATATGGACTCCTATCCAGCAGTGCCTTGTCGGCCGGGCTGGTTCGTCCGGACTTCCGGGCTTCGCCTGGCAAACAAGCAGGCCACTGGTTACAGGGTCCAATCAGCGCAAAGCAACTCGGCCTGCTCAAGCACAGTCTGCGTCGCCTTTTCCTGCTTATCCGGAGGGTAGCCGTATTTGCGCAGAATGCGCTTGACAAGCACCCTCAACTGCGCACGCACGTTTTCGCGGAGCGTCCAATCAATTGTCACGTTCTTGCGCACCATCTCCACCAACTCCCGGGCTATGGCTCGCAGCGTCTCATCGCCGAGAACCTTCACCGCGCTGTCATTCGTTTCAAGTGCGTCGTAGAAAGCGATCTCGTCTTCCGCCAAGCCGAGGTCTTCGCCTCGCCTGTCGGCTTCTCGCATGTCTCTCGCCAAGCGGATGAGTTCCTCGATCACCTGCGCGGTCTCAATAGCTCGGTTCTGGTATCGGCGCAACGACTGCTCAAGCATATCTGCGAATGATCGAGCCTGCACGACATTTCGCTTAGAGCGTGTTCTTATCTCACCTCTCAGGAGCTTCTGCAGCAATTCCACAGCCAGATTGCGCTGTGGCATATCTCGAACTTCTGCCAGAAACTCATCAGAGAGGATGGAAATATCCGGCTTCTTGAGACCGGCTGCAGCGAAGATGTCCACCACTTCGTCGAAGACCATCGCCTTGGAAATAATCTGGCGAATAGCGTGGTCAAGGTCCTCGTCTGTCCTGCGCTCCCCGGGCGCGCTCTTGGCGAACACCGCTCGCACGGCTTGGAAGAAGCCCACATCGTCGCGTATGCGCAGCGCTTCCTCATGTGGCACTGCTAAGGCGAACGCCTGAGAAAGCTCTCTCACGGCTAGCATCAGGCGGTTCTTGCCGTCTTCGTGCGCCAGAATATGTTCTTGTGCCGCGGGGAGCAGCGACAGCCGTTCGTTCGCTTTGCCCGTTGTCCAGAGTGACCAGTCAAAGCCATGGAATAATGCCGCGCAGACTTCGTGCTTTGCGAGCATCAACGCTACCGCTTCGGCCTGATCGACTACCGTGCTGCCGGAACCGCCGCTCTCAGTGTAGGTTGCCAACGCCTGCTTCAGCTCGTCGGCCAGACCCAGGTAGTCGACAACCAGCCCGCCTGGCTTGTCTTTGAACACGCGATTGACGCGAGCAATGGCCTGCATCAGTCCGTGCCCGTGCATCGGCTTGTCCAGATACATTGTGTGCAGACTGGGAGCATCGAAGCCGGTGAGCCACATGTCCCGAACGATGACTATCTGGAACGGGTCCGCCGGATTCCGAAATCGCTTCGCCAGTTCCTCGCGGCGTGGTTTATTGCGAATATGGTTTTGCCACTCCAGCGGATCCGAGGCGGAACCAGTCATCACGACTTTCAAGATGCCTTGGTCGTCACTATCGTTGTGCCATTGCGGCCGCAGATCAACGAGAGCGTTATACAGCTCAACAGCGATGCGGCGGCTCATACACACGATCATGGCCTTGCCGTCCATCGTGGCAAGGCGCTCCTCGAAATGGTCAACCAGATCGTGGGCGATCAGCTTGATACGGTTCTCCGAACCAACTACGGCCTCAAGTTGCGCCCACTTGGACTTCAGCTTCTCTTTGCGCTCGATCTCCTCGCCTTCGGTTGCTTCCTCGAAGTCCGGATCGATCTTAGGCTTCTCCGATTCCTTCAACTCCAGCTTCGCAAGTCGGCTCTCGTAGTAGATCGGGACTGTCGCCTTATCCTCCACCGCGCGTTGAATATCGTAGACACTGATATAGTCGCCGAATACCGCGCGGGTGTTTGCGTCAGTCTTCTCGATGGGGGTGCCGGTGAAACCGATGAACGAGGCATTAGGCAACGCGTCGTGCAAGTGCCGGGCGAAGCCGTCGATGAAGTCATACTGGCTGCGATGCGCTTCGTCAGCGATCACGACAATGTTGTGCCGCTCGGAAACCGGCTCCCGGTCGCATTCGGTTTCCGGGAAGAACTTCTGAATTGTGGTGAACACCACACCGCCGGAAGCAACGGCAAGCTTCGCCCGCAAGTCGGCACGATCAGCGGCCTGCACGGGGGCTTGACGCAGCAAATCCCGGCACCGGGCGAACGTGCCGAATAGCTGATCATCCAGATCATTGCGGTCTGTAATCACGACTACCGTGGGATTCTCCATCGCCGGGTGCAGGATCACACGACCGGCATAGAAGGCCATTGTAAGACTCTTGCCCGATCCTTGGGTATGCCAGACCACACCGACGCGATGATCACCGCCTGCTTGAGCTGCCTTGACTGTGGACTCCAGCGCGGCATTCACTGCGTGGAACTGGTGATACCCCGCGATCTTCTTTATCACCTCTCCGCCGCCTGCGTCCTCGAAGAGAATGAAGTAGCGGATCAGGTCGAGGAAATGCCTCTTCTCAAAGACTCCCTCAAGCAGCGCCTGCAGTTGAGTGCCTGGCGTCTCATCAAGCGCTCGCCAGGGTTTGAACCACTCTTTGCCGGCTCCGAGCGAGCCAACGCGCGCCTCAAGTCCATCGGAAACCACGAGCGCGGCGTTGGTGGCGAAGAGTGCCGGAATCTGCGCCTGGTAGGTTTGAAGCTGCTGGTGAGCAGACCAGACGGTGGCGTTCTCATCGGTCGGGTTCTTCAGTTCGAGCACTGCCAGCGGCAGCCCGTTCACGAACACCACTACATCCGGCCTTCGCGTATGCTGCCCCTCGGACACGGTGAACTGGTTGACGGCCAGCCAGTCGTTATTGTCCGGCTCGTCGAAATCGATCACGCGAACCTGCGCACCGGCAACAGAACCATCCTTGCGGCGATACTCCACTGTCACTCCATCTATGAGCAGCCGGTGCATCGCGCGGTTGCGCTCCACTAGCGATGGCGCATCAACACGCGTGAGCTTGCGATATGCCTCTTCCAGGGCCTCACTCGGCAGATCCGGGTTTAGTCTAACAAGCGCATGCCGCACGCGTCCTTCTAGAATCACGTCACGGTAGTTGGGGTCGCTGCGCTCAGCGCCTGGCATTCCCGCCGCAATGTTAGGGCCGTGGAGTACCGTATAACCCAAAGTTTCAAGCCAGGCGAGGGCGGCTTCTTCGACGACGGATTCGATCATATGCGCCATGGTTCATCCTCATGTAGGGGCGCATCGCGATGCGCCCCTACGGGGTTTTCCCGATCCAGTTCCCATTGTAAGGGATTATTAGCGTTGTACTGCCGGATGCGGTTCAGGGATTCCTCGTTGCGGATTATGTGTTCGTAGTAGTTCCGCTGCCATAGCCCAACGCCAGGCGTTGAGCGCAAATCATTTATGCGCTTCGTGGAAACGGTCTTAAATGCACCGATTAACTGACCCAAGGGTTTGCGTTTCATCGTAGTACCCGTAGGGGCGGTTCGCGAACCGCCCCTACAATCGGCGTACGAGATGACGATTATCCCATGCAGGTGATTGGGCATCACCACCCATTCATCCAATTCCACATGCCCATATTGCGCCGCCAACCACTGCCACGCCTCCGCCACAATTTGCCCCGCGTCGTTTGGCAACATCTGGCCATCCACCAACTTGCCGAAAACACACGCCTTGTCCCGCGCGCAGATTGTAATGAAATACGCCCCTTCCTGCGAATAATCGCAGCCTTGCAGCCGAATCGAACGCCTGCGGTGATATCTCTGGTCGTATGCCATCAAACGCACCTCTCAACAATCTTCTCAGCATCCTTTATCCGCAGTTCGCCGGAGACCAGCTTGGGGAGCAGAGCGTCGCGCAGTGCAGAAAGGGTGCGGGATTCCATCTCACTGCTAACTACGCGCGTGAAAATCGGTTCCAGCAGCCCATGAAATGCGCTCTGCACCGAATCTGCTGGAACAACCAGACCGATTGTACGAAAACTGGTCTTACTGATCTCAAGAAAGGTTGAGCCATTCGCTCTACTCAAGATGTCAGCTTGTGATGCCTCTGCCCACCGCAACAGAAAATGGGCGGACATTCCAGGCTGTGGTTTCATTGCTATGAAGCCCTGATTGATGGCTACAGGGACCTGAGCAATCGCCAAGTATCCGATAGGTGCTCGTGAAGACAGCAAGACAGTGCCAGCGGGTAACAAGCCCGAGCTAATCTGTTCTAGACCCGCATCAGTGATCCGGCGTTCGGTGTCAAGCAGTACTGGTGTGGCAAGAGCGGACAGATCCCTAGGGGTAGCCCAGCAATGTGTGCCATCGTCCCAATAGCGCGGTTCCTTTGTGCTTGGCGTGCTCCCGCCGACAACGGTGGCAAGCTCACCAATTGTGCAAACTCTCCACCCCTTCGGAATCGCGCCCAACTCCGAATCCTCGAAGGCATCCGGGAACAGGTCGGCGATCTCTGGGGCAAGGCCGACGGGTTCCTGTCCGGCAGCTTTCGCGCGGACGGGGTCAAAATCCACAAACCAGCTCTTGAAGATCGCCCGCGCCATCGCCTCGAGCGTCTCATGCATACGACGGTTCAGCTCGATCTTGTCATCAAGTGCTCCAAGAACGCAGGCGATGGCCTGCTGCTCGCGGACATCCGGCGGCGCAAACACTGTGAACTCTTCAATCATCCCCTTTGTCAGTGCGTTGCGAGTGGCACCCGCACCTGCCATCGAAAGCATTTTTGCCTGCATCACCGCCGAGACAAGAAAATAGCGCAAGTAGAGCGGCGAGAGCTGTTTCGGGTCTGGACGGATGATGGCAACGTGCTGGTTCACTCGTGCCGGTAGCACGTTGGGATCAACCTGGCAAGCACGAGCAACCGAATCACCAGTAATGTTGAGCAACACATCCTGTTCTACAACTTCGACATTGGCAAGTTCATCGGCGTGCTTTTTGGAAAGATACACAATGCCATCGTGATGGAAACCGTCATTGTAGATATTCTGGCTGCGGATCAGTGCCACGTCGCCTTGCTCCAGATAGACGCTGCTGCCACCACGAGGAGTAGCCCCGCTGCCAATCTTCGTGCAGACATCGCCTAGTCGTAAACGAGTCCACTCACCCGCCATAGCCGATGTCCCCCAGGTTCACCCAGATGAGTTCAGCAATCATGGCAGCCGCCTTTCTTTCCATGTCCGGGCTTCCTCTTCTTCGCCCCGGCCTCCAACTTCCCAAGCTCATCGACAGCTTCAACAAAATGACGGTCAACAGGCTGAGGCAGCGCGGCTTGGGCCTTGCGGTACTTCTCATATTCCAGCTCCGCTTTCAGCTTGGCGGCCTCGTGCGATACGGTTCCGGCGTGGGTCAGGATGTCACGGTCGCTGATGCGGATGAAGTCGTCCAGCTTAGCTATCCAGCTCGCCATTGTCATCGGCTTCCGTGTGACGGCTTGCAGTTCGGCAAAATCAAGATACGCCGAAACGATCAGATTGAGCGCCTTTAGCTCCTCTTCGCAGAGGTAGTTCTTGGCAACGCATACATCGCCCTTGCGCGGTCTCTCGCCGGTCCAACTCGTCAGTCCCATATTCGGCTTATCAGCGTCCGCTCTTGTGTGGACGATCTCAGCGGCGGTCTGTCCCGCAATAGCCCAGTGCATCTTGTTCTGCACAGTTTGGAAGAAGCGCTTCGAGGTTTCTACGTTCGGGTCGTAGTCGACACTGGTAGCGTATATATCGAGCACCTTCCGCCAGAAGACCCGTTCGGATGAGCGGATGTCTCGGATGCGCTCGAGCAGTTCATCGAAGTAGTCGCCGCCGCCCGCCTCCTTCAAGCGCTCATCGTCCATCGCAAATCCCTTCACTATGTACTCCCGCAGTCTTTGAGTAGCCCAGATGCGGAACTGCGTGCCGCGAAGAGACTTGACGCGATAGCCGACCGAGATGATCACGTCGAGATTGTAGTGGTCAATCAGGCGTTCTACCTGCCGCGTGCCTTCCATTTGAACTGTTCGGAATTTCCGAACAGTTGCCGCAGAGTCGAGCTCGCCCTCCTCAAACACGTGCTTTACGTGCTCGCTGATATTGGCTTTGCTCGATTGAAAAAGCTCGACCATCTGGTTCTGAGTGAGCCAGACGGTCTCCCCTTCGAACCGGACACTTACACGTGTCAGGCCATCTTCCGTCTGATAGATCACGAACTCATTGGGAGAGCTGGGAACAATCTCATTTGCCATAGCCGATGTCCTCCAGATTCGCCCAGATGAGTTCGTCGAGCTTCTCGGACTGGGTGGTTTGCTCGCGCAGTTGCGCGGTCAGACGCGCCATCTTGTCCTCGAACGGTTCGTCATCGTCTTCCACCTCGGCCGCGCCTACATATCGCCCCGGAGTGAGGATGTGGCTATGTTTGCGAATGTCATCGAGTGTGGCTGCCTTGCAGAACCCGGGAACATCTTCATAGACCCCCGCAGCCTGGTCGCCGCGCCAGGCATGGTAGGTATCGGCAATCGTCGCTATGTCTTCGTCCGTCAGCTCACGGTGCACACGGTCAACCAGCGTGCCCATCTTGCGCGCGTCGATGAATAGTGTCTCGCCGCGCCGGTCGCGGAATCTGCCGTTCTTTTTGTTACGGGCGATGAACCATAGACATACCGGAATCTGCGTCGAGTAGAAGAGCTGACCGGGCAGCGCGACCATACAGTCCACCAGATCGGCTTCGATGATATTCTTGCGAATCTCCCCCTCGCCTGATTGGTTTGACGACATCGAACCATTGGCTAGAACGAATCCCGCGAGACCGGTAGGCGCGAGATGATAGATGAAGTGCTGGACCCAGGCGAAGTTCGCGTTCCCGGCAGGCGGTGTACCATACTGCCAGCGCTTATCGTTCTTCAGAAGGTCGCCTCGCCAGTCACTGTCGTTGAATGGCGGGTTGGCCAGCACATAATCGGCTTTGAGGTCGGGGTGACGGTCGTTATGGAATGTGTCTCCGTGAGCAATCTGCGCGTCGATGCCTCGGATTGCGAGGTTCATCTTTGCCAGCCGCCACGTGGTGTAGTTGGACTCTTGCCCATATATGGAGATGTCGCCGATAGTGCCGCTGTGAGCTTCGATGAACTTCTCGCTCTGGACGAACATTCCACCCGAGCCGCAGCATGGATCATAGACTCGTCCCTTGTAAGGCGCGAGAATCTCAACCAGCACGCGCACTACATGTGCAGGTGTATAGAACTGTCCGCCGCTCTTGCCTTCGGCGCTGGCGAAGCGGGCAAGGAAGTATTCATACACGCGTCCCAGCGTATCTCTGGCGCGATCAGCCTCGCTGCCGAGAGCGATGTCACTCACCAAGTTGATGAGCTGACCAAGGCGCTGTTTGTCAAGGCCGGGACGGGCGTAGTCTTTGGGCAGCACACCTTTCAGCGATGAGTTGTCGCGCTCGATTGCGCTCATCGCGTCGTCCACTAAGGTGCCAACGGTGGATTGTGGGGCGTTGGCTTTCAGGTGCTGCCATCGCGCCTCTTTAGGTACCCAGAAGATGTTGAACGCACGGTACTCGTCCGGGTCTTCAGGATCCGCACCCTGATCACGTTGGGCGTCCAGTTCCGTGTACTTGGCTTCGAATGCGTCCGAAATGTACTTCAGGAATATGAGACCCAGGACCACATGCTTATACTCGGCTGCGTCCATACTGTTGCGCAGCGCGTCGGCGGCAGCCCACAGCTTCGCTTCGAAGCCAAGGCCCCCACCATTGCCGTTGGGCCCACCGTTCTTTTCTATAGCCATTAGACCTGTCCTAGCTCCGTGTCGAGTTCGTTCTGCTCCCTGTCATCCGCTCCGCCGGACTTGACCCACTCATCGATTTCTTCCTTGCGGAACTTCCAGAGCCTGCCGAGTCTGTGTGCTGGCATGCTCTTGCTATCGATCCATCTGTAGACACTGTCGGGGGTTATGCCAAGGTAGGCGGCGATCTCATTTACCGACAGCCAACGATCTTCCATTATGTGCGCCCTCCGTCGGGTAGGCCACTCGGGCCATCAACCGGTAATACTGCTCTGGTGAAGGGTGGAAGTTGAATGCTCGGCGACCGGTCAGTGTCGCCGATTGAATTATAGCAGATCAGCTTATACATGCCAACTTGCTTTCCGAGGCAAACCGACTCAAGGCGACTTGCTTTGGTTATGCCCGGCGGTGTTGTCGTTCGAGAGAGCAGCGTAATCCATCTTGTTACCGGGCCTACCCCCGGTAACGTGATCCAGAGAAAACTCGCCAAACAGAGAGAAAATGTCCCGAAATGTGGGCTTCTGGGGCAAAGCCCGACCACAAGATTTGGCTCGGATAACACGGAGGAAAAGTGGCTTTCACGCTCGCAAATACGCGAAAACCCCGCCGGGAGTCCCGACAGGGCAAATTCGCAAAGAGAGCTTTTCAGTTTTAATGCTTGGTAGGGCAAGGAACCACTGCCGAAAACTCAAATTCACCTTGAGGACTGGGGCGGTGTTATCGGAAGTCCTTAGATCAGCCCTGTACCGCCGCTGGGAGTGGCCCCATGCCCGTTCTCAAGATGAGACCTCAATCTGAACTCGAAATGCTCGCTGGTGATGAGCTCGCGTAGCCCGAATGTAATGTTCTTGCTGGCAACCAGATGGTTTGATGGGCCAAGAAACCTCTGGCAAAAACCAAGAGCGATTTTCGGACGTGGGCTCTTGGACAGCAAGAGTCACAAAGCAGAATACTCGTCACTCAAGTCGGAGATAATCTGTTGCTCAATCCCACACAGATTATGCCTTACTTGCCAGCATGGGACCAATTCGCAACTTCATCACCCCAGAAACGCAGATCTAAGATTGCCCATTGTAACATCCGTAGATAGTGCTTCGAGAGCCACCTTACCCTGGCGCAGCACATATACTCGATCAGCTATCTGAAGTGCCTCGCGGACATTCTGCTCCACGAGTAAGACCGCAGCACCCAAATCCTTGTTCAACTGACGCACTGCAGAAAGCGCGCTGGAAGTAGCCTGTGGGGACAAACCGAGGGATGGCTCATCGAGCAAGAGTATCTGCGGCTGAGTCATAAGAGCTTGAGTGAGTGCAAGCACTTGCTTTTCGCCGCCAGACAGCTTGCAGGCTAGCTGGTGCCTACGCTCTGCCAAGATCGGAAATAGGTCTTCCATCCGGGCTACTTGGTCTTGAATATCATTCCTGTTTGCACACGTAAATCCACCCATCTGGAGGTTCTCCAAGACGCTCATACCTGGAAAGACGCGACTCCCTTGTGGCACGTAAGCCACACCACACCGCACAAGAGCCGATGGTGAATGGTTTTGAATCACTGAACCTGAGAGGCGCACTTCGCCGTTCTGGACACGCAAGAGGCCGAAGATCGCTTTGAGCAGAGTAGATTTGCCTGCCCCATTCGGCCCGACGAGTGCTACGATCTCACCTGGCATAACGTGGAGTGAGACTCCGTTTACAACTCTCTTCTGGCCATAGCCACACCGTAAGTTCACCACACTCAGACAGGCTAGGCTATCTGCATTATCATTGCCTGTGCTGAAGTCTTCGTTCATGCTAGATATGCCTCCAGCACTTCGTTAGCACACGATACCTCATTCCATGTTCCTTCAGCGATCTTCCTGCCCTCATCTATCACGATAACACGATCCGCAACGCTCTGCACCGCTACAATGTTATGCTCAATGAAGAGAACTGTCTTGCCTATTGAAGGTAATTGAATGATGTGCTCCAGTAGGTGCTCTGCTGTAGTAGGAGACACTCCAGCTACAGGTTCGTCTAGAAGAAGCAGTTCAGAGCCTGTAGCGAGGCAGCACGCCAAAGACAGAAGCTTCTGCTGTCCGTACGATATCTCGCCCGCCAGATCGTTGCATTTGTCCACCAGTCGAACATAGTCAAGCCATTCAAGCGCTCTCTTTCGATTAATCGACTCCTGCTGGCGGACATATCTTATACGCAGTAAAGCGAGTAGCCCCTCGCAATCAGGCGAACTGGTGGCTAAGAGAACATTATCCAGTACTGACATCTGTTGGATCAGCCGCATATCTTGGAATGTGCGTGCAACTCCGAGTCGTGCAATCTTGTAGGGTGCAAGGCGCGTGAGGTCTTTGTCCCGAAAGAACACAGTTCCACTGTCCGGCCTCAGTGAGCCCGATGCGATGTGGAACAGGGTGGATTTTCCAGCCCCGTTGGGTCCAATTATTGCCGTGATCCGGTTAGGGGGAAGACACAGGTCAAAGGAATCCAATGTTAGGAGACCATTGAACCGTTTTGTGATCCCAGTAATCCTCAATAAGCCTTCTTCTGTGCCCACATCATCTCTCACTTGTCTCGAAAGTCGAACTCGCCCAGTAATCCCCGCGGACGAAATAGCATCACAATAACCAGCAAGGTACCGTACAGTATCTGCCTGACGTTAGCAGCAACAGAACTCGGTAGCCCCACGAATCGCAGGAGTTCCGGTGCTGCAACCAGAATGGCGGCACCAAGGATCGATCCCCATAGATTTCCCGCACCTCCGACTATGACGATAGCAAGCAAGAAGATTGATTCTTGAATCGTAAAACTAGTCGGATCAATAAAAGTCGTGTATGACGCGTATAGACCGCCTGCAATGCTTACTAGTGCGGCCGCGACAACAAACACAGTCACTTTGTAATTGGTGACGTTTTTCCCCATAGCCTGCGCAAACACCTCATCTTCACGGATTGCCCGGAGCACGCGGCCAAACGGAGCCCTGACCAAGCAGCGACAGAAAGCAAATGCGACAGTGGCAAAGCTCCAGGTCAGCGCTAGGAATCGCCAGTGCGTATCGAAACTGAAGCCAAACAGAATTGGCTGAGGAATACCTGGCAATCCCATAGGACCGTTAGTAGCTGCAATCCAGTTGGTCATCAGGCCAGTAGCAATCAACTGCAAGCCAAATGTGACCAGCACGAAATGGTCGTCGTGAACACGCAACAGGGCCAGACTAGCTATGAAACCCAGCAAACTAGTCACGGATGCCGCGCATACGATGCTTAACCAGAACGGTAATCCCAGCTTCAGTCCCAGTAAAGCCACTACATACGCTCCAACACCATAGAACGCTGCGTGGGCCATTGATAGCAGGCCAGCATATCCTGCCACCAAGTTCAGGGCAAGTGCCGCAATTGCGTAAATGCCAATCAAAACCAAGATGTGGAGCCAGTATTCCATGTGTTAGCCTCGGTCAGAGATAATTGCTTACCACACTAGACCCGGGATTTGTGTGAGAGCTTGCCCATCACTCCTTGCGGACGCAGCAGTACGAAGACGACGAGCAATGTAAAAGCTATCGAGTCCTGCCATTCACTACCTATCTTCCAGATGCCTAGATTCTGAGCCAATCCCAACATCAACGCGCCCAATACAATGCCAAGCAGACTGCTTTCCCCACCAACAATCATTGCGATGACGCCCGTCATCAGAGCACTCAGCCCCATTGTTGGAGTCATATTGACATCAAGGGCCGTGAGTATTCCTGCCAAGCCTGCCAATCCAGAACCTATGGCAAACACTCCCACTACAAGGCGGTTAGTATCTACACCACGTACTAGGGCAAGCTCTGGGTCACTCGCAGTCGCCCTGTATGCTTTGCCAAATTTGGTGTAACGAAGCAGAGCTGAGACCATCACAAATGACATTAGTGAACTGCCCATAATCGCTAGCTGAACGGCAGTAATGCGAATGCCCACTATGTTGATGCCTTCGAAGCAAGCTATGCCCAAGCTCTTCACGTCATCTCCAAAGACTAGTGAGATGATATTCTGGATCACAATATACAAGCCAAGCGACGCCAGCAGAAGTACCAAGCTTGATGCTCTTCGCTTCATAGGACGACGGTAAATCAGCAATTGTATCGCTGCTCCGAGTATTGCAGCCCCTCCTACGCCAGAAGCAACCGCAGCCCAGATCGGCAAGCCAAAGAAGTGCACCATTGCAAACGCAAGATAAGCGCCAACAGCATATGTAGCCCCGTGAGCAAAGTTGAAGAAGCGAGTAACTCGGTAGATCAGAGCAAAACTCAGAGCTACCAAAGCGTACGCTGCCCCAACTATTATTCCGTTCGCTGCAGCTTGATACATTCAATCCTACCTTATGGCATCTGGACGCCTTGCGCCCCAGTAAGCCTGACTTCTGACAGTTAACCGCTAATGTGCTCAACTAACAGCGGCAAAATACCCAATATCCTAGAGCCACTCGCTTTCAGACTCTAGAGCATGCTGTCATTGTGCAAAGAGGACACTTGACTCTCCCAATTTGCCCACAGATCACTAAGGTAGAGCCTGTCTAGTATCTCCCCATTCAAAGAACCCTCCCAATGGCTTCTCCTCTGTTCCACGGCCGCCAAGGGTGCTCGAACTGCACTACTTAGTCTCTCTAGTCGTAGCGCGTGCTCTTTTAGTATGGCCCTCAGCTTAGTACCACTTGCACCATCTGCCGATGAGCACATAAGGTTGCGGAAACATCGACAGTTTGCAGCCCCGATCTCGTCATCGATGCGGATGAGTTCGCTTCTGACACCACCAAGATCACGACATTCTGCAGAATGCCGCACTGTAGCATTCCTAGTTAGCGAATCAGTCAGAATTTGTAGGACACGTTTTGCATTCCAAACTATCGTGTCAAAGCGATGGAATCGCGTGCCCGTATCTGCTAGGATGCCGGACAGTATGCCAATAGATGGGTCAGCGAATCGATAAGCGTACTCATTCCTATAGCTGAATGACGGTAGCAATAGGCCACGTCGCTCTAGGTGTTCAATGAGACGGTGGTCACCAGGATAGATAGCGAGCCTAGATGTAAAGTGCCAAAACAAGGAAGCTTCACGAGTCTGCTCCAGAAAATCAGTTGTATCTGCCAACTCATCATATGTAACCTCTGGATAGAATGTCATCGAGCCTATCTCAACGAGTATGTTGTGCTTCCTGAGTAGCTCTAAAGCAAGCCTATTCTGCTCGACAGAAGTCCCCTTTGCATAGCTACTTAATTGATGGTCCGATCCCGTCTCGACACCGAGAAACACACCCCACAAGCCAGCCGCTTTGAGTTCCCCAATCACGCAATCATCGGCTGGATCAAGATCATCGACACGGAACATCGACCAGAAACGCACCGACAAGCCTCGGTCTTGGATCAGCCGTGCAATCTGCAATGCGCGCTCTGTTCCTCCTCGGGCCTTTGCCAAGAACTCGTCATCACAGAACACTACGACCTTAACGCCGTGATCTCTGACGAGTCTTTCTAGTTCATCGACGACATTTTCTGGACTCCGCGGCTGCCACCTATCTGTCCCGATAGCTCCATGAGCATCAAGAAAAGCAGGCGTCGTACAATAGGTGCATCTATGGGGGCAACCCCTGCTAGTAATCATCCTAGCGACAGGCAATCGGCCTTGCAGAATCTTGTGGCTTAGTGCATAACGACTGGGAAACGGTATGCCATCAATATCGATGCGGAGCGAACGAGGCTCATTAGTTACTATCCCTCCGTCGGTCCTGTAGGCCACCCCTCGCACTGCTTCGAGTCCTTGCCCAGACATAAGCCGTTGGCAAATCTCAACTATTGTATCTTCACCATAGCCAAGAACAGCGGCGTCAAACGCTTGGCATCCATTCAGCACATCCATTGGAGCGTTTGTTGGAAGGTGACCACCAACAACGATGTAAGTGTCGGGTAGTTCGGCTTTTACTGTGGCTGCGATCTCTTCGCATTCGCACAGAGTCTCATTGATCAGACTGAGCCCTAATACCGTCGGTGTAGATTCCCGGACTCTATACAGAATCTGCTCGCGGCCCAAGCCCATCGCGGGACCGTCGATTACTGTGACACAATAACCTGCTCTTGACAGGCTTGATGCAAGATAACCGAGACTCAGATCTTCATACGCCGCATCGAGGCTGAAGTCGAAGTGGTATTGGTTGGAACCTGCAAATGGAGTCACTAATACTATGTCGGGATGCCTCATTTCAAACATCTACTCGCTCTTGCATCCATCAGCCCAACAGGTATCGCTGCACCTACACCACTCCGGTTGCTCCAGCGATGATGTTAGAAGCGAATAATTTGCATCGGTAAACCTATGAGCATGCTGGTGAAGCTTGGCTAGGTTCTTAAACATCTCCTTTGCTTGCGCAACAATAACAGGATTGTGATCGCTCTTGGCTTCGCCGTTTCTGTCGATCCACCAGCACTGCAAGTAATGACTGCCATCCGCATTATGCCGTCTCACAAGCGCAATATCTGGGGGAAACATTGTCTGATTTGTTGACTTCTGGAGATTTCGCATTTCCCCCAAGGCGTGTTTACTTATCTTATCTTCAATCGTGTTGTTGGTGATGATGATGCAGGGAATGCGAAACAGCAAATGAATATATTCCAAGGTTTTTAGAATACTCGTATACCTACTCAGAAATTCCTGATCCACAATAATGAATCTCATGGACCAGAATGGAACGGCGTCACTGACTTCCATTCTGCCTTCGAGTTGCTCGCAGACATCGGTAGTTTCGGAGCGAATGCTCTTAATATCGTCATCACTACCAGACAATGCCAAGTGGCCGTGGCTCCGTTTTGCCAGATCCAATGCATTTACCAGGCCATGTACAACTAGCCAACAGGCAAAGCCTGGGTCGGTCCAACTCAACGGGCTCATACTAGACGTGGCTACAAGCCAATCAGCCTCCCTTACTGCCTCGATATGAGGACCATCGGCTCCGATGTTTACTGGATCTTTGGTTGCAATCTGCACATAAGGAATGCGATCATTAAGGTCACGCAGTTTGGCGTCTGGCATGTCATCATTTACTGAACTGACCAAATCCTCAAGTCTATGGATGACGGAATCAAGTAACTGCTGGTGTGAGAACTGGGAATCATCATTGCAGTTCTGCTTGATTCTCTTTCTATGGTATGTTATGCGTATATAGCAACCAAAACTAATTGCAATTACATGTATAGCGTAAATCACCAATGCGCCGATAAGGCCCGTCGCCGCAGTCTTCCAACTGAAAGTCCAATTGTCCTGGTAGAATGTGAATACACCGAACCCAAATATACCGATCAGATAACTAATCACAGACTGTTCGGACCACGGAGCAACTCGCTTTAGCTCCTTCTCAGTAATAAGCCGATACCCCACTCCTATTTCCTCCAGTGCTTCTTAATAGTGGTATTTACTTCAGCTACTTCACAGGTATGAAAGCTCCGTTTGATACTTGGAGGAATCTCAAAGGTTTTACCACATCACCGTTTCTATCGAAAGTCGTAGTGCCTGACGCGCCAGGGTAGGACTTGATGCTATATAAGCTTTTCATTATATTATCTGGACCAACCCCGGAGTCATTCATTGCCTTTGCTATCAGCTTCGTTGCGTCATAGGCCTGCGCGGCGAAGACATCTGGCTCAGTTCCATAGCGATTCTTGTAAGCTTCCACGAATCCGCGCATGGCTTTGTCTTTGCTCTGTGGATCATACGCCCATGCTGTCAGAATGGCTCCTTCCGAGGCACCTTCGGTTTTCTTCACCAGATCTGGGTCGTTCAGCATGATTGTGCTGAGGAATTGTGCGTGCATGCCTAGTTGCCTCGCCTGCTTGAATACTTGGATCATCTCGTTATAACCAACAAGGTACACTGCATCAGGTGAGGTCGCCCTGATTTTTGACAATTGGGATCGAAAGTCCGTGGCACCCTGAGCAAACCCTTCGGCAGCTACGACTTGGCCACCTTGCTCGGTATAGGTCTTCCGAAAGACGTCTCGCAGACCAACTCCGTAATCGTTATTAATATAGAGTATAGCTACTCTCCTTAGTTTCAGTCTTTGAAACGCACACTTAGCCATATCTGACCCTTCTAACAGATCAGATACGCAATTGCGAAATACGTAATCGCCGCTCTCAGTGATCTTTGGATTCGACGACATTGGAGAGAGTAGGACGACTTTCTCTTTGTTTGCAATCGGTGCAACGGCTAACGTCACAGAACTTGCCATCGCACCAATAATCGCTGGAACCTTGTCTACGGTTGCCAGCTTCTGGAATGCAGAAACACCCTTTGCTGGTGTTGCTTGGTCATCTTCATAAATAACCACTAGCTTGTTGCTGTGGACGCCTCCAGCTTTGTTGATCTCGCTCACTGCCAAGTCAATTCCGTTCTTGGAACTCGTTCCGTATTTAGCGGCTTCACCAGTCAGAGGGAGAATAGCACCTATGGTAACAACGTGTCGCGCCGACTGCTTATGGCCGCAGCCAGAAACCAGGACCAGAGAGACCATCAGAGCAACAAACGCAAATCTAACTCTAAACTGCAGCATCGTGAGAACTCCTCCTTGTATCTTTCGCCAGTACATCGACACCAACTGGCTTGGTTCGACTCGTTCGGCAGACAAAACTGCGGGTCTTGTACTTTTGGCCGTCACACAATAGGGTGCATTCCTGGCTCACCCAAGGCTACACTGGCTCCTTTTGAGTCTACATGCGAGCTATCGATCTTTGCCAAACTTTGATAATTGTATGTTTGATTGCGGCCAACATCTGCACCTATTATAGCAACCAAGCTGAGCAAGGTCAAACGTACCCCGGCCGTTCGGCCGTTGTCTCGTCAGGCCACAGTGTGTGAATGCAGTTGTCCACAACACCCTGGCAAGAGGCAGCTAGCTAGCTTGACAGCCATAACTCTCTGAACATTATGCTGGTTCGTGGATACCTGTCGAAGCTGCTGGACAATGGCCGGGTGGTATGCTTCCTTTCAAACAACCGCCCGGACGTAATGAACATGTTCCAGGAGATAGTGAAGTCAACAAGTTTGGAGGATTAACGAACCAATACTTGCGGTCGGGAAACCAGCTTAGCAAACTTATATGCCAGCCTGCTCACCGCCCAGGATTGTTCGTCTGACGTGTGCCTTGAAGTCCTCGACATTAGTGAAGAAACGGTAGCCAGCGGCGTTTACGATTTCTTCTACATCGCCATCTTCATCGATTAGGAGTGCGATAGGCTCTGTGAGTCCCTCTTGCAAACCGTTCGGCCAGGCAAGATCGATAATGGCAAGCGGCTGACCGGTATCTGGATCGATCAACTCGTACGTCAGTTCACCCTCGGACAAACCCTGCTGTATCACCCAATCCAGACAGTCCAGAATGGTGTTTTCTTCATCTTCGGTGTCTACGCTGCCGGGAACGAGATCGACTACCCGATCAACAATTGAAGGACCCTGCGCAACCTCCGGGACAGAACCAGCCAGCAGACTATCAAGGAAATGGTTCGCCGCCTCAGCAAGTAGCTCTCGCCTTGCCGCCAGGAAATCCCTGTAATTCTCCGGCTTCCAAAGGCTCTCGTCGGTCGGAATCCAGTGCGATTCCAGCACACCAGGATTGGCATCGGATACCTCTTTGAGATAGTCGTCAGGGGACCGATCCGAAAGCTGGATGTTCGTTTCCTGAGTGAGGAACGTGAAGTTCGCTAGCGCATTGACTTCCGGGCGCGAATACTCGTGCTTGTAGAGAAGCGCCTTGGGGAAGATGTGGTGCAACTGGAGGCCGCTTAGTGATCCCAATATCATATTCGAGAGTTCCACACCGGACAGCAAATCCTTTGAGTGACACACACGCGTGAGCATGTATAGCAATGGGTAGAACCGCGCGCCTTGGCTCCAACCGAGGAAGTCGTCGGGTTGGATTCGCAGGTCTCCACGGTTCCGCCTCAGCTGCTCTATGAGTCGATCCAGGCCACCATTGGTGTCCTCGATAAGGTTCAAGTCTTGATTCAGAATACTCTCGGTCGACCCGGCGTATCTGCCCCACAAGATAGTGTGGACATACCAGAAAAGCATCTTGTCACGTTCGTGGTGATTATTGATTTGGCCTCCGCGCTGGGCGATGTATCGCGCCATCAACGGGAAACTGCCCTTGCTGCCCAAGACTCTGTCGTGGTCGAGGCCGAGCCGAGAGGAAATCATATTCAGCAAAGCATCAATCGCTTTTTCAGATTGGGCCAAGCCACTTTGGAAAGCCGGAGTATCAACGTCTCTCAGAGCCGAGAACAGAGCTTCTCCAGTCATCACCGAATTGATGTTTCTGAGGAGCCATTCCAGTCGGAAGCTAAACCCAGCCTTATGCCACTTTCCAAGGCGAGTCTTCATCTGGTCGCGTGCGTCGGGCCATTGTGCACATATCCTGGCTAACGCCAGATCGCCCTTGGAGAGCTTGGTACCCCCGCTGTTCACCCGATTGAAGATGTCGACGACCACATCTACTGTCTTGTCCTCGCCGGCAACTTCCTCAATGTGTAGGTTGATCTCCTTGATCTGGTCCAGCGCGGTAAGCCGGTTTATGTAGGTTGGCAGATTCGCCTGCAATTCCGGCACAGATATAACATTCTGAATAGCCTTGCCCGCACCGAGCTGCATGCACTCGGTCACACTGACCCACAGAGGGTTGTCTTTCATCTTAACCGGAGCGTAGAACTCGAATGTCTCATCGTCAAGGTTGAAGTAGAGACCTGCGAAAGCTTGAGCGTTACCATCGAAAAACTTCGGAGAACGTCCCTTTATGAGACCGTAGAGCGACGTTATCCTCTGCTGCCCATCCAAAAGCAGCTTGACCGATCCCGGCGTCAACTCGCCATCCCCGCGGGCATCCACCTGTTCCGTCTTCGTAACCCACACGAGCAGGCTGCCGACCGGATGCTTCCTGTATAGCGAATGCATCAGACCGCGCACTTGTTCGCGGTTCCATACATAGCCACGTTGAAACTCCGGCAATGCGATTGCGCCGAGGTCAATCTGATCAAGGATGGTGCTTACCTTCAACCTGTTTCTCCGTAACTCAAGCAAAAAGAACGCTTAGTATACTTTTTGATAGTCTTATCTTCGGAATATTTGCCACGATTTCATAGTGGTGCCAAGACAACTGAAGCCCTTTGTCTTTTGTACAGAACATCGATTCAGCGAAAAGGATTTTGAGTTCGCATTTTTTATACTAATCTGTTACTGGAATATCGAGTTCTAATGGAAGATCAAACCATGTGAAACCTCAGATAAACCACGGTGTCCGTTCCAGCCTAGAATGCAGTCTGAAGTTGGTTCCTTGCCGCACGAATGCAGAGGTCAGATAAGCGATGTCATGAGCGAACTTTATCGTGATCGGCTCAGCACAAAGGGAGTCTGTTGATGCCCAATTCAGCTTCGTTAATGCCAGTATCTGCGTAGCAAGCGCCTTGAGATCAGACGACGGCTTGGGCTTGCCTACTGCATCCTCCACCCAGATATTCACCTCAAGTGGCTTCGGGGTGCCCATGGCTCTGCGATAAGGATTAAAGCCGGTAGTCGAGATATAAAGCTGATTGGGTGAGGTCTGGACGTAACTGCCGCGACTCAGACTCCCATCTGTTTCGGGACGTCTGTCATAGAGCCGCACGTTGTGGTGCTGGTTCACCCACACGAACGAATACCGTCCTGCAGGACGAACTGCGCGACAAGCCTCGAGAATAGCTTCACGGTCTTCTCTTGAGAATTTGGCTGAATAGTGGAAGTATACGCTTGGGCTCTCCGGCAATTCCAACTGCGACAATGTCGCTCTCACCAATTCTCTGAAGCGATCCCCACGCTCCTCATACGGGAATGGCTCCATGTTGCCGGAGTAGAACTCCCACCTACCGAAGGCATTGAACACGTTCGCATAGCCCATAAGGCGCTCTGAGCCGCGTTGCCGACTCTCAGTGTAGGACAAACCTACGAAGAAGTCCGCGTCAGGAATAGCATCAGGGAATACCCACGGTGTGATGCCACATTTGGCAACTATGTTCAGTGCCAGGTTCAAATCTTTATAGTCAGGATCGGTTAGTGTTGGAGCGTCAAGCATCTGGCATGGCATTCCATTCTCGAGCAAAAGCCGTTTCACTGTGAAATACGGAGAATTCTCGTCATCGCTTTCGATAGAGTATCAGAGTGTGGTGTAAATTACCGTTGAGTTAGCAACGGCCACCGTGGAACTCCAATGTTGACTAAGACACAGGAGGGTTATCCACGATGGCCAACAACAGTATGACCGCGA
>Ga0123519_10004066_pt1 | contig 23872 bp, 26 predicted proteins | sample YelNatPaOPRAMG02_FD_87396 | JGI IMG/M metagenome (GOLD analysis project Ga0123519, IMG submission 87396) | Hot spring microbial communities from Yellowstone National Park - Yellowstone National Park OP-RAMG-02 (version 2) | ecosystem: Environmental > Aquatic > Thermal springs > Hot (42-90C) ...
AAAGCTTTTACAACCCGCTGATTTGACGTCTGCCAGAAGCGGGGGTCGCCCAGCCTGGTCAAAGGCGTGAGGCTCAGGACCTCATCCCGCAGGGGTTCGTGGGTTCAAATCCCACCCCCCGCATTAACTTACCCACAAATTATTATATACCAGGCTCCCCTGACCACGGACTGATGCCGAAGCCGAACAGGGGACTGACTCAGACCATCAAGAAGAGGACGGTCTGCGTCTACCTCCCCACGGAAAAGATGGCGGAGAGCTGGAAGGAGAAAGCCCAAGGGGCGGGCGTCTCCCTCTCCAAGTTCGTCATCGACAGGGTGGAGGACTCTATGAGGAGGGACGAAGGGGAGGGTGGACATCTCACTAGGATGGAGCTCGTAAAGAAGCTGAAGGAGAGCGAAGAGGAGGTGAGGAAGCTGAGGGAGGAGGACAGGATGTTGCGGAGGCTCGTTGAGAACCTAGAGTCGGAGCTCAGGAGGTATCGCGCCGAGCCCTTCGCCGAGGAAGGCTTCCAAGGGACTAGGAAGTTCGACAGGGAGCTCATCGACCTCCTGAAGAGGGGCTCCTCCTTCGACGGCGAAGAGATACTCTCCAAGCTGGGGATCGACCCGTCCGACCTAAAGGCGGTCAAGGCGGTCAACGGACAGCTGGAGGCGCTGGAGGGCTACGGCCTAGTGGAGTACAGCGGGAGGGGTTGGACTTGGAGAGGCTGACCTCGAGCCTGAACGGTGATGCTGCGAAGCTTCTGGACGGCTTCGTTGAGGACTGCAGGCTCAGGGGAATGACCGAGGAAAGCATAAGGAGGTATCGCTCAAGCCTGAGGCTCTTCTTCGGATTCTTGGACCGAGAGGGCTCCGAGGTCCGGAAGGTGGACGTGCGGGCTCTGAAGGGCTTCCTGTATGCCCTCAGGTCCGAAAGGAAGGCGAAGCAGACGACCATCGAGAACGACTTCTCCGCTCTATCTGCCTTCTACGAATATTTGATCTTCGAAGGGGCCTCGGCCTCCAACCCGGTGACCTCCTTCCGAAAGAGATACGTGAAGAGGTACAAGGAGGAGAATGCCGGGTCCGAGAGGAGGCTGCTCACCGTGGAGGAGATGAGCAGGCTCGTCAACTCGATCTTGGACCCCAGGGATAAGGCCATCGCACTGCTCTTCTGCAAGACGGGTATAAGGCGTGGAGAGCTCCTCAACTTGGACACGGAAGACGTAAACTGGGTAGACTGCTCCATCACACTGAAGCCGACTCCGAAGAGGAGCAACAGGGTGGTCTTCTTCGACGAGGAGGCCGCCTTTGCCCTGAGGCGGTGGCTGAAGGTCCGCGAAAAGCTGAGCCCCAAGGCCGGAGCTCTCTTCGTGAGCTACCAGTCGCTGAACAGGCTGGACAGGAACGGCTGCTACGAAGCTGTCGTGAAGTACGCCAGGAGGCTGGGCTTTCACGATTCGTCCTCCGACCGGGTGGAGGACCACTTTGGGCCTCACTGTTTCAGGCACTTCTTCACGACCATGCTCCTGAGGAACGGAATGCCGCGGGAGTATGTGAAGGAGCTGAGAGGGGACTCGAGGAACGAAGCGATCGACCTTTACAACCACATCGACAGGGAGGAGCTGAGGAGGGCGTACTTGGCGGCGGTCCCGAAACTGGGCGTCTGAGGAGACCATCCCCTTTTGTCCTCGGACCACGTCCGAACATCTCACTCTGCCTCCCGTCGCCCTGGAGTGCGCGACTGAACAGTAGGAAGCGTACTGTTCAGCCCCCTCCTCCTGCGGGCATGCGTGGTGTAGGACGGAACTGAGGGGGTGGTCCTTTATATACGGGGTAGGGAGGGGCGCCTCGAATGGTCCATCTGCTGGACCGCCATGCAAGGGAGGCCCCTGCTGCGCCCTGTAACAGCCTTCACTGGAGGAGGAGAAACGCACGGTTCCCGTTATGCATCTAATGGAGATGCCGGGCCGGCTCCTCGCTGGCCGATCGCAGGAAGAAACCCGGGCGGATTAGTCCCTTTCTTCAATCCCTCGATGATCGCGTTCTGGATGAAGAGGCCTCCCGAGTCGGCGATCATCCCATAAGTCCTGCGAGGGTCGTAGTCGATGATGAGGGTGAAGCCAGAGTTCCACCTGTCGGCGTCCTTCAGTATCATTCTCAGGAAGTGCATCAGTGCAGGCCAGTAAAGTTCGTCTGTTCGGTCGGAGAGGACGGTCACCTGAAGCCTGTGAAGGAGGTCCTTGACCTCCTTTTCCTTGTAGCCGAGCCTCCTGCAGGCAGAGGCGATCTCCGGGATGTCCGTCAGGTTGAAGATACAAGAATAGGCGTACTTCCTGTCCGTCGTCCCCGAAAGGGAGAAGGAGATGAGCCTGACGTAGAGCGCCTTTTCCTGTGGGATGCTGTATGACTGCCTGCTCTCTCCTTCCTGCGTCGACTTGGTGAGCCAGCCATCCTTCTGCAGCCTCCCCTTGGATCCTATCCTCTGCACGAGTGATTCGTGGGACCAACCTCTCCTTTGCTCGAACTCCTTGACGTATTCCGTAAAGCGAACCCTTCCCTTCGTCAGGGTGTAGGAGAGGAGGGAGATCTCCTTCTCGTCCAACGACTCGCATTCCGTCGCCACATCCTCGCCGCCGTTGCCCGTCTGCTCGCTTTCCCCAGACATGGTCGCTTATCCCGACCAATAGTCTAAGAATCAGTCTATAATTAAGTGTTACCTCTTCCCCCATGCCGATGACGTCGAAGAAGGTATCAGCGATGGGCGGAGGGGAGCCACGACGACCGCCCCCGATCGCCGGAGCCGCCTTGCCCCATAGGCCCCCGCTCAGGGCGCTTTCCCCTTGGGAGGAGGTGACGGGAATCGTTACGCGCGTCGAAAGGGAGAGCGTGACCGTGTCCTTCACGAGGAGCGTCACAGTGCCGATCGACCGTGCTCAGCTGCTTGGCTTCAAGAAGTCGCTCACGGAAGGGCGCAGGGTCTCGATACTGCTCCTTGATGACGGCCGGATACGGGTCAAGGGGGAGGGCAGGCCGAACAGGAAGGTGGAGTCATGAACTGGCGTGGCATGAGGACGGGGAGGGTCCGACCTGTGAGGACATCCATCGCTGAGAAGGAGGAGCTTGTTGCGTCCTTCCCGCGGCTCTCCCGGGAGATGAAGGGCATCCTCTTGACCAGAACCAAGGGGAGGGGGGTCCTGCTGCTGCGCCTCAGGATGCTGTCGCTCCTGACGAGCTACGAAAAGCTGACGGTCCGCATGCTCTTCTATCGCTGCGTCTCCATGTATAACTACCCCAATTCGAAGAACTTCTACAAGCGGCTCCAGTATTCCCTCAAAGCCGTCAGGAAGCTATTCCCCGAAGTCGGGCTGAAGTTTGAAGACCCGACCCGGCAGGTGAGCGCCCCTCCAATCCCCCGGCCGAAGATCGAACTGTGGCTGGAGAAGGCAAGCCTAGAGTTCTACCTGGGGAAGGTGGCGGAGAGGTACCACGTCCCGACGCTGTCCTCGCGGGGGTTCGGGTCGGTGACCATGTTCATAAAAGCGATCGAAAGGGCGAGGAGGAGGGGGGTGGTGAGAATACTGCTTATCTCAGACCACGACCCATCGGGGCTTCTGATTGCAGAGGTCACGAAGAGAGAGATGCCGGTCAGGGTCAAGAGGATAGCTCTGACCATGGAGCAGATAAAGAGGTACGGGCTCCCCTCGATCAGGGTAAAGCGCTCCGACAGCAGGGCGAAGAAGTACATCGAGAAGTTCGGGGACAGGGCGTGGGAGGTCGAGGCCCTGCCCCCCAGGACCCTCCTCCACATCGTGGAGGAGGAGCTGAAGAGGAACATTACGCCCGGGCTTCTGAAGGAGGTGAGGCTGAGCGAGGAGGCGTTGAGGGTCACTTCAAGGCTGGAGGGGGAAGTGGGCGAATGGCTCAGGGAGAAGGCGGCGGCTATGCTGAAGGGAGGGGGGGGGAGGGAGGAGGCCAGGAGGAGGCTGAAGGCGATGCTGAAGGGACTCATAGAGGAAAGCGAGGCGAGCAGGCCGGGATGAACCTAGACGACGACCTTGTCCTTTACATCCATCACAACAAGACGAAGTTCCGCCAGGGGGACAAGGGGTGGCACATCCAACAAAGGAGGGTGGACGACAGGGACCCGAGGAAGAGGTCGCCGGCCCGCCAGGCTCACTTGGACAAGGTGGCCGCGGCAGGAAGGTCGGTCGCCGGCATTAGGGGATTCGAATGGTATCACGGGAGGAAGTTCCCCGCCGCCATGGTGTGTATGTACGAGAAGATGAAGGGCCCCGAGGTCGTGTATTATTATGACAGGAAGAAGAGGCGCAGGGAGGAGCTCTTGGCGAGGTTCTACAGGACTGGGAACGTGATAGTGAAGCTCGGCGGGGAGATAGTGGCGGTGATCAGGAGGAAGGACTTGCCGTACAAATACGTCGCGCGGGATAAGGAAGACAGGGCGTTGAAAGAAAGGGAGCTCAGGAAGAAGGCCCTTCGGAAGAAGCGCTCAGAATAGAGTGGGGCGGTCCACTTCGGATGACAGGAAGCGAAGGCGGGCTTGGCTCGAAGACCGCCTGCTCTCATCGGTGTTCCGGCTATGGCTTCTTCGTCCACCTCAAGCCGTCGCAAGGCCTGTAGTGGAGGCGCTCAGGAGGAGGCTAGGCAAGGGGAGGCCTCTTCAGACGACTCCGGAAGAAAGTAAGATATGAGCAGGTTGTTGGCATCCTTAACCGAGGAAAGCGCCCCCTCTATCATGGGTTCTGTAGTGTCGTCACGTCGCCAAGTCATCCAGTCGACTTCTTTACAGCCATGAAACCCGCCGCCACATCACGTCCCTTCGCAGTCAGGGAGTAGAAGGTCCGGATGGGCTTTGAATCCAAAACCCTCCTACTGATAAGCCCATCTTCCTCAAGCTCGTTCAGCGCCGCGGACAGCGTGCCCCTGCTTCCCACAAGATCAGCGAGCTGCGAATACCTGGCTTCCCCCTTCTCTAGCATGAAAAGGAGAATTACGACGGTGGGCGTCTTCAGTATGTTCCCAATTCTCAAGCGCAGCCGGAGGGCCTGAGCCATGGTCTGCTAATAACATCGTAACACGACAAACAGAACTGGGTTCGATTATCTGAACTCTTAAATACTTTGATCGGGGACATGAGGAACTTGTGGCATCGAACGGTTTTGTCCCTTGGGAGGGCGCTGCCGAGCCATGACGATAGTCCAGCCAGGGTGCCCAAAGTGCGGGGGGAGGCTCACGAAGACGGGCAAGAGGTTCTTCTGTCCTAACTGCAACAGGATGTACTCTTCGAAGGCCATCATGAAGATGCTCGTCTTATCTAGCGGGGAGGTCGCCGATCCATAGTTGTACGGGCAGATAGCTCAGACGCTGAAGGCGGCTTTCGTGGAGATGGCGGAGAAGGGCATGGCGCAGGGGATCCAGCCGACCTTCGACGGCAGGGTGGACCTGGAGGTGAGCGACCCCAGGGCGAAGGCGCTGATCCTCACATACCTCTTCCACGATGAGGGGATATATCCCTACAGGCTCGGCCTCTCCTACTTCCCGGGCGCCATGTGGGACGGAGCGACGCCGGCCATGCAGATCCTGTCAGGGAGGACCTTCCTGGACCACTGGAACGAACACAGGGAGCAACTCAGCCAGAGGATGTCGGTGAAGTTCGTGGACGTGGGGAAGGACATCAGCGAGAGGGCGCAGCGGAAGAGGATGGACCAGATTATCAGGGGCTTGGAGGAGAGCGGCATAGACTTGGCGACGGCGCTGGTCGTGCCCCTGAGGTCGAAGGTTGAGGAGTTCGTGGGTCGGTACATCTCTATGCTGTACTTCAGGAAGCTTGGTTATCTTTCTGCCACTTCCAGCGACTTCCTCCCTTCCGGCGTGAGAGGGACGCCCGACATCACCTGCTGGAACACGCCTCTGGTGAGGAAGGTGAGGGAGTTCGGGCTCGTCGAAGGGGGTTCCACGCTCTACGAGCTCTCCATGCTGAGAGCTCTGGGAAGAGTCAGGGGGACCCCGGCAAGGGGCTTAGACAAGGACGAGTCCATCGTCGTGGAGGTGGAATCGGACGCGCCGTCGTCGGGGGTGATTCAGCTCCTCGGGCATCTGCTCTACGAGAAGGGGCCCTACCCACCTAGCACCAAGGAGGGATATGCGGAGAGCGGCGTCTTCGACGGGGCGTTCCTAGTGGCTCCATTCTACGACGACCAGAGGGTTGGGGTGCTCAGCTTCAACGAAAAGGGGCTCTTCTTCCGGGACTCGCCTTCGGCCTTCTCCACAGAGAAGAAGGAGGGCGCGATCAGGGAAGTGGACGAAGCCTTGAAGTACGTGCTTCTGAGCAACTTGACCTTCGATGAAATACAGGAGCTTGCCGGAACGAAGCAGGCCACGTGCTTCCACACCCTGCAGGAAGCCGGCAGACTGAAAGATGAGAAGATCCTGGAGAAGATAAGCTCTCTGATATAGGCCGTGCGCGGCGAACCGTTCAAGGAGAGAGACTCGCGCAGGTCGAACTGGATTCAAAAACCGAGAATGTGGAGTGCTCGTCGTGGAGCGAATGGCTCGAACCCGTTACATGTTAGCACTTGGACGACACAAGAGGGATTTGAATGCCATTCTACTATTGCGCACCCACAAACACCCTCGCAGACGGATTAGGGAAAGCCCGGTCCGGGATCATACATCGAATTAGGCTTTGAATCATGAGTCTGAGCCTCCGTAAACTCGCGCCTTCGACAGTTCACGATATCCGGTCAAGAAGCCTCGTAAGGTTTATGACTTCGGGCACAGTGGCACTCCGCCGACACGATCGAATCTGTCGGATGGTAGAAAATCTTCGCTTGATTGAGCATAAGCTTGTTCATTGAATAGCCCACGACGAAGAACCAAAGCTCCGCCCATTCAAATTGTCCATGAGAGTATCCTTATCCATCTTGGATTCTGCTAATTTCTTGATGGCTAAACGGCAGATCTCTCTTAACTTCGGCGCCGCTTCATGTTGAAGAGTGTCGGTCTTGTCGTTATGAACTATCTCCGACCTATTGTCATAGTAGCTACGAATACGCTTGGATAGCTCTTCGGATTCTTGAGTGGTTTCTCCGGGCAATACGGCGACGTTCCGTGATAGCCGATATCTTATTTCACCTTCACCAAGATTGAAGAAGGTCTAAAGACAAATCATCAAAGTCAGAAATGACAAGGCATCGCTCGGCGCTTGGTAGGACAGTTCATAGTTTTAGAACGCCAATTCAAGATTTGGGGGGTTGAGTGGCATCTGAACTTGTTCCAAGAAAAGCAAAGCGCTCTCCAAGCCACCTTCGTCCAGATGGAAGACATCTCTGTTTGTTGGCATTCCTCCTCTGCTGTGGCCCATGTATCTTTCAGGGCAATTGTCCTTGGTTCCAAAGTAGTACCAGAACGGAACGTCAATGTTTCCGCGCTAAACAAGGTTCAGTTTTCTTATGGTTGACACAAGGTAGCCTAGGACCTTCTGGTTTTTGAATTCAGCCAGTTCACCAAAGGTAGGCGGACCACCAATCTTGGCCTTCCTTTATGGGTTCAACCGTTGCAGAGTTGCATATAAAATAGACGACCTTCTCTTGCATGTTCAGGAACGGATAGTCCATGAAGAATTTCCTTCCCGCGCTCCACGGTGTAGTGTTCTCGATAAATGCGAGAATGGTAATAGCCTGCCGCATTTACAGTCCGACGAAGCGGAATCCATTCTTCAATGGCACTCTCAATATGGATGCATCCATGTTGGTAACCGGTGCGATAAAGCCAATCTTGTCCGCAGACATGATCGTACCGTCGAAGGGAGCCAGAAGTGATGTTCCCAAACCCCGTACTAGGCCGCACTAGCGACCACTTGTTGATGTACTTGACGGTCTTCGAGTCAAGGGCGATTGTAGGACCTGCTGCAACCACTATTGGACTAACATCCCCGACCAAGTATCCCGAGACGGGCCAAGTGCGCAAAACGGCAGACACCTCGAACAGAATCAACCCTATGACAAGAATAATGGCTCCCCACTCGTGACCTAGCGCCATATCTTTCGTGAATCGGACTCGGACATATCTAAATGTGGCTGTCTATCAATATTTCTCACAAGCTTGAAGACTGCTTCGATGCACAATAAGTATAAATCAAGGCGAAGCTTCAAGTTTATTCATGGCGGGCTACAAGGAACTCCTCTCCAAAGTTGTCGATGCCCTGGTCGCGCTGGCTATAGTCGCGGTTAGCCTGATTGCTCTGGCGTTGATGCTTAATCTTGTTTCTCTGCTCGATCGAAGTGGAATCTTCGCCCTTTTTTTCGGAGTGGTAAATATCTTTACGCTAACCCTAGCGCTGGGAAGTCTTCTTGCGTCGATATACAAGAACAGGCAGCGCAAGAAGGAAACCGAAAGGCTGCGTGCTGAGTTTATAAGAGAAACTAACTCTCGTTTGTCGGCCATTGATGAGACAATTCGGAGACTACTACCACAGTTCGACGGACTCAAGTCCAGCATGGCACCTAACGTTCAAAACCGGTTCTGGACAGAGTTTCAGAACAAGACCAGAATTGATTCTGACTTGGAATATGACTTGATCCAATACGTCTTCGATGCCGCAGCCAACGACCTTTCGCTCGAAAGAGGCGAAAAGCTATTCCTGATTCATCTGTATCTTTTACGCCACCAAGTGGACCTGGTGCAACGGTTCCTAGACTCGCTCAATAAGGCGAATCTGTCGGAGGACAACACGCCAGAGAACCAATATTCCCGTCTGATGGCTTTGCATGGGTCGAATCCAACGGCGAATCTGAATGAACTCAAGAAAGGAATGCATGAAGTCTCTAAAGAACAAATCCAAAATGTAGTCACTCAGATACAAGGCCAGCAGGTCATTGTAGAGAAGATTGTCGAGGTTGCCAAGAGCGAAGAACGATACAGCAACCTAAAGCGAATCATAAGGAGAATAGTTCTTGAAGGCTACATTTCGGAGAGGGGCCTCCTGTCCATAATTAAACGGGATGACGATTTGTTTGTCATAATAAAGAGTGAAATGGGTGTGAGCCAGCTGAAAACGGTATTCCAGAAAGGCAAGGAGGTCTCACCTTTCAAGAAGGTGCTACTGGCGCATGGCTTCACTCTCCCGACGCAATCGTCTTGGGGTACCTTTGTAATCCCAATGAGCAAGGTACCGCCAAAATACAAGAACGATTTGAATGGCTTCTTGGAGACCGTGATCATCCCCGAGGTGAAAGAAGAGTGGAAGCGGCTTCGAGGTAAGTACAACAAGTTCAAAAGACTTCAGAGTACCAAATACACATACGTTGCTTTCACAGTCAAGAGAAATGAAATAACTTGGGGCACCTTAAACGCACACTTCAGACCCGATGTGGAGGATTTGTTGGTGTCGTTGAGTACTCAGGAAGCCGCCCAAGCGTTCGCTTCACACATTTATGAAATACCTACGATATTAAGGAAAATGGAAATAGACGCGCTCACAGACGCCGCCACCGAAACGATGCGGGATGCTCTGCGGAATGTGGAGGAGGAAATCAAACGGGCCTTGAAAGACGAAGGTGTCGTGATAAGTGACGCAACGAGCTATCGCAAGGCGGATCCAAGTCTGCTCTCACATCTAGTAGTAGAGTTGGCTGGTCCAGAGCATGTCAAATTATCCCCGAACGCGAGAAAGAAGTTCGACTACGAGATGGCGGAGAAGATAAGCAAAGAAATCATTTCAAATTCCAACGATTTACATAACCTTGTGGTGGGACTCGGAGTAAATATCTGAGATCCTGCGCACGTTAAGCATGTTCAGATAAATCATGAGCGGAATGATGGAGTGTAACCATGCGCATTCTCTAGAGGTCTGATAGCCACATCGGAGAAACGGCGTACATCAGAGTGATCCTGACACCGGGATGAACGCGAGGGGCTTGGATTCCTTGAATTTATTCAAGAACGTGGCCGACATTGCGATACAAGGAAAGGTCGACGTTCTCCTCATCGTTGGTGACTTCTTCACAAGAGTGAGTCCAAATCCGAGGTATATGCTCGAGGCTATTCGAGAACCGAAACAGGTAGTCAAGGTTGGCATCACGGTTGTCATAGTAAGTGGGAATCACGGGACGCCTAGAATTTCGACGACTCTCAATCCTATCGCACTCGAACCCACCACCTTTTCAATCGGTGGCTATGAATTTGTATGCATGCCAGCCCAGCCCAATTTCGATGAAATCAAGAATCTCTTCGGGCCGCTGCTTGCCAAGGCGCTTCAAGACTTGCACTCTGGTAAGAGAATCTTGGCTGCCCACATTCCGCTAGGTCAAGCTACAACTAGCTTCTAGCAAACACTCGAGACCTTTGTTGGAGATTGCGTGGATCTATCTCAGATCCCATTAGAATTCGAGTATGCGGCGCTCGGGCACATCCACAGGTTCCAGCAGCTTAAGCATCCTTGGCATGCCTATCTACTACACCGACTCAACGGAGAAATGCGAGTTCAATAAAGAACACGACATAAAATACGTCGCGCTTGTTGAACTTGGCAGCGACGTAAAAGTCACGCCTCTGAAGATTCGTACGAGAAATATGATTACGGTCGTCGACCAAGACTACAAGGACCTTAGTGGTTCGAAGATCACCGAGAATATTCCTAGGCAGATTGGGAATGGGAAGGACAACGTCACCGACGCGATAGTGAAAATGAAGCTTGAGAACATCGACATAGACGAAAGCAAGTTCATCGGATGGAACAAAATCAAGGAGCTCCTAGGAAAATGCGACGTTTTCGACTTCGGGTTCCAGCCGCGAACCACCTTATCTCTTCCAGAATTGGATAACTTGGCAGGAGACTTCACACTTCCACCTTCAGAAGAACTCGAGCTACACGTAAAAAGGAAGGGTCTATTGCACCGAGAAATACGTCTAGGGAGTCATTAAGCCCGTTGATGGCCGCGAAAAGAAGTTCGACCCAGTAATTGTAGTGGACGGCAAATTCAAGCATCTTTTTAAAATGAACTTATACACCACGGAGGTGACCTAGATAGGGATCAACGAAGGGGAATACCTTGAGCTTTCTAGGTTTGTTCAAGAGAATACCAGTTGTGAGTTCCACTGGATCACGGACGGAGACTATTGGTTGACGGAGCAGGGCGAGAGGAGGTTGAAGAATCTCTAGAGCCGATTCGGGGAGATCTATAACCTGAGCATTTTTGAAGAGAATCTGAATCCTTTTTCATAATGGTATCCCGTATAGGACTTGTGCCCGCGTTCCGCATTATCAGAACACTATTTGATGTGTGTAACGAACTTAATGATATATTCGGGGCCAGCGATAGCATCAACTTCCTCCTCGCCTCTCAGGCGAGGTATACCTGCACCGAGGCCGCCAGAAACCAGCCGAATGAGAGACCCAATCGACCGTCTTACGATGCATTTACTAGGATCCTCCACAGGACTCCCCAAGACACAGGGACGTTGTGGGCAGAAGCGGAGCCGATGGCTAAATAATCGTCCCGCCCGGACTAGTTCTTGAATACGAAGGCCAAAACAAACCCACGCGGGTTCCGATTCAGGAAGTACTCCTTCTTGCCGGTGGAAATACGAGGGTCAATGTCCACGTCTTCGGGTATCTCGGCAGTTTGGTTTTATTCTTAGCAGAATTCTTCAAGTGAAGAAAAAGAGAGATGAATGTTAGCGTTTCTTCACGAGCTGTCTGCACCCTCGGCTCGGGCTATTCTTCTCCTGCTGCTCTTCCAGTGACGGCTCGCCTCAGAAAAATCTTGATATTCTAATGATACGAAATTCTTTGCGAACGCAGTATCGAGTTGCGTCGAAAGGTTGTTGTAAATATAAGGGGCTTGGCAAGCTTCTATGTCAGGTTCAAATCCCAAGACACCTATGACCTAAGGTGAAATTTCGCATATGTAATGTTACCTTCGGTGAATCGAAACACCAAGATCTAGCGCTTGACCAAACAGGCCGTTTCTCGGGACGGATTGAAGACTTATAGAAAGGAAGAGAGATACCCGTTGTCATGCCCTACGATCAGTCGGATGTTGTGAAAGCATTTGACATCATTGTAGAATGGATGCAGAAAGACATTGAAGCGATGATTAACGTAGGCTCCAACTTCGCTGCTGCTCTTTGCATTCTGGTGTATTCCGAGGCGCTAGGGAGGTTCAGGAACGCGACGATTGGAGACAGAAGGAACGAAGCAGCGAGGCAGGCATTCAAATATTTCCTCGGACAAATGGGATATGACGACTCGGATAAAGCCGAGCGTATTTACTCGGACCTCAGAAACGGCATGGCGCACTCGTACTTCCCGAACAAGGACATGCGATTCATCATGGACGGAGGAAGCAAGGGAATTGACTTGAACGCCTCAACGGGCGCCAAGCTATACATAAGGAAGACCTTCGACGAATTCAAAAATGCAATCCCCAAGGTCCGAAAAGACATCAACGACCCTGACGTATCAAATAAAATCATTCGTAATATTCGTACTTGTATGGGATCGGGTCCGTCAGTATCACCACCAACTTCGATCTCGAGGTGGGTTACCGATAGATCGGGTGCTTAATAGACTACAAATTACTTTCACTTCGCACCTCTTCATGCACCTATCTGTCACAAGTTGGTAGGCGGTCAAATCGTAATTTTCAAGTGTGATTCTGGGAGCGAGAGTGAATTCCGTTCCAAATTACATCGGCGCAGGCGAGCTGATGAGACAGCGAAACGTCGAGCCTGTTCTCATCATTGGCTTTATTGCTCTCGACCAGCTTGTTGAAGGTCTCAAAGAGGGGCAGTCGTACCTCTTCTACGGCGCTTCCGGCTTTATTGACGATTTCGTGCACCAATTGATGGTGAAGGCCAGTGCCAGCGGCAGAGTCGCCTACAAGAGTCTCCATGTTGGCCATCCATGAAGCGACAGCATGATCTGTGGACTGTGACAGATCCCCCCCGATACCAATGTCCTAACGTATTGCGGGTGCGAATCCTTGGCACTTGACTGACTTATAGGAACCCGGTTCGAATCCCTCCCGGCCAGCAGCTTCTAGGGGTGCGTCCCTCGTCTTTTTATCCAAAAAAGGGGTCCCACAGCGTGCCGGCAAAAAGAACCAAGTCTTATTCTCTGAACTACTGTTACACAAGACTCCTATTCTATCATATTTAACTTCTGCATAAGGTCTAGTGAGGCTAATATCCTCCTGCCACTTGACTCTTCTTCTTGGCACTTGCGTCTTATCTCTGTCAGGTCATATACGTTCGGCTCAGGGTAACCTTCATATTTCAGCGTATTCCTAAGCCTGTCCCATAATCCGGGGGTGGGTTCCCCAGAATGGAATGATAATACAAGCAATTGGCTGATTCTTGTCTTCTTGATCGACCTATCTCTCTGTGTGTGATAATACCCGTCCAGAGCTTTGAGGTTCTTAAGCAGGCCTCCTACGTCTTCATTCGCAAAGCAGCGTTTTATCTCCGCAACACTTACGAGAAGCTGGTCGCCACTCCTGCTTTCAACTATTCCATCGAATTCGCACTTATTATCAATTATCCTATAATCTAAATCCTGCCACTCTTTCCCAACGACATCCCTAAGCCATAGTCTACCCAACGACTCACAAAGGAGACCGACATGACCCCCTAAGGACTTTAGCTTGTCTTCCTCTTCTGGTTCAGAGTTCGATATACCCCTGACCCTCTTGTCCATATTATCGACGGCGACCTTCTTGCACATTTTCATCAACAGGTATATGATCTCATCAACGTCACTAGCGAAACCCATAATCTTTGAAAGGGGACCGGCCTTCTTAGTAAGAAGCCTAGAAACCACCTTTCCCTTCAAGGGCAAGTTAACCCCAAGTTTATCGAGAACATCAACGATGCCCTTTCTAAGGCTCTCAAGCTCTTCATCCTTGAGCTCCTCCCCCGTTCTGTGCCTTCCTAACTTCTCTAGGACGTCTCCCAATTCCTTCACGAAGGCAAAGAGCTCCGGATCAGATAGGCGTTCTATCACGTCAATTACTTGGCCATCTCTGGAATTTAAGGGCAACGTCTGACATCCCTCGTCACTTTTGTATCTCTGGCTAGATGTTTTCGGAGTCTATGAACCTCGCTACTTCACCGATATTATCTGACTTCTCATAAATTCTTGTCAAGCTTTCTTATTTCAGAAATCAAGCGTCGGTCGCTGTACAGAAACGGCTCGTACGGAAACCACATAGGACCCAATGCCGATTTATGTGCTGACCTGATTCACCTGACCCTCTATGGCGGCGTCGTAAGGGACAGGCGTTTGAACGAGTTCTGCCTTGATGGACGTGGTGAGGGAGCTGGTTGTGTATGCCCGGTGTATGTTGAAGAGGAATCAAATCTACGAGAAGCTTCCTCTTTGGAGTCACCTATGTAGGAGTCCTCGCTGGATCAATATGGGGCTCACCTCACAAAGGTGAACGAAGGAATGTGAGGGCCTCCTCGAATAGTCGAGTAACGGCCTCTTCAGAAAGAGGGTGATGGAGAAAAGTAGAAGCAAGGTCAAATCTTGAAAAACATCTTGGGGTGGCCAGGGAGGTCTGCTGATGCGAAGGCCTTGCCCACCACGTGGACGTGAGATTGAAGGCTAATATCCAAGACATATTGATGAAGAACTGTAACTGCCACAAAGATATCCGCGGGAATAATGCGGCCAGGTTGTCTAGACCGGCCGTCGTGATCGAGGCCCCCAAGTACAGGGAAAACCATGACACACGTGATTCTGGCCGATCTTGCTCTAAAATTGAACTTCGCAGCTAGGCTCGTTGTCTTTGATGATTACGGTGCGGATGGTTTCGTGAACGCCAGTACGGAGAGGACCTACCCTAACCTTAATGCCATTGAAGAATACTTGCTTTAGACGAGAAATTCGGTCTACACCCATACAGGCATTATCGAACACCCGATGGATGACGAAATCGATATGGTGTCACATCGATGGGCTAAAGGTAACTTAATTTTGCAGTAAATGAAAACGTAGGAGGAGCCGTATAGAACCGGGTCCCGAATTGGAACAGAACTACCTTAATCTTACAGTTAACCTAGCTGGCTAGGGCCGCCCATTCATTTTCGGTCAGTTCCTCGGTACGGGTCCCAAAACGGGAAAAAGGAAGAACCTCAGCAGATCCTCAAAAAGGAAATAGTTGTCTGAGGTCCCGAAGAAGTAAACCGACCTTCTAACATACTTATTCATTAGGTCATGGGGTCAAACCGTGAATGGTGTGGGCTTTCCGCGGTATTCAGTACGGAAAGACGTGTGCTTTGAGCCAACCGAGTAATTCGAGTATCGAATCGTAAATTACGGGGGTCTTCCATGCTAAGATACCTAATAAAAACTCCTCTCTCAAATGTCCTGGTGAAGAGATCAGGTTGTCATCACAATTATGTCCTCAAAGAAATCTCCATTCGAACGTCTCCCCGTTCTTCTGTCCACCCTCCGCTTCAGCCTTTCGACAATCCGCACCCCTGCATTTTGGGAAATTGAGTCGTACAAATCATATTTGTCGTTGACTACGAAAATGATCGGCCCACGCGTTGCTCTAGACAAAGCTGATATCACTTTCGTAACTGATTCGCAGTACGCTTCAATTGCCTTCTTACCATTCTTTGCGCTTTTGGCTCCTATTTCCATTTCTGACCTGTCTTCGAGCCCCAGAAGTTCATAGGCATACCTATGCTGCTCATGGTAGTCAATCAGCCCCACGTACGGGGGCGACGTTATAACGCCAGAGTTTCTGGGAAACTCGATATTCCGAGAATCACCGTGTATCAACCTCACAGAGCAATCCTTTCTGATCTTCTGAAATTCGGCAATCCTGTTGTATATGTCAACGGAATATCTAGTCAGAAAGCCCATCGCATTGGTGGTAGGATGGCAAATCCGTGCATGTTTGTGACAGTAGTAGTCCTGAGTGAATGGACGTTCAGGGAAATCCAGTTGGAAGTGCGGGGCCAGCCTCGAGGATCTGGCAGTTCTGGACAATAGGACTTTCAGTGCATCTTGGTAATGGTAGTTTGGAATCAGATCCCTCATGACCAAGAGAGGGTATAGCGCTACTGGATGATACCACGTCCTCAGGTATTCACTAGCCTCCTTGATTTCCACTGAAGAACGATTCTCGGTGATTGGATTATCAGTAAGAAAATCGTCAATCTTGGTTTCGACGTTGTTGGTCTTAACCCTCTCTCTGACTTTTTGAACTATGTCGGATAACTCCTTCTTGAGTAGAGGCAGATCATAAGCATCAGTTTTGACCTTGCAAAGAAGTATGTTGAATTCGCTGATATCGACCCCGATACTGTTCATCTCATGTATGTTCGCTTCTATGAGAGTTGTTCCTGACCCAACGAAAGGGTCTAAAATTGTGTCCCCAGGTTTAAAATATCGCTCCAAGAAATAGTCAACCAATTGGGGAACGTACTTTCCCATATATGGGTGAATTCCATGAACGTGTTTGGTGCGTTCCTTCTGAGGAAGTTCCCCCTCTTTCCAGCTCAGCTCCTTTACGAACCTAGCTTCAACCTGGGTCAATTCTCTTTCCTCGTCTCCAAAGACTTGATGGCATGGACTATTGCTTCGTCGATTGTTACTCTTCGGTCCAACTCCACAGCTAGCTTGCGTGCATACCTGGTAAGTTCGTCATACGTTTCTCGCTTAATCTTGATATTGGCACGTGTATCCTTGGACAAGTTGGTATCACCTTGGGATACAATTATCCCTATTTAAAGGGTTCCTTGCCGGCTCTTGTTTCCGAGTAGTTCCTTGCGCTTTGCCTCTCCTGCTTCATCCACCACTTTGATGAGTTCATCATATGTACCTTGTCCGCCGAGCTTGTCCCACATCTCGATGCCCATCAGAACCTCCTCTTCCATATCCATGATGGCTCTCGTGAACGAATGTGCGTACTTCTCACGCGTTATGAATGGGTTGTAGGCAAACGCAAGGTAACCCCTTCCTTTCTCCTTGCTCTTCATCAGTTCGAATATCAAGATTTTCTTCTTGCTTTCGGTTGCCACATCGATGTTTGGAAGTGGACTTTTAATCTCCATGAATAGTGGGCCTTCTGCATGATCTCCGATATAGAGATCGGCTATAACTCGTGCTTCTGTAGTTATGCCTGTTCGTTTCGCTAGAATCGACTCCAACTCTTTCCGATGATCTGGTTTTCTCTTACCGCCTCCTTCTCTTAGTTCGTTGATGATCCTGTCTATCTGTGCTAGGCTCCCAGCGTCGACGCTTCCCCTGATGCTGTAGTTATTGTGAACGTCATGGTAAGCGTCTAGAGCAATCACTCTAGCCAAGGAGGGGAATAAAGTCATTCCCATTCGTGTTACAATGCTTCTTTCCTGCTTGGAATACAGGATGGCCTCCTCACTGAAGATAGCCGCGTGGAAGGGGTACGCCTTTGTAATGAACTCTATCTGGCTCTTGTCGATCTGGGGAATACTGTCGATGAACGAAGAGACTATTCGTGTTATTTCCTTCCGCGTGGAGTCTCGCAAGAAGAATCTGCCCTCGAATAGGTTCCTGGGCGCTGTTTAAAAGAGTACTGCGGACTTAAAGGGCTCTGTCACAGGTAGAGGAAGAGCTGGAAGAGATCAGGGAAAGAGCCGCAAGGGTCCCGGGGTAAGAGACGCATGAGCTCGTTTGTCTGGCCGCAAGACAGGAGTGAATTAGGTTCCTTCCTAGGGTGCTGGCAGCGACATATTTCCATCACTCGATTTTGGACAGTGCGCCAAATCACTCAAGTCGTCAATAGAACCGTATCTTATTTTCGGTGGCGTATGCTCCCTAGCTTGTATTTACTCTAATCGGGTCTTTGCATTTTTCGCTCGAACAACGCAGTACTCTAGATTGCTTATCATATATTAGTCTGCTATGGCAAGTAGGGCAAGATAGAACCTGGTCAAGTTTGTGCACGGCATTACAGAAGCTCCTCACTTCAACAATACTAAGCTCCCCTTGCAATTCGTTGTCGTGCGACAAAACGTTAGACATAAATCTAGTTCTCGAAAGATCATTAAAAACGGTAACTATCTCCTCTTCAAGTAGCGTACCTCGTGCCATACTTTGTAGTGTTTGCTTTGCTGGGTCGAAAAAATCTCCTACTTCATATCTTCCGTCCTCCTTGTATTGCACCTTGGCTTGAATGTTGCTACAGGCTTCCTTGAGAACGCGTTCAAGATATTGGCGAGCCTTGTTTCCTGCTGCGCTTTTATCTCCCTCATTAATGTATTCTTCAATCTCCTCCCACTCCGTTCTGGTTCGTCTAAGTTGCGGGCCCGTATAGATATCCCAATTGATAATCTCCTCATTGACGAAGTTTCCCCCAAGGCCGGAGGCCTCTTGACAAGCGCGAAGTTGCTTGAACCAAACTTCATCATGCGTCGTTATAATAATCTGCTTATCTCTAGATTCCTCGATTATAAGTTTGGCTATATCCAATCTATGTCTGGAATCGATCGAAGTTACTACGTCGTCTAAAACCATGAACCCGAAATTACTACTAAATCTCTTTATGAAAGCAAGAAAAATGCATAAGCCCAAAGAATCCAAATGCCCCTCGCTCGATAGCGCCCTGGGGTCTCCCTTTTTCCCGAATAATTCCAAATTAAGTCTCAAGCTGGCTCTTCTCTTTTGTTCGACAGTCAGTTCCATACTTCCAATACGTTCACTGGGATGAATAGCAATATATGTATTCTTGATTTCAGTTTGTATCTCGGAGTATACCTTATATGTAATCTGCTTTTTCGCATCAGAGAATGCGGAGTATATAGTCTGTGCGAGTTTTAGCGATGAATTGCTTACTTTTGAATCGCGTTGATTCTTCTCAAGCTGATCTAATTTAGCCCTTACCCCCCCGACCAGACTTACCGCTTCAATTATGCTCTCCTCTTCTTCTGTGGGTTCGATATCATTCAATAATTGCTTGCATTCACTCTGCAGAGTTCTAGAGATTCTATCAACATCATTCCTCCATGCCAGCAGGTCATCAACGGGGACTTGGTTATTTAGCTGACCCGCCAAGGATATCTGTTCACTCAGCCAGTTGCCCTTGTCAATTAGATTTTTGACATCCTTCGCATGTACTGATATTTTACCAATCTGCTCTAGCTTATCATATAAATCTTTCAACCTTGACACATGCCTTTCAAAATTGGACCTCAACGAAGCTACGGAAGTCCTTAAATTCGAAGCATCCGTGGTAAGTTCCATAAGAACTTTGATTCGCTCTGAAAGACTTTTCAGAACCTCGTTACGATTGATAGGCTGTTCGCAAACTGGGCAGAGGTCGGACCCCCTTTCTGCTATCACGTCTTTTGCCATCTCAAGTAGATTATGGTCATCAACAAGCGGCTTGGATCTTGATGAGATAAATTGATTTATTTTCGGATTCAGGTCCTTGGCAGTCTGAACCAATTCCTCAGGAACGAGCATATCCCCCAAGAGCGACTGTATTGCAGTAATTGATGCCAAATCTTTCTCACTGACCGTGGCCCTAATCTTGGGAAGTAACTTTTTGGCATAGTCATTCATTTCAGTCAAGGAACTAATGGTTGGCAACCCTTTTTGTTTTAACATGCTATTTAATCGCGAAAGTACATCATCTATACTAGCGATTTTCCCCTTTAGCATCTCGGAAATCTCTTGTAAAATCGTCTCACACTCAGACCCAATTGACTCGACACGTCCTTGCAGCTCGTCGCATACTCTCTTTAACTGAAGTTCTGATTCATCCAAGTCGCCTATACCGATTATATTGCCCAATGACCTGTATCGATCGGATGGCTGGCTGTTAATAAATTCTAGAATCTGTGCCCTTCGAAGTATAAAAGTCCCTCGCCTACCCTCTTCAAAATATTCCTTCAGAACGTCGGGTATCCTACTGATGTCTTTGAATGTTCTCTTAAGCAGAATATTACCAGGATCAAATCGTAATTCAACAGCCAGGTCCTTCATGGCAAAATTTACGTGAGGCAAATATTTTTCGTTTGATAGTCCTTGGGCACCTTGGAGGTGAGCTACTCGACCTGTAAAGAAAAATTCTAGTGCGTCCACGATGGAACTTTTACCCGTTCCATTGTCTCCCTTCAGAACAAGGCTCTTTCCGTTTAGTTCCAGACTTAAGTCCCGAACTCCTCTCAAGGCGTGGATACGGATTGCCTTAATCCTTGTAGGCATTCTGCGAGACCTCTTTTATCATTGCAATCACTTCATCTACGGAGACCTCGTTTACCTTAAGGACAGAAAGCAACCTCCAAATGGCGTCATCTGAAACGCCTTTTTCTCTCAATTCTTTAGTAAAAGCCTCAAATATTTCATCTCGTATATTCATATGTTTTCCTTATATCGAACAAGTTGAAAAAGGTTTTTGAGCCGAATAATGGCGCTGTCAAGTTAAGGGATTTGATTTGAGCAGGACGTCTAACCCATCCATCTTCCTCGACCAGATAGGAGGGATGGAGCCCCTCAACAACTCATGAGCTCTCCCAAGTTCATGAAGCGAGAGAGGATGTCCCTGTGGGTCATAGCCTACGGGGTCTATCTACGTCTATTTCTCCTCACTGTTGTTGAGGAAGGCGTCAAGCATCCTAGAACCGGCCAGAAGAGAAGCCACGAAGCCATACGCCAGTCAGTGGGTCCACAGGTTCTCCTTTCTGGCGAGCAGGTTCCGCGTGAGGAGGGGCTCCGTGCATTCATTCCATCCTGATAGATGAGACCATGATAAGGATCGGGGGGAGGGAGGCATGGGCCTGGATCGCCTTCGACCCCCTTCACAGGCAGTTCCTTGGCTTCAGGATCTCCTACCAGAGGGACATCCTGGACGCCTACTGCTTCATCCGGCACCTCCGCTCCAGGTATGGCAGGAAGCCGATCTGGACGAGCTGTCAAGCGAAGACCTACAGAGCATAGTTAGGTAAAGACTTCTTGGCGAATTGGCTATAAATGGTTCAAGGTAGAAGGTCATACCCTTGCAAGAAGTAAAATCGTACATCAGGCAGGGATATGAATACCTATCTTCATTTCCTAGTGGTGAAGCTACCCAGGCCTGCGCTCAAGTACACAGTGTCCCGTGAAATCGCTCATATAAGCAGTGAGAAACAATCGGTGAGATTTTGGAATACGTTGAAGATAATTTGTCTCAAGCATAACATTGGCAAAAAGCTTCTCGCTGACTGTAGGAATAGCGTGCTAGATAACTCTGCGCTTCTTTAATTCATTCTCAACCTCTTCCTTACTCTTATCGCATTTAGCACATCCAGACTGAATTAACAAACTTCCTTGGAATTTTGTGGAGAGCCTAAGCTTGGTAAGGAAGCTGTAACATTCCTCCTAAAGCGGACAGTACTAGGGAGATGGAGGCACTTGATTTCTTCCGTCACACAAAATGGGCAAGCGAGAACTTCATACTGTCTCCCAAGGGCTTCCATGGGATTAAATTTGTAACTCAAGAAATAAATTTTCGAGTACGACCTTCTGGAAGTAGACTTCCAGCCGACAAGTCAAAGTTTAATAGATTACGAAACCAACAGTTAATTGAAATGGTGTCCATCACGAGTGTCAAAGTTTCGCTAAACGACTTGAAGGACGAGGTTAACCTAATAAGAAAAACTCATCCAAGATTAAAGGACGATGCTGCCTTTGTTCTTTGGTTTCTACGAGCTTTCTTAGCGGATTCTGAAGATCAAGCACTAAAGGCACTGACTGGTGCCACCGGAGATAAGAGCATTGATGCGATACTTATTGATGAGAGATCGCGACAAGTCCATCTTGTACAGGGAAAATTCCGGCAGTCAGATCACACTGAGAAGAGGAACGACGTTCTTGCTTTTGCAGATCTAAGTAATTACCCTTGGGAAGACAAAAGAGTTCTTCGCGCATTCTACTCCAAACTTGACCCTCTTGTACGAGAGAAGTTCGAAGAATTACTCAAACGTGTTCATTCAGACAAATATGAGCTTCGTCTCTATTATGTTACGACAGGAAGATGTAGTAAGACAATTGTTGATGAGGCCAAGGCGCGAGTGCAGCAGGCCAAAGGCCCTGTTGAATTTTTTGTTTATGACTTCAGAGATGTCCTTACAATATTAAAAGACTACTTGGAAGGTGTCGCGCCTGCCGTACCAACGCTATTCTTGCCGTTGGCATCCGAGGGACCTATACAGGATGATGGTGCTGTCCATCGATATGACCCGAGAAAAAGAATCGAATCATGGGTATTCACAATGTCGGCTAATGATGTTGGAGATATGTATGCGAAGGCTGGGATACGCTTGTTCGCGAGAAATATTCGGGGATTCTTGGGTATCACGAGTGATATCAATAAAGCTATGGCCCAAACAGCAAGTGAGGAACCCGATAATTTTTGGTATTATAACAATGGGGTTACAATAGTATGCGATGATGTGAAGCGTGAGCTGTATGAAGGAAGAGATGTCATGCGCGTTACAAGACCTCAGGTCATCAACGGTCAACAAACAACCCGGGTGTTACATGAGAAATCACCAACCAAGGGCAGTGTACTTGTTAGAATCATAAAAATTCCGAGGCATCCCGGAGATGATGAGGAATACGACAACCTAGTCAATTCAATTGTTAGAGCAACAAATTGGCAAAATTCCATCAAGCCTTCCGACCTTGTTTCGAATGACTACATTCAAGTCTATATTGAACGGTCGCTCAGAAAGCTCCGATACCAGTACATACGCAAAAGAATGACAAAGTCAGAAGCAAAGCGTTTGCTAGGAGGCGAACCGATATTTCAGATTGACAAACTTGAGATGGCTCAGGCGATTGCAGCCTGTGAGTTCGACCCTGTGATAGTACGCAAAGGTAAGGAAGGACTATTTGAAGATCCATGTTACAGGTCTATCTTTGGTTCTCGCGAGATGTCATATTACCTATCGCGTTACTGGCTAATGCGGCGGGTTCAGAACATTGCTCGTGGAAAACCCGAACGTGCTTACGCAAAGTGGCTTGTACTGAATTTTGCTTGGCAGCTAGTATCACGCTATATTGGATCAGGGCAGGGAGCGGCTAAGTTTCGTTATATCTGTGAGAATGACCACTATAATATTCTAGTTCCATTGAATCTAGCGCTGGACAAGATATTCAAAGCAGTACGCATATTCTTCATGTTACAGAGGGGAAAGGGAGAAGAGGCTAAAGATATCTCGACGTTCTTTCTGCTAACTAAGCTTGATCTCAGGTTTAGGGAATTTTGGAAATCGAGCAAAAATCCGCATCGCGAAAAAGTCGAAGTTCATATTGAGAAGTTCCGCAAAGCTCTGGAAAAATTCGAGATATCAGAATAGGTCTTTCGCTCTAAATCCCCTTCATTCAACGACCCTGTGACTTACAAAGCCCCGGATAGAAACAGGAAGAGAAATGCTGTTACCATGGGCCTAACCAATTTTAATATCGTCTGACCCTAGTAGGACCGTAGTTTTTATTTTCCATCGAGTTACAATCGTATTTATGTTGACGATGCGTATTCTCCTTTGCTCCTTCTAGCCACATTACTTCTCTGCTCTTATCGCATCCTTTCTGTGAAAGTATAGGTTAAAGCAAGCTTCTACGAGGGGTGTTTATATATGTGAAAACAGTTTAAATGATCATGGACGTGAAATTTTCAAAGAAGGACCCGACCCCATCTGAAGTCAAATCCCCACCGGACCCGCGTCGAGGCCCCACAACGCATAGTCTACCAGTAGATTAATGCGCGAATCCCACCCCCCGCACTAAAATCCACATCCGATACAAAATTCATACAACTGAATCACCCTTTAGCTTCAGATGACAAGACGGGAAACCGGGGTTGGTACTTAGGCGGGCAGATCATATCAGT